>OJJJ01000406.1_pt1 | contig 22199 bp, 21 predicted proteins | sample 1596311 | NCBI WGS metagenome assembly OJJJ01 (sample SAMEA4350140, study PRJEB24818) | metagenome | biome: human; feature: gut; material: faeces | place: Denmark | collected 2013-09 | reverse complement strand
TGCAAAGCTGGTTTCCGTACCATCATTATCTACCCGAACGCGCGTCACTGCATGGCCTCGGCGGTGGTGGGCTTTATGCGTACCTTTGGTATGGATGAGCCGATGGGCTGCTATGACGATATCGAACATGCGGATGCGTTCGTGCTGTGGGGCGCGAACATGGCGGAGATGCACCCAATTCTGTGGTCGCGCATCACTAACCGTCGTCTGTCCGATCCCAACGTCAACGTTGCGGTTCTCTCTACCTATCAGCATCGTAGCTTTGAGCTGGCAGATAACGGCATGGTCTTCACGCCGCAAAGCGACCTGGTGATCCTCAACTACATCGCCAACTATATCATTCAAAACAATGCGATAAACCAGGATTTCTTCAGCAAACACGTTAACCTGCGCAAAGGTGCGACGGATATTGGCTACGGCTTACGCCCAACGCATCCGCTGGAAAAAGCCGCGAAAAACCCAGGTTCCGATGCGTCTGAGCCGATCAGCTTCGAAGAGTACAAGGCGTTTGTTGCGGACTATACGCTGGATAAAACCGCAGAAATGACCGGCGTGCCGAAAGATCAGCTGGAACAGCTGGCGCAACTGTATGCCGATCCGAAGAAGAAAGTTATCTCCTACTGGACGATGGGCTTTAACCAGCATACTCGCGGCGTATGGGCCAATAACCTGGTCTATAACCTGCACCTGCTAACCGGCAAAATCTCTCAGCCTGGCTGCGGACCGTTCTCGCTGACCGGTCAGCCTTCCGCCTGTGGTACCGCCCGTGAAGTGGGGACGTTCTCTCACCGTCTGCCTGCGGACATGGTGGTGACTAACGAGAAGCACCGCGATATCTGTGAAAAGCACTGGAATCTTCCGACCGGCACCATCCCGGCGAAAGTCGGTCTGCACGCCGTGGCGCAGGACCGTGCGCTGAAAGACGGCAAGCTGAATGTCTACTGGGTGATGTGTAACAACAACATGCAGGCCGGGCCGAACATCAACGAAGAGCGTATGCCGGGTTGGCGCGATCCGCGCAACTTTATCATCGTGTCCGATCCGTATCCGACCGTCAGCGCTCTGGCTGCCGACCTGATCCTGCCGACCGCAATGTGGGTAGAAAAAGAAGGGGCCTACGGTAACGCCGAGCGTCGTACTCAGTTCTGGCGTCAGCAAATTAAAGCGCCGGGTGAAGCGAAGTCTGACCTGTGGCAAATGGTGCAGTTTGCCCGTCGTTTCAAAACCGAAGAGGTCTGGCCGGAGGAACTGCTGGCACAGAAACCGGAGCTGCGCGGTAAAACGTTGTACGACGTCCTGTTCGCCACGCCTGCGGTGACGAAATTCCCGCTGACGGAACTGGCTGACGATCAGCTGAATGATGAATCCCGCGAACTGGGCTTCTATCTGCAAAAAGGGCTGTTCGAAGAGTACGCCTGGTTTGGTCGCGGTCATGGCCACGATCTGGCGCCATTTGACGATTATCACAAAGCGCGCGGTTTACGCTGGCCGGTGGTCGACGGTAAAGAGACCCAGTGGCGCTACAGCGAAGGTAACGACCCTTACGTGAAGGTGGGCGAAAGCTACAAGTTCTACGGCAAGCCGGATGGCAAAGCGGTCATCTTCGCGCTGCCGTTTGAACCCGCCGCAGAAGCACCGGATAAAGAGTATGACCTGTGGCTCTCCACCGGTCGCGTGCTGGAGCACTGGCACACCGGCAGCATGACGCGCCGCGTACCTGAACTGCACCGCGCCTTCCCGGAAGCCGTCCTGTTTATTCATCCGCTGGATGCGAAAGCCCGCGATCTGCGTCGTGGCGACAAGGTGAAAGTGGTTTCCCGTCGTGGCGAAGTGATTTCGATTGTTGAAACCCGCGGTCGTAACCGCCCACCGCAGGGGCTGGTGTACATGCCGTTCTTCGACGCCGCACAGCTGGTGAACAACCTGACGCTGGATGCGACGGATCCGCTCTCTAAAGAGACGGATTTCAAGAAGTGCGCCGTGAAGCTGGCGAAGGTGTAACGCGTTATGTCCCGGTCAGCAAAACCCCAAAATGGCCGCCGCCGCTTTCTGCGCGATATGGTTCGCGCAGCGGGCGGGCTGGCTGCCGTTGGCGTGGTGCTGGGGTTGCAACAGCAAACTGCACGTGCAACCGGCGTGCGGTTGCGCCCGCCAGGGGCATTGGCTGAAGACGCCTTTGCCAGCGCCTGCGTGCGCTGTGGACAGTGCGTTCAGGCTTGCCCGTACGACACGCTGAAACTGGCGACGCTGGCCTCCGGGCTGGCGGCGGGGACGCCGTATTTTGTCGCGCGCGACATTCCCTGCGAAATGTGTGAAGACATCCCGTGCGCCAAAGTCTGCCCAAGCGGCGCGTTGGACGGGGAGATCGAATCCATTGACGATTCACGCATGGGACTGGCGGTACTGCTGGATCACGAGAACTGCCTCAATTATCAAGGGCTGCGCTGCGATGTCTGTTATCGCGAATGCCCAAAGATAGACGAGGCCATCACCCTGGAACTGGATCGCAATATGCGCACCGGTAAGCACGCGCGGTTTATTCCGACCGTACACAGCGATGCCTGCACCGGATGCGGTAAATGTGAAAAGGTCTGCGTGCTGGAACAGCCGGCAATAAAAGTGCTGCCGCTGTCGCTGGCGAAAGGGGAGTTGGGACACCATTACCGCTTCGGTTGGCTGGAGGGGAACAATGGCAAATCGTAAACGTGATGCCGGGCGTGAAGCGCGGGAGAAAAAAGGTTGGTGGCGCAGCCACCGTTGGCTGGTGCTGCGTCGTCTGACGCAGTTTTTGGTGCTGGCGATGTTTCTCAGCGGCCCGTGGTTCGGGGTGTGGATCCTGCATGGCAATTACAGCAGCAGCCTGTTGCTGGATACCATCCCATTCACCGATCCGCTGATTACGCTGCAAAGCCTCGCCAGTGGACATCTGCCCGCGACCGTAGCGTTAATCGGTGCTGCACTTATTACGGGGCTGTATGCTCTTGCCGGTAAGCGGTTGTTTTGCAGCTGGATCTGCCCAATGAACCCGGTCACTGATTTTGCAAGTGTGTTACGCAGAAGGTTTGACCTGAATCAGTCTGCGACTATTCCGCGCCATATACGGTACGTCCTGCTGGTCGTTATCCTGGTGGGATCCGCGCTGACCGGTACGCTGCTTTGGGAATGGATAAACCCGGTCTCTTTGCTGGGACGTGGCCTGGTAATGGGATTCGGTAGCGGTATCCTGCTGATTATTGCACTGTTTTTATTTGATTTACTGGTTGTTGAGCATGGCTGGTGCGGACACCTTTGCCCATTAGGCGCGCTGTATAGCGTGCTGGGAAGCAAAGGGGTGTTAACCGTGTCAGCAAAAGAACGCGAGAGATGTAACCGCTGTATGGATTGTTTTCATGTTTGCCCGGAACCGCATGTGCTACGTGCCCCGGTGCTGGATGAGCAAAGTCCGGTGCAGGTAACCAGTCGCGATTGCATGGGTTGCGGTCGCTGTGTGGATGTCTGTTCTGAGGATGTTTTTACAATAACAACACGATGGAGTTCGGGAGCGAAATCATGAAAAGCCATGACCTGATTAAAGCGCTGAGTCAAATGGCGGCCGCGCTGGCCCTGGTAGTGAGTGGGGCCGTTTGGGCTGCAAACGGAGTGGATCTGAGCCAGTCACCGGAAGTCTCGGGGACCCAGGAAGGGGCGATTCGCATGCCGAAAGAGCAGGAGCGTATGCCGCTGAACTATGTTAACCAGCCGCCGATGGTCCCGCACAGCGTTGACGGTTACCAGGTAACGACCAACACCAACCGCTGCCTGCAATGCCACGGCGTCGAAAGCTATCGCACCACCGGCGCGCCGCGCATTAGCCCGACGCACTTTATGGATAGCGATGGCAAAGTACTGGCGGAAGTCGCGCCGCGTCGCTATTTCTGTCTGCAGTGCCATGTCCCGCAGGCGGATGCTGCACCGATTGTCGAAAATACCTTCACCCCCTCGAAAGGTTACGGGAAATAAGAGGTCATTATGGAAAATTCTAACCGTAAACCAGGCTGGATTAAGCGCGTCTGGCAATGGTGGCGTCGCCCCAGCCGTCTGGCGCTCGGCACGCTGTTGTTAATCGGCTTTGTGGGCGGCATTATTTTCTGGGGCGGCTTTAATACCGGTATGGAAAAGGCCAATACGGAAGAGTTCTGCATTAGCTGTCACGAAATGCGCAACACGGTATACCAGGAATACATGGAAACCGTACACTACAACAACCGCAGTGGTGTACGAGCTACGTGTCCTGATTGCCACGTCCCGCACGAGTGGGGCCCGAAAATGATCCGTAAAATCAAGGCCAGCAAAGAACTGTACGCGAAAGCACTGGGGTTGATAGATACACCGCAAAAATTTGAAGACCATCGTCTGACGATGGCGCAAAATGAATGGCGGCGTATGAAAGACAATAATTCGCAAGAGTGTCGTAACTGCCACAACTTCGAGTTTATGGATTTAACTGCCCAGAAAGGTGTAGCGGCTAAAATGCATGACCAGGCTGTAAAAGAAGGGCAAACGTGTATTGACTGTCATAAAGGGATTGCACACAAGCTGCCTGATATGCGCGAAGTCAAACCGGGCTTTTAACAGGATGTAAATAATCAGGATGCTTGAAGCCAGAGAACTGCTCTGTGAGCGAGATGACAGAATACTGTTTAGCGAGCTGTCATTTCGCGTTAACGCAGGGGAATGGGTGCAAATTACCGGAAGTAACGGTGCGGGGAAAACGACCCTGTTGCGGTTGCTTACCGGGCTGGCTCGTCCTGATGCCGGAGACGTTCTCTGGCAAGGTCAACCGCTGCATCAGGTGCGGGACAATTTCCATCAGGAACTGCTGTGGATCGGACATCAGCCGGGGATAAAAACCCGGCTTTCGGCGTTGGAGAATCTGCGCTTTTTCCATCATGATGGCGATATCGCCCAGTGTCTGGAGGCGCTGGCACAGGCAGGTCTTGCCGGATATGAAGATATTCCGGTCAATCAGCTCTCCGCCGGGCAGCAGCGTCGTGTTGCGCTGGCTCGCCTGTGGCTAACCCGCGCCCGACTGTGGATCCTCGATGAACCGTTCACCGCGATTGATGTTAATGGCGTTGAGCGTCTCACCCAACGTATGGCACAGCATACGGAGCAGGGCGGAGTTGTTATTCTGACGACTCACCAACCTCTCAATGTAGAAACCAATAAAGTGCGGCGCATCGCGCTGACCCGCGAGAGGACAGCGCAATGATGTGGCGAATTTTCCGTTTAGAACTGCGGGTTGCGTTTCGTCATAGTGCGGAGATCGCCAATCCGTTATGGTTCTTCCTGATTGTGATTACGTTATTCCCGCTGAGCATTGGCCCAGAGCCACAGCTGCTGGCGCGCATTGCACCAGGGATTATCTGGGTGGCGGCATTACTGGCGTCGTTGCTGGCGCTGGAACGCTTATTCCGTGATGACCTGCAGGACGGTAGCCTTGAGCAGCTGATGCTGTTGCCGTTACCGTTACCGGCTGTGGTGCTGGCGAAGGTGATGGCGCATTGGGTAGTGACTGGCCTGCCGCTGCTGATCCTCTCGCCGCTGGTGGCGTTGCTGCTGGGCATGGATATGTACGGGTGGCAGATTATGGCGCTAACCCTGCTGCTCGGCACGCCGACACTGGGTTTTCTCGGGGCACCGGGCGTGGGGTTAACGGTGGGATTAAAGCGTGGCGGCGTATTGTTAAGCGTACTGGTGCTACCGCTCACGATTCCATTACTGATTTTTGCTACCGCCGCGATGGATGCTGCCTCAATGCACTTACCCGTTGAAGGCTACATGGCAATTCTGGGTGCACTGTTGGTTGGCAGCGCGACGTTAAGTCCGTTTGCGACAGCGGCGGCGCTACGTATTAGCGTGCAGTAACTGTAGGCTGGATAAGGCGCAAGCGCGGCCATCTGGCACTAAGGTAATTTCATTTGTTTTGCTTGAGTCTGGTGACTGAACTATGTGGAAAATACTTCATCAACTGGCGATGCCCCCACGGCTCTATCAGATCTGTGGCTGGTTTATCCCGTGGCTGGCCATTGCCAGCGCAGTGGTACTGGTAACGGGCTGGATCTGGGGATTTGGCTTTGCACCCGCGGATTATCAGCAGGGACAGAGTTATCGCATCATCTACCTGCACGTCCCGGCGGCAATCTGGTCGATGGGCATTTACGCCTCGATGGCGGTTGCCGCGTTTATCGGCCTGGTCTGGCAGATGAAAATGGCCAATCTGGCGCTGGCGGCGATGGCCCCCATTGGTGCGGTGTTTACCTTTATTGCCCTGGTGACCGGTTCTGCATGGGGTAAACCGATGTGGGGAACCTGGTGGGTGTGGGATGCCAGACTCACCTCTGAACTGGTGCTGCTGTTTCTCTACGTTGGCGCGATTGCGCTGTGGCACGCATTTGATGACCGCCGTGTAGCAGGGCGTGCCGCGGGGATTCTGGTGCTGATTGGCGTGGTGAACTTACCGATCATTCACTACTCGGTAGAGTGGTGGAATACGCTGCACCAGGGGTCAACCCGTATGCAGCAAAGCATCGACCCGGCGATGCGCGCGCCGCTGCGTCTGGCGATCGTCGGTTACCTGTTACTGTTTGTCACGCTGACGCTGATGCGCATGCGTAACCTGATTTTGTTGATGGAAAAACGCCGCCCGTGGGTGAGTGAACTGATCTTAAAAAGAGGCCGCCAATGACCCCTGCATTTGCATCCTGGAGTGATTTTTTCGCCATGGGCGGTTACGCCTTGTATGTCTGGCTGGCCGTGGCGATGAGCGTTATCCCGCTGACGGTGCTGGTACTACATTCCGCGCTACAGCACCGCGCGATTTTACGCGGCGTGGCGCAGCAGCGGGCAAGAGAAGCCCGCATGCGTGCGGCGCAAGTACAACGGGAGGCGGCGTGAATATTCGACGTAAAAATCGGCTATGGATAGCCTGTGCGGTACTGGCGGGCCTGGCATTGACCATCACGCTGGTGCTTTACGCACTGCGTTCCAATATCGACTTGTTCTATACGCCGGGCGAAATCCTCTACGGCAAGCGTGAAACCCAGCAGATGCCAGAAGTCGGCCAACGCCTGCGCGTGGGTGGCATGGTCATGCCGGGCAGTGTAAAGCGTGACCCGCAATCGCTGAAGGTGAATTTCAGCATCTATGACGCTGAAGGCGTGGTGGATGTGACGTATGAAGGCATCCTGCCGGATCTGTTCCGTGAAGGGCAGGGCGTCGTTGTTCAGGGTGAGCTGGGTGAGGGGAATCATGTTCAGGCAAAAGAAGTTCTCGCCAAACATGATGAGAATTACACCCCGCCGGAAGTCGAAAAAGCGATGCAGGAAAACCATCGTCGCCCGGAAAGTGTGTATAAGGATAAAACGTCATGATGCCTGAAATTGGCAACGGGCTGCTGTGCCTGGCGCTTGGCGTCGCATTGCTGCTCTCGGTTTATCCGCTGTGGGGCGTTGCGCGCGGCGATGTACGGATGATGGCCTCTGCACGGCCCTTTGCCTGGCTGTTGTTTATCTGTGTGATGGGCGCGTTTTTGGTGTTGATTAACGCCTTTGTGGTCAATGACTTTACCGTGACCTACGTCGCCAGTAACTCCAATACCCAGCTTCCGGTCTGGTATCGTGTGGCGGCTACGTGGGGCGCGCATGAAGGCTCGCTGCTGCTGTGGGTGCTGCTGATGAGCGGCTGGACCTTTGCCGTGGCGCTGTTTAGTCAGCGTATGCCGCTGGATATCGTCGCCCGCGTGCTGGCGGTGATGGGGATGGTTAGCGTCGGCTTCCTGCTGTTTATTCTGTTTACCTCCAACCCGTTTTCCCGCACGCTGCCGGACTTCCCGATAGAAGGGCGCGATCTGAACCCGCTGTTGCAGGATCCGGGACTTATTTTCCACCCGCCGCTGCTGTATATGGGCTATGTCGGCTTCTCCGTTGCCTTTGCTTTTGCCATTGCAGCGCTGATGAGCGGGCGTCTGGACAGCACCTTTGCCCGTTTTTCACGCCCGTGGACGCTGGCGGCGTGGGTGTTTCTGACGCTGGGTATTGTGCTCGGTTCGGTCTGGGCTTACTACGAGTTGGGCTGGGGCGGCTGGTGGTTCTGGGATCCGGTAGAGAACGCCTCGTTTATGCCGTGGCTGGTGGGGACGGCGCTGATGCACTCCCTGGCCGTTACGGAGCAACGCGCCAGCTTTAAGGCCTGGACGTTACTGCTGTCGATCTGCGCGTTCTCACTGTGCCTGTTGGGGACGTTCCTCGTGCGCTCGGGCGTGCTGGTGTCGGTACATGCCTTCGCCTCCGACCCGTCGCGCGGGATGTTTATCCTGGCCTTTATGGTGCTGGTGATTGGTGGTTCTCTGCTGCTGTTTGCGGTACGTGGGCATAAGGTTCGCTCGCGGGTCAATAACGCGCTGTGGTCACGCGAATCGCTGCTGCTGGGGAACAACGTTTTGCTGATTGCCGCCATGCTGGTAGTCCTGCTGGGCACGCTGCTGCCGCTGGTGCATAAACAGCTGGGGCTGGGCAGTATTTCGATTGGTGAGCCGTTCTTTAATACCATGTTCACCTGGCTGATGGCACCGTTCGCGCTGTTGCTGGGGATTGGGCCGCTGGTGCGCTGGGGACGCGACAGACCGCGCAAACTAAAAACGTTGCTGATTATCGCTTTTGTCACCACGCTGGTAATGTCCGTGCTGCTGCCGTGGTTGTTTGAGGATCGCATTGCCGCGATGACCGTCGTCGGCATGGCAATGGCCTGCTGGATATTTGTGCTGGCCATGTCTGAGGCATTTCTGCGTATTTCACGCGGCACGAAGCTGACGCCGAGTTACTGGGGCATGGTATCGGGTCACGTGGGGCTTGCCGTCACTATCGTCGGTATTGCGTTTAGCCAGAATTACAGCGTTGAACGCGATGTGCGCATGAAGGCGGGCGACAGCGTTGGCATTCATGATTACCAGTTCACCTTCCGTGAGGTGAAAGATATCACCGGTCCTAACTATCGCGGCGGTGTCGCGATTATTGGCGTCACGCGTGACGGCAAACCGGAAGCGACGCTGCATGCGGAAAAACGCTTTTATAACAGCACCAGCTCGATGATGACCGAAGCGGCCATTGACGGCGGGTTTACCCGAGACCTGTACGCGGCGCTGGGCGAGGAGCTGGACAACGGCGCATGGGCCGTGCGTCTGTATTACAAACCGTTTATTCGCTGGATTTGGGCCGGAGGGTTACTGATGGCGCTGGGCGGATTGTTCTGCCTGTTTGATCCGCGCTATCGCCAGCGCACGCGTCCCCGCACTGCCGGGCAAGAAAAAGCGCCGGAGGCTGTATGAAGCGCAACGCACTGTTAATTCCGTTTATTATTTTTCTCGTGATTGCCGCAGCGTTGCTGTGGCAGCTGGCACGTAACGCGCAGGGCGACGATCCTACAAATCTGGAGTCGGCGCTGATCGGTAAACCGGTACCGACATTCCGTCTGGAGTCGCTGGAGAACCCGGGTCAGCATTATCAGGCCGATGTGCTTACGCAGGGCAAGCCGGTACTGCTTAACGTCTGGGCGACCTGGTGTCCGACCTGTCGCGCTGAACATCAGTATCTGAACCAGCTTTCCGCGCAGGGCATTCGGGTTGTGGGTCTGAACTACAAAGACGATCGTCAGAAAGCTATCGTCTGGCTGAAAGAGCTGGGTAATCCGTATGCGCTGAGCCTGTTTGACGGCGACGGAATGCTGGGTCTGGATCTGGGGGTATACGGCGCGCCGGAAACATTCCTGATCGACGGTAAAGGCATTATTCGTTACCGCCATGCCGGTGATTTAAACGCCAGGGTGTGGGAGAGCGAGCTCAAACCGTTGTGGGATAAGTACAGTAAGGAGGCTGCGCAATGAGATTTTTATTGGGCGTGCTGATGCTGATAGTCTCCGGTTCGGCGTTGGCCACTATCGATGTGATGCAGTTCAAGGACGAAGCGCAGGAACAGCAGTTCCGCCAGCTTACCGAGCAGCTGCGTTGTCCTAAATGTCAGAACAACAGCATCGCTGATTCTAACTCAATGATTGCCACCGACCTGCGTCAGAAAGTGTATGAGCTGATGCAGGAAGGGAAAAGCCAGAAAGAGATCGTCGATTACATGGTGGCGCGTTATGGCAACTTCGTAACCTACGATCCGCCTCTGACACCGCTGACCGTACTGCTGTGGGTGATGCCGCTGGTGGCGATTGGTCTGGGAGGCTGGATTATTTTCGCCCGCTCTCGTCGTCGCGTTCGCCTGAAGCAGGAAGAATTTCCTGACGATATCACACCGGATGGCACGCGGGGTGGATGGTGGTTGTTTGCACCTGGCGTTGTTATTGCGTTGGTGGTGGGCGCGGTGAGCTATTATCACACCGGTAATTATAAACAGGTAAAAGTCTGGCAGCAGGCCACCGCCCAGGCTCCGGCATTGCTGGAACGCGCGTTGGATCCGAAAGCCGAGCCGCTGAATGAAGAAGATATGACGCGCCTGGCGCTGGGGCTGCGTACGCGGCTGCAATCTGACGCCGGAAACGTTGAAGGTTGGATCATGCTCGGGCGTATTGGCATGGTATTAGGCAATGCCAGTACAGCGACCGAAGCCTACGCTAACGCTTACCGGTTGGATCCGAAAAATAGCGATGCCGCGCTGGGCTATGCGGAAGCGTTGACTCGATCCTCCGATCCGGACGATAACCGTCGGGGAGGGGAACTGTTAAGCCAACTGGTCAGGAGCGATCATGCCAACGTCCGTGTGCTGAGCATGTATGCGTTTAATGCGTTTGAGCAGCAGCGTTTTGGCGAAGCGGTCGCCGCGTGGGAAATGATGCTGAAATTATTACCTGCCAACGATACTCGCCGCTCGGTGATTGAGCGCAGCATTAAACAAGCGCTGGAACAGTTGTCGCCGCAGGAAAAATAAGCGTGGAAGATGCCGGATGGCGACGCAAAGCGTCTTGTCCGGCCTACCGATGCACGCGACTTGTAGGCCCGATAAGCGTAGCGCCATCGGGCAATATCTGGTTATTGCATGCCGCGTGTTTGTAAAAACAGGATGGTAGCCGCAACGCGAGAACGCACGTTAAGTTTGCGCAGCAGATTGCGAATATGCACCTTTACTGTTTGTTCGGAGATATTCAGCACTGACGCGATCTGTTTGTTTGACAGTCCCTGTGCCAGTTCGTGTAACACATCCAGTTCACGCTCGGTCAGCATGCTGAATGAATCTTCTTCTGCGCCAAACAGTTCACGTTCTCGCAGGTAGCTGCTGACGCGTTCGCTGAAGGCTTTGCCACCTTTCGCGCCGCTGCGAATAGCATCAAGCAACACTTCCGGATCGCTGTCTTTCAGCAAATAACCGTCGGCGCCAGCATCGATTAAGGCATAAACATCGCTGGCGGAATCCGATACGGTAAGAATGATAATTTGTGCTGTGACACCATCCCGGCGCAGCGCATTCAGGGTATCCAGTCCGCTCATACCTTTCATATTGAGATCCAGCAGGATCACATCCAGGTCAAGCCGGTTTGCCAGATCGATAGCACTCGCGCCGTCGCCGGCTTCGGCAACCACATCAAATGCGCTATCCAGCTGCAGTAATTGACTGATTCCTCGCCGCATGAGTGGGTGGTCGTCGACAATCATCACCCGAAAAGGCGTTGCTTCAGGCATACTATTCTCCTGAGTTTTATTAGTATCATTATTGTTTTCAGCGCATCAATCGTCCAGATTCATCGCGCTGATGAGAGGATAAATTTTACCCCAATTTGTGCATGGGTAAGTAGTAAAACCTGTGCTGAAGAGAGGGGGAACGGTAAGAAGCGGAGGGTGGGTGGATTACCGTCGTTCTTCATCAGGAATGGGTACCACCTTACCCACACTCTGATATTGTAGAGTTTAAAATTTATTGATGGAATAGGGGGCGCGTGATGCCCCTTTATTTATTGTTGCTGTTCTTTCTTTGCTGGTTTCATCCAGGCATCATCGTATTTAATATTCCCTCTAACATAATTCCATTCAATGCTATGGAATCGAAAACCCACTACCTCATGCATGTTAGGGGTTGAACTACCGGGATAGTAGACATGTGTAAAATCTACAGAGGATATAACGACATTTTCCAGAGTAATATTATAAATCTCTACTTCGATCCCCGCTTCTATAGTTTCATAATATTTAATGACTGCCTTTTGCAGTCTCTTTCCTTCACAAACAGCTACAGCTAAGTAAGGACTTACTTTATCAAGTTGCTTATGCACAATTACGGGATCATGCTGCCTACAGCCTGTCATGCTGCCAGTATTGCTATCTACAGGTTGTCGAACACCGTAGCTACTATTCATGACTTCTATAGCACCTTCACGGCCTAAAGATAAACAATCTCCCGGAATCTGTATTCCGTTTTCATCATATAAAAATAAATAAGCTGGTAATGACATAATCAATACTCCATATTTGTTAGCTGTCCATTATTATCTATAAAGAATTTATGTACATAGTCCTTGCCACTCAATCCATATGACACTGTATAGGAATAACCATAACTCCATTTAAAATCAATGCAATCTCTCGGATATGAAAGTTGTAAGTCATATTCTGATTTTTCGATGTGATATCCCTTACTCTGACTTGATTCGATTCGGTAGTAGTTCAATACATCTTTTTGATCAGTGCTAAAACAGAGATAATTGCCATTTATAAAAGTAACTCTTGGGTGTGGTGCAGGCATACCACCGGGGCATCCAGATAGTATTAATACCAATGGCATTATTATTAATCTTTTCATCCGGGGAATCCTTTCATAACAGATTTATATATAGATAGTATTGAATGAATAGATTCATTAGGATTGAGGTTACGGTATTTAACCAGGGCGTAAGTATCTCTGTTAAGCCCAAATGCTTGTATCAACCAATAATCGCTGGCTATTGATGCCTGTTGTTCTAATCCATAGTGAAGAAAGTCAGCCTTATCTAAACTGTAACTGTAATCAGCGAAACGAGAGAATAAACCTCTGGTTCTAACAAACATACCTTTCTGTGCTTGCCAGGCGTGAACCATCTCATGCATGAATCTGTGTTTTTTCTCTAGTATATCTAATGAAAAATCAGGTGAATATGTTCCCTCTCTAAACCAAAGTTCACCGTTTGGCGTCATGGCAATATCTACGGGTTGTAAGTTGAAGGGGAGATAGCTTTCACGGTGTACCCACACCTTGCTATAGATAATACTCCCACCAAACAGCGTCCTGGCTAGTGCAATCTCTCCTATTGTAAGTTGCCTGACACCTCCGGGGCTATGGGAGTTCCCGACGTGGGGTTTATTGTTCCGTTTACGGACATAGTATATCCATACGATTTGTATTGTTTTGTGCGCTAATGGTACTCCTACCCTAAAGCATTGGGAATGTTTCTTTCCGGGACAAATTCTGAATTCTTTAAAATTAAATTACTATAAATCATCTGGTTGCTGAATAAATCAGCCCTGTCATTACAAAGTGATTGCAAGGTATTATGATTGGGCTGGCTACTGTATGACTTTGAAATGTTCTCGGCTTCATTCACTTTGGGATGCGATCTGTACGCGGTGTATTTGGCTGGACAGAAAACGGTAAGTGATGATAAATCAAAAATAGCAATCTTTGCTATGTCGATGGTTGGTTACGTCAGCAACTTTGTAAATTTGAAGTTGCTAATACGAAGTGGTCTGTGGTTGAAGACTATTGTGGAGAAATTATCTACGACATCAGAAATAGGTAAGCTATTAATATTAAAAGCCTTGAAAATTACCAGAAAATCCTTTTTCTTAAGCTCCTGAGGGTATGTATGTTAAGTGGAATGGGAAGCCATAGGTAGATGATGAATATGTGGAAAGGGCTGCTCAGCTGTTTCAGACAAAACTACAAAAGGATGAGTATCTTAAATTAATTTTCTCAAAAAATAGCACTGTTTCAGGAGGCCATTCACCTTAGTATGGCTACAGAAAGTGAATTGACTCTTTTGGTTGTATGGAAAAGTATTGCGTATGGATTAGTCGCATCAAATCAGAAGAGGCCCAAGATATTAACTGGCCTGAACAGTACGGCTTATCTGCTCTTTCACATGCTTGCTGGCATCGGTGTTGATCGCCGGCAGGGCCATCATCGGTTTAACCCGAACATCAGTATCGAGGAAGAGCTCAACTCGCCCAGAATGATATCTTTTGCACCAGGCAGACCATCAAAATCCCTTTTTCATAAACGAGTTTGATGACTTCCCGGTGATATGTAGAGCTGAAATTTTACAGTGAAGTCGATGCTCTGCGCCGGGGTTTTTCCCCGATAATTCCCCATTGCTTCTCCGTACAGAAAACAGACATAAAAAAACCAACCGTAGAAGGTTGGTTTTTTTGGGGAATTTTGGTCGGCACGAGAGGATTTGAACCTCCGACCCCCGACACCCCATGACGGTGCGCTACCAGGCTGCGCTACGTGCCGACACTATGGCGCTAATACTACTGCTTTCCACCACGATTGCAAGAGGATGGTTTACTAACTGATTTATAATTAATCAGTTAGCAATAAATCGTTTCTCATCCGTCAGGACCTGTAGCAGTAAGCTCAGCTGTGGTTTCTGATCTTTAATCTTCTCGCCGCGCAAATCATAGGTCTGATAGTTACCGTTGTTGTTGAGCACCAGCGTCATTTCTGGAGTGGTAATCGCCATTGTGCTGCTGTCGGCGGCCGTTACCCAATAGTGGCGGCGCGTGGCATTAAACAAATCCTGACCCTGAGAATATTCGTTCGCCGGCGTGCTGACGTGCAGCAGGCGCTGCATCAGCGTGGTCATCAGGTCGGTATGATCGGTCAGGCTGTTAATGCGCTGAGCGGGTGTACCCGGCCAGTGAATTATCAGTGGAACCTGAAGATGACCGCGCGACCAGTCGAAGCGATTCTCATCCTGCGACAGTGGGACACCCCGACCGGCGGTAATAATCACCACCGTGTTGTTGAGCTTACCCGAATCACGCAGGGCGCCCAGAACGCGGTTAATGTTCGCATCTACGTCCTGAGCCGCGTTGGCGTAGCGTTTAACAAAGTTCTTCTGGTTGCTGTCATCAATGTTGGTCCCGTTAAAGGAGACCCATGAGAACCAGCGGTTATCTTCCTGCGCGTAGCGGCCCAGCCAGTTGATCCATTGGTTCGCCGTTTGTTCGTCAGATTGTGTCTGCACGCTTGGCATGGAGAAGTCTGACAGCAGCGCCTGGCGATAGAGCGGGCTGGTAAAGCCATCAGAGGAGAATAACCCCAACTGATAACCTTGTTGATTCAGGGCAGAGATCAGCGCGGCAGGCGTTCTGCTTGCCAGAATGCCGTCCATATAGCTTGGCGACACGCCATAGAACAGGCCAAAAATACCGTTATCGGAGGTATTACCGGAACTCATATGGCGCGTGAAGGAAATATTTTGCCCGGCAAATTCCGCCAGGGCTGGCATCTGTTTTTCAAAGCGTGAGTAGTTCAGACCGTCTACGGTGATCAGCAGGACGTTCTGGCCGGTACCCATATCACGATAGCGTAAATCGCTAAGCGGATACTGCACGGAGACCGCTTCCGGATTACCTTGTTCGATCAGGCGGCGCTGATACTCTTGCGCATCCAGCAAACCATGTTTTTCCAGAAACTTACGCGCTGTCATTGGGTAAGACAGCGGCAGGTTTGCGCGCTGCATAGTGATCGGCCGATAGAAATTGGCGTCCGCCCAGATGTACACCACATGCGATGCGATGAACGATACGAAAAAGAAAGCGGCTAAAGGTTTCGCGAAATGACGGCGACGCGTCAGGCTGCGCAGCTTTTGCCAGCTCCAGGTCGCAAACAACATTTCTATTAGCAGAATAATCGGCACGCTGATGAACATCAGCTGCCAGTCACGCGCCGTTTCGTTCTGATCGGGGTTAATGACCAGTTCCCAGACAATCGGATTGAGATGCAGGTGGAAACGGGTGAACACTTCGCTGTCAATCAACAGCAGCGTCATGCCCACGGTCGCCAGGATGGCTGATAAGAATCGCATCAGCCTCTGGGACATGACGATAAACGTCAGGGGGAACAGGATCAGCAAATAGGCGGCAAACACCAGGAAGCTAAAATGCCCGACAACGCTCAGATAAGAATAAACACGACCTGCAAGCGTTGTCGGCCAGTCGGCGACAAACAGGTAACGACTACCGAGCACCATGGCCAACAGAATGTTGAACAAGGCGAACCAGTGCCCCCAGCTAACCATCTGGGAGACTTTCTCACGGTAGCGTTGACGATGAGTTACCATAAACTGTTGTTCGTTTCCCCGGAGCAGGCTCTTAGTGCGCTTGGTCGTCGTTTATCGAAGACTGCAATGCGCGGGCAAATGAATTCGCAATCGCCTGGCGCTGGGCCGGTGCGACGCTTGTATTGATAAGGTTAGTGACCATGTTTCCCAGTACCATCAGGGAAAGATCGGTCGGTGCCTTATGTTTTTCCAGTACGTTGAGCATTTCATTCAGCAATTGTTCAACGTGTTCGTCACTATAGCGGGAAATTTGTGGCATAAATCGAAATCTGTCTGTTCATGAAAGGGCAACATATTACCGTAGCGACAGTTTTTTTTCTGCTTTTTTATCTTCTATTGCGTCACTGCCCGGCAGGTGGTTGAATACCGCCCGGTCTTAAAGGAGAGTTTATCATGAGTCTGGATATCAACCAGATTGCCCTGCACCAGCTTATCAAGCGTGATGAGCAGAACCTTGAGCTGGTCTTGCGCGATTCATTACTGGAGCCGACGGCGACCGTTGTCGAGATGATGGCTGAGCTGCATCGGGTATATAGCGCCAAGAATAAAGCCTATGGCCTGTTTAGCGAAGAGAGCGAACTGGCGCAAACGCTGCGTTTGCAGCGTCAGGGCGAAGAGGATTTTCTGGCGTTCAGTCGTGCCGCAACCGGGCGTCTGCGCGATGAGCTGGCGAAGTATCCGTTTGCTGACGGCGGCATCGTGCTGTTCTGTCATTACCGTTACCTGGCGGTAGAGTATCTGCTGGTGGCGGTGCTGAACAACTTAAGCAGCATGCGCGTGAATGAAAATCTGGATATCAACCCGACGCACTATCTGGATATCAATCATGCTGATATCGTGGCGCGTATTGATTTAACCGAGTGGGAAACCAACCCGGAGTCCACGCGGTATCTGACGTTCCTGAAAGGAAGGGTAGGACGTAAAGTTGCCGATTTCTTTATGGATTTCCTCGGGGCCAGCGAAGGACTGAATGCGAAAGCGCAAAACCGTGGCCTGCTGCAGGCGGTAGACGACTTCACTGCCGAAGCTCAACTGGATAAAGCTGAACGCCAGAACGTGCGTCAGCAGGTTTACAGCTACTGCAACGAGCAGCTTCAGGCCGGTGAAGAGATTGAACTGGAGTCTCTGTCAAAAGAGCTTTCCGGCGTCAGTGAGGTCAGCTTCAGTGAATTTACCGCGGATAAAGGCTATGAGCTGGAAGAGAGCTTCCCGGCAGATCGCAGTACGCTGCGTCAGTTAACCAAGTTTGCCGGTAGCGGCGGTGGGTTAACCATCAACTTCGACGCCATGCTGCTGGGTGAACGTATTTTCTGGGATCCGGCAACGGACACCTTAACCATCAAAGGTACGCCGCCTAACCTGCGCGATCAGCTGCAGCGTCGTACTTCTGGCGGGAAATAAGGGCATACTACATAAAAGGACGCAGTAGTGAGTAAAGGAATACGTCAGAAGCCGCCTGTTAATTTCAGTTTATTTCGGCAGGTTTTTTACGCGCACATTGTAACATTTTTGATGATGTTGATGCTTGGTATTGTGTTCACCGTTCTCTCGTTGGTACTGTTTTATACTCATGGTGCCAACTGGTTACTGAGCTTGTCCATATGCCCACTGTTCTTATTTACTGGTTTATTCATTACTGGATTTGCTTTTAAATCAACCTATTCCAGCATGAGTTACTATTACGATAAGGGGCAGTTGAAACGGTATGGACTCAATCTTGATGCTACTTTGACACATAAAGAGAAGGTGGAAATAAGCATCGATAATGCAAAGCGTCGAGTGCGCGTAGATGAACTGGAACTCCATGTCTTTTTTGATTTTCAGTTTGATAGCAAGACATGGAGCGGCGGCGACTTACTTACCAATGAAAAGGTATTTGATGCGTTGAATGAAGGGCAAACTATGCCAATACGAATTTTGCCGTGGAAACCGGAAAGTGCCAGCGTTCGTCAACGGGCATTATTCAATCGGCTTAAAGGTATGAATACAGCAGCGGAAACTACAGATCCTCGATTAGGGGAGGCGTTAATTGAATTTGACGAGATTTAAGAAAGCGGAAAAGCAAAGTGGGTTCTCGTTGCTCTTAATGTCGTCAAACTAAATTAAACGCATAAAAAACCCCGCCGAGGCGGGGTTTTTCTTCAACTTGTTGGCGATTACGCGCGAACGAAGTCGATGTGAGACAGTTTTGGCTTGAACGGGTGACGCTGTACAGCCTGAGCTTTAACTTTAACTTCTTTACCGTCAACAACGATGGTCAGAACTTCGCTGTAAAATTCAGCTTTAGCTTGCATGTTCATGATTGAATCGTGATCCAGTTCGATAGCAATCGGGGCTTCTGCGCCACCGTAGATGATTGCCGGGAACTTGTTAGCGGTACGCAGGCGGCGGCTCGCACCCTTACCCTGCTCTTTACGTACTTCAGCGTTAATAGTAAACATTTAAATCTCTCTTTAATAATTCCTGCTACAGGCGACCCAGCAACAGGTAAGTGATCTGCTTTGCGTATGCAAAAGCGGGCGAGATTCTATCCTCAAATGACGGGTACATCAATCAAAAGTACGATTAACCGCGCAATTCATGTGCCCGTCGGAAGCGGCCTTCGTAATCAAAGACCTTTTCACGTACCTGCCAGTACTGACCTTTCATGCGAGCGACCACAAAATCGGGATGGCGTAACAGCGCCTGCTGCGCCAGGATGTCGGCGGCGGTTATCCAGCGTATAGGGACGCCGGGCGTGCGGGTGTGTGGGCGAATAAACAGCTGTTCAAAGGCGGTACGTTGAGCGGGGGTGTGCAAACGAAATCGTTCGCTGACGTCGGCGCCATCCTCATCATAATACGTTATTTTCAGCCATTCACCTTTGTCATCCTGGCCATGCTGTAACGCCATGCCGCTACAGCGCAGTACCAGCGCATCCTTGAGCCTGAGCGCCGCCTTCAGCATATCGTCCGGATCGACCAGTATGGTATCGCATGCCCGACAGCGGCGAGCGGCAATGTCATTTTCAGCATTGCACTGTGGGCAGTTTTTAAAACGAAAGCGGAAGTCACATTGTTCACGGTGACCGTCATCATCTTCAAACCAACCCTGGCAGCGACGGCCAAAGTGTTCGATCAGCGTGCCATCGGCTGTGGTCTTACCCCAGAAGGTGTTAGCAAACCCGCAGGCGGGGCAGAATACCTGCACCGGAACGTTGTCGCTTTTTCCTTTTGGCGCACCGACTTCCGGGGCGTAAAGATCGTGAGGATTGCCCGCGTAGTCGAGGATCAGACAATCCGTTTTTCCCGGCGACAGGCGTAGCCCACGTCCGACGATTTGTTGGTACAGGCTTACGGACTCGGTGGGGCGCAGGATCGCAATGAGATCGACATGTGGGGCGTCAAACCCGGTGGTCAGCACCGCTACGTTGACCAGATAGCGAAAGCGCTGGGTTTTGAAATCCTCAATCAACACATCTCGCTCTGCGCCAGGCGTGTCACCGGTGATCAGTGCGGCATCGTCTGCGGGCAGCAGACCAACAATCTCTTTCGCGTGCTCCACGGTAGCGGCAAATATCATGACGCCTTTGCGCGTCTGAGCAAACTCGATAATCTGACTGATGATATGCGGTGTTATCCGCTGCTGTTTTTTCAGCTCATGGTTGAGGTCAGCTTCGCTGAACAAACCATTACTTTGTGCTTGCAGGCGGCTGAAGTCATACTGGACGACCGGCATGTCGAGGCGCTCTGGCGGCGTCAGATAGCCGTGCTTAATCATGTAGCGCAGCGGCAGCTCATAAATACAGTCGCGAAAAAGCGCTTTTTCATCGCCGCGCACCATACCGTGATAATGAAAATGGTAAATCCAGCCTTTACCGAGGCGGAAAGGCGTGGCGGTCAGTCCGAGCAGGCGTAGGTGAGGGTTGACGTGGGTCAGGTGAGTCAGAATTTGCTGATACTGGCTCTCTTCGTCGTCACCAATGCGATGGCACTCGTCGACGATGAGCAGGGAAAATTCACCCTGAAACGCTTCCAGATTACGCGCCACCGACTGTACGCTGCCGAAAACCACTTTACCGTGGCTCTCTTTACGCTTCAGGCCAGCGGCAAAGATATCGGCTTCCAGCCCCAACGCACAATATTTGGCATGATTCTGTGCGACCAACTCCTTCACATGCGCCAGCACTAATACGCGCCCACGCGCCACACGCGCCAGTTCAGCAATCACCAGGCTTTTACCCGCCCCGGTTGGCAGGACGATGACCGCAGGTGTGCGGTAGTGGCGAAAATGGTTGAGCGTGGCATCCACGGCTTCTTGTTGGTAAGGGCGAAGTGTAAAAGTCATGGTCTCACTAGGGTAAACAATAACAATGAATAGTATGCCACGAATCTTTTTCCCTTGAGGGAAGTTGTTAGCCCGCTATACTGAGCGGAAAACGGCTCCACTTTTCGGGCATAACGCTCGATTTCCGTATTGTTACAGGCAAAATCACACTCATGCGACTTGATAAATTTATCGCTCAGCAACTCGGCGTCAGCCGCGCTATTGCCGGGCGTGAAATCCGTGGTAACCGCGTTACCGTCGATGGCGAAATCGTCAGAAATAGCGCCTTTAAACTGCTGCCAGAACATGACGTCGAATACGACGGTAATTCACTGACTCAGCAAAATGGCCCGCGCTATTTTATGCTCAACAAGCCTCAGGGCTATGTGTGCTCCACGGAAGACCCGGATCATCCGACAGTGCTTTATTTCCTCGATGAACCTGTTGCCCACAAGCTGCATGCGGCAGGGCGTCTGGATATCGACACCACCGGGCTGGTACTGATGACCGATGACGGTCAGTGGTCACACCGCATCACCTCCCCGCGTCACCATTGTGAGAAAACCTATCTGGTGACGTTAGAGTCGCCGGTGGCGGAAGATACCGCCGAACAGTTTACCCGTGGTGTACAGTTGCATAACGAAAAAGATCTGACAAAACCGGCGGTGCTGGAAGTGATTACGCCAACCCAAGTGCGCTTGACCATTAGCGAAGGGCGCTATCATCAGGTTAAGCGTATGTTTGCCGCCGTTGGCAACCATGTTGTGGAACTGCACCGTGAGCGAATCGGCGCCATCAAACTGGATGACGATCTTGCGCCCGGCGAATACCGCCCCTTGACTGAAGAAGAAATCGCCAGCGTTAACGTAACCCCTCGTTAATTTCAGGAGCTAAATGTGACCACCCGGCAGAACTCTTCAATTGCCATTGTTTTTATCCTTGGCTTGTTGGCCATGTTAATGCCGTTGTCGATTGATATGTATCTTCCGGCGCTGCCGGTGATCTCTGCTCAGTTTGGCGTGCCTGCGGGCAGTGCGCAAATGACCCTCAGTACCTATATTTTGGGGTTTGCAGTGGGGCAACTGATCTACGGCCCTATGGCAGACAGCATCGGGCGTAAGCCGGTGATTCTGGGGGGAACGCTGGTGTTTGCGGCGGCGGCAGTCGCCTGCGCGCTGGCACAAACTATCGATCAATTGATTACGATGCGTTTCTTCCACGGCCTGGCGGCTGCGGCGGCGAGCGTGGTGATCAACGCCCTGATGCGCGATATTTATCCGAAAGAAGAGTTTTCACGCATGATGTCCTTCGTCATGCTGGTCACGACGATTGCGCCGCTGCTGGCGCCGATTGTCGGTGGCTGGGTGCTGGTATGGTTAAGCTGGCACTACATCTTTTGGATCCTGGCCGTGGCGGCAATTCTGGCTTCGGTGATGATTTTCACCTTGATCAAAGAGACCTTGCCCGTTGAGCGACGCCAGCCGTTTCGTTTGCGTACCACAATGGGCAATTTCGCCTCGCTGTTTCGCCATAAGCGCGTGTTG
>OJJJ01000403.1_pt1 | contig 22374 bp, 30 predicted proteins | sample 1596311 | NCBI WGS metagenome assembly OJJJ01 (sample SAMEA4350140, study PRJEB24818) | metagenome | biome: human; feature: gut; material: faeces | place: Denmark | collected 2013-09 | reverse complement strand
ATGGCGAAGAAACGGTCTAAATAGGCTGATTCAAGGCATTTACGGGAGAAAAAATCGGCTCAAACATGAAGAAATGAAATGACTGAGTCAGCCGAGAAGAATTTCCCCGCTTATTCGCACCTTCCCTTTATTAAGACGCTGATGAATGCCCGGAGGCTTAATAATGTCATTTATAGTAGAACGATCGCGTTCCGGCTTCATTTTATTTCCGTCACCGGTTAATCAATCCTTGATCTGAAACTCGGCCGCATTTAACTGGTGACGAATGAGCACGGTCGGCAGATTTTTCAGATGTGCGGATTTCAGCAACAGAAGGTGATGATTATAGCATTCTGGACAATAGTGCCTCTTTGGAAATAATAACAAATGATTATTGCTATTTTGGCATTAGTTCCCTTCTCTACACTCGAAGATCCGATTTCTGGTGGTTCCGGATCTCCGGCAGACCCACCGGCGCTCTGCGGCCCCCTAACACAATATGTAGCGGTGTGATCAGCTGACAATGACGCTATATGTTGTGTCCCTCCCCTGCCCCGTGACCGCCTGCTCACCACCGGAAAACGCCGCTTTGCTTATTCCGTGTGCGTGGTACACTTCCGGAAAATTGTTATACGCAGGAAAATCGGATCTGCCGGAAACGGTCATCCGGTAATTTAACGGCGTGACTGTTTCATGCCTAATCATGTGCTGATTTCTTCCTTTGTATACAAAATGAATCATAACGTATACATTTATTGTTATAGCGGTAAATCAGGTTTCATGTTTACTTCAAAGACCATTTACCAGTCCTGAATACGTTTTGCATAAGGAAGGAGTCATGGCGAAGATCCAGGCCAGAAATGTTGACGATGCGCTGTTTGCACGCATTGAGCAGTCAGCGATGAAAAATGAACGTTCACTCGAAGGAGAGATCCGCCTGGCGCTGGCCAGACAGTATCCTGCCGGGACCACCTCACCGGAAATTCTCTCCAGCCGGCAACAGTGGCAGAAGGAATGTGGTGGGCGTCTGCGCGCCCTGTTTGACCGTCTGTCCGCTGACGGCTTTTTCCCGGGGGCCGGGCAACCCGGGCCGACGCGGATCGCCGACCAGGTACGGATAGCTCACCGGTTACATGTTTCCCCGGGACTGCTCCTGGACTGTATCGATGGCGCCGGTGAGTTAACCCGTGAGCTGGCTGAACGGATTGAAAGCCGGTTCGGCGCCAGTGCAGACTGGCTGACCACCGGTGACGGGAAGATGTTCCCGCTGGTGATCCTGGGGACGTATTTTGGTGTCAGCTGGGAGGAGTTTTTCTTCCCGGATGATGATGAAAGGTATGTCTTTGAGTTCATCCGCATCGCCGGTGGGCGCCATGATGGCACCCTGATGATCCTGCGCCAGCATGAGCAGAACGGCCGTATCACTGCCGGCGTGGTAACAGAGGCGTTTTTCCTTGGTGCCGGTATGGGGCCGGGGGGGTATGTAAACCTGAAAGAATTTTTGTTGTTCCTCAGACAACACGGCGGGAATCTGGTCATGAATGCGTATGTGTTCTCCCCCCCGGAGCCGGATTTTGATTTCTGGTCAGTCATGGGTCAGCACCATCCGGTCTGGTTCCGTGACGCCAGACGTCGCTCCCCTTCCCGCTGGCTGCAGCAGGTACTCAGTGGTGAAGATCCGGGCGAATGGTTTGCCGGGGGATGGTCATCAATACTGAAAGAAGTGGCCGAAGCTACCCCTCCGGATAACGCTACTGAACATACTGAAAAAAATGATGAATGATTCGGTGCATCACGGCAACGTATAACAGGAAACCAGATGAACAGAACATATGACGAACCAGAGACCGAAACGGACGTGATGGCCGCCGCCTTCCGCACCATGCGCAGGTACGGCATGACTATCATCACCGCCACGCAGCATTTGGATGTTAATGGTTACGTGAAATCTGACCCGCCGATGCCCAGAACGCGGCTGCGCCGCTACCTGGGGCAGTATGGCCTGCGCGGTGAGGCGCTGAACAGGGAGGTCAGACGTATCGTCGCTGGCCCTGAACGACCAGATAACACGCTGAAAGCCGGAATCTTCTATACGTGGCCCTATGGCTGGGAGCCTGCGGATTTCACGCCAGTGATGAGGCGCATTTTCAAGGGAAAGCGCACCCGCCATGTGATGTTGTTTGATGAACTGCCTCAGCTGTTTGGCAAGAATGACTATTGAACCGGATACTATTTTTGAGGCGAGGTATGGGTACACCAACATTTAGCTCATTTAACGATGTGGTCCGGGAGCTTGAGGATGTATATGGCCACCAGGAGCTGTGGCTTTATTCTGGCCTTAATGAGGACAGCCCCATCGAGACAGCCCGCCGGCGTCAGAAATGGCGATCTCCAAAAATTCTCAAACGAAACGGCAGAATGGTGGCAGAACAATCAGGCCAGCCTGATTTCTGGGTGCTCACGGGTGACTACCATCTGCCGCAGTCTGAACACAGCGCTCCGCCGTGGAAAGCCTGCCTCATCAATAAGGTCTTTAAAGTGTATTGTTCACTTCACTGTTAGGGAAAAAAACATGACCGACTGTGTTACCCGGACTGGTGACGACAAAACAATGTGGCTCGTGACATTGCCGGAGATCATTACAAATAACAGTACCCGCCAGGAGGAAAATCTGGTCGTTATTCTGAGCAGGGAGGAATCGTGGGGGCCAACTTCTGACCATTTTCCCGACGGATTGTACCGGGTCTCCTGCATAATGACACTGTACCTTGCCGATACCGAACTGACGAAGACTCAGACTTTCACTGCAATCTACTGGCCTCAACAGAAGGCCCTGCATCTGTTTACAGATGAGTTCAGACTGGAACGCCGCCTGCAGGGACTCGGCCTGGGTAGCTGGATCACGCAGCAGTTTGTTCTCTGGGCCAGAGGCCTTCCGCCAGCAACCCTGGTTTTGCCGATTGAAATTTCCCGGGTTGATGAAGAAAACGAAGAAAACAAGATCCGGAGGGACAGGCTGTGGCACGCAATGGGTTTCCGGTTCCCGGCGGGGGAAACCAGCTCAATGCCGCTGCGGGCAGACGAACTGCAGTTGCCACGGGGCAGGTGCTCAACGCTCCGGGTGGAGCCCCTGGTATCCGCGGTACGCCGGCTGGAAGACTGTTATCGCGGGCTGCAGGAAAAAATCGTGCAGCTCGAAGGCAAAAAACGGTCGCAAAAACAGTTAATTACTTCACTTAAGAATCGTCCATTTTATCATCTGTTGCACAGGAAAGAGGGCCAGCTCCCGGACGAGAAATGTGACGCCCTGCCGCTGCGGGCAGAAAAACTGTCTCTGCCGCAGAGCGGGGATTCAGACCTGGAGGTGGCGCAACGGGCAACCGGGGTCATCCGGCTGGCTACCCTGTGTGCTCAGTCGCAGAAAAGAATCCTGGAGCTGGAAAGGGAGCTTGCCTCGCAAAGTGAGGAGCTCGTTGACCTGCAGGCACATCCCTTTTTTAACCTGCGGGATAAATACCGCGGCCAGATCCTGTTCTGGGGATGGGGGATGGGTTTTCTGTGCTTTATCTACTGGATGTTGGTGTCATGAATGTTCCCGTTCCATAGCCACCCACTGAAGAGGAGTGAAACCTGTGCCCGAAAATATCGTGTCTACCGTCATTGACGGGGTAGTTTTGTTTGTGACTTCGTCTGTTTTCTGGCTGGCCGTCGCTGGCTGGTTAGTCATCCTGACTCCGGTAATATTACGAAGAAAATTCTCGGCAAAGAAAAAAGTTAACAGAAATTATGAATAACCTGGTTCCAGTTGGATCTCCGGCATCTCCCGGAACATTGCTCCCGGTGGCCATCGATTACCCTGCCGCCCTCGCCCTGCGCCAGATGGCGCTCGTGCAGGATGAACTGCCGAAATACCTGCTGGCGCCGGAAGTCAGCGCCCTGCTCCATTACGTGCCGGATCTTCACCGCAAGATGCTGCTGGCGACGCTGTGGAACACCGGCGCGCGCATTAATGAAGCGCTCGCGCTGACCCGGGGGGATATTTCGCTGGTGCCGCCGTATCCGTTCGTGCAGCTGGCCACGCTCAAGCAGCGCACCGAGAAAGCGGCCAGGACGGCAGGTCGTGCCCCCGCAGGCAGTCAGGTCCATCGTCTGGTTCCCCTTTCCGATCACCACTATGTCAGCCAGCTGCAGATGATGGTGGCCACCCTGAAAATTCCGCTGGAAAGACGAAACAAGCGCACCGGCAGAATGGAGAAGGCACGTATCTGGGAGATCACAGACCGTACCGTGCGCACCTGGCTTAGCGAAGCGGTGGAGGCCGCAGCGGCCGACGGGGTGACGTTCTCAGTACCGGTTACCCCCCATACGTTCCGTCACTCCTACGCGATGCATATGCTGTACGCCGGCATACCTCTGAAGGTTTTGCAGAGCCTGATGGGCCACAAATCGATCAGTTCCACGGAGGTCTATACGAAGGTGTTTGCGCTCGATGTCGCGGCACGGCACCGGGTGCAGTTTGCTATGCCGGAAGCTGAAGCTGTTGCGTTGATAAAAAAGTTAACCCCAAACCAATCTACATAGGTCAACTATGGGTAATACCCCAGGTTTCGACCTAAAGTAGTTCTTGTGTGGGAAACAGTCCAAGCTTAATGGGGGCTTATCCAGCCTCACTTTTTACAGCTTTCAATCACATTAATTATGTTCAGAAAGGCCCTCATTGCCCTAAAGAAAAAAAATGCAGCTATGAAAATAAGGAATAATTGAGATACAACTCCTGCTAAATCATGGTTGCTACCAGCCACTGATAGCAACGTAAATAGTAATGCAATCGAAAAATGTAAGGCGATTGTAGTATTTGAATTCATGTATATCCCCTTATGTATAGGACTGAGGCCATCCGCAAATTTTCACTATCGCGAAGTTGTTGCCTCGATATAAAAGGTGTTACCACCCTGAAGAAGATAACAAGATAACAAGATAACAAGATAACAAGATAACAAGATAACAAGATAACAAGATAACAAGATAACAAGATAACAAGATAACAAGATAACAAGATAACAAGATAACAAGATAACAAGATAACAATATATTATCGTTGTTTCGCTTCTGCGATTAATCTGGATATCTCTGTTTTTGATAAACTTTTTAGTGCCTCTACCGCTGCCCTGACTACGTCAGAACGATTCACTCTGCTTTTACCTGAAATCATTTCACCCGTTATAAGATCATCAATGTCTTTTAAGTTTTCTTCAAAAAAGGAAATGCTCACTGGTTTTGCTTTACTTACAGCCAATGGTCTCTCTGAAGTCACTTTGGTATTATCAATACCAGCAGTACCACCGTTAATAAACGCTGCCTCATCACGAGATGGAGTATTTGCTCTATTTCTCACAGAATAACCTCTTTAACTAACGATTCGATTTCTTGTTGTGCTTTGTCATTTTGCGTTTCAAAAATTGTCATTGATTCTGCCCAGGCATCTCGATGCGCTTTTCGATCACAAACTCGGGAACTAGCCAGACGCATTTCAGGATAATCCTTGAGTACGTCAGCTGCCTGATTTGCTTCATTGACAAACATGTTCGTGGGCGTCATGTTTAAAACGAGATATCCCCGGACGTCCTCATTAAAATCTTTTGCTGCTGTAAAAACAGAGCATGTATGAGGCACTACATCCAGGTCCATCTGAGAAGGCCGCAACGGAGAAATGAATACGTCAGCGGCCATCAACCCACTACGCATTTCTGCACTGTCGCGGCCAGCACAGTCTGCGATGACAAAGTCATAAGATTTCTCGTGTTCCTTTAGCATGGCTTTGATGTTGCCTGTTGCGCCAGTAACCGGAATATGGGGAAGATCTTCAGGACGATTGTTGTACCAGGTCAATACAGATTTCTGGTCATCTGCGTCGACAATGATCACTCTATTGCCCAGTGACATCAGATACGCAGCTATAGATACCGCCAGTGTACTTTTACCAACCCCACCCTTTTGACTACCCAATACTATTATCATCATAGCCTCATATTAAGTTGTTAAGTTAACAACTTAATATTGCCAAACAGGCGACAATATTGCAATTTCTTTATTAAGTTAATATCTTGTTAAGTTGTTAACTGTTTGATTTATAACTGAATTGTTATTGTATCTTAACAAATTAGTAAGATGTTAGGATAACAAGATAACAAGATAACAAGATGGCAAAGTGGTGCCTTTATCCGAAATCCCCATAGAACCACACAATGCGGCTTTCAACTCCAGGCTACCTTTAGGGAGGGTAGTATCAACCAGTTATGACCGCGTGAAGCAAAAAGTGGGGCGTAGTGGGAAGCCTTTGAATCTTCGGTGTGTCGAAGTGGGGAGTCGGTGAGACAAATTTGGTAAAAGGTGGTGAGAAGCGGGATAGCTTCTCACTTCTATCCAAAAAGGTGTGTTGAAGTGGGAAGGTGCGTAAGTATATACAGATAAAAACACACATTTAACAGGTTCTCATCCCGCTACAACACACCTATTAAGACGTTTAAGGCGAGGCTTCCCCCTACAACACACCTATCAAGATGTTTAAGAAGAGACCTCCCGTTTCAACACACCTTAATCGCGTTGCTTTCCCGTTTTGACACACCTTATACAGCTGTTCCTGGTTTCAGATTTGCTGAGCGACGGTGGATCAGAATGAAAGTCTCTTTACCTTTTTTGGTGATGCTGTGGTCAAGGTACCCAATATCCTGCAACTGCTTGAGGGCCAGTTTAATGATACGGTTCTGTTCCTTTACCGGAGAGAGCAATGAGAGCCTGTCTCGTATTCGTTTGAAAGATATGGGGACTGGGTTCGTAGGCAGGCTTTCGATGAAAGTATACAGGGCCTGAGCTGCTTCCTTTCGGGTTAAAGCGTTTATCGGTTTATGTCGTAGCAGAACAGTGTAATCAGTTTGGTAGAGTTCCCATAGTCGCTGATCAGCTTCAAGTTCCACCTGGTCGTTTGCAAAATCCAGTTCACCTGTCTTAAGCAAACCTGTTACGGAAACTTTTTGAAGGCCCTCTGAGTCGCTACGGGTAAAGGTAATGGTCTTGCCACGTATCCTGGTCAAAGCTTCTGAAATACTTTTTCTAAGACGGGAATCGAATCTCTTAGACTCAAAGCGGCACATTCCAGCAAACTCATGAAAAGTAAGCTTAATGCTGTTGGTTTTTAAACCGTACTTACTGAAAGCTTCTATGATACCGACCCATACCTTGAAGTCGATGGCCATACTCAACCGTTCACCGGTTATACGAATATCGTCGTACCCCTCCCGCCTTGAGAATTCCAGATCCTTGAGAACAGAGGTCGCATCGATTGATGTTCTGGTGCCCTTTGCAGGCCTGCTTGAAGGAACAAAAACATTTAATCTCATCAGGGCTACAGGCTGAACTGTGGCCTTACTTGTGACGGTGAGTTTATTGTTAACACTTTCACAATCTGGACCTATAACCTCGCCGATATAAACATTCTCATTCATATAGTTATATCCATTCATAGCATATGATCGATATGTGCCTAAATATTAACTATTTCCCGTTTCGACACACCTTTCTTCCCGATTCTACCCACCCTTACCCCGTTTTGACACACCTTTTTCCCGCTTCAGAACACCTTTTTCCCACTACGACACACCTGAAATCGCTACGAAGCCCGTAAACAAAGGTTTTGCCGCTAAAGGGATCAGTTTGGATCTATTTGGATAACTAAGGGTAAGTTATTGGATCTACTCAAAGGATATGTGGATAACTCATTATGGAATCTATAGAACTTAAGTGCGTAAGGTGCTTTAAAAGGCTTCAGCTCCCCTGGTGCTTCCTCGCTCACTCGCGGGCTTCGCCCTGTCGTTCGGCTGCGGCGAGCACTGCTGGCTCTCTCTGAAAGGCAAAATTTAACCGATCCTCGCAACGGGGATATCTCTCCAGCGAGTGGTGTACGCAGGGGAGAGCATATCGCGTTTCATTTGCCAGGATGGCGCAATTCCTCTACCGGCAAACCATACTTTACCCAGCCCTGAGTTGTTGATCCCGTCCAGAACCCTCATCAGCTCAGCACTGTGAGGGCGTGGCGGGCGTTCGTCAAACAGCTGCAGCTGCGAAACGCCAGAGCCGGTGAAGTCATTCAGCATAACTCCGGCTTTGGCATACCGGTGCCCGTCCTTCCAGATACGCTCCAGAGCCATTGTGGCGGCCGCAATAATGTCCCGGGTGTCCTGAGTAGGTGTAAGCAGTTTCTCCGTGGCCACGTTGCCGTAGTAAGGCTCTTTGACGGCGAACGGAGACGTTTTGATGAAAACAGAAATATGCCGGCAATACTGGCGCTCTTTACGCAGCTTTTCAGAGGCCCGTTCAGCGTGCTGACAGATAGCCTGGCGGAGCGAATCGTACTCCGTGATTTTCTCTCCAAAACTGCGGCTGCAGACAATCTGCTGTTTCGTTGGTGGGGCTTCCTCAAGCGACATGCAGCTTTCCCCGTTCAGTTCGCGTACTGTTCGCTCGAGAACGACGGAGAAATTTTTCCGGATGAAGGCCGGGTTCGTCAGGGCCAGATCGAGCGCGGTCCTGATACCCAGTACATGGAGCTTGCGTGCAATACGGTTTCCCACGCCCCAGATCTCTTCGACCGGCTGCAGTGAAAGCAGTTTCCGCGTTCGCTGAGGATTCCCCCGGGTCAGTGCGAGCACACCACGGAACTGTTTCCACTCTTTTGAGGCCCACTGGGCTGATTTTGCGAGGGTTTTCGTTGGCCCGGCGCCCACGCCAATGGTCAGGCGGGTACAGTCATACACGTGCTGACGCAGCTGCCGGCCGAAGTCCTCAAGCTCCATACAGTGCTCCACGCCGGTCAGGTCAAGGAACATCTCATCAATGGAATACTGTTCCACCCTGGGGGCCAGTTCCTCCAGGCAGTTCATCACGCGCGCCGACATCGAGGCGTAAAGTTCATAATTACTTGAAAACGCATATATTTTTTCCGGGTATCTTTCGTTTTTTATCTGAAACCACGGAGTTCCCATTTTGATCCAGGGCTTCGCCTCGGCACTGCGAGCGATTACGTTCCCGTCGTTGTTGCTCAGGACGACTATCGGCTTTCCTTTCAAATCCGGTCGGAAAACACGTTCACAGCTGGCATAGAAGCTGTTCACATCGGCCAGGGCAAACATCAGTACATCTCCCTCGGGCGGTGGATGATATGCGTGACGACGCCAAAGATATCCAGCTCGTCGGGGTCAGGATAAATCGGCGACCAGGAGGCATTCATGGGCTGCAGCGTCAGTCGAGGCGTCAGCAGAAGCCGTTTAACCGTAAACTCCCCCTGTACGCTGGCGACAACGATATCGCCGTGCCGCGGCTTTTCAGCACTGTCCACAACCAGCAGATCGCCATTGTACAGACTGCCGTCGGCCATGCTGTCTCCGCTGGCACGCAGGTAGTACGTCGCGCTCGGATGCCGTATGCAGTAATCATGGAGATCCAGATCGGACTCGACATAGTCAGCAGCTGGGCTGGGAAAACCGCAGCTGGCCAGATCGGCAAACAATGGATGGGCCTGTGGCGGGAGTTCTTTCCCGGTGCTGAAAAGTTGTAGCTTCATCTTTCCTCCTGACACTCTAATTTTACTGGTTATACATACAGTGTGCGCCGGGAGACCGGTAGAGATCAAGGGGTGAAAGTCCCCGACCATTGAAGGACCAGCAATCCACAAGGTCCCCGAGTCATGCGTTGCATACCGCGAGGTATGGGGCGAAGCGTTGACAGGGGTGTTGACAGGCCAGCCATTGAGCCACGAAATGTATATTAAATTACCGGGTGCCGACGTTGTACTGTTAACGGAAGGCAACATCATAGGGTGCGATACTGCGAGTGCCACATGGACCCGGCGGGGTCTGAGACCCTGGCATGTCAATACGATCTCTACGCGGGAACCGGGAGATCTCCCCTCTGACCATCTGCCAGTGTCGGAGATGGCCCGCACCGGGAAGACGAGGAGTCATAGCCGGTGATGTACGGAGAGGAGAAGTCGGACTCGCTCATAGTAGCGGCGAAGCAGGCGAACAACCCGAAAGGAGCGGAGTCAGTGGAGCGAAGGAGCGGGGCCAAGGGGAACGTGGAACAGCCACACATGCGCCGGACACAGAGCCGGGAAAGCATGTCACAGAGGCTGTCACGCGTGCGGGAAGCTGCGAAGCAGCGGAAGAAAGAACGGTTTACAGCATTGTTCCACCTGCTGACAGTCGAAGCACTGGAAGCCGCATTCCTCTCCCTGAGCAGGAAAGCGGCCGCCGGAGTGGATGGCATCAGGTGGATGGACTACGCCGGAAACATGAAGAACAACATAACAGATCTGCACCGGAGGCTACATCAGGGCAGCTACAGGGCGCAGCCCGGCAGGCGTCACTACATCCCAAAAGCGGATGGAAAACAACGCCCGCTCGGCATCGCCTCGCTGGAGGACAAGATCGTCCAGTATGCGCTGGTGAAAATCCTGAACGCAGTCTATGAAAACGACTTTATGGGGTTCTCATACGGGTTCAGACCCGGGCGAAGCCAGCACGATGCACTGGACGCACTGGCCACAGGGCTGGTACGCACTAACGTAAACTGGGTACTGGATGCCGACATCAGTCAGTTCTTTGACAGGGTGAGCCACGAATGGCTGATCAGGTTCACAGAGCATCGGATCGGCGACCGGAGGGTAATCAGGCTCATACGTAAGTGGCTCACAGCCGGGACGTCGGAGGAGGGTCAATGGCGAGCAACGGAGGAAGGCACCCCACAGGGTGCGGTCATCTCACCGCTGCTGGCAAACATATACCTCCACTACGTCTTCGATCTGTGGGCGCATCAGTGGCGACGTCGCTATGCCACAGGCAATGTGGTAATGGTCAGATACGCCGATGACATCGTCATCGGGTTCGACAAACGATACGATGCCCGGCGCTTCCGTATAGCCATGCAGCGCAGACTGAGGGAGTTCGGACTCACGGTTCACCCGGAGAAAACCCGTCTGATGGAGTTCGGCCGCTTCGCTGCCGAAAACCGTGCCATCAGGGGAAAAGGCAAACCAGAAACGTTCAACTTCCTCGGGTTCACGCACATCAGCGGGAAAGATCGCAACGGCAGGTTCATGCTGATACGAAAGACCCGCCGGGATCGGATGACGGCAACTCTGAAAGCCATCAAAGACGGTCTGCGAAGGCGCTGGCATTACTCAATCCCCGAACAGGGAAAATGGCTCAGGAGAGTGGTTCAGGGATACCTGAACTATCACTCGGTACCGGGCAACTTCCCCACCATGCAGAAGTTCAGGACACACGTAACAAACCTCTGGCGCCGGGCGCTCAGGCGCAGGAGCCAGAAGGATGATACGACCTGGACGAAAGCAAACAAACTGGCAGCCGCATGGCTACCAAGGGTTCGGGTTCTTCATCCATGGCCTGTGGAGCGGTTCACCGCCAGACACCCGAGGCAGGAGCCCGGTGCGTAAATCGCGCACGCCGGGATCTGTGCGGGGGGTATCCGGTAACGGGTATCCCTACCGCGACATATTTAACAGCGTGACGATAATCCAGATCGCATGCCTTAAGAACATTTTGAGTAAATAAAGGTGTTCAAAATGCTTGATTTAATCATTTTGATATCTTTATATTGCTCATATTGAGAAATATCACTTTGATTTTTTCATTTTGCTCTTATAATTGGTATCAAAATGAGTGTAATTAACGGAGCATATTGATGAATATTTACTGCGATGATGGTTCAACTAATGTTAAGCTGGCATGGTTTGAAGGAGATGAGCTTCAGACCCGGGTTTCTGCGAACTCCTTCCGGCATGGCTGGAAAGTGGCGGAATTCAGTGCGGCAACGTTCAACTATCAGGTGGGTACGCTGAAATACACCTGGGACAGCGTCAGCCGGGATGCCATCCCGACAACAAACGTGGAATATCAGTACGGTGATCTCAACCTGCTGGCCGTGCATCATGCGCTGCTGAACAGCGGACTGGAGCCGCAGCCGGTGAGCCTGACCGTGACGCTGCCCCTGAGTGAGTATTACGACGGGGACTGCCAGCGGAACGAGGAGAACATACGACGCAAACGGGAAAACCTGATGCGTGAGCTGGTTCTGAATAAGGGCAGGGCATTTACCGTAACGGACGTGAAGGTGATGCCGGAATCACTACCGGCGGCGTTCTCCCGTCTCGCGGAGCTGAAACCCGGCCCCGCTGAGACCACCCTGATTATCGATCTCGGTGGTACCACGCTCGATGCCGGTGTGATTGTCGGCCAGTTTGATGATATCAGTGCGGTGCACGGTAATCCGTCTGTCGGCGTGTCACAGGTCACCCGCGCAGCTGCAGGCGCGCTGCGTGCGGCAGACAGCGAAACCAGCGCCCTCATCGCTGACACTGTCATCCGCAACCGCAATGATCGTCAGTATCTGCAGCGTGTGATCAACGATGCCGGTAAAATTGACGAGGTTCGGAACAAAATAACAGAGGCAATCACTTCCCTGGGGGCGCGTGTCACCAGTGAGCTGACGGCCTTCAGGAACGTTAACCGGGTATTCCTGGTCGGGGGAGGGGCTTCCCTCATAGAAGAAGCTATCCGTCAGGCCTGGCCTCTGGCTCATGACCGTATCGAGGTTATAGGCGATCCGCAGATGGCGCTGGCCAGGGAGATTGCCCTTTACAATAAAGAGGACTAAACGTGCCGGACGGCCAGTATTCTTTCTATCTGCACAGCGACGATCGCACCGACATCGCGGCGATGGCAACCATCAGCACCATCTCACAGCCCCTGCGCGGTGAGTTCATCCGTACCGCCGCCACCGCCGGGGCGGTGGTATACCAGGTGGATGCCCGTTTACCGGCGCTGATCCCGGTGTTCTTTGCCGGGCAGCTGAGCGCTGTCCGCCTTTGCGCCGTGATGGCCCTGGTCTCCGGAACCTGGTCCTCACTCACCGGCCTTCCGGATGAGCCCGAAAATAGTGGGGCTGCTCTGCCCGTGTCACCGGAGACGGAATACCAGCGCCGGCGTTACACCCTGACGCTTCAGAATGGCCGGAGCGGAGAACGGGTGGAAAGTGTGCTGACGGAAGCGTCATCCCGTCTGCGTGGGGATCTGCTGAGAAACCTGATTATCACCGGTCTTGCCTTCCACACGACGGCGCCGGAACTGCCGCGCCTGCTGGCCAGTATGCCGGTACCGCCCACCTCGGTCAGTGAGCTGCAGGCTCTGGTTCAGCAGATGGCCGGCACCGCTGACGTGAACAGGGCTGCAGCTGCAGTACCGGATACGCCGGCAGCATCTGCCGCGCCGGTGTCCGGGGCGGATACCCGGGAAATAAAGAAAAATATGCGGCGTGCATTCGGTGACTAACAGTACGAATCACATCCACTACTATACCGATTTCAAATGACTGACATCCCCAGGGAGGTTCTCATGTCACCAGGATTCAGAAATGTTCTCCGTCTCGCCCGCATTCCCGTCGACAGCAGTGAACCGGTGCGCAGAAAATTTGGCAGCCGGCTGATTGGCATTGTGACGATATGTCTGCTTCCGCTTCTGGTTTTCGACGTTCCGCAGTGGGTTTTCATTCTGTCGCAGGTCATCTGGGGGGCGGGCGTCTATATTGGCCTGTCCCTGGCCGGGGATAAATCCCTGAACCGCTGATATAAACTTTCCGGTTGTTCAAAAAAAGAACAGACGTGGTGGCGTCTGTTCTCCCGCGCTTCTCCGTCGTTTGCCTTCAGGTTATCCACAATTTTAAGCCCCGGATTTGTGGACAGGTATGCCGGTAATTCCCCGTTCGCCTGGAGTTAACGCAAGCCTGCCGCCCGCTGCCAGTGTCTCGCGTCCGGTCTGGTACGGGACGGGCGGTTTTTCCGCTCCGGCCCGGCGTCGTTGAGAGTGTACGCCAGTCCCTCGCCCTTTTAAGGAACGCCCTTCAAGCCGCTTTCGCGGCATATCCTTGCCGTCCAAAAGACGGACGGCTGCGGTATTCCACGGTCGGCCTGACCCGTGACCGGACGCGATGAACAGGCAGCGTGCGGCAGGGAACGGTATCGCGGTGATGCCTCCTGCCCCCTCAGACTACAGGAGTGCTGCCATGTCCAGATTCATTCTCGGGAACTGTATTGATGTGATGCGCGGATTCCCCGACCGTGCCGTGGACCTTATTGTGACCGATCCGCCTTACCTCGTCGGTTTTAAGGACCGCCAGGGCAGACAGATTGCCGGGGATGTGACGGACGAATGGCTGCAACCGGCCACGCTGGAGATGTACCGCGTCCTTAAAAAAGACGCACTGATGGTGAGCTTCTACAGCTGGAACCGTGTGGACCGCTTTATGGCCGCGTGGAAGGCGGCAGGATTCTATGCCGTGGGCCAGCTTGTGTTCACCAAAAACTATGCCTCCAACCGTTGTAACGCCAGGGCCCGACGCGGATTTGTGGACTACTGCCATGAAGGGGCTTATGTCCTTGCCAAAGGCCGCCCCGTGCCGCCCCTTAAACCGCTGCCGGATGTGCTGCCCTTCCCGTATACCGGTAATACCCTGCATCCGACGCAGAAACCGGTGGAGGCGCTACAGCCGCTGATTGAGTCATTCAGCGCCCCGGGCGCGATTGTTCTCGACCCGTTTGCCGGAAGCGGTTCGACCTGCGTCGCTGCATACCGTGCCGGACGCCGCTATATCGGCATCGAAATGCTGGCGCAGTACCACCGGGCCGGAACCGAACGACTGGCCGCCATGCACCGGGCCGTAAATACCCCGGCGGCGAACGATGAATGGCTCCCGGAGGCCGCGTAATGAATTACGACGGACACGAAGCCCTGCGCCGCGATATGGCCGGGCTGGCGAACAATCTTTGCGACCTGAAAACCACCCTGAAAGTGCTGGAAGACACGTACCACTACCGGTACGACGGACTGGCGGAACGGCTTGCCGGTATCAGTCTGCGACGTCTCAGCGTCCTGATGGATGAGGCGTTCAATATTGCACTGATGCTCGATGAAAGCTTTCTGGATTGAGGAGAGAACATGTACGGAACCCGTGAAGATCTTTGCAGGATGCTGAATGAGCAATATCCCGCAGAAACCCCGCTGAACCTGATTATCTGGACCCCGGCGGATATTGAAGCACTGGCTGACGGGATGGAATATTCCTTTTCAGAACATGACGTAAGGGCAGTACTGGAACGCATGGACACTATACCGGAAGAACAACGGCTTGAGTCGGGCGTGTCAGCCGGCCTGGTGATGGCACTGATAGACCAGGTGAAAGAGAACGGGCAGAGGGTGACTGTGCCGGTTGACCTGCTTGAAACCCTGCTGATTACCGCCGAACAGGCATTGTGGGACAGGGAATGGACCGCACGGGATCGCAATCTCCCGGTGCCGGAAAGCGTAATGCGCCGCCTGGCGGATACAGCAAAAGTGCGGGCATTACTGAAAAGCTGACAGCAGATCGCCCCGCCACGCGGCGGGGTGATATAACCCGGACAGAGACGATAATGATGAAAAATGAAACCCTTAACACGCTTATTCTGCGTCACGGCGACCGGATGCTGCGCCAGGCTGGCTGGCCCGACACTGTTGATATGGCGCCCGTCGCCCCCGAAACCGTACCCGGCTGGCTTGCCGCCTGCGGCTCTCTCAGTGGCGTGGAAATCCTCACGCTTACGGAACAGCTTTGTCAGCCGCTGACGTATGGCCGGGCAGCGTTGTTGCTCGCCAGCGCCCGGCGGCTGGCGGGAACCCCGGCTCGTCTGCATCTCTTTCCGGTGCAGGCATATCCGCATCCGGAGCGGCTGGCTGACTGTCAGGTTATCCGCCTGCCTTACGCTCAGGAGTGGCTGACGGCGGCGGAATGTGACGATCTGCTGGCCTTCCTGAAAGCCTCCCTCACGCAGATATCGGAAATCGTCCACCGGGATACGAAGCGCATCGCCGCCGCGCTGACGCCGTCCGTCACTCCCCGTCTGATGGACAGGCGGATCGGTGACTGGCGCTTGCTGGCCGTGGAGTATGATCATGATAACTGCCTGGACGAAGACGAAACCGACAGGCTGGATCAGGTCCTCGATGCCATTCTTATTCGCGATGCGCGATTCTGCCCGGTCCTGCTCACCCTGGTTAACGAGCGGGAGGAAACTATCAGGAGCGCAGGGGTTATCGCTGATCAGCTGCGTTTTACGGACACTCCGTTCCGGCGCTGGTTTGATCGCCGGGTTTTAAGGGAAATGGTGAGAGAGGCCCGCGCCAGCAGAACTCAGGAGTGACAGCCCGGAGCGTCAGGGGAGGGGGACCCTCCCTTGTCAGCCTGCCGGCACAGGAGGTGTGGTGCGATAAGGATGTCGCCGTGCCGGCTCCGCGTCCACCCGGCCCGGTTTCCGGGCCTTTTGGGTGAACACAACCCTCTGTTATCGCCGTGCCGTGTGCTGGCTGTGCCGTGCCTTCACTTTAGCCCGGCAGCCGCAGAGGCTGGAGTTCGCTGGCGCCGCCATCCCCGGATAAGGCAGTCGCCGGCTTGCCGTTGCCGCCGGCTCCGCTTCACCCGGCCCCATCCCTCCGGTCCGTGGCCTTATTACTGCGTCTGTCGCGTTGCGACATCTGCTTCCGCTTTTCTCCCGGTGGTCGAAAAACGGGGGAGAGAAACCCTGTATTCAACCTCCTGCATCGCGACGGGTAGTGCCGTGCCTTCACTTTAGCCCGGCCGCTGCAGATGCAAGGGTGCGCTGACGCCGCCATCCTCGCCCGGTCGCAGGTTTTTTATGATGCTCGCCGTTCTTCCCGTCGTTTTCTCGCTCAGGTTTCGCTCGAAAACCGTCCAGACCAGCTTCGCGCTATATCTGCGCTGCGGCCTCCGGTGTCGCCCCTGCATCTTCCGCTTTTCGCCGGGCTGTCGTGTCGGCACGGCACAACCCGGTGCCGCAGTCTATGTGATTACGGAGGTTTATCCATGCAGTATGTGAATACATGCCCGGTCCTGAATGTTGAGGAGTCCGACCGCCTGTCTTTTATGCCGTACCTGTTCGGCACGGATTTCATGCTCGCGGAATTACAGGTGTACGCTCTGGCCAAAAAATGGATGCCCGAATATGAGGGCGGCTTCTGGCATTTTATTCGCCTGCCGGAGGGGGGCGGCTACATGATGCCGGATTGTGGCCGGGTACATCTGGTCAGTAGCGAAAACTGGTTTGATCGCACTGTCAGCGCCGACGCGGCGGGCATTATTCTGACCAGCCTGGCGATTAATCGCCGTCTGGCGGCCCATCATGACAGCAGTAACCCGGCGCTGACTCGCCTTTATATGCTGCGTGATGCCCAGCTCTGGAATCACATCACCTTTCACCCCGAATGCAGTGCTATTTACGCCGCGCTGGACTGATTAACGACCGGGGCGGTTACACCGCCCCGCAGGGAGACAAAAATGACTTCATCAGTAACCGTTCCGGCCGTCTACGTGGGCACATATCACCAGTACAACGGCGGCAGTATTTTTGGCAAATGGTTTGATTTAACCGACTTCGACGACGAAGACGAATTTTATGACGCCTGCCGGGCGTTGCATGCCGCCGAGGATGACCCCGAGTTTATGTTTCAGGACTGGGAAGGGATCCCGTCTCAGTTTGCCTCTGAATCCTCTGTTAAGTGGGCGTTTATCGAGGCATTCCGGCAGGCGCAGGACGAAGGACGCGCTGCCGCGTTTGTGGCCTGGGCGGACTATACCGGCGAGTGCGACTATGACGCCTTTGATGAGGCGTATTGTGGCGAGGCTGAAAGCGAGGAGGATTTTGCTTATGGCTTTGTGGAGGATCACGGCCTGTTAAACGAGGTGCCTGAATCCCTGCGCGTCTATTTCGATTATGAGGCTTACGCGCGGGATCTGTTCAGCAGCGGCTATGTCTTCCATGAAGGCTATGTATTCAGCAACTGATTACTATCCGGCGGGGAAGCCCGCCGGTTAAGGAGAAAGCACATGAAACTTGCACCACAAAGCCGCGATATCCTGCGACAGTACAAAGCCCTGATTAATGCCCGCCGCCGCGATGCCGGTCAGCGGGAACTGACCACTGCGCAGGTGATGGATGAAATCTGCGAATACATGACCTGTCAGTGCGCCGTCTATATTGGCGGCCATTTCATTCTTCAGGGGGGAAAGGCACGATAAATCACAGGGCAGGGGGGAACCTCTGCCGCTTCCGGCCGCGCGAAAACCCGGGCAGGCTGCGCCTGCCGGAGAGAGACGTCGCCGCGCCTCCGGCGCCGCGCACTCTCCTCTCCGTTGTCAGTCGCTGTTGCCCCGGAATTCGCGTATTATCAGGGATATCTTCCTGTAAAGCAGACCGGTGATGCATATGTCAAAGTGGAATATCGCCTCTTTTTCAAAGGAGGAGCAGGACAAAGTTGCCGTCGATAAGGTGGCTGCTGCTGTTGCCTGGCAGGAGCGCATGAACAAGCCCGTCGTGCCGGAACTTGTTGAACGGGAACAGCCTGAACACCTGCGCGAATATTTCCATGAACGGCTCCGCGTACATCGACTGAACAGTCAGCAGCTGCCGCGCGCAAATGCGCCCGAATATAATAAACCCGGAGATGAGCAGCAGAAGTGATTCTTATCGTCAGTGTGTCCAGGGAGGAAATTTTATGCGTATGTCTCTGATGTTTGCAGCCGTGACGCTTTTAACCGGTATTAACCTGTTTTTTATTCCGTTTCAGCCTGTTCCGGCTCTGTGGGGGGCTATCCTGGCCGTTGCTTTTGTTCTGATTAATGTCGTGGCGGATAAGCTGCGCCTCTGGAGTGGCATTGCGTGGATTATCGTTGCCGGCATCATCATAACGCTGATGCTGAAGGGGAAAGAGCCGGGTGACGAATTACGCGGGTTGATCACCGTTTTTGCTTTCCTGGCTTCGGCCTGGTACTGCGTTGTACAGTACAGAAAAGAGCAGGGCGAATCTCAGTCCTGACCTGACCGGTACCCTTCATCTTGCTGCTGCTCTTCCTCTGGCTTTGCCTCACTTTCCTTTCACACAATCTGCTCCGGGGCCACCTTCGGCTCCTGACCCGCTGGCGCGGTTCAGTCGTCGAGCCACACTCCGCTAACCGCGAAAAGACGCGGTAAGCTCCGCCGAACCCGCTACGCGGTTTCGGGCCTGGCGGCTAGTGTCTGATGTCTGACGTCAAGGTCAACGGCAGCGCTTGCTGCGACCGTCCCGGTCGCGCCGCTTTCACCGTGCCGGCGAAGGACTGCCGGCACTCTGCGGGGCAACGCCGTTTCGCGCCCGCGCGTTCCGTCGTTGCGGCGGGTGCCTGCTCCTTTCCCCTGGTACCCGTATCACCCGTTTGAGTCCATTCGCCGGGGCTGAGACAAGCACAACCCGTCTTGCTGTCCAGGGGACGGCAGGGCCTTTCGCAATAAATTTTTCCCGGCCATTCCGCTGCCGCTTCATTAGGCCGAAAAAAATTTCCCGCTCACCCCCGGACATCTGCACCGGGCCGTGCTCGTTTACGCCCTTGCGGCGAACGGCTCTCAAACGGGTGAAGGTTATATCCAGGGGGCAGGTTCAGCAGGTCCCCGCACAAAGTCAAAACCGCGGCCCCGGCAACTCAACGGGTGATGTTCTTTAAAAATCAGGAAAAAGAAAAATGCAGGATCCTTCATTGCGAACGTATCGGATCGCATTTCTGGGAAGCAATGCCAGCGGCAATCTGCCGATGTTTACCCGGGTGCAGGCCACGACCGGAAAACGGGCGATAAAAGCGTTTATTGAACGCTGTGAACCCGTCAAAGGCTGGTTTCTGGGCGAACCGGAAGACATTACCGATCAGCTTAAGAAGGAGGAAGAAGAAGCGGGAAGCAAACCGCAGATATGAAAAAAGCAGGGTAAACCCTGCTTCTCCCACGCCGTAAAAATCGCACGAACGGTTTTTCCGGCTTCGTTAACTACCATAAGGAGTCAACTCTATGATCGTTTCTATTTTTTCACCTTCCGCAGGCGCTGTAAAGCCCCGTCGTCATTCGCGCATTCTGCGCGCAGATATCACCGCACCGGAGATTGATCCCGCTCTCAGAGCTTTCGGGCGTCATATCGCCAGAAGTCACCGCAAAGGGCGCGGTGTCCACATCCCCGCGATGAAAAATACCGCCCTCGGGCAGGTACTCCGCACGCTGGAACTGAAACGCGCATTTAACTGATGAGGTGAGCCGCCCCGCGAGGGGCGGCAACTGCAGGAAGGAGAAAACACAATGGCACCGACTACCGCACAGATCATGACGGAAAACACCGCAGGCCAGACTTACCGGGCAACTTATTCACCCGATGATAATAAATTGCGACTTTACGCATCATTACGGCTCGATGAAGAAACGTATTCCCTGATCAACAAAGCAGGCTTTCGCTGGGCGCCCAAACAGGAACTTTTTGTGGCGCCAGCCTGGACGCCGGGGCGGGAGGATGTCCTGCTTTCCCTCGCCGGTGATATCGAGGACGAGGACAGCACCCTGTTTGATCGCCAGGAGCAGCGCGCCGGGCGGTTCAGTGACTACAGTGACCGGCGGGCGGTTGAATCGGAGCAGGCGCTTGCGCATGTTGATTCGCTGGCATCGGCTGTCCCGCTGGGACAGCCGATCCTGGTAGGCCACCACAGCGAGCGCCGCGCGCGCCGGCATGCGCAGAAAATTGAGAACGGCATGAAACGTGCGGTGATGCTGTTCGAGCGCGCCGAATACTGGGAACAGCGCGCGCAGGCCTCTCTGCGGCACGCGAAATACAAGGAGCGTCCGGATGTGCGTTACCGCCGTATCAAAAAAATCGAGGCGGAATTACGCAAGTCCCAAAAGCACATTGCCCGGTCTGAAAAGTATATGACGATGTGGCGTGCGCAGACGCTCGATCTGAAAATGGCGTTACTGGTCAGTAATTATGATCATATTCATGCCTGCTTCACGCTCGACAAATACCCCCGCCCGGCAGAGAAAAGCCAGTATGAGGGCTCGATGTCTCTCCATTCTGCCCTGTCTGAGGAGATCATTACTTTTGAACAGGCGCGTGATATTGCGATCCGCTGTCATGAGCGCACGATTAACCACCAACAGCGCTGGGTGAATCATTACCAGAACCGCCTGGCCTACGAACGCGCGATGCTCAATGAAAACGGTGGCGTTGTCACCCGAACACAGGAATTTGAACCAGGCGGGCAGGTACTGAGTCGGGGAGAATGGTTAACCATTCTCCGGGTTAACCGGAGTAAGGGGGAGGTGAGTTCAGTCGAAACGCCCGGTTATCGCTTTCTGGGCTACAGCGGCACGATGAAACTGACGCCCGACCGTATCACGGACTACAAAGCCCCGACAGCGGAGGAAGCCAGCAACGCGAAGAAAGCGGCGAAGCGCCCACCGATCGTCAATTATCCGGGGGAAGGGTTCCGGGAAATGACAAAAGCCGAGTGGGCGAAATTACCCGCTGATTATAAAGGCGTGCGGGGTGCTGCAGAAACCGAAACACACGGCGCCTATCGCTTGCGCCGGTGCATGACGCACGGTTGTACGCTCGTGAATGTGTATATCACAGACATAAAAACCGTTGAAATTCCGAAAAAATAACAGGAAGGCTCCCCGGCATCTTGCCGGGGAGGTCAGGGAGTACATTCATGCATCATGACCTTAAACACCGTATTCAGGCGATGCGGGACAAACTGGAAGGGCGCGCCCCTGTCGCTGAAATTCAGGGTAGCTCGCAACTTTTTGTCACCCCCTCCCCGGAATGTCGCCGGCTGGTTGAGCTGGCTGATGTCCGGGAAACCGATCGCATTCTGGAACCCAGTGCCGGAACGGGCGCCATACTGCAGGCGATCAGGGATGCAGTCCCCCGGGCGAAGTGTGACGCCGTGGAGCTGCACGCCGGGTTAGCCCGTCACCTGCAGGCGCATTTCCCGGAGGTCCGGATCTGGTGCGGAGATTTTCTCGAATATCATCCGGAGCGCCGGTATACCCGAATTATCATGAATCCTCCGTTTAATCGCGGTGATGATATCCGGCATATCCGGCGGGCATTAACTCTGCTTGAGCCTGGCGGGATTCTGACGGGCATATGTCTGGACGGGCCGCGTCAGCAAAAGGCGCTGGAGTCCCTGGCGGACGTCTGGGAGCCATTGCCGCGGGGAACATTCACGTATACCCAGGTAGCGACCGCCATTCTCAGAATAACCGTCTGATGACACGTAAAGCCGGCGGGGCACCTGTCCCCGTCTGGCCGCGCCTCGAAAGACCGCGCGCCTGCGGCGCCGGGAAAACCGGGCCGCGCTGACGCGCCGCCCGCATTTCCTTTCCGCGTCTTCCCTGTTTGCTGCCTGCTGTCTGTCTGCTTC
>OJJJ01000402.1_pt1 | contig 22386 bp, 22 predicted proteins | sample 1596311 | NCBI WGS metagenome assembly OJJJ01 (sample SAMEA4350140, study PRJEB24818) | metagenome | biome: human; feature: gut; material: faeces | place: Denmark | collected 2013-09 | reverse complement strand
GACGCACTTAACTTAGGTTTTATGCTGTTTATTTTTTGTGTTGGTGTGGAAGCAGGACCCAACTTTTTTTCAATTTTCTTTCGCGACGGCAAAAATTATCTGATGCTGGCGCTGGTGATGGTCGGTAGCGCGCTGCTGATCGCGTTGGGGCTGGGCAAACTGTTTGGCTGGGATATCGGGTTAACGGCCGGTATGCTGGCAGGTTCTATGACCTCCACGCCGGTGCTTGTGGGGGCGGGCGATACTCTGCGTCATTCCGGCATGGCGGGAGCGTCGCTTTCTACCGCGCTCGACCACCTGAGCCTCGGCTATGCCCTGACCTACCTGATTGGTCTGGTAAGCCTGATTGTGGGTGCCCGCTACCTGCCAAAACTGCAACATCAGGATTTACAGACCAGTGCGCAGCAAATTGCCCGCGAGCGCGGCCTGGATACCGACTCCAAACGTAAAGTCTACCTGCCTGTGATTCGCGCCTACCGCGTGGGGCCAGAGCTGGTGGCGTGGGCGGACGGTAAAAACCTGCGTGAGCTGGGAATTTACCGCCAGACAGGTTGTTACATCGAACGAATTCGTCGCAACGGTATCCTGGCGAACCCGGACGGCGACGCGGTGCTGCAGATGGGCGACGACATCGCGCTGGTGGGCTACCCTGACGCCCACGCACGCCTCGACCCGAGCTTCCGTAACGGCAAAGAGGTGTTTGACCGCGATCTTCTCGACATGCGCATCGTTACCGAAGAGATTGTGGTGAAAAACCATAACGCCGTCGGCCGCCGTCTGGCGCAGCTAAAGCTGACCGACCACGGCTGCTTCCTGAACCGCGTGATCCGCAGCCAGATTGAGATGCCAATTGATGACAACGTGGTGCTCAACAAAGGTGACGTTTTGCAGGTTAGCGGCGACGCCCGCCGCGTGAAAACCGTTGCCGATCGCATTGGCTTTATCTCCATTCACAGCCAGGTCACCGACCTGCTGGCCTTCTGCGCTTTCTTTATTGTCGGCCTGATGATCGGGATGATTACCTTCCAGTTCAGCAACTTTAGCTTCGGCATTGGTAACGCCGCCGGACTGCTGTTTGCGGGGATCATGCTGGGCTTCCTGCGTGCGAACCACCCAACCTTCGGCTATATCCCGCAGGGTGCGCTGAACATGGTGAAAGAGTTCGGTCTGATGGTCTTTATGGCAGGTGTTGGCTTAAGCGCCGGTAGCGGCATTGGCCACAGCCTGGGAGCCGTCGGCTGGCAGATGCTGGTTTCGGGGCTTATCGTCAGCCTCGTCCCTGTGGTGATCTGCTTCCTGTTTGGTGCTTACGTGTTGCGTATGAACCGCGCCCTGCTCTTCGGCGCGATGATGGGTGCGCGTACCTGTGCCCCGGCGATGGAAATTATCAGTGATACCGCACGCAGCAACATCCCGGCGCTGGGCTATGCGGGGACCTATGCCATCGCCAACGTACTGCTTACCCTGGCGGGTACATTGATCATCATCATCTGGCCTGGTCTCGGATAACTCTCAAGTTTGCGCGTGGCAGAAAAAATTTTTGTTACGCGCAGAACTTTTTTATCAGGGGGCAGTCATAACTAGTGCCACTGCTTTTCTTTGATGTCCCCAATTTGTGGAGCCCATCAACCCCGCCGTTTTGGTTCAAGGTTGATGGGTTTTTGTTGCCTGAAAAATTACCTTTTTTTAAATCAATGGCTTATGCCACCACTTTCCCTTACATGGCGACATCGTCGCGGCAGAACTTTCGGATTTTGTAAGAAGTCATTCAATATCGAACTCATCTATTTCACTTCTTGCTCAAGACAGATTGTGTTTGGGTTAAAAAATATCAGGTCATAATCTTAAAAAGACTCTGCTTGTCGTAAACATGATCTGCTTTGAACTTCCATACAAGTGACGAGAATACTCTGGAGTGGATAGAAGCACACTCTGGAGGGAACAAGTATGACGTTTTCAAGCGCAGTAATGGCAACTGAACTCATCGTAACGGTCTTAGTGAATGCGGCAAAAGAACGCTCGATTGAGCTGAAGTACGAGGCCAGTAAGCATGTACCATTCTGACGAGATCATCCGCCAGCTTCAGAGCCAAAAGATACTGGCAACGAAGCTGGACCGGGCGGTACGCGCTGTAGGTAAAGAGGTAAAGAACCACCTGAATAATATAGGTGCCGGTGCCCAACGCCTGCTGTACTACACCTCCTGCTTTACCGATGAATATTACGATGTATGCATCAGACAAAACCTGGAGGATGCTCGCTTCCGAAAGGGCATATTCCATCTCGTTTCTCGCTGGAACATTGTGTTTGACATAATCAACACATACGTTGAGGAGCTGGTAAAAGATTTTTCCCCGGCAGAATTAGCAGCGATACAGCATGCTCTAATGCGCGCTAACGTTTACATATCCACCAGCACGCTAACCTCGTATTCATTCTCTGCAGGCGTCGCATCGACTGTTTGCCTCTATGTGACCATTCCACCTTCGGGACTAAAGGTCGTTTCAGGGTTAACGGGCGCTGCTATTGGCGGGCTGGGGATATATGGGATTGTGCAAAAGGCCGCTGACAGCGCTCGCCGTCTGCAAGTGATACATCCCGCCTACTATCAAGCGTTGTATCTACGAGAGCTAGAGATGATGTATTTCCTGGTGGAGCCTGCGTTTATGCGCGCGGGCGTGCTAACCCAACAGTGGACTGATAACCAAAGCCCTTATGGTGCTGCGGACACGATCCTGAAGCTAATGGGTAGACACTGATGAGCTTTCTAAGACTCTGGCTCAAATCTCAGGCTCAGTTTTTCTTCTGGACCTATGTCCCCATCATCCTCACGTTCATTTTTGGTTATGTCCTTGACGTTTACTTCCCTGAGGTTAATCAAGGATTCATCCTCCTGTTTTACCTGGTAACACTGGGACTGGCTTACTGGATATGGCATTGAAGACCATCAATGCTTCACGCTCACTAATAAGGAAATTATATGCTGACACCCGCACACCTATGGCTTGAAGACGAAAACGGCTCGCCGGTTGTCGGTAGCTGCATGATGCCCACACGTCTTGGTTCCATAGAGCTAAAATCGTTCTCCCACGGTGTTACTATTCCGGTTGACTCAAGCTGGGGCAAGCTGACCGGCACGCGCGTCCATCGTCCTGTCACGATAGTCAAAGAGTTTGATCAGACTACCCCGTTTCTTTACCGCGCCGTGTGCGAAGGGCGAGTTATGAAGAAGGGGATCATTAAGATGTACCGCATTTTGGAGTCCGGTATCGAGGCCGAATATTTCAATATCGTGATGGAAAATGTTAAGTTCACGACAGTGGCACCATTCCTGACCCCTAACGGGATGAGCAGCACCCATCTTGAAACGATCGAATTGCGTTATGAAGCAATCTCCTGGAAGTACACGGAGGGGAATATCATTTACCGTGACACCTGGAACGATCGCTGTTGCGCCTGAGCAGAGAAGAGTACTGAAAAACCGCCGGCCTGCCGCTCATTGTGTCGAACCTGGTCAACATTGATGACGTTGCCGGTCCTGTTTGTATCGCTCGCCGCGCTGGCGTTACGTCTCTCCTTCACACAATAATGAGTAACGGATATGACCCACATCACCATCTATCACAACCCATCTTGCGGCACCTCACGTAACACGCTGGAGATGATCCGCAACAGCGGCACGGAGCCAGAGGTTATCCTCTATCTGGAAACCCCACCGTCGCGCGATAAGCTGACCGCACTGATTGCCGATATGGAGATTTCCGTGCGGGATCTGCTGCGTAAAAACGTGGAGCCCTACGATCAACTTGGTCTGGCCGAAGAAAGATTCACCGACGAGCAGCTTATCGATTTCATGCTGCAATACCCGATCCTGATTAACCGTCCGATCGTGGTGACGCCGCTGGGCACTCGCCTCTGCCGCCCTTCTGAAGTCGTCCTCGACATTCTGCCTGAGGCGCAAAAAGGGGCGTTTACCAAAGAGGATGGTGAAGCGGTCATTGACGCCAGTGGGAAGAAAATCGCCCAGAAATAGATGAGGCCGGGGCGAGCACGGCTAACACCCACCCTCGCCCGCAATCCGTCCCACCATCGCCCGGATCTCCTCCCGCGACAGCGGCTGTCTGTCGGTCACAAAGTGCAGCGTCATCCCTTCGATAAACGCGTCCAGCGCTCTGGCTGTAACCGGATCAAACCACTGCTCAAGCGTGGTCTGGCTCATCTTCATCCAGTCCTGCATCACCGTTTTCAGCGCCGCACTGCGGTGCATAAAGGCATACAGCTGATACATCAGCGCCATGTTGTGCGGCGTGGTGACTTGTGAGCTGTGGATTAACGTGGTGATGGACTCGCATGCCATCTCCGGGCCAGCCACGCCCGCAAAGAAATCACGATACTGCTGCGACATCTGTCGGGTAAACCACGTGAATGCCTCTTCCAGCAGCGGCTCTTTGCCGTCGAAATAGTAGGTCATCGATCCCAGCGGCACGCCCGCACAGCTGGCGATTTTACGGTGCGTAGCGGCATGGATACCATGCTCAGCAATGGTGTCCAGCGTGGCCTGGAGGATCTTTTCCCGGCGGTTAGGGTCGTTCGGCGGTCTGCTCATAAATTCCTCATGCGGTTTATGTACAAATGTACACAAAGTTGCTAGTGTTGTCGCTATTGTTGTACTTCTGGTGCTTATCCCAATGACGTTGACCTCTCCCCGTAAAGCCCTGCAGCTGCGCATGTGGGCGCTGTTTATGTTCTTCTTTATTCCTGGGCTGCTCATGGCTTCATGGGCAACGCGTACCCCCGCTATCCGCGATATTTTGTCCGTTTCAACGGCCGAGATGGGCATCGTGCTGTTTGGCCTGTCGATTGGCTCCATGAGCGGTATTCTTTGTTCGGCCTGGCTGGTGAAACGCTTTGGCACGCGGGCGGTGATCCGCACCACTATGTGCTGCGCGGTAGCCGGAATGATAGTGTTGAGCGTGGCGCTGTGGTTTGCTTCTCCTGTCCTGTTTGCGCTTGGACTGACGGTCTTTGGCGGAAGTTTTGGGGCCGCAGAAGTGGCGATTAACGTCGAAGGGGCGGCCGTCGAGCGTGAAATGAACAAGACGGTACTCCCGATGATGCACGGCTTCTACAGCTTCGGCACGCTGGCGGGCGCGGGTGCGGGGATGGCACTGACGGCATGGGGTATCGCTGCTAACCTGCATATTTTACTGGCCGCGCTGGTCTGTATTACCCCCATTCTGATCGGCATCCGGGCGATCCCTGACGGCACAGGTAAAAACTCCGCAGAAGAACAAAAATCCGCCGAAAAAGGGCTGCCATTCTACCGCGACATCCAGTTAATGCTGATTGGCGTGGTGGTGCTGGCGATGGCCTTTGCCGAAGGCTCTGCAAATGACTGGCTGCCGCTGCTGATGGTGGATGGACACGGGTTTAGCCCCACCTCCGGCTCACTGATCTACGCCGGGTTTACGCTGGGGATGACCGTCGGACGCTTTACCGGCGGCTGGTTTATTGACCGCTACAGCCGAGTGGCGGTGGTGCGTGCCAGCGCCCTGCTGGGCGGCTTAGGCATCGCAATGATCATCTTTGTGGATGTGGACTGGATTGCCGGCGTCTCCGTGATCCTCTGGGGGCTGGGAGCATCGCTTGGTTTCCCGCTCACCATTTCCGCCGCCAGCGATACCGGACCGGATGCGCCGACGCGCGTCAGCGTGGTGGCAACCACAGGCTACCTCGCCTTCCTCGTCGGGCCACCGCTGCTCGGTTTCCTCGGTGAGCACTACGGGTTGCGCAGCGCGATGCTGGTGGTGTTAGGGTTAGTCATTATTGCGGCGCTGGTGGCGCGCGCGGTGGCAAAACCGGAAGCAGAACAAACGTCAATGGAGAAGGGATATGAGCGTTAAACTGATTGCAGTCGACATGGATGGTACCTTTCTGAACGATGCAAAGACTTACAACCGTGCGCGTTTTCTGGCGCAGTACGCGCGCATGAAGGAGCAAGGCATTCGCTTCGTGGTTGCCAGCGGCAACCAGTATTACCAGCTGATCTCATTTTTCCCGGAGATTGCACATGAAATTTCGTTTGTTGCCGAAAATGGCGGCTGGGTGGTTAGCGCAGGGGAAGATGTCTTTAATGGCGAATTGACGAAAGCACACTTCGATACCGTGGCCGCCGTGTTAAACGGTGTGCCAGGCATTGAGATTATCGCCTGCGGAAAAAGCAGCGCCTATACCCTGAAGGCTTATGACGATGTATTCAAAGCGATCGCCGCGAAATACTATCATCGGCTGGAAATGGTGAACAATTTTGACCATCTGAACGATATCTTCTTTAAGTTCGGGCTTAACGTCTCCGATGCTGAAATACCGCGTATTCAGGCATTGCTGCATGAAAAACTGGGCGACATTATGGTGCCTGTCACCACCGGCCACGGCAGCATCGACCTGATTATCCCCGGCGTGCATAAGGCCAACGGCCTGCGGATATTGCAGGAACGCTGGGGGATTGAAAACAGTGAAGTGGTGGCGTTTGGCGACAGCGGTAACGACGTGGAAATGCTGCGTCAGTCCGGCTTTAGCTTTGCGATGGCAAATGCCAGACCGCATATTAAAGCGGTGGCCCGGTTCGAAGCGCCGCACAATAATAACGAAGGTGTTTTAGACGTGATTGAGAAAGTGTTGAACGGAGAAGCGCCGTTTCATTAACATCGTGTGATCTGGTGCCCTCTCCCAAAGGGAGAGGGAAGAAGGATTAAGGTTGCAGGGCGTTTCCGACACGTTTGTCTTTCAGGAACACCACCATCAACCCGACCCACAGCACGCCGTTGGCAAGGTTAAACAGGCTGAACAGCCCGTTGCCGCCAAAAGCATAGGCGTGCTTGCTCACCTCAATACCGACAGTGAAAATAAGCATCTGCAGCATACCCATCGCCGCGGACACCGTGCCTTTACTCATTTCGCTGGCAAAGAGCGTCAGACGCACCAGTCCGGCATTCGCCAGACCAATACCAAAAGCATAAATACTCAGCCCCGCCGTCATCCACAGGTATGCATGCGATGACGCGACAGTCGCAACCGCCGCCACAATCAGCCCTGCCGCGATCGGCCAGCCACCCATAATGATCAAGGAACGCACGGTCCGACGCGACGTCAGGCGAGCCAGCACCAGGTTACCGATAATCAACGCCCCGAAGATTGGCACCTGCAGCAGGCCATACTCATAGCTGCTGAGCTGTTCACCGCTGATAATAATCACCGGCGACTGGGCGATCCACGCCAGAAGCGGCAAACTGACAAAGCCCGTCGCCAGCGCACCTGCGACAAAACGGACGTTTTTCAGGACCTCTTTATAATCCCGACCCAGCTCTTTCAGCGAGAGCGTTTCCCCCAGTCGGGTGGCGGTTTCCGGCATTGCACGATGCAATCCAAAGAAAGAGATAGCGGCAAGTACCGCAAAGAGAATAAACATCCCTTCCCACGGCGCAACGTGTACCCACGCAGCCCCCACCAGCGGCCCCAGAAGCGGCGCTATCAGCGCCACGTTCGCCATCAGCGCGGTAATTTTAATGCACACCGCCTCTTCGAACGATTCCTGAATCGCGGCATACCCCACGGCACCAATGAAGCACAGGCTGACCCCCTGCAGGAAGCGCAGCAGAGTGAATTGTTCAATATTTTGCGCCAGCAGCGTGGCAAGACAGGTGACGATAAACCACACCACGCCGGTCAGCATTACCGGACGACGGCCAATACGATCCGACAGCGGTCCTAACAACCACTGCAAAAACATGCCGCCAGCCAGATAGGCGGTCATGGAGGTCGGCACCCACTCAATACCGGCGTTGTACTGTTCCACCACGGCCAGCATACCGGGCTGGATCATATCGTTGCCGATGTAGGTAGAGAATTCGTAGAGCACCAGACACAGAGGAAACAGTAACGCCTGACGACCCAGACGGTTACCGGAAGAAGAACGGTTTAACATGCAGTCTCTTTATGATGAAAAAATCGCGATGAGTGTAATGAATTGCCGCTGCCTGAGATAGCACATTATCGAGAAAAAACAGAAATAAAGCACATATCGTTGTTGTTTAAGGTTTCCTTAAGTTGGCCCCCCTATGATAGCGCTATTTCACGTCATTAACCGAAATTATGGCACATATCTTCAGCCCTTCAGAATTGTCTAAGTTACCGACAACTAAGACAAAACAACTTTACCGTTTGCCGACCCGCTTTTATGGTTATCAGCTTTTCGTGCTGATCATCTTCGCGGTGTTGTTTACCTGGCTGTCACGTGACGAAACGCTCGACAGGTGGATCACCGGTTTCTGGTACGACGCCGCCGCACAGCGTTTTCCGCTGCAGCAAAATCCCCTGCTGGATCTGCTGAACCACCGGCTGGCGAAGTACGTTGCGATTGCGATGGCTGCCGTGGCGCTGATTTACGGGGCATGCAAACGCAATGCGCGGCTGGTGACTGCCGCGTTGCTGATGGGACTGGGCACGCTGGTGGTCGGTGCGCTGAAAAGCATTAGCCACCATAGCTGTCCGTGGGACCTGGTGGAGTACGGCGGAAAAGCGGTCTCTTACCCGCTGTTTAGCGCAGTACCGGCAGCGAGCGGGCCAGGACGCTGCTTCCCCGGCGGGCACGCCTCAAGCGGCTTTATGGTGATGGGGCTGTTTTTTGCGTTCTGGCGCGAACGTCCGCGCCTGGCCTGGAGCTTTGTCGTGCTGGGTGCCATAGCAGGGCTGGCAATGGGTTACGGCCAGGTGATGCGCGGGGCACATTTTTTCTCTCACAACCTGTGGGCTGGGTGGTGGGTCTGGTTTTCTCAGGTGGTGGTCTACGGCCTTGTTTCCACCTGGTTTGCTAAAGAGTGATGAGGGTATGTTAGAAAATCTGAACTACGGACTGTTTTATCTGATCAACGCCACGCCAGCCTCGCCGGAATGGATGATTGATATCGCCACCTTTATTGCAAAGGATTTGATCAGCATCGTTCCCGCGCTGGCCGCTATTCTCTGGCTGTGGGGGCCACGCAAACAGGTGAACGCGCAGCGCCAGCTGGTGATCAAAGTGGCGATGGCTCTCGGTGTCAGCGTGCTGACCAGCTATGTTCTGGGGCACGTGTTCCCGCACGATCGTCCCTTCGTCGGGCACGTGGGGTATAACTTCCTGCACCATGCACCGGATGACTCCTTCCCAAGCGATCACGGTACGGTGATTTTCACCTTCGCACTGGCGTTCCTGTTCTGGCATCGCCTGTGGTCCGGAGCGGTGCTGATGGTAATAGCGGCCGCTATCGCCTGGTCCCGCGTTTACCTGGGCGTGCACTGGCCGCTGGATATGGTGGGCGGGTTCCTGGTGGGGCTGATGGGCTGCGTGAGCGCGGCGATCCTGTGGAGCCTGTTTGGTCCGGAGCTTTACCGCGGGCTGTCTCAGCTTTATCGCATTCTGTTTGCTATCCCGATCCGTAAAGGCTGGATACGTGACTAATCCTGGCTCAACAGGTTACACTTGAACCCCCGCCCTGCGGGGGTTCACTTTTCTATCCCGAGGATCTATGGAAACACGACGCGATGACCGCATTGCTCAGCTGCTCCAGGCGCTGAAGCGCAGTGATAAGCTGCATCTCAAAGAAGCCGCCAGCCTGCTCGGCGTCTCGGAGATGACCATTCGTCGTGACCTGAACAGCGACAGCGCGCCCGTCGTGCTGCTGGGCGGGTACATCGTCCTTGAGCCGCGTAGCGCCAGCCATTATCTGATTAGCGATCAGAAAACGCGTCTGGTAGAAGAGAAACGCAAAGCCGCACGGCTCGCGGCCTCGCTGGTACAGCCGCATCAAACGCTGTTTTTTGACTGCGGAACGACCACGCCGTGGATCATCGAAGCCATCGACAGCAGCCTCCCGTTTACCGCCGTGTGCTACTCATTAAATACCTTCCTGGCACTGCAGGAAAAACCGGAGTGCCGGGTGATCCTCTGCGGCGGTGAGTTTCATGCCAGCAACGCGATTTTTAAGCCACTGAACCTGCAGGACACGCTTAACAATTTATGCCCGGATATCGCCTTTTACTCTGCGGCAGGCGTGAATGTGCGTCAGGGAGCGACCTGCTTTAACCTCGAAGAGCTACCGGTGAAACACTGGGCGTTGAACGCAGCGCAGTACCATGTGCTGGTGGTCGATCACAGCAAGTTTGGTAAGGTGCGTCCGGCAAGAATGGGTGAGCTGGCGCAGTTTGACGCCATCGTGAGCGATTGCCGCCCGGATGACGAGCTGGCGGCGTATGCAAAAGCGCAGCAGATTAAGTTGATGTATTGAGAGGGGTGCGGTCTGATGCCCTCACCCCGGCCCTCTCCCTGTGGGAGAGGGAGAAAAACGTAGGCCGGGTAAGCGCAGCGCAACCCGGCAAAAACTTAACTAAACCAGCTGCCAAACCACCCGTGGAATTTCATTAATACGAAATCCCACATCCGGCTGAAGAAGCCGCCCTCTTCCACCGCTTCCATGACCACCAGCGGACGCTGTTCAATCGACTTACCATTAAGCTGGAAATCAATCGTCCCGACGACCTGGCCTTTTTTCAGCGGTGCAGTCAGTTGTGGCTCAGTCAGCGTGAAGCTGGCTTTCAGGTTTTTCAGTTGACCGCGCGGGATGGTCACCGAACCGGCTTCACCCGCCCCCAGATTCACCTCACGCTTGTCACCAAACCAGACGCGCTGGCTGACGAAAGTCGCATCCGGCTTAATCGGCGTTACGGTTTCGAAGAAGCGGAAGCCCCAGGTCAACAGTTTTTCTGATTCGTTAAAACGAATGCGGTCGGTTTTGGTGCCCAGCACCACCGAAATCAGGCGCATATCGCCCTGGGTCGCCGAGGCCACCAGGTTGTAGCCCGCGCCCGCTGTCGTCCCGGTTTTCATGCCGTCAACGTTGACGTTGCTGCTCCACAGCAGACGGTTACGGTTCGGCTGGCGGATCTTATTGAACGTAAACTCTTTCTCTTTGTGAATCGCGTATTCATCCGGCACGTCATGAATCAGCGCTTTACCCAGCAGCGCCATATCACGCGCGGTACTGAACTGACCCGGCGCATCCAGACCGTGGACGGTTTTGAACGTCGTGTTGGTCAGCCCCAGCTTTTGCGCATAGCCGTTCATCAGGCCGATAAAGGAGTCCTGGCTGCCAGCCACGTAATCCGCCAGCGCAATACAGGCGTCGTTGCCGGACTGGATAATGACCCCTTTGTTCAGATCGGAAACCGAAACCTGATCGCCTGGTTTCAGGAACATCACGGAGGAGCCACGCAGCGCCGGGTTGCCGGTCGCCCAGGCATCTCTTCCGACAGTGACCATGTCATCAAGTTTGATTTTGCCCGCTTTTAATGCCTGGCCCACCACGTAGCTGGTCATGATTTTGGTCAGGCTGGCCGGATCGAGCTTTTCATCGGCGTTGCCTTCCGCCAGCACTTTACCGCTGGCGTAATCCATTAAGATCCAGGCGCGTGCATCGACAGGCGGAGCTTCGGGCGCTGCCTGTTCCGCCGCATAAAGTGTTGGTGCAAAAAGGAAAAGCAGCGCAGAACCTGCCGCGAGGCTGCGCAGAGAAGAAGTTTTTTGCGTCATAAATGCCACCCGAGTGTCCTTTCTAAAAATCACGTCACAATCACCGTGTCGCAAGAAGCGATGAGTAATAGCGCACTACAGCGTTCAAAGAAACCTAAACCAGGTAAAGTTTTTAAAGTTTATGCAATAACATTCAGATACGCTTTGATAAGCGCGATTTTTTTGTCCTCTGTTGCGTAATTGTTAGCTTTATCTCACCATGGCGTATCGCAGGCTCTGATTCTGTTTGACTATTGTGGGAGTTAATATGATTACGCTGTGGGGCAGGAACAATTCAACCAACGTTAAAAAAGTGCTCTGGACGCTGGAAGAGCTGGATTTACCGTTTACGCAGGTGATGGCAGGTTTACAGTTTGGCGTCAATCACGAGGCTGAGTATCTGGCCATGAACCCGAATGGCTTAGTGCCGCTGCTGCGCGATGAAGAGACCGGGGCGACGCTCTGGGAATCTAATACGATCGTGCGATACCTCGCCGCCCAGTACGGTCAGAGCCGCCTGTGGGTAGAGAGTCCGGCTCAGCGCGCCCAGGGTGAAAAGTGGATGGACTGGGCAAACCAGACGCTCTCTCCCACTCACCGCGTGATCCTGATGGGGCTTATCAGAACGCCCGAGCCAGAACGCGATTACCCTGCCATCCACGCCGCACAGGACGCCTGCGAAGCGCTTTTTGCGATGATGGACGACGAGCTGGCGAAGCATACATGGTTCTCTGGCGACGCCTTCGGCGTGGGTGATATTGCCGTTGCGCCGTTCGTCTGGAACCTGACCAACATGGGCCTGACGTGGACGCCGCGCCCGCACCTTGAGCGCTGGCTACAACAGCTCAGCGAGCGCCCGGCGTACCGTAAGGTGGTCATGATCCCGGTGAGCTGATTACGCGCCGGACGGGCTGACTTTCAACAGTTGCCCGTCCGACTCATCGGTCAGGACATACAGATAGCCATCCGGCCCGACCCGCACATCGCGGATACGCTGATCTTTATCACCCAGAATACGCCCGTCCTCGGTCACCTTGTTGCCATCCACGCTCAGCACAATAATGTCTTTTTCCTTCAGCGCACCTATAAACAGCTTGTTTTTCCACTGCGGGAAAACATCGCTATTGTAAAACGCCATGCCGCTCACGGCGGGTGACACCTTCCAGACAAACAGCGGTTTTTCTGTTCCTTCCACGTGCTCGCCTTTGGCTTCCGGGATCTTCAGGCCACTATAGTTAATGCCGTGCGTCGCCAGCGGCCAGCCGTAGTTTTTGCCTTTCTCCGGGATGTTGATTTCATCCCCGCCGCGTGGCCCATGCTCGTTGAGCCATAACGTGTCGCTCCACGGGTTCATTGCCATACCCTGCGGGTTACGAATACCCAGGGACCAGATTTCCGGCCGCGCGCCAGAGGTGTTCACAAACGGGTTATCTGGCGGCACTTTCCCGTCTTCGGTCAGGCGCACCACTTTACCCTGCAGCTTATCCAGATCCTGCGCCGTTGGACGCTGGTTATTTTCGCCTAAACCGATAAAGAGATAGCCTTTCCCGTCAAACACCAGCCGGCCGCCAAAATGGTTACCGGTGGAGAGTTTCGGCATCTGACGAAGTACCACCTTGAAACCCTCGATGTGCGACAGATCGTCACTCAACCGACCATACCCCACCGCAGTCCCCGCTTTTCCGTCATTACCCGCCTCGGCGTAGCTCAGCCAGATGCGGCGTGATTTTTCAAAATCCGGTGCCAGCACCACGTCCAGCAATCCCCCCTGTCCGCTCGCCCACCCCTTCGGTACACCGACAATCGGATCGGAAAGCCCTTTCCCCGCCTGCCAGTGTTTAAGCTGCCCGTCTTTTAACGTCACCAGCAGCCCCTTATTGTCCGGTAAAAAGGCCAAAGACCAGGGATGATCGAGCCTGGTTTGCAATACCTCAACCTTCACCGCATCCGGGGCAGCAAGCAGCGAAACAGGGAATAATAATGCAGGAATGAAAATCAGCGAGGATCGATGCATAACGCGCTCCTTTGTCGGCATATGGCATAAAGATTAGCCACAACGCCCGGTCGCGTTATCACTTTTACAAAATCTTAATCAGAAGGGGGAGTCGCCTCCCCCAGGCTTAATGCTGTTCAAGCGTCTCCTGCTTGTTCAGACACATGATGCATAGAGAGAGCGTCGTCAGGCAGTTTTCGAGCTTCTCTGCGTTGACAGCAATAAAATTCGGGCAGTCATGGCGTCCGGTCATCAGACATACCCCGGCAATGGAGAGCACCTCAGCGGCGCGGCGCAGAGCAACCAGCTCGCTTTCAGCGCATTCCGCTTTCAGAACAGGTGCTTTTTCACGCATAAAGTTGCCAAGTTCAAAGAGATTATCACGCAGATGTTCGCTTTCGCTGACTGACATATACCCTTTCGCCTTTCTCAACTGCAGATACGCGGCAAGGTCGATTCGGGCGTTGATCAGCTTGTTAAGCAGATCGCGTTTCAGTCTGTCAACGGACATGCTATTTCCTCCTCTGTCAGCCTTGTTGCACATTCAGAATAAGGTTATTTTTTGTACAGTTTAATGCCTGAGATCAATAAAACGTAACTCGTTAACATTCTTTACAATGTTACAACGTCTGGCGAAGCCATCCGCCCCGCAAAGGGTGTATAAATCCCTCGCGGAACGCTGTAAAATCCCGCCCTGACAACTCCATAATTGATGAATTTTTAACCTATGAGCAATGTTACCCACCAGCCGAAAATCGGCTTCGTCTCCCTGGGCTGCCCGAAAAACCTGGTGGATTCTGAACGCATCCTGACCGAACTTCGTACCGAAGGCTATGACGTGGTGCCAAGCTACGACAACGCCGACATGGTGATCGTCAATACCTGTGGCTTTATCGACAGTGCGGTACAGGAGTCTCTGGAAGCCATCGGTGAAGCGCTAACGGAAAACGGCAAAGTAATTGTGACCGGGTGCCTGGGCGCTAAAGTGGATCAGATCCGCGAAGTACACCCGAAGGTACTGGAAATCACCGGCCCGCACAGCTACGAGCAGGTGCTGGAACACGTGCACCACTACGTGCCAAAACCAAAGCACAACCCGTTCCTCAGCCTGGTGCCGGAACAGGGCGTTAAGCTGACGCCGCGCCACTACGCTTACTTAAAAATTTCTGAAGGCTGCAACCATCGCTGCACCTTCTGCATTATCCCGTCTATGCGTGGCGATCTGGTGAGCCGTCCGATCGGCGAAGTGCTGGCGGAAGCCAAACGTCTGGCCGACGCAGGCGTGAAGGAACTGCTGGTGATTTCTCAGGATACCTCCGCCTATGGTGTAGACGTGAAACACCGCTCCGGTTTCCACAACGGCGAGCCGGTAAAAACCAGCATGGTTGGCCTGTGCGAACAGTTGTCTAAGCTGGGCATCTGGACGCGTCTGCACTACGTCTACCCTTACCCGCACGTTGACGACGTGATCCCGCTGATGGCGGAAGGCAAAATCCTGCCGTACCTTGATATTCCGCTGCAACACGCCAGCCCGCGTATTCTGAAACTGATGAAACGCCCTGGCTCCGTTGATCGCCAGCTGGCTCGCATCAAACAGTGGCGCGAAATCTGCCCGGACCTGACTCTGCGCTCCACCTTTATCGTCGGCTTCCCTGGTGAAACCGAAGAAGATTTCCAGATGCTGCTCGACTTCCTGAAAGAAGCTCGCCTGGACCGCGTAGGCTGTTTCAAATACAGCCCGGTAGAAGGCGCAACGGCTAACGAGCTGGCGGATCAGGTGCCGGAAGAGATCAAAGAAGCGCGCTGGAACCGCTTTATGCAGTTGCAGCAGCAGATCTCTGCTGAACGTCTACAGGAGAAAGTGGGCCGCGAAATTCTGGTCATTATCGACGAAGTGGACGAAGAAGGCGCGATTGGCCGCAGCATGGCGGATGCCCCTGAAATCGACGGCGCGGTCTACCTGAACGGTGAAACCAACGTCAAGCCGGGTGACATTATTCGCGTGAAGGTTGAAAACGCGGACGAGTATGATTTGTGGGGTAGCCGGGTTTAATCTTCCTACTCCTTTGTTGTAGGCCGGGTAAGGCGTAGCCGCCACCCGGCACATTCTACCGCACTACCCCTTAATCCTCGGGTCCAGCGCATCGCGCAGCCCGTCTCCCAGCAGATTAAACGCCAGCACGGTCAAGAAAATCGCCAGGCTCGGGAATATCGCTACGTGCGGCGCAATCACCATATCCGCTCTTGCCTCGTTCAGCATCGCGCCCCACTCTGGCGTCGGTGGCTGCGCCCCCAGCCCCAGAAACGACAGGCTGGCCGCCGAGATAATCGACACCCCGATACGCATCGTAAAATAGACCACGATTGACGATACCGTACCCGGCAGAATATGGCTGAACAGGATCGTGGCATCGCTGGCTCCCATGCTGCGCGCCGACTCAATAAACGTCTGCTGCTTGAGCACCAGCGTGTTACCGCGCACCAGGCGGGCGAACGCCGGAATGGAAAAGACCGCCACGGCGATGATCACATTCGCCATGCCGCTCCCCATAATGGCGACGACGGCAATCGCCAGCAGAATACCGGGAAACGCAAACAGCACGTCACACACGCGCATGATAATGCGGTCCCACCAGCCCTCGTAATACCCGGCGACAAGACCGAGTACCGTCCCAATGATTGCGCCAATCAATACCGCAAAGACCCCGGCCGCCAGCGAGATCCGTGCCCCTACCAGCACACGGCTGAAGATATCGCGCCCGAGCGAATCCACGCCAAACCAGTGCAGCATCGACGGTCCGTCGTTCAGACGGTCATAATCAAAGTAGTTTTCAGCATCAAACGGAGCCACCCACGGGGCGATAACTGCCACCACAATCAGCAGCAGAACAAAAAGCCCCGCCGTCATAGCCACCGGCTGGCGACGAAAGCGCCGCCAGAACTCAACCCACGGCGTGCGGATGTGGTCCGGCTTAAGCCCCGGCATAGCGTTTACAATGGCCTGGCGACGCCAGTTCAACAATCGCATCTTACTTATACCTGATGGCCGGGTTAATGGCGGCGTAGAGCACATCCACCACTAAATTGATAAGAATAAACTCCAGCGAGAAAAGCAGAACTTCCGCCTGAATGACCGGGTAATCACGCATTTCGACCGAGTCCACCAGCAGACGCCCCAGCCCCGGCCAGTTAAAGACCTTTTCCACCACGATAGAGCCGCCCAGCAGGAAGCCGAACTGCAGCCCCATCATTGTTACCACCGGGATCATCGCATTGCGAAAACCGTGCTTGAGAACCACCCATTTTTCACTCACCCCTTTCGCCCGCGCGGTGCGGATATAATCTTCGCTCAGCACGTCAACAAACGAGGCGCGGGTAAAGCGGGCCATCACCGCCGCCACGGCCGCGCCCAGAGTTACTGAAGGCAGAATGTAGTGCTTCCAGGTATCGGCCCCGACGGTCGGAAGCCAGCCTAACTCCACCGAGAAAATCTGCATCAGCAACATCCCAAGCGCAAACGCCGGGAAGGAGATACCGGTCACGGCCAGCGCCATGCCGAGCTTATCCGGCCAGCGGTTGCGCCAGATTGCCGCCACAATTCCGGCAGCAAGGCCAAACAACACCGCCCAGGCCATGCTGGTAATGGTTAACCAGAATGTTGGCATAAAGCGGCTGGCAATCTCTTCCGAAACCGGACGACGGGAGACCATCGACGTCCCAAAATCGCCCTGCAACACGTTGCAGATATAGTGCAAAAACTGCTTATACAAAGGCTGGTCGAGGCCCAGTTGTTTGCGCACCAGTTCAATGACTGTCGCGTCCGCATCGGAACCGGCAACCAGCCGCGCCGGATCGCCGGGCAGCATATGGACAAATAAAAACACCAGCACCGCCACAATCAGCAGCGTCGGGATAAGCCCCAGCAGGCGTTTACAAACATAATTCAGCATGAGTTTTATTTTAAATCCGCGTCATCGAAGCTGAAGCCCGTGTCCGGCATGATATAGAACCCGGTCAGCGCTTTGTTATGCGCCGACACCAGCTTCTCCACCACCAGCGGCACCCACGGCGACTCTTTCCAGATGATATCCTGCGCCTCTTTATACAGGCGCGCTTTCTCTTCAGGCTTCGTCGTTTTCAGCGCATCGGCCAGTGCTTTATCCACCTGCGGGTTGCTGTAGAAGGCGGTGTTGAACAGCGTTGGCGGCCAGTTCTGGGACGCAAACAGCGGCGACAGCGCCCAGTCCGCTTCACCGGTTGATGCCGTCCAGCCGGTATAGAACATCCGCACGCCGCTCTCTTTCTGCCCTTTGCCTTCAACTTCGGCGGCACGCTGTCCGGCATCCATGGCCGTCACCTGCGCTTTAATCCCTACCTGCGCCAGCTGCTGCTGGGTGAACTGCAGCACCTTCTGGGCGGTGCTGTGATTATGCGACGACCAGAGCGTGGTGCTAAATCCGTTCGGGAAACCCGCCTCTTTCAGCAGTTCACGCGCTTTGGCCGGATCGTAAGGCCACGGCTGATAACGCTGAGAGTATTGAATCGCTGGCGGCAGAACCCCGGTCGCCGGCGTTGCGTAGCCCGCAAAAGCTACCTTCACCAGTGCCTGACGGTTGATCGCATAGTTGATGGCTTCACGCACTTTAGGGTTATCAAACGGTTTTTGCGTGACGTTCATACTGATATAGCGCTGCATGATGGACGGGCTGGCGACCAGCTCCAGCTTGCTGTTTTTCGACAGCAGCGCCGCCTGCTCATAAGGGATCGGGAAGGCAAACTGCGCTTCGCCGGTTTGCAACATCGCCGCACGGGTGTTGTTATCAACGACCGGACGCCAGGTGATGGTGTCCAGCTTCGGCAGGCCCTTCTGCCAGTAACCGGCGAATTTCTTCACCTTCACAAAATCAGTCTGGTTCCAGGTGAGCAGCTCATACGGGCCGGTCCCGACCGGATGGAAGCCGATCTCTTTGCCGTATTTTTTCAGCGCGGCCGGGGAGATCATCGCCGTGGCCGGGTGCGCGAGAATATTAATAAACGCCGAGAACGGCTCTTTCAGAGTGATCTTCACGGTCGCCGGGTCTACGGCTTCAGTGCTGGCGATATTTTTATAGAGATTATAACGCTTGAGGCTGTTTTCCGGGTTGCTGGCACGGTCAAGGTTCGCCTTCACCGCTTCCGCGTTAAAGTCGGTGCCGTCCTGGAACTTCACGCCGGTTCGAAGTTTGATGGTATAGACCAGCCCGTCGTCCGAAACGGTATAGCTTTCCGCCAGCACGTTTTTCAGCTTCATCTCTTTATCCAGGCCAAAAAGCCCCTGGTAGAACGATTTTGCTACCGCCTGCGACAACGTGTCGTTCGCGTCATACGGGTCCAGCGTGGTGAAATTAGACCCAACCGCCACAACCACATCTTTGGCAGCGAACGCGGGGGCTGCGGCCAGGGCTGCCGTCACGCTCGCGGCTAACAGCCATGTACGAGCAACAAATTTAACCATTGTGTTCTCCTGCCTGTTGTAAGTTATAACCGCGAGAATGCATTGTCCTGGCGCGGTGGTGCGACAAAATGACCAGGGCCGACCTCACGCAGCGTCACACGCTCCATGCTTTCGCCCCGCTTACGAATATTGCTCGGCATTTCATCCTGCAACAATACGCGCTGGGCGTGACGATGCGCCGGATCGGCGACCGGTACGGCGGCCATCAGCTTACGGGTGTACGGGTGCTGCGGGTTTTCAAACACCGCCCGCCGGGGGCCAATTTCTACAATCTGCCCCATGTACATCACCGCCACGCGATGGCTAATGCGTTCCACAACCGCCATATCGTGCGAGATAAACAGAAATGCGATCCCCATATCTCGCTGTAAATCGAGCAATAAATTAATGATCTGCGCCCGGATAGAGACATCCAGCGCCGAAACGGACTCATCCGCTATCACCACTTTCGGGTTCAGCGCCAGCGCGCGCGCAATGCAAATACGCTGCCGTTGTCCGCCAGAAAACTCGTGCGGATAGCGCCAGGCGTGTTCCGGCTTCAGCCCCACGCGCTCCAGCAGCCAGGCAACACGACACTGTGCCGCCTCGCCGTCGAGCAGGTTGTGCACCCGCAGCGGCTCCATGATCGAGTACCCCACCGTGTGGCGCGGATCGAGGGACGCATACGGGTCCTGGAAAATAAACTGAATATCCCGGCGCACCGCCTGCAGCTTGCTCTCCGGCAGGGTATCAATACGCTCACCGTTAAAGGTGATGCTCCCCTCCTGAGACTCCACCAGCCTGAGTAACGCCCGTCCGGTGGTGGATTTTCCACAGCCTGACTCCCCCACCAGCGCCAGCGTTTCGCCTGGCCATAAATCAAAACTGACGTTTTCCACCGCATGCACTTCGCGCTTCACACGATTCAAAATCCCACTGCGCAGGGGAAAACGGGTGACCAGATCGCGCACTTCCAGAATCGGCTTGCCCGGCACCACGGTATCCTGTTCGGTTTCAGCTTCCTGCGCAGTCAGCGGAAAACGTCGCGGTAAATCACTGCCGTTCATCGCGCCAAGACGCGGAACCGCCGCCAGCAGCGCTTTGGTGTAGGGGTGAACCGGGGCATGGAAAATTTGCTCAACGCTGCCCGTCTCCACGGCGTTCCCCTGGTGCATCACCAGTACGCGATCGGCGATATCCGCCACCACGCCCATATCATGGGTGATAAAGATCACCCCCATCTCCATCTCCTGCTGCAGCACTTTGATCAGCTGCAGGATCTGCGCCTGAATCGTCACGTCCAGCGCCGTGGTTGGTTCATCGGCGATCAGCACTGCCGGACGGCACGAAAGCGCCATCGCAATCATCACGCGCTGACGCATGCCGCCGGAAAGCTGGTGCGGATAGCGCGCTAAAATCGACTGCGCCTCCGGAATACGCACCAGCTCCAGCATTCGTCTGGCTTCGTTGAGCGCCTCATCGCCGCTCAGCCCCTGGTGCAGGCGGATCGACTCCGCGATCTGCTCACCCACCGGAAAGACCGGGTTCAGCGACGTCATCGGTTCCTGAAAGATCATCGCGATATCTGCCCCGCGCACGCTCTGCATCTGCGAGGCGCTCATTTCGCCGATATCAATCACCTGACGGTTACGGCGGCGCAGCAGTATTTTGCCGCACGTCACCTGTCCACCGGTCTGTTCGAGCAGGCGCATCAGCGACAGCGCAGTGACTGATTTACCCGATCCAGACTCACCGACAATCGCCAGCGTTTCGCCGCGATTGAGCGAAAACGATAAATTCTGTACTGCGGGAACGAACTGCCGCTCTTCCTGAAACGCAATATTCAGTTGATGGACCGCCAGCACTTCCCGGCTGTCCAGCTCTTCACTGTGCGGCACATTTTGCCCCTTATTCACGATAGATCCCCGTACTGGGCTCATCACCGGCATAACCCCACGCGCGGTACATGCCTTCACTGTTGAACGGCAAGGCCACGTTGCCCTCGCGGTCGACGGCAATTAGCCCGCCGACGCCGCCCAGCGCGGGTAATTTTTCCATCACCACGCGTTCACAGGCCTCGGCCAGACTGAGCCCGCCGTAATCCATCAGTGCGGTAATGTCATACGCGGCCAGCGCGCGGATAAACACTTCCCCCGAACCGGTACACGACACCGCAGCGGTGGCGTTATTGGCATAACATCCGGCCCCCGGTAGCGGGCTGTCTCCAACGCGCCCCGGCAATTTGTTGGTCATACCGCCCGTCGAGGTCGCAGCAGCAAGGTTACCCGCTTTATCGAGCGCCACCGCCCCTACCGTGCCCATTTTGCTGCGCTCATCCAGCGGCGCGGCGTGATCAAGCTGCGCAACGCCCGCCGAACGCGCTTCCAGCAGTTGCTGGTAACGCTCCGGCGTCGAAAACGTATCGGGTGAAACGGATTCCATGCCATGCTGACAGGCAAATGCTTCTGCGCCCGCCCCCGTCAGCAGTACGTGCGGGCTCTGCTCCATCACCAGACGCGCCGCCAGCACAGGATTACGCAGATGGCTTACGCCTGCGACGGCTCCCGCGTTAAGGGTAATACCGTCCATCACGCAGGCATCCATCTCGTGCGTTTCATCGCGGGTAAAAACCGAGCCGATCCCCGCATTAAATAACGGACACTCTTCCAGCAGGCGTACCGCCTCGGTGACCACGTCCAGCGCGCTTTCGCCCGCCTCCAGCATCCGCTGGCCTGTTTCCACAATGGCATACAGCGCGTCAATGTAGCGCTTCTCCTGCTCAGGGCTGAGCTGCGCACGGGTGATTGCCCCGGCACCACCATGAATTGCGATTACCGCATTAACCATTTCGCATCACCCGTCAGCCAGACTTACGGCTTTTTCTATAAATATCATTATCGTCGATGAAACTTCAGATGATTTTTGAATATAGAAAGACGCAACTGTGATGTAAAGCGTACGCCTATCGGGTCATACAGTTAGCCGCACTTTTCTGCCATAATGGACGCTTTCGTTGTTACTCCGCAGGAGCCCCCATGGATTTTACCGCCGGACTGATGCCGCTTGAGACGGCACTCACGCAGATGCTCGACCGCATTTCCCCGCTGCAGGACCACGAGACGCTGCCGTTAGCGCGTTGTTTTGGTCGCATCGCCGCACGCGATATCGTCTCCCCGCTTAATGTGCCAGGGTTCGATAACTCGGCGATGGACGGTTATGCAGTGCGCCTGGCGGATATCCAGACGGGCCAGGCGCTACCTGTGGCGGGTAAAGCGTTTGCCGGACAGCCGTTTCACGGCGAATGGCCGGCAGGCACCTG
>OJJJ01000400.1_pt1 | contig 22448 bp, 20 predicted proteins | sample 1596311 | NCBI WGS metagenome assembly OJJJ01 (sample SAMEA4350140, study PRJEB24818) | metagenome | biome: human; feature: gut; material: faeces | place: Denmark | collected 2013-09 | reverse complement strand
AAATGCAAAAGATTTGACTTCTTTAAGCCATTACTATGCCGACGTAAGAAAGGTTTATGAACCTTATGAAAGTAATATGAAAACTCCAAATACAGAAATCTATCAATATCAGATTCCTGGTGGACAGTATTCAAACTTACAAGCACAGGCAGAACAGATGAATGCAGGAGATCGCTTTGAAGAAATCAAAGAACTCTATGCACAGGCAAATGATCTTCTTGGAAACATTATTAAAGTAACACCATCTTCCAAAGCAGTTGGTGATTTCGCAATCTTTATGTTAAAAAATGGCCTTACAAAAGACAATATCTTAACAGAAGGAAAAGACTTATCTTATCCAGACTCTGCCATTGAATATTTCTCTGGTATGCTTGGACAACCAGATGGAGGTTTCCCAGAAGAACTTCAAAAAATCGTATTAAAAGATAAGAAACCAATTAGCGTTCGCCCAGGTTCTTTAATGGAACCAGAAGACTTAGATGCAATTGCTCAAGGTTTAATCGAACGCCACAATCTATCCAACTTAAACGAACATGAACTTCGTCAAAAGGCAATTAGCTATGCTCTTTATCCAAAGGTATATGAAGACTACTGCCGTCACTTTGAAATGTATGATGATGTTTCAAAACTTGATAGCCATGTATTCTTCTATGGTCTTAGAAAAGGCGAAGAAACTTCTTTGAATATTGAATCTGGTAAAGACTTAATAATCAAATTTATTGATCAATCCGATCCAGATGAAGATGGTTTCCGTATTTTGACATTTGAAGTCAATGGTTCTATCCGTGAAATCCGTATTCAAGATAAAAACTTAACTGCCAATATCGATCGCAAATTAATTGCAGATAAAAACAATCCAGCTCACGTTGGATCTCCACTTCCTGGAACAATCACTCATATCTTCGTAAAAGAAGGCGATGTGGTAGAGCAAAACGCTCCTCTTCTTACAATCGAAGCCATGAAGATGGAAACAACAATTACAGCAAAATCTGCTGGTACCATTGGCTGTATTTATGTAAAAGAAGGCGAACAAGTACAGACACAAGACTTATTAGTTAGTTTTTAATGAAACTACATTTTGTATAAAATTTCATACCCATTTGAAAAGCAGTTATTCTATCGGATTAACTGCTTTTCCTCAATCTTGAAGGATATTTAAAAAATTTCAACGAAAAATAAATACATAATAGAAAAGAGCTATTACAAAATAAATCGTTATCAAACTTTTTATTCTGTGATAGCCCTTTTTTGTTATTTTATTTTACTTTTTTTGTGGCAGCAAGTGCCAAAGATCCTGGACCAATATGACAAGAGATACTTAAGGATAACTTATCCACATAAATCTCATAACCTGGAATGGCCTCTTCCACTTCTTTTTTAAACTCTTGTGCAGCCTCTTCATTATCGGTATGAGCGATGGCAAGCATCATTGTTCCTTCTTCACAATAGTTAGAAAAACGCTCTTCTAAATCTTTTTTCACTGCATTGATCATCATTGTTTTTGCCTGTTTCACAGTTCTTGCTTTAGCAAAAGCATCTAATTTTTCACCTTGAATTTGAAGAACTGGTTTTAAGCGAAGTAACGTACCAAGAGCGGCAGCAGCTGGTGTAACTCTTCCACCCTTCTTTAAATATTTTAATGTATCTACCATAATATAGATACTAGATTCTAAACGCTCGGTTTCTAATATTTCTTTAATTTCTGATCCACTTTTTCCTTGGTTTGCAAGATAAATGGCATCTAATACAGATTGTCTTTGTGTTACAGACACTCTTTGATTATTAACAACATGCACTTTTCCATCAAAGTCTCTTGAAAAAGCAAGTGCTGTCTCACAGGCTCCACTGAGACCACTAGACATTGGAATATGAACAACTTCTTCATGCTCTCTTAAAAGGTCTTTCCAAAGATTCATAATATTCTCAATCGAAGGCTGGCTTGTCCCAATATCGGCTCCTTCTTTTAACTTTTCATAAAATTCTTTTTGTGTTAATGTAATATCTTCAAAATAAGTTTCTCCATTAATATCAAAAGGCATTGGCACAATAGAAATTCCAAGTTCTCTTCCTTGTTCTTGTGTGATTCCGCTATTACTATCTGTTACTATTGCAATTCGACTCAACGTAAGCACCTTTCCTTTCTCATTCTATTATTTTCATCAACTATTTATTCTCTCAAATCGGTCATAAAATATATCAACAACTTTTCTACACAAATCGATAAAAATATACAAATGATTTATTTTGCGTAACTATGCCCTATTTTATCATTGTCACCTCTAAATGTAAAGGGAAAACCACATATCTAGCGGTTTTCCCTTGTAAAACTCTCTTAATTCAATATTTCTTCTATATTTAGTAGAAGCTTTTTACATTGCTCTTTGTTTTCCACTTGGCACAAATGCTCCATAAAGTCTTCATCTTGAAATTGTGCAATTAGTTCTTGTAACAGTTCTAAATATTCTATTTCTTGAACAAATCCAAGTATAATGATAAAACGGACAAGATGTTCGCTTTCCTCATTCCCCATCTCTTTCCAAACAATCGGTGTTTTTAACCTTGTAAATGCGATAAATGGTCGTTTTATATGTTCTTTGTCCGCATGAGGAATTGCCACTGGATAAGGAGACATCGGAATTGCCGTTGGATACTCTTCCTCTCTTTCTTTCATAGCTTTATAAAAACTATCTTCTACATAAGAAAGAGTCTTTAATTTGTCTGCCATTTTCTGAAAAAATTCTTCTTGATTTTCTACTTCCATATCCAGTTGAATCAGCTCTTCTTGTATCATATTGCTTTTCATTCCATCACCTAACTTTCCATTGTAATCCGATTGCTTACCTGCTTTTTTATTCTTTTTCTTTTTTTATTCATTTGGTCTTTGATAAAAATGACCATCTAATTGATCCGTTTTTAATACATTGATAAACGCCTTTGGATCCACAAGACGAACCCCTTCTTTTACTTTTTTCACTTCATCACTGGATACGACAGAATATACCATAGAACGGGTTTCATTGTCATAACAACCAGTTCCATTAAAAATAGTCGCTCCATGATTGGTACAATGTAAAATTACCTCATATACTTCCTCTGGATAGTTGGTAATAATAAAAAATGTATGCTTTCGATAATGTTTATGCAACGTGTGCAATACTTGTGTGGAAGCAAACTGGAAAATAATAGAATACAGTGCTTGATTCCATCCAAACAAATATCCTGCTATGATAAGCATAACTGCATTTCCACAAAGAATATAATTCCATGTATCTAAATGATATTTTTCTGATGCAAAAATAGCGATAAAATCGGTTCCTCCTGTAGAAGCTGCGGCTCTTAAACAGAGATTAATGGCAAATCCATTAATGATACCACCAAAAATGCAGATTAAAAGAACATCATATACAATAGGACGACTTGGAATCATGTCTGTAAAAATACTCGTACAAAAAATCATCAAACAAGAGTAAATCGTAAACTTTTTGCCAATTGTTTTAAATGCGATAACTGCAGGAATCGCATTCAATGTAATATTTACAATCGAAAACGGAATCGTAATATGCAAAAATTCCTTTCCAATGTCTTGCAGTAAAATAGTAAGTCCTGTAAATCCCCCTGGAAATAATCCCCCCGCATTGACAAACGTCTTAATATTCGTTGCCATAATAAGTGCTGCGATTAGGATACAAATAATTCGCTTTACCTCCTTACCAATATCCACTTTCGCCTTGTCCACTGCCATTTTTCATACTCCTCCTTATATCTACGCTTCTTCTTTTCGCGTTTTCAATTGTTTCTTTAAATCAATTAATTCATTATCTTTTTCATGAATTTCATTGCAAAGCTCTAAAAACTCTTCATTTTGTCCAACTTTAAATTGTTCATAGACTTGTCTTCCAATTTCCATATAAAGCTTTTCTGTCGCCTTATGGTTTTCATAAATTTTATTTTTTAATTTTTGGACTTCTAAAAAATCATCTGTCTTTTTGGAAACCTTATCAGCAGTCTTTATAATTGTTTTTCCAATTTCTTCTAAAAAATCAGTTGCCATTCTTTTTTCCTCCAATGTATCTTTTTCTACAAGTATAGCATTTCTTTTTTCATTCGAATAGTTTTTTTAAACTTTCTTATTATTTTAAAAATGTATACAAGTTTTTAGAGGAATATTCCTCTGAAAATATATAGCCAAGGCGGTCAAAATTTTTTAATTGTTCCTCTTGTTCTATCTGCTCTTCTGCCATATAGCGCACCATCTCTCCTCGCGCCATTTTCGCCATCGTTCCTTTTTGCACTACTTTTCCATCTTTTTCTTCCCCGAATACAATCGTAATATATTTCATATTTGGTGTTAAATATTTTTCAATACATTTTGTATATTCTTTAGAAGCTAAATTGATAATGCAGTTTGTCTCCTCCTCTAGCACTTTATAAATACAATCGCCCCAAAATTCATAAAGATCTTTTTTCCCTAGCACTTTTGCCTTCGCCTGCATTTCAAGGCGATATGGCGTAATCTTGTCAAAAGGCTTTAATATTCCATAGAAACCAGATAATATTCGAAGATGTTCCTCCATATATTCCCACTGTTTTTTCTCAAAAACAGCTGGTGCCATATATTGGTATTGTATTCCCTCATAAGATAAAAGTGCAGGTGTCAAGGCTCGTTCCAAATCCATTGTTTGCACTCTTTCATAATTAAGCTGTGCTAATTTATCATTACAAGCCCACAACTTCTTTAACTCTTCGTAGTCTAGCGATTGTAAATAGTTTAAAATCTGTTTTGTCTTCTCTAAAAAAATCGGTGTTGACTGTGCAGGCATTGTATCGGTATCAATATTCATTGTTTTTGCAGGTGATATGATAATTCTCATCGTTTCTTCTCTCCTTTTATTCTCTCTATTTTCTCTTTTGTTCATACCTATTCTTTTTTATAAATTTCATAGTTTCTACCCACACTATATCATGTTTCCTCTCTCTTGTCATTGACCTTTCTATAAACAGCCAACCATTCCTGTAAATATCGATGAGAGGCACATTTCACGAATTTCTCACGTCTCTATGCAGTCGTTATAAATTTGAAAAGCGTCGCTTTTTAGAATTACTTTTTCACAATAATAAAATCGCTATAAGAAATTTTCCCTATAGCGATTTTATCATTCTAATTCCCATCTATTTGGTACTTCATTGGCAACAATCTCTTGTGCCTTTTCCAAATCTTTTTTATTCACATAAATAATATAGAGCACGCGATTTGCAACTATTTTATCGGATACCCAATAAGAAACCCTCTTTTTCTTTAATTCATTTATTAAACTTGTAATTTGCGCAGGATCGCAGGAGTTATAAATGGGCTCTGTTTTGGATAGAAATATCATAACTGTCACCTCTTTTTCTTTTTCACATTAAGAAGAGTGTTCTTTCTATCTTTTTTATTGTTGTTTCTATGATTATCCTTTATGCATATTGATAGAAATTTACTACTTCTTTTCTCTCATTTGTAACAGCTCTCTTCTACTTTGATCCTACTGAAATCCTGACACAAAAGCAATATATTTTTTCTTACAATTCTTTCTTATTTTCGTAGAAAATCGAAAGAAATAACTTTACCCCCTTGTAATCTTGACTGTTCTGCCGCTAATGCACAATAATGACTCTCCACAGAATGTTCTACAGAAGTAATCGCACTTGTCATTTCTTTCTCACCTGAGATGATATCTAAAAATTCCTCTACCATACGACTATCTCCGCCCCCATGCCCTGAAAAATCAGTTGCTAACTTAGCTACGTCAATCACTTCTGTCTCTTTTCCAAACATTGTTACTTTTATTAGTTTTTCTGACATATCTGCAATTATTTCACCTTTTGTTCCCATGAATTTTGCATAACGAGAACCTGTAGCAGTAAAGGCACACATAGTCAAATGAATGGTGGAACCATCGGTCATTTTTAAATTTACAACTTGATGATCCACTACATTATTATCACAATAATAGACACATCTTCCATACGGCCCTGTTTTAATAGCATCACGTATGGTTTCTTCTGTCGGGTGAAGTGTCAATACATCCACTGGCCAGCCAATATTTCCATTTAAAACTCCTGTTTTTTCATTTGTTAAATAGATTTTTTCCGCATCAAATGGGCACTCATCTTTTGCTTTACATCCATCCATACATCGTTTTGTCGCTCCTTCTGGTGCACACTCTTCTTTAAACAAATGAATATCTCCAAAAGAAGAAACACTTTCACAAGTTTTTCCTGTTAACCATAAGTAAAGATCCATATCATGACAACATTTTTGTAAAATCATAGGACTTGTTGTATTGGAGTTTCTCCAATTTCCTCGAACAAAACTATGAGCCTGATGCCAATATCCTACATTTTCAATTGCCATTACCGATACAATATCGCCAATTTTCCCACTGTCAATTACTTCTTTTAATTTCGAATAGAAAGGAGTATACCGAAGAACATGACATACAACAACGGTTCTTCTATATTCTTTGGCCACTTTTACAATTTCACGACATTCAGAAAGATTGGGAGAAATTGGCTTTTCTAACAAAAGATCATATCCTTTTTTTAATGCTAAAATTGCCTGACTCACATGCTGTTGATCTTGTGTTGTAATAAACATAACATCTGCTAATTTTTCTTGACTTAGCATCTCTTCTGCACTTGAAAAGCAAAATCGTTGTTCTACCTCATATTCTTTTGCAACTTCTTTTACTTTTTCTTCATCAATATCTGCAATTGCAACAATTTTCATTTTATTAGGAATCCTTTTTTGCACTTTTGCATAAGTATCCTTTCCTCTACTTCCTAGTCCTGCAATTGCCACTGTCAACTGTTTGCTCATAATTTTGTCCCCTTCCTTACATTCAATATTTTTTATTTTAAGCCATTCTTCTTTGGAATACAAGATAATCTCTTCTATTTTAAGCCATTCTTTTCTTTGTATGAAAACGATTAAAATAAATAGGATTTCTTATAGAAATTTCTTGTACGTAGAAAAAGACTGCCGTAAAAAGCATCTGTCATCTCTACCCCCTTGCTTTTTACGACAGTCAATTAATTGAAAAATCGGAAAACGTCTTTTTTATTATTTCCTTACTATAACAGATACTCCATCTGGAATTACTGTGATTGGTTCCTTCTCTCTACCTAAATAAGCATCTGCTTTTTCAATGGCTTCTTCCACTGTTTTTGCATAATCCATCTGCATATTTTTCACCATTTCTTCTGGAGCATTTGTTACGAGTATTACCCGATACTTCATCAAAATTCGGCATAAAATTTGCGCCTCCCATTGATCTGGCATTGTATCTTTCATCGGTGTATCCAAAAATCTCTTCATAATTGTTTTCGTATCTTCTCCACTTGCAAACGTATCATAAAGAGATTGACCTCCATGTCCATCACAGCAGTCCGATGCAATAATAATTACGCCACCTTCCTTACAAGTAGCCTCTGCTGCTGTCATACTCTTAACAGACTGATAGATATTTTGATCCAAAGGATATCCTCCATTTGTGGAAATGACAATATTCGCTGGAACAGCTTTTACACTCGAAAGCTTATCTACAAACTTACAACCTTCTCTATGTGCCTCATTAAAATGCCCTGCATAAGCCGCAATTACCTTCTTATCCGCATCTAATACAACATTAATAATAAAGGCTAAATTTGCCTTTTCTGCTGCATAAACCATATCTTTATGAATTGGATTTCCATCTAAAATTCCCGTTCTCGCATAAGGGCTATCAATAAATGCAGAACAATGATTTTCCATAACTGTAATCGCACTAGCAACACCAGGAAGTACGCTCTTTCTACCACCTGAAAATCCTGCAAAGAAATGTGGTTCAATAAATCCTTCGGCAATTAATAAATCCGCTTCTGCTGCCACTTTATTGATTAAAAGTTTCCCTCCTGAAGGAAGTGTTCCAAGTTCCACCATATCTTCATAATCATGGCTTTTATGTACAATAAAATGAACATCACTTCGGTTGACAAATTCTTCTCCAAACTTATAAATCAATTCTTCTCTTGTTGTTGGACGGTGAAATCCTGTGGCAATTAAAATCGTAAGTTCTGCTTTTGGATTTCCGGCTTTAATTTCCTCCATAATCGCTGGTGCAAACACACGACTTGGCACTGGTCTTGTATGATCACTTGCGATCATAACAATATTTTCCTTTCCTTTTACCAACTCTCTTAACTTCTTAGAATGAATTGGATGGTCCATCGCTTCTTTGACTAGCTCTACTTCTGACTTCTCTGGCTGATAGTCATGCGCTTTTGAAACAAGAACCCCAGCAAGCCTTTCATCCGGAACTGTAACTGTTAACTGTTCTCTACCAAATGGAAGTTTTATTGTTGCCATCTTTTTTCCTCCTTAATCATACATTTTTTGCTACTACTAAATGACCCATTGTTATAAAAAAAACACTATAACCTTCCCAATTTTTTATTCTTCTCTATCTGTTTATCTTTTTTCCCCATGTCAATTGGTACTACCATTATAGTTAGTTTTATTATAAATCCATTTCCTATAATTGTCAAACTCACTTTGCCCCCCTCGAGCAGTTTGCGAAGCAAAATATTAGAAAACGTTTCACCATTTTCTAACATTCGCAAGCAGTCGTTATAAACTCATGCCAGCATGGTTTCTGACTCATTGCCTTCCCATAAACGTAAAATAGAAAAAGCCCAAGAAAAACCTTTCTTCTACTGTTTTTCTTGGACTTCTTTCCCCTGTTATCTTTTTATTTTTCTTCCTTTGCACGCCATGTTGTAAAATCCCAAGGTCTTTTCTTAATAAGAAGACGATCGTATGGAATAAAAATGGAAATAATAGCAAACACCGCTAATAACATCTGATACCAAAGCAACGGAATCAGATCAAGAGGTGATACTTTAAGGCTCGTTCCTGCTGTTAAACTAATAGCCAATAAAATCTGTGCTCCATAGGGAATAAGACCTTGAAAAACACAAGCCCAAATATCTAATAAAGAAGCACTTTTTCTTGGATCCACTTGATAACTTTCACAAAGTTCCTTTGCAATAGGCCCTGTAATAATGATAGCGATCGTATTATTGGCAATGGCACAATCTGCCAGAGAAGCAATGGCTGCAATTCCCACTTCTGCTGATCGCTCTCCTCGAATTAACTTTTTGATTTTTTCAATCAACCATTCTAAACCACCATTTTTTGTTACCATGTAGGCAAGCCCGCCTGCAAATAGTGACAAAAGAAAAATTTCAGTCATACTAGTAAACCCATTATAAACACCTTGTGCCCAAGTTAAAATATTTAAATCTCCATAAAAAATTCCAATCACACCTGCCACTACAATTCCAAGACCTAATGTTATAAAAACATTAAATCCAATAATTGCAAGCACTAATACGATAACATACGGAATCATTTTCACTACTTGAAAATCTAAACTCTCAACTGGGATTACCACTTCTGGTTTTCCAAAAATTAGCAATAATAAAAAGGTAAGAACTGCAGGTGGAATGGCAATTGATAAATTCACTTTGAATTTATCACTCATCTCAACTCCCTGTGTTCTCGTTGCAGCAATAGTCGTATCGGAAATCATAGATAGATTATCTCCAAACATAGCTCCGCCTACAATGGCCGCAATGACTAATGCCCCATTTAATCCTGCTTTTTCTGAAATAGCAACAGCAATCACTCCAATGGCACTAATCGTTCCCATAGAACTTCCTGTGGCAACTGCAATAAAGGCTGCCATGACAAATAGACCCGCTGGAATATATTGTGGTGGGATAATAGACAGCCCTAAATTAACGACGCTATCCACACCTCCCATATCACTGGCAACTCTTGCAAAAGCCCCTGCAAAGAGATAAATGAAACACATAGTCAATACATTTTCATCTCCACAACCTTTTGCAAACAAAGAAAACTTTTCTTCCATTGTTCCTTTAAATAGAAAAAAAGCTACTACAATTCCAATGACAATGGCAACTGGTGATGGAAATTGATAAAATGCCATATCAACTCCTTTTATTTGTAAGGTAATCCCTGCACCTAAATAAATGGCAATAAACACAATCAATGGTATTAATGCACTTGCGCGTGCCTTTATTTTTTGTTCCTTCATAAATTCCTCCTTCGTTTTACACTTTCCTTCTCTATTCTATCACGAATTCGTACTTACGCACGACTCACTCCTTGGCCACTATTCGTAATCGCCATTGGCCGCTCGCGATGAATCGGCTTCGCCTGCTCCCGCTCGCTAACGCTCATTATATCACAATCTGCTTTTCCTATTAAGAAGAACTTGCACTTTTCCTCCTATTTTTGTACACTTAAAGCATATCGTATTCTTAAAAAGGGGGAGATTTTTTGACATTAGCTCATCTATGCGAGGACATTTGCTATCACAGTTCTTTTCAACTAAAACAAACCGATCCTATCAGTTCTCGTCTTATGTGTCCAGAATATTCTAAGTTTTCCACAGAAACTAAGACATATCCTTATCCACATCAAGAACCAGTCTTTGCACTTTGTTGGATTTTAAGTACTGACAATAAATTATTTGCTACTTTAAAACCATCTGAAATGGATTTTTCTTATTGTACTACATTTCCTAACACACAAAAAACCCAACTCCATACTCATGATTACCTTGAACTAGCCTATATTGTATCGGGAGAATTTTCTCAAAAAATTCTTGGTAAGACTATTACTTTTCATCAAGGAGAACTTTGTTTCATTGATAAAAATTGTGCCCATCAAGACTGTTTTTTACCAACCTCTGCTACTATTTTATTTTTTGGCATTTCTAATTCTGTATTTCATGATATTATGACAAGCCATGTTGCAGAGGAAAAAATAACAAAATTTTTAAACTCTGCACTGTTAAAACAAAAAGATTTACAACAATATTTACACTTTAAGCCTCATAAGGATGCTAGCAATCTTCTTGAGGAAACTTTAAAAACGCTTTTATTAGAATTAATTCATCATGATGAAGCCTCTCCTCATATATGCAAAGGGCTTCTCATGCGAATCTTTCGAATTTTAAGCATAGACTATGATTTTTCTCTATCAAAAGAATTAAAAAAGGAAATGAACTGGTTACTCTTTGAAGAAATCACCTCTTACATTAAAGAGCATTATCAAAATATTACCATACAACAGCTTACAAAACAATTTCATTTTCAAGAAGATTACTTTAATCGCCTTATTAAATCAAAAGTTGGAGTCACTTACACCGAATATGTCCAAGATTTACGCCTAAAAATGGCAGAACAACTTTTACTGGAAACAAACTTATCCATTGATGAAATTTCAGAAGAAATCGGCTACCAAAACAAAGGATATTTTTATAAAATATTTATGGAACGCTATCATATTACCCCTGCCCAATTTCGAAAAAAGGAGCTTCATTCTTAACGCTCAAAAAAGGACTCTCTCTTAATTGAGAAAGTCCTTTTTTATCATAAGAAAACGAAACTTTAAACTGCTTGTATTTTTTATTTCCAATATCACTATTGAAACTTTGTGTGGAGTATGCCAAATAGCTATGAGAAACTTTCTCTCTCATAGAAAACAAGCATTCCTTCGTTCTTATTTACCAAATACTGCTTCATAATCCGCTTGGAATTTTTTAATTCCTTGTTCTGTCAATGGATGCTTTGTCATCTGCTCGATCACCTTGTATGGAACCGTTGCAATATCCGCTCCTGCCTTTGCACAATCGATGACATGAATTGGATTTCTTACACTAGCGGAAATAATCTCTGTTTCAATGCCATGGATTCCAAAAATTTCTGTAATACTTTCAATTAATTCGATTCCTGGAGTAGAAATGTCATCGAGACGTCCTAAAAATGGAGATACATAAGTAGCCCCTGCCCTTGCTGCTAACAATGCTTGAGCTGCTGTAAAAATAAGAGTGACATTTGTTTTAATTCCTTCTGCTGAAAGAACTTTTACCGCCTTTAATCCTTCCACTGTCATCGGAATTTTTACAACCATATTGGGATGAATGTTTGCAATTTCTCTTCCTTCTGCAATCATTCCTTCTGCATCAACGGTTGTAGCTTTTACCTCTCCACTAATTGGCCCATCTACAATGGATGCTATCTCTTTTATCACTTCATTAAAATCTCTTCCTTCTTTTGCGATTAAAGATGGATTCGTCGTAACTCCACAGATGACACCCATATCATTTGCTTTTTTAATATCTTCTACATTGGCTGTATCAATAAAAAATTTCATGTTTTCCTCCATTCTGACTTTTCTATGATTTTTTATTTCAAATTTTCATACGTCTTTCTTGGCTATCAGACATATTTTAATTTGAATTTCTTTTCTACATATGGCTTATTTTTGTCCATAATAGGCATTTTTTCCATGCTTTCTTTGATAATGTTTATCTTGTAACTCTTGAGGGGCTGGCTGTACTGCTCCATTAATCTTTTCACACCGAGCCGCCATTTTTGCGACCTCTTCTAATACAACGGCATTATGAACTGCCTCATGGCCATCTTTTCCCCATGTAAATGGTCCATGATTTTTGCAAAGTACCGCAGGCATTGCCTCATAATCTCTATCTTTAAATGTATCGACAATTAATAATCCCGTGTTCTTTTCATAATTTTCTTCGATTTCTTCTTTTGTTAAACACCGAGCACAAGGAATTTCTCCATACATATAATCGGCATGGGTTGTTCCATAACAAGGGATTGCTCTACCTGCTTGCGCCCAACTGGTTGCCCAAGGCGAATGGGTATGCACGATCCCACCAATGTTTGGAAATGCCTTATATAATTCGATATGGGTTGCTGTGTCTGAAGAAGGATTGTATCTTCCTTCGATTTTATTTCCATCTAAATCAACAATTACCATATCTTCTGGCGTCAATTTATCATAGTCTACCCCACTTGGTTTGATGGCAAAATATCCAGTTTCTCGATCGATTTCACTAACATTTCCCCATGTAAACGTCACAAGACCATACTTTGGTAACAGCATATTTGCTTCATATACCCGTTTTTTTAACTCTTCTAACATCTTTTACCTCTTATTATTCTCTTATATTGTTTTCTTTCATCACTTTTCACATTTTAGAACTCCCAAGTAAACGCTTCTACCGCTGCTTTTTCAATTGCAAGACCAGCTTTATATCGTTCAATAAAAATATCAAATCCTTCGATATCTTCTGGGACTGGCTCAATACAAATACCTTCTTGTCCTTTAAATACTTTTTCTTCTAAATAAGAATCGAGGGTTTCTCCTTCTTCTTTTTGAAGCATATAGCTTGCTAATACTGCAATGCCCCACGCTCCACCTTCTCCTGCTGTTTCCATAACCCAAACAGGAGCGGAAAAAGCAGCTGCCATTATTTGTTGTCCTACTCTCTTTGTTTTAAACAAGCCACCATGACCTAGCATTTTATCAAGGGCAACCCCTTCTTCTTTAAATAAAATATCAAGTCCTATTTTCAATGCTCCAAGAGCTGTAAATAAATGGCTTCTCATAAAGTTAGCCAAATTGAATTTACTATTTGCAGAACGAACGAATAAAGGCCTTCCTTCTTCAAACGCTGTAATGCTCTCTCCTGAAAAGTATCCATAAGAAAGCAATCCACCACAGTCAGAATCTCCCTCTAACGCTTGCTTATAAAGGATTTCATACAACGCATTCTTATCCATCTTCATACCGCTTACATCTGCAAATTCTTCAAACAAATTAACCCATGCGTTTAAATCCGATGTACAGTTATTGGCATGAACCATTGCCACAGGATCACCCGCTGGTGTCGTTACCATATCAATTTCGGTATGTACTTTTTTTAACGCTTTTTCAAGCACAATCATGGCAAAAACAGACGTTCCTGCTGATACATTTCCTGTTCTCTTTGCCACACTATTGGTAGCAACCATACCCGTTCCTGCATCACCCTCTGGAGGACAAAGTAACGAACCTTCTTGTAAATTTCCAGATGGATCAAGAAGTTTTGCTCCTTCTTTTGTTAAAACTCCTGCCTCTTCTCCTGCTACCATAACCGTTGGAAGAATATCCATTAATTTCCAATGGAATTGTTTTTCTTTCACTAACTCATCAAACTGCTCTATCATTCCTTTATGATAAGTCTTCGTGTCAGAATCAATCGGAAACATTCCAGATGCCTCTCCAACTCCTAATACTCGTTTTCCTGTCAATTTCCAATGGATAAATCCTGCCAATGTTGTTAAATAGTCGATCTCTTTTACATGAGATTCTTCATTTAAAATCGCCTGATATAAGTGGGCAATACTCCAACGCTCTGGAATATTAAACTGAAAGAGCTTTGTTAAGCTCTTTGCCGCTTCTCCCGTCGTTGTATTTCTCCATGTTCGAAATGGAACGAGAAGCTCTCCTTCTTTATTAAACGCCATATATCCATGCATCATAGCGCTAAATCCGATGGCACCAATCTTTTCAATTGTAACCCCATAGACTTCTTTTACATTCTCAGCCATTTTTTGATAGCTATCTTGTAAGCCTTTAAAAATATCTTCTAAAGCATATGTCCAGTTGCCATCTACAAATTGATTTTCCCATTCATGATTTCCTGACGCGAATACTTCCTTGTCCTCTCCAATTAAAACCGCTTTAATTCGAGTGGAACCAAGCTCAATTCCAAGCATACAATTTCCGCTTGCAATCGCTTCTGCTCTTCTTTGTTTTCCTTCCATTCCTTCTTCTCCTTATTCCAATACTCTTTCCTACATTTTTTAACGATTTAACATATAATAAAGAGAATTCCATTTTAATTCATTCTTTAGATTTTTAATGGTTGTGTTGCTATCAATATAAACCGTTTCAATGCCCATAGCATCTGCCCAGTCTCCCATTTGTTCTGCTGTTAAATCATAAGTAAAGGCTGTATGATGAGCTCCACCCGCTAAGATCCAGCTTTCTGCTCCCACTTCAAAGTTTGGCTTTGGTGTCCAAAAAGCAGTGGCCACTGGTAATTTTGGCATTGGTTTTTCTACCTTTTTGCAGTCCACTTCATTAATAATCAAACGGAAATGATTTCCCATGTCAATTAAAGAAGTTGCAATAGCAGAACCTGTTTTTGATGTAAATACTAAACGAGCCGGATCTTCTCTATCACCCATAGATAATGGATTTACTTTAATTCCAATTTCACCTTCTGAAATGGTTGGGCACACTTCTAACATATGGGATTGTAAAATTCCTTCTTTTCCTGTCACTAAATTATATGTGTAATCTTCCATAAAAGAAGTTCCTTTTGCATCTTTCATTCCAGCCGTCATCACTTTCATTAAACGAACCATAGCAGCTGTTTTCCAATCTCCTTCTGCCCCAAATCCATATCCTTTTTCCATTAATCTTTGAATGGCAAGCCCTGGAAGTTGTTTTAAAGCTCCTAAATCTCCAAAATGGGTTACAATTGCATGATAATTTTTTTCTGTTAAAAACTTTTCAAATCCAAGTTCTATTTGTGCTTGAACTGCTACATGATTGCGGAACTCTTTTTCATCTCTACCTTCTAGTAAAATATTGTATTTACTATAATACTCTTCTACTAAGGCATCGACATCTCCTTGTTTTACTTCTTCCACATATTCTACGATTTCATTCACTGGATAAGCATCCAATTCCCAACCAAATTTAATTTGTGCTTCTACCTTATCTCCTTCTGTTACTGCCACATTTCGCATATTATCAGCAACACGTGCCACACGGATTTTTCTACTTTCCACAATACCAATGGCTGTACGCATCCAACTAGCAATTCTTTTTTGTACTTCTTCTTTGCTCCAATGTCCTACAACGACTTTGCGTTCCATTCCCATTCTTGTAACAATATGACCGTATTCTCTATCCCCATGAGCGGATTGATTTTCATTCATAAAATCCATATCGATGGTATCATATGGAATTTCTTCATTAAACTGTGTATGTAAATGTAATAAAGGTTTTCGATATTCTTGTAACCCAAAAATCCAAGATTTTGCTGGGGAGAATGTATGCATCCATGTAATCACACCTGCACAGTCTTCGGCTTCATTTGCCTCTTGGAATAATCGACGAATCGAACCGCTATCCAGTAAGGTTGGTTTCCAAACAATTTCAAATGGTAAATTGTTTGAGTTATTTAAATTGTCTACAATGATTTTGGAATGTTCTGCTACTTTTTTTAAACACTCATCTCCATAGAGATCTTGAGAACCTGTTGCAAACCAAAATTTATATGTTTTTATTTTATTCATAAAAGCCTCCATTTCTAACCTTTGTATGTTTTGACTATTTTTGTTCTATATAATTAATTTTATTTTACAAAATATACAATATCTTTTCTATTTCGTAATTCTATTACTTTAGATGAAAAGTTACCTATTCCGATCGAAAAAGAAATTCTCTTTTCTACCAGCTGCACATGGTGCTTTTTTATGTTATAGGGTAACTGGCTTTGTGAGGAATTTGTTATAACAAAAAAGGACTAAGTCATTTCGACTTAGTCCTTTTTATACAGACACAATACTCAATTTTAAATTTCTATTTTTTTATTTCATTAGGGAGGTTTTTATTGGTGATAATATGGTTTTATTCACCAAAAACAGCTTTATAATCCGCTTGGAATTTTGCAATTCCTTCTGTTGTTAATGGATGCTTTGTCATCTGCTCGATAACGCTATATGGAACAGTGGCAATATCCGCTCCTGCTCTTGCACAATCGATCACATGAATTGGATTTCTTACACTCGCAGAAATAATCTCTGTTTCAATGCCATGAATTCCAAAAATTTCTGTAATACTTTCGATTAATTCAATTCCTGGTGTAGAAATATCATCAAGACGTCCTAAAAATGGAGATACATAAGTTGCTCCTGCTCTTGCAGCTAATAACGCCTGTGCGGCTGTGAAAATTAATGTTACATTTGTTTTAATGCCCTCTTTTGAAAGAACTTTAACCGCTTTTAATCCTTCTACTGTCATTGGAATTTTAACAACCATATTTGGATGGATTTTCGCAATTTCTCTTCCTTCTGCAATCATTCCTTCTGCATCAACAGTTGTCGCTTTTACTTCACCACTAATCGGTCCATCTACAATGGATGTAATCTCTTTAATTACTTCTGTGAAATCTCTCCCCTCTTTTGCAATAAGAGAAGGATTTGTTGTAACTCCACAAATCACACCCATATCATTTGCTTTTTTAATGTCTTCCACATTTGCTGTATCAATAAAAAATTTCATTTTTGTACGCCACTCCTTTTCTTTCTTATCCCCTCTTATCCTTTTTTCTTATCACACTATTTCGAATGATAAGTTTCGGATCTAAGATTAGTTTCCTAGGTTTACTCCATGGGTCTGCCAATAATTCCATCATCATTTCTGTGGATTCTTTCGCCAATATTTCCACATTTTGAGCCACCGTCGTAAGCTCTATTTCAAATAAATAGTCGCTTAAAGAATCATCATAACTGACAACAGAAATATCCTTTGGAACCTTCTTTCCACATTCATACAATCCTTTTAAAAATCCAAGAGTCATCATATCATTGCATATCATTACGGCAGTTACATCGGTTTCTAAAATGAATTTCACTACATCATAACCACTTTGATATCGGTTATCCCCAACAATCAAATAGTTTTCTTCGATTGGAAGATTTGCTTCCTCCATTGCCTGTTTATAACCTTTCATACGATGTGTTCCATTTCCACAGTAATCATCCATATAAATACAAGCTATTTTTTGATGTCCTTCTTCGATTAAATACTTTGTGGCCTCGTATCCACCCTTTTGATTATCAAAACGAACTTGACTACATTCCATATTATCAAAAGAACGATCCACCATCACATAAGGAATATGTAAGTCTTCTACTTGATTTTTAAATTGTTGATAGTAATAGTAAGACTCATTACTTTGAATAATAAAAATCCCATCTACACCTCTTGCATCTAGGCTCATCAACAATTTTTTATCATTTTCAAAAGAATCATTCGTATTCACAAACATTAAATAATATCCGTTTTCTCGACAATCTTCCTCCAATTGTTTTGCCAAAGCAGAGAAAAATGTATTTTGAATATCCGGTAACAGTAATGCTAACGTATGACTCTTTTTAGTAACTAAAGCCCTTGCCGCTTGATTAACGACATAGTTTTTTTCTTTTGCAATCTTTTTTACCATCTCTTTATTTTCTTCTGAAATTCGACATGGTTTGTTATTTAAAATTAAAGACACTGCTCCAACAGAAATTCCTGCCTCTTTTGCAATATCTTTCAATGTCACTTTTTTTATATCTTTTGATCCTCTCACCTTGTCAGCCCCCGCCTTTCTTCGTATTAACTTACAGTTACTGGCTTACTGCTGTTCCATATCTTATTTCTATCTGTAGAAAGGGCAAAGAATCTTTGCCCTTTTTACCGCTCATCAACGATGAAAGTAATCTTTAGTTTTTTTGTTTTATAAGTATAAAATCATTGTTAATACGAACATGAAAATTACACCAGTAATCATAGGTACTGAAGTACGTTTTACAATTTCCAATGGTTCTTTTTTAATAGAACCTGCTACAATCATAACAACCGCAGAAACTGGTGATACTGCACGTAATAAGTTTCCTGCAAGTCCCATTGGAATTGCTACTGCTAACACATTAATTCCTGCTGCAGCTGCAAGTGGTACCATAAGTGGAACCATCGCAAAGAATAAAGCAGTACCACTACCACTTAATATAACAATAAGAGCAGTTAATAATACAAGGATTAATGGAAGTACAAATCCCATTCCACCTCCATGTAAGTTTGTCATTGCATTTTGTAACGCTGTAATAATACCAATAGACTGTAATCCTGTTACAAATGTTGTTCCAGCTACTAAAAGAGCAACGATTGGCATTGCATTTCCCATTCCTTTAAAGAATGTTTCTGTAGAATCCAATGTTTCTTTCATGTTTCTTGTACGAACGAGTTCACAAATAATTGCAATTACCATAGAGAATAAAACAGCTACTTCTACACTCAAAGTAATTTTCACATCTGTAACTGTCTGTAAAATAAACACAACAATTAACATAATAATTGGAAGGAGAGGAAGGAGTCCATAAACGAATTTATAGAATGTACCGCCCTTCACATCCTCAATTTTACCAGCTTCTACTACTTCTTTTTGTGTATTTAATTTTTTGTCACATTGTTTCTGCCATAAGTAATGAGCAAGTGCCATTACAATGATCGTAGGAACAGAAACAATCGCATGATATTTAAATACATAATCACTAGCTGTAAGACCCGCAAACTGTGTTGTATTTGCAAGCTCTGCTGCCATGGCCACGTTATCACTTCCAAGAGGTGTTGGCATAACCGTTGCTGTTGTTGCAATAATCGCACCTGCTGTCAAAGATGACATTCCCGCTTGTAACATAATTGGATAGAGTGTTGCAAGCAAGATAATTGCAAGGTTTGATGCACTTGGAATGACTAAAGATAAAATGTTACCAAGTATGAATACTGCTGGTACTAACACATAGACAGATTTAATCTTTCCGATTGGTTTTGTTAATACACTAACAGTTACATCATTCGCCTTAATATGGCTCATATAAGAGGAATATCCTCCTAAAATTAAGATGATGAATCCAGATGCAGTAATAATCGACTTAAATTGATCCGCAATTGCCTTTAATGGATCTAAAAAGAACACACCTGTCGATTCGAAATCTTTGATTGCAATGCCATTTCCTGAAGCCATTGCAATGAACATTAAAATAATACCCATAAGGAATAATGAAATTTTAATGTCCATTTTCTTAATCAGCATTACAACTACAATGACAACTGCAAGTAATGCTGAAAGGTACATAATCGCTGAAGACATGTTTGACTCTCCTTTTTTCTTTTTCTTACACGGTGTACTAGAATAGCAATGTTATCGCTAGTATACGGTATCTTATATAAAACTTTATTCTATTATAACAAGTGAGAACAATGTCTTCTTGTCTATAGAATAAACTTTATATCGTTTGTAAATTCTATTGTCTTTTCTTAAGTTTCTTTCACTTCACGTTTTTTGTGCTTCTTTATTTTTGCTCTTATTAATTTTATTTTCTTATATTTCTTATATTAATATTAAATACATCTTCCAACGGCTTCTAAAAACCACTTGCGGAAGGCATCTCCATCAATGTCAACACAAACTTTTGTATTTGGTTCTTGTTTTAAATAACCTTTTAAATCCACAACGGTACAGCCTCTTGTAAGACCATTTCCTAATTCTACGTCTACAAATGTATCCGCTGTTTCAAATAATTCTGGTTTTAATAAATAAGCGGTAGCACAACAATCATACATTTTTAAACCTGTATTAAAAGTACCACCTCTATATTTCTTAAAGAGACAGTGTGCCATCTGACCAACTTGACCAAGTTCTAATAATTTTTCTGTATCTTCTGGCATTACTAATGCTTTCCAGCCTACATCAAGTCCTGCCATTACAATTGGAATTCCTGCATCAAATACAATTTTTGCAGCCTCTGGATCGGTTGCAATATTAAACTCAGACATAACCCCTTTATTTCCACGAGTAATAGAACCACCCATCATAACGATTTCTTTAATGTTGCTCTTTACTTCTGGATAAAGAGAGAAAAGCATCGCAAGGTTTGTAAGAGGTGCAATTGGCATTAATGTAATTGGCTCTTCGCTTTCCATAATCACACGACGCATAGCATTCACTGCGTGTTCTTCTAAAAGAAGCTCTTGTTTTGGTTCTGGGAAATCAAATCCTTCCATTCCACTTGCTCCATGGATATCAGAAGCATCGATTAATTCTTCAATTAATGGTTTTTCTGCTCCTTTTGCTACTGGAACATCTTTCCCGAAGAAATTCAATAAACGAAGGGCATTATTTGTTACTTTTGGAAGTGATACATTTCCAGCAACAGTTGTAATCAATTTTACATCAAGTTCTTCTGAAAATAATGCAATCGCAATTGCTAATGCATCATCAATTCCTGGATCCGTGTCAATAATAATTGGTCTTTTGTTCATAATATTATACCTCCTTAAAATACGTTTCAATTTCTTCTTTATATGGAATGGATTGCTGAGCTCCACGCTTTAATACGGTAAGTGCAGACGCTTTTGTGGCAAATTGAATACTCTCTTCCATTGCATTTCCTTCACTAAGACTGGCTGCTAATGCTCCGATATAAGTATCTCCTGCTGCCGTTGTATCCACTGCCGAAACTTTATGGGCTGGAATTTCAAACAGTCCGTCTTCTTTTTGATAAACACTTCCATGTTCTCCCATTGTAATAATCACCTGTTTGCATCCAAGCTCGATCAATTTTTCAATTCCTTTTTTACAGCTTTCCTTATCGCTTGGGAAAATTCCAGTAAAAAACTCGCATTCTGATTGATTCACTATCATTAAATCAATGAAAGGAAAAACTTCTTTTTTAATTTCCTTTGCTGGCGCTGGATTAAAAATAGTGTACATTCCTAATTTTTTTGCTACTTTTAAAGATTCAAAAATTGTTTCTTTTTCACATTCAAACTGTGTTACAAAAATATCCCCTTGTTCTCCTACTTTTGAAATCAATGGTTCTACTTCTTCTTTTTGAATCACATAATTAGCACCATGACTTAGAATAATGCGATTGTCTCCATCATGTCTTGTGATCAATGCGATTCCCGTCTTCTCTTTCTCTGTCACTAACACATTTTCACAATCCACATTGTACTCTTTTAAAGAAGATAATAACTCTTCTCCAAAAGAATCATTTCCAACACAAGCAAGCATTTTCGTATTCGCCCCTGCCTTTGCAGCAGCTACTGCTTGATTGCCACCTTTCCCACCTGCATTAAATAAAAGATCTTTTCCATCTACGGTCTCTCCAGCCTGTGGTACTTTGTCACACTCAATTGTTAAGTCCATATTAAGACTTCCAAACACGACTACTTTTTTCATACTGCTTTCCCTTTCTTGTCTCTTTTTTTTCGATAAGGTCGTTTCTTTTGTATTTTCAAGTTTTATACAACATAAGTCATAATTTCTTATAAAAATTTTTGATAAATTATCGCTAAAACGTTTTATCAAATTCTAACATCTTCTTGCTTTTAAATCAATACTGACACTTTTCACATATTTTTCCCTCTCTTTTTATGCATTTATAACAATTGCTTTTGTTTTTTATTTAACAATGCTTTGCTAGTCCGCTTTCCTTCTCGATTTGAGCATTTTTCTTCCTCTTTCTTACGATTCCATTTTCCCTTCTTTTTTCTATATTATCGAAAAAATGCCAGCAGAATCTTAACATATTCTTTACACATTTTTTGTTTTTCTCCCTTTCCTTTTCTTGTCTTTCTAACTTTTCTTCTATTTTTGTTTATGGTAAAATATGGATTAGAAACTCATATACTGATTCATCCC
>OJJJ01000396.1_pt1 | contig 22681 bp, 11 predicted proteins | sample 1596311 | NCBI WGS metagenome assembly OJJJ01 (sample SAMEA4350140, study PRJEB24818) | metagenome | biome: human; feature: gut; material: faeces | place: Denmark | collected 2013-09 | reverse complement strand
GATTTCAAAACTTCACATAAGAAATGAGATTCAAGTGAAAACTTGGATCTGATTTGTTATCTGTGAAGAAGAAAGGAACCTTTCTTTTTATCATTAGATAAGAGTGTTAAAACTTTAGGTTATGTAAAATTATGTAAAATTAAGTTTAAGAAGGAGAAAATATGAGCGAAATGAAATTATCTTTCCGTTGGTACGGAGAAGACGACAAAGTTACATTAGAAAATATTAGACAAATTCCAGGAATGCATTCCATCGTAACAGCAGTATACGATGTACCAGTTGGAGAAGTATGGCCAGAAGAATCTATCTCCAGATTAAAAAATTTAGTAGAATCTAACGGACTTCACTTTGATGTTATTGAAAGTATTCCAGTACATGAAGATATTAAACTTGGAAAACCTTCAAGAGACCGTTATATCGAAAACTACTGTGAAAACATCAGAAGAGTAGCAAAAGCAGGTGTAAAATGTATTTGCTATAACTTCATGCCAGTATTTGACTGGACAAGAACACAGCTTGACCATAAATTAGAAGATGGTTCTACAACACTTGTATACTATCAGGAACAAGTAGATGCTGTTAACCCATTACAAAGCGACAGTGATTTAACACTTCCAGGATGGGATTCTAGCTACTCAAGAGAAGAATTAAAAGATATCGTAGCAGAATACAACAACATGACAGAAGATGATTTATGGAACAACTTACAGTACTTCCTTGAAAGAATCATCCCTGTTGCAGCAGAATGTGATGTAAACATGGCAATCCATGAAGACGATCCATGTTGGAGCATCTTTGGTCTTCCAAGAATCATCACTTGTGAAGAAAACTTAGATCGTTTCTTAAAATTAGTAGATGACAAACACAACGGAATCACACTTTGTGCAGGTTCTCTTGGATGTTCTAACCAAAACGACGTAGCAGAAATGGCAGCAAAATATGCAGCTATGGGAAGAATTCACTTCGTACACATGAGAAATGTTAAAATCTTAGAAAACGGATTCGAAGAAAGCGCACATCTTTCTAAATGCGGAAGCCTTGACATGTATGAAATTACAAAAGCATTACATGACAATGGATTTACTGGATACATTCGTCCAGACCACGGAAGAATGATCTGGGGAGAAACAGGACGTGCAGGATATGGTCTTTATGACCGTGCTCTTGGAGCAACTTATATCAATGGTCTTTGGGAAGCAGTTGAAAAAAGCGCAAAAGACAGAAATAAATAAGAAAATGTTGAGGAAACGTGAAAAGCTTACATAAAGTACTTTTGACGTTAATACTATAATAAATTTTGTTGAAAAAAATCAAGGAGGAATTGAAAATGAAATTACCAATTCAAGCAGATTTAACTGGAAAAGTAGCAGTTGTAACAGGTGCAGGCGGAGTTCTTTGTTCTATGATGGCTCATGCATTAGCAACAGCAGGAGCAAAAGTAGCTCTTCTTGACTTAAACGAAGAAGCAGCACAGGCATATGCAGATGAAATCGTAAAAGAAGGATTCATTGCAAAAGGATACAAAGCAAACGTATTAGATAAAGAAAGCTTAAAAGAAGCACATGATAAAATCCTTGCTGATTTTGGAACATGTGATATCTTAATCAATGGTGCAGGCGGAAATAACCCAAGAGCAACAACAGATAAAGAATATTTCGAAGCTGGCGATATCGATGCTGATACAAAATCTTTCTTCGATTTAGAACAAAGCGGTGTAGAATTCGTATTTAACTTAAACTTCATTGGAACACTTCTTCCAACACAGGAATTCGCAAAAGACATGGTAGAAAAAGAAGGATGCAACATCTTAAACATTTCTTCTATGAACGCTTACACACCACTTACTAAGATTCCAGCATACAGTGGAGCAAAAGCTGCTATCAGCAACTTCACACAATGGTTAGCTGTTCACTTCGCAGGAACAGGTATCCGTGTAAATGCAATTGCACCAGGATTCTTCGTAACAAAACAGAACGAAAAATTATTATACAATGAAGATGGAACACCAACAGCTAGAACAGGTAAGATCTTAGCTGCTACACCAATGAAACGTTTTGGACAAGCAGAAGAACTTCTTGGAAGTATGTTATTCTTATTAAATAACGAAGCAGCTGGATTTATCACAGGAGTTGTTATTCCTATCGATGGTGGTTTCTCTGCTTACTCAGGAGTATAAAAAACTTTATATTGCCTATCAAAGACAATAGAAAACAGATAAACATTAGGCACGCACATATTTTTTAATATGCTGCGTGTCTTCCAATAAAAAGTGTTTAAGGAAGGATAAAGAGATGGCAAGAGTAGATTTAAAAGCAAAACCATATTATTTAGATGATGAAGCGATTAAATGGGTAAAAGATACCATTGATTCTATGACAATTGAAGAAAAGATCGGTCAGCTTTTCGTAAACATGGGATCTTCAAGAACAGAAGAATATTTAACAGATGTTGTAACAAAATATAAATTTGGTGCTGTTCGTTACAACCCAGGTACAGCGAAAGAAGTATACGATCAAAACCGTATTTTACAAAAAGTATCTAAAATCCCAATGCTTATTGCAGCAAATACAGAAGCTGGTGGAAATGGTGCTTGTACAGACGGTACAGAAATCGGTTTAGAAGTCAAAGTTGGTGCTACAAACGATGTGAAATACGCTTATGAAATGGGACGTGTTTCTGGTATTGAAGCAGCAGCAGTTGGATGTAACTGGTCTTTCGCACCAATCGTAGACATCAACCGTAACTGGAGAAACCCAATCATCTCTAACCGTACATTCGGTGATGATCCAGACCGCGTTTTAGAATTCTCTAAAGCTTATATGAAAGGTTTCATGGAAAGCAACATGGTTTGTGCAATGAAACACTTCCCAGGAGATGGAATCGACGAAAGAGATCAGCATTTAAGCAACTCTGTTAATACTTATTCTTGCGAAGAATGGGATGAAACATTTGGTAAAGTATATAAAGGTATGATCGACGCAGGTGTGCACACTGTTATGGCAGGTCACATTATGATGCCAGCTTACCAAAAATTCTTCAACCCATCTATGAAAGATGAAGAAACAATGCCAGCAACTCTTTGTAAAGAACTTATCACAGATTTATTAAGAGGAAAATTAGGCTTCAACGGTATGGTTGTAACAGATGCTTCTCATATGGTTGGTTTAACAGCAATGATGAAGAGAAGTGATATCCTTCCTAACGCAATCGCAGCAGGATGTGATATGTTCTTATTCTTCAACGATCCAGATGAAGATTTCGAATATATGATGAACGGATACAAAAATGGTGTCATTACAGAAGAACGTCTTCAAGATGCGTTAGAAAGAATCTTAGGTGTAAAAGCATACTTAGGACTTCATAAGAAAACAGCAGAAGAGATCACACCACCAGAAGAAGGATTAAGCGTAATCGGTTCTCAAGAATTTAAAGATATTGCAAGAGAAGTATCTGATAAAGCTATCACATTAGTAAAAAATATCGGAGATTCTCCACTTCCACTTTCTCCTGAAAAGCACAAACGTATTTTATTAGTTCCACAGGAAAAAGAAAGTGCATTTGCTCTTATGGCTGGTGGAGCTGGAAAAAAAGAAAGTTATATTGACTACTTAAAGAACAAATTAGAAGCAGAAGGCTTTGAAGTAACAATCTACGAATCTGCAATTGATAAAATAGCGAAACTTCCAAAAGAAGAAGTTGGACAGGCTATGAAAAATATGTATGCTGGAAAAGCACCTATCACTAATATTACAGATAACTATGATTTAATTATCCAAGTTGCTTATGTTGATAGTTTATGTGCAACAGTACAGAGAATTGAGTGGAAATTAAGTAAAGGTACACCAGATATGCCTTGGTATGTACATGAACTTCCAACAATCTTCATTTCTCTTTGCTGTCCATTCCACTTAGCCGATGTGCCTCAGGTAAAAACTTATATCAATGCATATGATAAAAACGAACATACATTAGATGCACTTGTAGAAAAATTAGTAGGACGTTCTGAATTCAAAGGAATTGATCCAGTAGATTCCTTCTGTGGATTACCTGATACACGTTGGTAATAGATTAGGAGAGTAGAAATATGGGATATTTTGATTATACAAGAGAAAAAGATTTCCTTGTATGCATTGACAGCGATGGTTGTGCAATGGATACAATGAATGTAAAACATTTCAAATGTTTCGGACCAGAATGGATTAAACAGTATGGTTTAGAAGCAGTACAAGAAGAAGGACTTGCTTACTGGAACGATGTAAACCTTTTTACAACAACAAGAGGAATTAACCGTTTCAAAGGATTAGCATTAGGACTTCTTTGGGCAAGAGAAAAAGGATATGAAATCGAAGGATTAGATGAATTTGTAAAATGGACAGAAGAAGCGAATGAGCTTTCTAATCCAGCTCTTATGGCATACTGCCAAAAAGCAAACAATCCATGTATGGAAAATGCACTTCTTTGGAGTATTCATGTAAACCGTGCGATTACAGAATTACCAAAAGATGACAAACCATTTGATCATGTAAAGGAAACAATGGACTTTATGTGTCAGCAAGCAGATTTAACAGCAGTATCTTCTGCAAATGGTGAAGCAGTGCAGGCTGAATGGACAAAACATGGATTAAAAGAAGATTGTCGCGTATTATTAAGCCAAGAAGCAGGTTCAAAGGCACATTGTATCGGAGAACTTTTAAAACTTGGATATGACAAAAAGAATACATTAATGGTAGGAGATGCGTTTGGAGATAGAGACAGTGCATTCAAAAATGGTGTATGGTTCTTCCCAATCATCGTAAACAAAGAAGGCGAAAGCTGGGAACGTTTAAAAAATGAAGCATTTCCAAAATTAGTGGAAGGAACTTTTGATGAAGCATATCAAAAAGAGTTACTCGAAAGATTTGAAAAAGCGTTAGAGGCTTAATTTATCCGATGATATTACTATAAAATATAGCATAGAAAAGGAGGTGTTATGACAATTTAAGAGATCGTATTTCTTAAGTTGTTCTAACACCCTTTTTCTAAATAAAATAGATGGAGGAACCGTAAGATGAAAAAATTTATGGATCAAGATTTTTTACTTTCTACAGAAACTGCAAAAATTCTTTATCATGAATATGCAGAAAAAACACCAATTTTAGATTATCACTGCCACATCAACCCACAGGAAATTGCGGAAGATAGACATTTTGACAATATCACTCAAGTATGGCTTGGTGGCGATCATTATAAATGGCGTCAAATGCGTAGCAATGGTGTAGAAGAACGTTACATCACAGGAGATGCTACCGATAGAGAAAAATTCCAAAAATGGGCAGAAACATTAGAAAAAGCCATCGGAAATCCACTTTATCACTGGAGCCATTTAGAATTAAAACAATACTTTGGATATGAAGGCGACTTAAATGGCGATACAGCAGAAGAAGTATGGAACCTTTGTAATGAAAAACTTGCTCAGCCAGAAATGAGTGCAAGAGGAATTATGAAGGCTTCTGGCGTTACTTTAATTTGTACAACCGACGATCCAATCGATGATTTAAGATGGCATAAAGTGATTAAAGAAGATGAAACTTTCGATATTCAGGTACTTCCAGCTTGGAGACCAGATAGAGCCGTTTCTATTGAAAAACCAGACTTTGCTGATTATACAAAACAACTTGCTGAAGTTGCAGGAGTAGAAATCAAAACATTTGCTGATTGGAAATGTGCAATTACAAAGAGAATGGAATTCTTCAATGAAATGGGATGTAAAGCAAGTGACCACGGTTTATTATACATTCCATATGTAGAAGCAACAGAAGAAGAAATCGATGCGATCTTAGCAAAACGTCTTGGTGGCGAAGTGCTTTCTGAAGAAGAAGAAATGAAATTCAAAACAGCTTGTATGCTTTACTTAGGAAAAGAATACAAGAGACTTGACTGGGGAATGCAGTTACACTTTGGGGTAACAAGAAATAACAATACAAAGATGTTCAATAAAATTGGAGCGGATACAGGATTTGACGGTATTTATAACCGTGTTCCAATTACAGAATTAGCTTCTTATTTAGACGCTCTTTGCAAAGAAGATAAACTTCCAAAGACTGTTCTTTACAGCTTAAACCCAACAGACAACGCTTCTATCGGAACATTATTAGGATGTTTCCAAGAATCTGATGCAGTTGGAAAAATTCAGCAGGGAAGTGCTTGGTGGTTTAACGATCACAAAACAGGTATGACAGAACAGATGATTTCCCTTGCGAACTTAGGACTCCTTGGTAACTTTATCGGAATGTTAACAGACTCAAGAAGTTTCTTATCTTATACAAGACATGAATACTTTAGAAGAATTCTTTGCGAATTAATCGGACAGTTCGTAGAAAACGGAGAATACCCATGGAACCAAGAACGCCTTGGAACTATGGTAAAGAATATCTCTTACAATAATGCAGCACGTTATTTCGGATTTACATTAGAAACAGTGTAATATTCATTAGAAATAGTGTCATATATGGAAAGAGTATAAAAATAATATGATTAGAAAAAGGACAAAACCTTATGGAAAGTAAGGAATTGTCCTTTTTGTTATTTTTTATTCTTGTCTATTTGTCAATTAAGTTGTGTGACTGTAAAAATTCGACTGCCACTTGGTTTGGATCTTTATGGAGTTCGTCTACTTGATAGTTTAATTCCTGCATTGTTTCATCGGTTAATTCTTCTCCTAATCGTTCTAATAATGGAATGATTTCAGGATATTTTTGTGCTACATCCGAACGCATTATTGGAATTGCATAATAGGGAGGGAAGAATTTTTTATTATCTTCTAATGTTTTTAAATGAAATTTCTTTAATAATCCATCTGTTGAGTAGGCATCGATCACCATAACATCCCCTTTTTGAAGGGCTTGATATCGTAAAGAAGAATCCAAAGGAATGGAGTCTTTGAAGGTGAAGTTGTAAAATTTTTGTACGCCTAACAATCCATCTTCACGATTTAAAAATTCAAATGTGCTTCCTAAAATGAGTTGATTTGCAACTTTTCCTAAATCTTCAATTGTGGATAAATGATATTTTTTAGCAGTTTCTTGTGGAACCGCTAATGTGAATGTGTTATTAAAATTCATCTGTTGTAAAACATCAATATCATAGTCTTGTTTTAGCTCATCTTTTACTGTTTCATAGACGAGTTCTACATCTGGATTGGCAGGATGTTTTAATATATCGCTATAGGCACTTCCGCTATATTCTACATATAAGTCGATATCCTTTGTTTTTAAGGCCCCAAAGCAGACTTGTGTTCCGCCTAATTCTAATTTTTTTTCTACTTTAATATGGGTTTGATCTTCGATATATTCTGCAATTAGATTGCCTAGAATAGACTGTTCTGTATAATCTTTTGAACCAATAGTAATTTTTTTTTCGTCTTTTGAATAAGTGGTGGAAATACCATATCCAACGATACCAATAAAAGCGAATATAAGAACTAAATTCAACAAAATTTCCAAACGGTAGTGCCATTTTGATTTTGGTTTTACATTTTTCTTCACATTTTTAGGTGTTACTTTTTTCTCAATATAACCAAGTATTGCATCAACAATCAGTGCTAAAATACAAGCAGGGATTGCACCAGCCAAAATCTGGACGTTATTCATGGTACGGATTCCAGAAAAAACTAAATTACCTAATCCGCCTGCTCCAATAAAGGCTGCCATTGTCATCAATCCAACGGAAGTAACGGCAGCTACACGAACACCAGCCATGATGACTGGTAATGCGATTGGAAGCTGTACTTTAAATAAGATTTGAGTTCCTGTTAAGCCAATACCTTTTGCAGCTTCTAATAGTTGAGCACGGACGCTTTCGATCCCCGTATATGTATTCTTTATAATAGGTAACAGAGAATATAATGTTACAACGATGATAGCAGGAATCGATCCGATACCGAATAAAGGAATCATAAAGCCAAGTAGAGCCATACTTGGAATGGCTTGAATGACATTGGCAATCATCAATACGGGACGGCTAACTTTTGAAATATAAGAAATAAGTAGTCCGAGAGGAACGCCAATAAGAATGGCAAAACCGACGGCAATAATCGTTAATTTTATATGTTCTAATAATAGAATCGAAATTTGTTGATGTTCTTGAATAAAATAATGGAATAGATTCATCTTTATTCCTCCTCTACATCAAAATATTGTTCGCTTAAGGCAGTGACAAGACTTCCTTTTGTAATCAATCCTTTTAAATACCCATCTTGATCGACTACAGGGATTCTGGATACATTTTCCTCTTTTACCATTTTTAATGCATCTAAAATACATTGATCTGGATACAAGATAGGGAAATTACTTTGCATATATTGTTTTGCCTCTTGCGTCCGCTCTTCAATGGTTCTTAATTTTTTTGCAGTGACAATTCCGATTAGTTTTTTTGTTTCATTTTCTAAAAGAAGCAGACTGTCTACACGATTCTTTTTCATCTTATCCATACATTTTGATACGGATAAGGAATCGATAGCGGTTACAGGAGATTCGATCATAATGTCTTCAATTTTAATATATTCTGGAGAGGACCAGATTCTATTTTTTCCAACAAAATTAGCAACATAATCATCCACTGGATATTTTAAGATAGTTTCGGGGGTGTCATATTGCAAAATATTTCCGTTTCTCATAATACATATTTTATCAGCGATTTTTATTGCTTCATCCATATCATGAGTAACGAAAACGATAGTTTTTTTCCATTTGGCTTGTAAACTCATGATCTGATCTTGTAGGTCACTTCGAGTCATAGGATCTAATGCAGAAAATGGCTCATCCATTAAAACAATTTCAGGATCCATAGCAAATGCCCTAGCGATTCCAATACGTTGTTGTTGTCCACCACTTAATTCACTAGGGTATCTCTCTAAAAAATCTTCTGGGACAAGCCCTATCATCTGCATAAGTTTTATAGTTTTTTCTTCGATTTCTGCTTTCTCTTTTTTTTCGATTTTTGGAATGAGCTCAATATTTTCTTTGATTGTCATATGAGGGAATAAGCCAGTATTCTGAATAACATATCCCATATTTCTTCTTAAATTAATTTCGTTTATATTTTTAATGTTTTCATTGTTTATGAAAATATCGCCTGAAGTCGGTTTTATTAAACGATTTAGCATTTTTAATAATGTAGTTTTCCCACATCCACTTTCTCCGATAAGAGCCACCAAAGTTCCTTTATCGATTTGTAATGTTATATCATTTAAAATTTTTTTTGTACGATATTTCTTAGTAATATTTTTAAATAAGATCATTTTATCACTCCTAACATAATCATTATTTTGCTATGGACAAAACTCTGTATATTCATGTTTCTTTAAGTATGATAATAAGAAGCATTTTATTCTTCCTCATTTATGCAAAGACAAAGAGCCATGGGAGAGCATTTATGCTCACATAGGGCGACTGCCTGCCAACGAGAGAAGTTTTAAAAGTGATATCAGAATATAATATAATTTTTCAAAGTTGTGTATGATAATTACAAAAAATAGCTATTGGCAATAGTGGGTAGTTGGATTTTTATAGTTAACATAGTAACATTGAATATGAAAAAGGAAAAAGTCAAAGCCATCTCTTTTTTTCATTAAAAATACGATTTTTTGGACAGTTAGAACAAAAAATTAGCTGGAAATATGAATGATTTTAAGACAATAAAATTTAGAAAAATATATATATTAATTTAAATTGACTTATATTTTTGAATTATCATTTTTAAAATAAACAGAGCTTTTTAAAGCTATTGCTTTTCAGTTTAAAACAATTTGAAGAAAAATGCAACCCCTATTTCGGTAATTGTGAGATTTTATATGGTAAATTAAGATAACATTTATTATATAAATGACTCTTTTGGATAATAATATAAAAAATGAAAAATAAAAACAAATTTTTGTTCAAATATTTATTTGAGATATAAAAATTTGATAATTTGTAATGAAAGAAAAGGCAAAACAAAAACGTCTGTATTAATAGTGAAAAAAACAATTGACAGAGATTGACAATTGTGATATCATATCATAATGCGATATTATGGGTTCATAGGCCTATAACATCAAAAATGATGAAACAACGTTAATTTTTTATAAAATATTCAAGGGGTGAAAACGTCAATGGAAAAGAACAGAATACATCCTGTCAAAGCTGGTAAAAGTGTCAGAGTCAGCTATGCAAGACAGAAAGAAATCTTGGAGATGCCAAACCTGATCGAAGTCCAGAAGAATTCTTATCAATGGTTCTTGGATGAGGGACTCAAAGAAGTTTTTAACGATATCTCACCTATTACAGACTACAGCGGACAGCTTAGTCTTGAATTTGTAGATTTTACATTGTGCGAAGATGATGTGAAATATACAATCGAAGAATGTAAGGAAAGAGATGCCACTTATGCTGCACCTCTCAAAGTAAAGGTAAGACTTTATAATAGAGAAACTGATGAATTTAGCCAGCATGATATTTTTATGGGTGACCTGCCTTTAATGACAAAGACAGGTACATTTGTGATCAATGGTGCTGAACGTGTTATCGTTAGCCAGTTAGTTCGTTCTCCAGGCATTTATTATGCAATTGGACACGACAAAATCGGAAAAGAGTTATATTCAAGTACAGTAATTCCTAATCGTGGTGCTTGGCTTGAATATGAAACAGATTCAAATGACGTATTTTATGTACGTGTTGACCGCACTAGAAAAGTTCCAATTACTGTTTTAATTCGTGCATTAGGAATTGGAACAAATGCAGAAATTAAAGAATTATTTGGTGAAGAGCCAAAGATCTTGGCTAGTTTCGAAAAGGATCCATCTGATAACTATCAAGATGGTTTATTAGAGTTATATAAAAAGATCCGTCCAGGTGAACCTCTATCCGTAGATAGCGCGGAAAGCCTGATTAATAGTATGTTTTTCGACCCTAGAAGATATGACCTTGCAAAGGTTGGACGTTATAAATTTAATAAAAAATTAGCTCTTAAAAATAGAATTAGCGGACATAAGTTAGCAGAAGATGTTATCGATATGTCTACAGGAGAAATTATTGCAGAAGCAGGAACCGTCGTAACAAGAGAGTTAGCAGATCAGATCCAGAATGCAGCGATTCCATTCGTTATGATGGAAACAGAAGAAAGAGTTGTAAAAGTTCTTTCTAACATGATGGTTGATTTAGCAGCTTATGTAGATGTGGATCCAGAAGAGTTAGGCGTAACAGAAGCAGTATATTATCCTGTTTTAGCAGAAATTTTAAGCCAATATGATGACGAAGAAGATATTAAAGATGCGATTCGTAAAAACATCGTTGATTTAATTCCAAAACACATCACAAAAGAAGATATTTTAGCTTCTATTAACTACAACTTACATTTAGAATATGGATTTGGTGTATCTGATGATATCGACCACTTAGGTAACCGTCGTATTCGTGCAGTTGGTGAGTTATTACAAAACCAGTATCGTATTGGTTTATCAAGATTAGAACGTGTTGTTCGTGAGAGAATGACAACTCAAGATATTGAGACAATTTCTCCACAATCCTTAATTAATATTAAACCTGTAACAGCTGCAGTGAAAGAATTCTTCGGAAGCTCTCAGCTTTCACAGTTTATGGATCAGAACAACCCATTGTCAGAGCTGACTCATAAGAGACGTCTTTCCGCATTAGGACCAGGTGGTCTTTCAAGAGATCGTGCGGGATTCGAAGTTCGTGACGTTCACTATACACACTATGGTAGAATGTGTCCTATCGAAACACCTGAAGGTCCTAACATCGGTCTTATCAACTCATTAGCGACTTATGCGAGAATCAACCAATATGGATTTATTGAAGCACCATACTTACTTCTTGATAAATCCGATCCTCAAAATCCAAGAGTAACGGATGATTTCGTATATTTAACAGCGGATGAAGAAGATAATTATACAGTAGCACAGGCCAATGAGCCTATCGATGAAAATGGATACTTTATCCATGATAATGTATCTGGTCGTTACCGTGAAGAAACATCTCAGTTCCCAAAAGCCCGCATGGACTTAATGGACGTATCTCCTAAGATGGTATTCTCCGTTGCGACATCTATGATTCCTTTCCTTGAAAATGACGATGCCAACCGTGCCCTCATGGGATCTAACATGCAGCGTCAGGCAGTACCACTTCTTAGAACAGAAGCTCCTGTTGTAGGAACAGGTATGGAAGCAAAAGCAGCTGTTGACTCAGGTGCTTGTGTTGTTGCCGATCATGATGGTATCGTAGAAAAAGCAACATCAAAAGAAATCGTCGTAAGAAGAGATGACGGTACAAGAGATGTTTATCATACAGTGAAGTTTGCAAGAAGCAACCAGTCAAACTGTATGAACCAAAGAACAATTGTAAATAAAGGAGACCGTGTAAAAGCTGGTGAAGTATTAGCAGACGGTGCTTCTACTTGCAATGGTGAATTAGCACTTGGTAAAAACCCATTAATCGGATTTATGACTTGGGAAGGTTATAACTACGAAGATGCGGTTCTTTTAAGTGAACGTTTAGTACAAGATGATGTTTATACATCTGTTCATATTGAAGAATACGAAGCAGAAGCAAGAGATACAAAATTAGGACAGGAAGAAATCACAAGAGATTTAGCTGGTCTTAACGAAGATGTATTAAAAGATCTTGATGAAAATGGTATTATCCGCATTGGTGCAGAAGTACGTGCAGGAGATATCTTAGTTGGTAAAGTAACTCCTAAGGGAGAAACAGAATTAACAGCAGAAGAAAGACTTTTAAGAGCGATCTTCGGTGAAAAAGCCCGTGAAGTAAGAGATACTTCTTTAAGAGTACCTCACGGTTCTTATGGTATCGTATTAGATGCAAAAGTATTCACAAGAGAAAATGGCGACGAGCTTCCACCAGGAGTAAACAAATCTGTTCGTGTTTATATCGCGCAAAAGAGAAAAATCTCTGTTGGTGATAAGATGGCTGGTCGACATGGTAACAAGGGTGTTATCTCAAGAATTCTTCCAGTTGAGGATATGCCATTCCTTCCAAACGGAAGACCTCTTGATATCGTATTAAACCCATTAGGCGTGCCTTCCCGTATGAATATCGGACAGGTATTAGAGATTCACTTGAGTCTTGCGTCTAAAGTATTAGGATTCAACGTATCTACACCAGTATTCAATGGTGCAGACGAAGATGATATTATGGATACTCTCGAAATGGCAAACGACTATGCAAACTGGGGTTGGCCAGATTTCGAAGAAAAATGGGGAAAAGTTGTAAGTGAAGACGTGATGAAATACCTCTATGACAACCGTGCTCACCGTGCAGAATGGAGAGGTGTTCCAATCAACCGTACAGGTAAAGTGCAACTTCGTGACGGACGTACAGGAGAAGAATTTGATAGTCCTGTAACCATCGGTTTCATGCACTACTTAAAACTTCACCACTTAGTAGATGATAAGATCCATGCTCGTTCTACTGGTCCTTACTCCTTAGTAACACAACAGCCACTCGGTGGTAAAGCGCAGTTCGGTGGACAGCGTTTCGGTGAGATGGAGGTTTGGGCGTTAGAAGCTTATGGTGCATCTTACACATTACAGGAAATTTTAACAGTGAAATCCGATGATGTTGTTGGTCGTGTGAAGACATACGAAGCAATTATCAAAGGAGAAAATATTCCTGAACCAGGTATCCCAGAATCCTTCAAAGTATTATTAAAAGAGTTCCAGTCACTTGCATTGGATGTTCGTGTCTTAAAAGAAGATGCAACAGAAATTGAAATCCAAGAAAGAGTGGATTATGGAAATGAAGATTTAACACCAATGATCGAAGGCGATTCCAACTATGGATTCGAACGTGAAGAATCTTTCGGAGAAATGGGATTCAAAGAAGGTTCTTATGAAGAAGGAGAAACTCCAATCGAAGAATTGGATGCGACTCCAACAGATTTTTAATCGACTGCTTGATACGAAAGATAGCGAATTAGGATAAAGAAAATGAAAGGGAACGAAGGCTGTTTTACAATCTATTTTGTAACAGCCTAAGTTACCTTAACCACCTAAGTATTTTTGGGAGGGTTCCAAAGGGCTATAGGTGGTGATTAGCACGGGAAGGAGTAACCAAAAATGTCAGAAATTAACAATCAAGAAATTGATCAGCCTATGAATTTTGACGCCATTAAAATTGGTTTAGCTTCACCAGAAAAGATCAGAGAATGGTCAAGAGGGGAAGTAAAAAAACCAGAAACCATCAATTACAGAACATTAAAACCTGAAAAAGATGGTCTTTTCTGTGAAAGAATTTTTGGACCTCAAAAGGACTGGGAATGTCACTGTGGTAAATATAAAAAAATTAGATATAAAGGCGTTATCTGTGACCGTTGTGGTGTAGAGGTAACAAAAGCCAGCGTTCGTAGAGAAAGAATGGGACACATCGAGCTTGCAGCTCCTGTTTCTCATATTTGGTATTTTAAAGGAATTCCATCTCGTATGGGATTAATCCTTGATATTTCTCCAAGAACACTTGAAAAAGTTCTTTATTTTGCATCTTATATTGTACTTGATGCAGGAGACTCTGATCTCTCTTACAAACAAGTATTAACAGAAAAAGAATTCCGTGATGCTTATGAAAAATATCAGGGTAGATTTCGTGTAGGAATGGGTGCAGAAGCCATTAAAGAACTTTTAAGAGATATCGATCTTGAAAGAGAATCAAAAGAATTAAAAGCAGGTTTAAAAGAGGCAACTGGACAAAAACGTGCAAGAATTATCAAACGCTTAGAAGTAGTAGAAGCATTTAGATGTTCTCATAATAAGCCAGAATGGATGATTCTTGATGTAGTACCAGTCATTCCACCAGATATTCGTCCAATGGTACAGCTTGATGGTGGACGCTTTGCAACATCTGACTTAAATGATTTATATAGAAGAATTATTAACCGTAACAACCGTTTAAAACGTCTTCTTGAGTTAGGAGCGCCAGATATTATCGTTCGTAACGAAAAGAGAATGTTACAAGAAGCGGTAGATGCGTTAATCGATAACGGTAGACGTGGACGTCCAGTAACAGGTCCAGGAAACCGTGCATTAAAATCCCTTTCCGATATGTTAAAAGGTAAACAGGGACGTTTCCGTCAGAACCTCCTTGGTAAACGTGTTGACTACTCAGGACGTTCTGTTATCGTAGTAGGACCAGAGCTTAAAATTTATCAGTGTGGTCTTCCAAAGGAAATGGCAATTGAGTTATTCAAACCATTTGTTATGAAAGAATTAGTTTCTAAGAAACTTGCTCATAACATCAAATCTGCTAAGAAAATGGTAGAAAAATTACAACCAGAAGTATGGGATGTATTAGAAGATGTTATTAAAGAACATCCAGTTATGTTAAACCGTGCTCCTACACTTCATAGACTTGGTATTCAGGCATTCGAACCAATCCTTGTAGAAGGAAAGGCGATCAAACTTCATCCATTAGTTTGTACCGCGTATAATGCCGACTTCGATGGTGACCAGATGGCTGTCCATCTTCCATTATCTGTAGAAGCACAAGCAGAATGTCGTTTCTTATTGTTATCACCAAACAACTTATTGAAACCATCTGACGGTGCGCCAGTAGCCGTTCCTTCACAGGATATGGTACTTGGTATCTACTATTTAACATTAATTAAACCAGAACAAAATAAAAATAAAGTGTTCAAGTCTACAAATGAAGCGTACTTAGCTTATGAAAACAAAGAAATTACACTTCATGAGCCAATCAAAGTACGTATTTCTGGTAAAAATGTAGCAGGAGAACCAATCAGTGGTATCTATGATACAACAATGGGACGTCTGTTATTCAACGAAATCATTCCTCAAGATCTCGGATATGTAGATAGAAGTGAGGAAGAAAATTATTTAAGACCAGAAATTGACTTCCATGTAGGTAAAAAACAATTAAAAGGTATTCTTGACAAATGTATTAATACACACGGTGCTACAAAGACAGCAGAAGTGCTTGATGACATCAAAGCAATCGGTTATAAATTCTCTACAAGAGGTGCGTTAACCGTATCTATTTCCGATATGACAGTGCCAGAAGAGAAAAAACAGATTCTTGAAGATGCTCAAAATACAGTAGAAAAGATTACAAAATATTATAGACGTGGTCTTATGACAGAAGAAGAACGTTATAACTCTGTTGTTAAGACATGGTTCGCAGCCGATAACCTCTTAACAGAAAAACTGATCACAGGTCTTGATAAATACAACAACATCTTCATGATGGCTGACTCTGGTGCCCGTGGTTCTAACCAGCAGATCAAACAGCTCGCTGGTATGCGTGGTCTGATGGCGGATACATCAGGACGTACAATCGAGTTGCCTATCAAGTCAAATTTCCGTGAAGGTCTTGACGTACTCGAATACTTTATTTCTGCCCATGGTGCTCGTAAAGGTCTTTCCGATACCGCTCTTCGTACAGCCGATTCTGGATACTTAACACGTCGTCTTGTAGATGTATCTCAAGACTTAATTATCCGTGAAGTAGACTGTTGTGAAGGAACAGGCGAAATTCCAGGAATGTATGTAGAAGCATTCATGGATGGTAGAGAAGTGATTGAAAGCCTTCAAGAACGTATTACAGGACGTTATGCTGGGGAAGATTTAATCAACCCAGAAACAGGAGAAATCATTGTAAAAGCAAACCATATGATCACTCCAAAACGTGCGGAAGCCGTTATTAAAGCAGGATATGAAAAAGTTCGTATTCGTACAATGTTAACTTGCCGTTCTAAGATCGGTGCTTGTGCAAAATGTTACGGAGCCAACATGGCAACAGGTCAGGCTGTACAGGTTGGTGAAGCCGTTGGTATTATCGCAGCTCAGTCTATCGGTGAACCAGGTACACAGCTTACAATGCGTACATTCCATGCTGGTGGTGTAGCCGGTGACGATATCACACAGGGTCTTCCTCGTGTCGAAGAGTTATTCGAAGCGCGTAAACCAAAAGGACTTGCAATTATCGCTGAATTTGGCGGTGTTGTACAGATCAAAGATACAAAGAAAAAACGTGAAGTTGTAATTACAAATCACGAAACAGGAGAAACAAAAGCTTACTTAATCCCTTATGGTTCTCGTATTAAAGTACTTGACGGACAGGTATTAGAAGCTGGTGACGAATTAACAGAAGGTTCTATCAACCCACATGATTTATTAAAGATCAAAGGGGTAAGAGCCGTTCAGGATTACATGATCCAAGAAGTTCAAAGAGTTTACCGTCTCCAAGGTGTAGATATCAACGATAAGCACGTTGAAGTTATCGTTCGTCAGATGTTAAAGAAAATCCGTATCGAAGAAAGCGGAGATACAGAATACTTACCAGGAACATTGGTAGACATCTTAGACTATGACGATATCAATAAACAGATGATCGCAGAAGGAAAAGAACCTGCAGAAGGAAAACAAGTAATGCTTGGTATCACAAAAGCATCTCTTGCTACAAACTCCTTCTTATCAGCAGCTTCCTTCCAGGAGACAACAAAAGTCTTAACAGAAGCAGCGATTAAAGGAAAGATTGATCCATTGATCGGTCTTAAAGAAAACGTATTAATCGGTAAGTTAATTCCAGCAGGTACTGGTATGAAACGTTACCGTTCTGTAAAATTAGATACGGATCAGCAGACAGAAGTAAGCGATGATGTAGAAGAATTAGATTTTTCTGGAGAGCTTGATTTAGTCGCTGATACAACAGAAGAATAAGAAGAATTGTTGTATTATAAGACATTGTAAACAACAATTTCTCCATAAAAGACAGAGAAAGGAAGCCAGTACGGTTCCTTTCTCTGTCTTTTTTAGTTTCATATTCCTTTCATAATTTGGATAGGATTTGAAACAAAACTGAAAAAAATATTGACTTTTTTTGTAAAATATTATAAACTCAAATTGTATTTATAAAGACTTTATAAAGAAGATTATAAAGGAAGATAGAATAAGAGGAAATTACGAAAGATAATGTACGCATGAAGAATTGTTTTAAATAGAGAACAAAGAACTGGTAAAAATATTAAAATTTATTAATAGTATTTACTTTCTAGTATAAAAACATAAAAATATTAAAATCATTTAATATTTATAATATATTGAGTAAAATATATGTGAATTGTTCTAAATAAAGGAGATAAAATAGTTCCACGGCAAAATTATCGAAAGGTAATGACGCAAAGTTAAGTGTCTAAGGCCAAGGTATTGGCTATGATCGACTGACCGCACTGTTTATTTATATAACAGTGCTTTTTTTATACCCTAAAATACCTAAAATTGAGGAAAAGAGAGGAGAAAGTGCAATGACAAATAAAGAATTAAGAAAATTAAGTCGTGTAGCTCTTCTAGAAATGCTAGTGGAAATGGGAAAGAAAAATGAAACATTGCAGGCAGAGAATGAGCTGTTAAGACAGAGGCAAGAAGATAGAGAAATCCGTATTCAAAATGCAGGCTCTATAGCAAAAGCTGCTTTAGAGTTAAATAAAGTATTTGAAGATGCCCAAGCAGCAGCGGATCAATACTTGTTAAATATACAGCAATTACAAGAAAGAGAAAAACAACAGTTAGATGAAATAGAACAACATGTCAATGAACTGGTAAAAGAAAAGGTGGAAGAAACGGCCAAAGCATTAGAAGAAGCAAAGAGAAAGGCAGAAGACATAATAAAAGAAGCACAAGAACAGGCAAAGATAATCACTGAAAATGCGAAAAAAGAAGCAGAAAAAAATAAAATATCCACTCCCTAATAGGAAAGGGTAGATAGAAAGGAAAGAGGCTAGGAAGGAAAGAGGCAGTGTATGAATGACCAGAAAAGGAAGACACCAACAATTGAACAATTGGAAGCAGAACTTACTCGAGTTCGTCATAAAAGAGAATATGGTAAGACACTGAGAGGAACGATTTATATCCTAGTTGTCGTTGCAGCAGTTGCATTTTTAATTGCCTCACTTTTTCTGCCAGTTCTTAGAGTGTATGGAACGAGTATGGAGCCAACATTAAAAAATAAAGAGATTGTAGTCGCATTAAAAGGCAGTGAGTTCCAAAGAGGAGATATTGTTGCTTTTTATTATAACAATAAAATTCTTCTAAAACGAGTCATTGGAGTTGCGGGAGATCAGATTGTAATCGAGAAAGATGGTACCGTATTTGTCAATGGAGAAGAATTAAACGAACCATACATTTCAGAAAAAAGTCTCGGAGAGTGTGATTTAACATTCCCTTATCAAGTCCCAGAAAATCGAATTTTTGTTATGGGAGATCATCGAGATGTATCCATTGATAGTCGTTCTTCAACGATTGGGTGTATTGCTGATGAAGCCATAGTAGGAAGAGTGGCGCTTCGTGTTTGGCCACTAAATCAATTTGGAATCATAAATAATAACTAGGAGGAGGTAGAGTGAGTCATGGGAAATGAATTAATGAATAAGATAAATCTTTATCTAAAAAATAACACCAAAAGAAAACATTTATATCAAATACTGATTGTATTATGTGTTGCCATCGCATTTCTCGTTTATAGCATCATGACAAAACCTGCAATTAGTATGGCATTTGATAATATTAATGTAGAGTCTATGAGAGAAAATACATCATTTGGACAAGTAGTGCCAGTTCGTGTGACAGCTGAGGCTCTACAAGGAAATGATCCGACTAACTTTGTTATTTATACAGAAGGAGTTGGAGGAGGATTATCATCTGAATATCAATTTGATCAAGAGAATATTTGTGAGATCACAGCAGAAGATGGTAAAACAGTGAAGTTACATAAAGAAGATGTCGTAGATGAAAAAAGTGGCGATGTTGTAAAACATAACTACTGGTTTACATTACAACCAGAAGAAAAAGTAGCCTTTACTCTAAACTATACTTCTGATGTAGAAGTGATTTCTACTCCATCTAATGGTGGTAGTTCAACAGAAGTACTTCCATCTGAAGAACAATCCGCTGAAGAAACTGGTTCATCTACAGAGGTAACAACAGAAACAAGTGAATCTAAACCAGAGGAGAACCCAACGGAAGAACCAGCTACAACGGAAAGTAAGCCAGAGGAGAACCCAACGGAAGAACCAGGTACAACGGAAAGTAAACCAGAGGAAAAACCAACGGAAGAGCCAGCTACAACAGAAAGTAAACCAAAGGAAAACCCAACAGAAGAACCAGCTACAACAGAAAGCAAACAAGAAGAAGAGCCAACAGAAGATGCTCCAGTGGATGAAGACTTCTTAGTAGGAACTGTTGGAACAAAAACATATAATCAAGTTGCACTAGCAAATGTAGAATATATGGATACAAAAGATGTGAAAACTTCTGAAGCAGAACAACCTACTACAACGAAACAAGAAGTAGTGACAGAGGAAGCAACTACAGAAACGAAGGCAGAAGAATCAGAACAGACAACTGGAAAATTGCCAGTAGAAGAAGGCCAGGGTGGTTCTGATGCATCTGTACCAGTAGAAAAAGCGGATCAATACTTAAATATCTACGTAGCAGCATCTGCAGACGAAGATTATGAAGGCATTGCTAATACACTTATTGATAGAGTAAATGGATGGAATGGTGTAACACCAGATGAAGAAATCAAGAATAAGAAAGTAGCAAATCTTTATTGGACAAAAGAAGAAAATATAACAGATGTTGTTATAAAGGCGAGAACGGAAGAAGGCGTGCTTGTAACGGTGACAGGTGATAAAAATAGTTTTCAAGAAGGAGATTTAAAAGACCTGACATTGCATGTACAAGAGATTAAAAATGAGAATGAGGGAAATGATGAAGAAGAAATAGAAGAACCTTTAAAACAAATGTTAGAAGAAGATGCTAATATTATAGAATATAAAGATTTTGATATTACTTTAATGGCAAATAATCAAGAGGTGGAGCCAACTGGAACAGTAAATGTTATTTTCCATAATATGGGATATGATACAACAAAAAATAAAGTAAAAATTTTCCATACAGATGAAGAACAACAAGTAGAAGAAATGGAAAGCTCCTTAGAAGAAGATGGAAACATTCGAATGCAAACAAATCATTTTTCTAAGTATTCAATTGTTGTATATGCAGAAAGAACAATTGAAGAAACAACAATTGAGTGGCAAGATCCAAGTGGAAGAGATTATCTTGGAACAGCTAGTAAATTCAATGCTTTTATATTCGGAGATTTAGGGGATATTCCAGATATTGAAGGTTCTGTTGCAGTACAAGGAAATATTATATTTAAGGAAAAAAATAGTGGTCTTTCTGTTGCAGGAGCACAAATTTCTCAAACAAGTGATTTAAAATTGAAATTAGATCCATGTGCATTATTATTCGGTGGAGATACAATTGATATGCAAGGAAATATTTCAACAATGTCTATTTCCCTGGATCCAAACTCACAAATATGGGTAAAAAAAGGATTTACACAGTTTGATAAATTCTATGAAAATGATGTAGATGGAAAATTTAAATATGTTACAAATATAGATAAATTTTTTGAACAAGCGAAAACTAGTCTTACAAAACAGAATAAAAAATTATTTGAGCAGATCGAAACAAATGAATTTGATGTTGTTGGTTTAACAACACAAAATGAAAATGCGATCAATTTTATTTATAAAGGAAGTAAGAAACAAGTTATTTTCAAAGTAAATGCGAGTCAATTAAAAAATAGTACTAACATTTGGGAAATTTCACTGCCAAAGGATGTTACAGCAATTATTAATGTTATTGATGATATGGAAACAGGAAGTATAGAATTTAAACCGTTAACGAAACAAGATGATGCTACCTTTGATTCCAAATACGTGGAATTAGCGAGAAGAGTTCTTTGGAACTTTGATCCTAGTATTGAAAAAGTAAAAGTATTACCGAATGGAAATATGCTTATGGGTAGCGTTCTAGCACCAAATGCAGATTTTGATGTATCTGGAGTTGGAGCAGGTTTTAATGGAACATTAGTAGCAAAGAGTTTAATAGGAGATAGAAATTCAGGATTTGAATGTCACTATTTTCCACCAAGAGATCCTGATAAGCCAGAGGAAGAAGAGAAAGAAGAACTCACAGCCATTCATATTAAGAAAGAATGGGAAGGCGAAGTACCTAATAATATTTCTGAAGTAACGATAGATATTTATAATGGGGACAATATAGTAACATCAGTTCAATTAAATGAATCAAATAACTGGGAGAGAACAGTTGAAAATCTTCCAATGTATGATCCGAATGGAAATAAGATTACATATGAGGTCAGAGAACAGCAGATAGATGGATATGTAGCAGACTATGTTACCCAAGGTGGAGAAGAAGTCTGGGTACCAACTGATGCATTAACAGACCAAGGAGTATATTTATTTATTAGTAAGGATTCCAATTTAGAAGAGAAATTTATCTTTAATAGTAAAGTTACCAAGGGAGAAGATAGTTCTAAATTAGGAGAAAAAGTTACTAACAATGTAAACGGACAGAATGTACAAGGCTGGACAGACAATGATCAACTTTTAGATGGATACCAATGGATTGCTGAAAAAGGAGAAAGTGGTTGGTATTTAAAGAATAAAGAGGAAAATAAGTATCTTTCCATTAGACAAGGACAATTAGATTTAGATCAAAATGGAACAGAAAATCAGTTTACTGGAACTACGTTATATACCAAATATAATCCGTATATTTATTATATATCAGATAAATATAACTCAGGAG
>OJJJ01000395.1_pt1 | contig 22701 bp, 20 predicted proteins | sample 1596311 | NCBI WGS metagenome assembly OJJJ01 (sample SAMEA4350140, study PRJEB24818) | metagenome | biome: human; feature: gut; material: faeces | place: Denmark | collected 2013-09 | reverse complement strand
GCATAAAACCGAAGCCTCCAGTTCCCTGCAGCAAGCACAACTTTCTGAGACGAAACGGACGATCCATGAGATCTTTCAAGTCGGCGTTCAGCAAGGTGTGTTAAAAGATGAAAACTTGGCAGTGATTGCAGAAAACTATATGTTCGTGATTGAAGGATTGGGGATTTTGGCCCTGACCGGTCACATCACAGAACAGACCATAGATGACCAAATCGCCGTAATGAGACAACTACTCCCTTATCGCGAATAACCCAGACAAAAACTCGCTCTTTTCTAGAAAACTCTAGGAAGGAGCTTTTTTCGTCTGTAAAATTTTTGTGAATCAAGCATATTTTGCAGAAAATTAATGTAATCAAAGTGAAATCTACAACATTATTTATTTTTTCTTAAGAAAAAGGACTTTTTCTATGAAGTTTTCTTGAATAGGTGATATATAGGCATTCACGTGGCGTGTCGATCGCATAGGAGTGGGGAACATGCAATAAAAAAACAGAGTTTATTTGTGTAACTAAAATGTAAATCGCTTACGGATTGGGTTTGTTGCTGAACTATGGTAAAATGAAAATGGTCAAATAAATGAAAAAAAAGTTTTAAAATTGAATTTGGAGGATCAGATGAAGAAGAAAATCTTTGCAACTGTGTGTATGTGTGGCATTGTATTGTCATCATTCGGCGGACCTGTGACCGTTTTTGCTACGAATCACGATCAATTGATCGAACAAAAAAATAACGAGATTGATCAGTTGAGACAGCAACGTCAAAGCGTACAAGGGGAAATTGATGGATTGTCTGCAGAAATTGATTCATTAAATCAAGAAGCAGCAATCATTTTAGCGCAGCAAAGTGATTTGTTGCAAGCGATCGAAGGATTGGATCAGGAAATCAGTCAGTTAGAAGAGCGGATTGCCAAACGCTCAGAAAACATCGAAAAGCAAGCCAGAGAAACACAAGTCAATGGAAAAGGCGACAATTTTCTAACAGCCGTACTAGAAGCTGATTCTGTCAGTGATCTAGTGGGTCGGGTCCATGCCATGACGACGATCATTCGAGCGAATAATGAAGTGATCGAACAGCAAAAAGCCGACCAACAAGCAGTTGAACAAAAGCGTGCGGAATCACAAGAAAAAGTGGCAGAATTGCAAGCAGCACAGAGCCATCTGGAAGCACAAAAAGGTGTCTTGGAAGCAAGCCAAGCAGAATTAAATGTCTTGGTTAGTCAGTTAGCCTACGAAGAAGCAACGAAAGAAGAAGAAAAAGAACAGCTGCGTGCGGAAAAAGAAGCCTATGAAGCGGAGCAAGCAAGAATTCGTGAAGAAGCTGCCCGCGTTGCTGCTTTACAAGCCCAAGCGGAACAAGCGGCGCAACAGCAGGCAGAGCAAGCTGCAGCAGAAGAAGCAGCCTTGAATGAAGCGGCTGTTCAAGCAGAGAGCACCGAATCTGACGCAGAAGCAGAGAGCCAAGCGCCAGTGGAAGAGCCAGCAGCACCAGCAGAAACGCAGCCAGAGGAAACGCAAGAATCTGAACCAGTTGAAACACCAGAGGCTCCAGAAGAAGCACCAGTAGATACACCAGAAATTCAAGAGCCAGGCACACCAGTGACACCTGCAGCACCAGAGACGCCAGCGGACAGTGCACCTGCAGTTCCTGCACCAACGCCCGTTACACCAACACCGGCGCCAACGCCTGCTCCGTCACCAGCACCGATCGTGACGCCGCCAGCACCTTCTGCACCAGCATCAACAAATGGGGCTGCAATCGTGGCAGAAGCGTATAAGCATATCGGAAAAACCTATGTTTGGGGTGCCAAAGGACCGGACAGCTTTGACTGTTCTGGGTTTACTCGCTATGTCTTTTTACAAGTAACAGGGAGAGATATTGGTGGATGGACGGTACCACAAGAAACAGCGGGTACAGTGATTTCCGTTAGCCAAGCACAACCAGGAGATCTATTATTCTGGGGTTCATCAGGCAGCACCTATCATGTAGCCATTGCTTTAGGTGGCGGACAATACATTCATGCACCACGCCCAGGACAAAATGTTTCTGTTGGCAGTACCGCTCATTTTACACCTAGTTTTGCAGTAAGAATGTAAGAAGTAGCTAGCTGTAGTTTTAAGGAGAGACAAATGGAAGAAAGAAAACAGCTTCGTTATCGTGCGAAGAAACAAAAAAGAGGGCTTCTTTACCGTAAAAGTGCGGCGGCAACCGCTGCACTTGTTAGTACGGTGAATATTTTGCCGATGAATGTCTTAGCAGATACACTTGAGTCAGCAGAAACCCAAAATGGTGTTCAAGTAGTTGAAACAGCAGAGTCAACCCAAGACACATCGACGCAAGATTCTGTGAGCATTGTAGAAGATCAAGAAGTCAACGAGGGATCACCAGCAACGCAAGATAGTACCGAACTATCAGAAGCTGAAAGTTCGGATGTAGTAGAAATTCAAGACGTACCCGAAAATGAACTAGCAGATGATGCTTCTGAACAGAATGAAGCAGAAATCGATCGTGACATTCCTGTTCTGTCAGAAGAAGAGCGGATCGCCATTGAAACGAAGGTCATGCCCAACTACAACAATCCAATGGCACGTTCTAATAATCAGCAAGCATTTATTCAGCAAGTAGGACCAATGGCACAAGAAGTGGCGGGGGCAAATGACCTCTACGCTTCAGTTATGATTGCACAAGCGATCTTAGAATCAGGTTGGGGGCAATCCACGCTGACTACTCTTGCCAATAATATGTTTGGTATCAAGGGATCTTACAATGGACAATTTGTAGAGATGCAAACCTTGGAAGATGACGGGAATGGCAATCTCTATCCGATTATTGCGAAGTTTCGTAAATACCCTTCATTAAAAGAATCTTTTCAAGACAATGCGCACGTTTTGAGAACCACCTCATTTTCGCCGGGTGTTTTCTTCTACCATGGGGCATGGAAGTCTAATACGAATTCTTATCGTGACGCGACACAATGGCTGCAAGGACGCTATGCCACCGACACGGCTTATGCAAGTAAGCTAAACAACTTGATTGAAACGTACAATTTGACCCAGTACGATACATCAAGTGGTGGCGGTTCAAACGATAACAACAATAACAACAATAACAACAATAACAATTCTGAACAGGCGATCAATAAACAATTCAGAACAAATGCAGCACTCAATATCCGTTCGGATGCTTCCACCAGCGCCTCGATCGTGGGTTCATTGGCTGCCAATGCAACATTTGAAGCAGTAGCGCAAAAAAGCGGCACCAGTGTGAACGGCAATACGACGTGGTACCGAATTCAAGGACGTGGCTGGGTAAGTGCCGCTCATGTGACGGAGATCTCATCGAATACGGGTGGGAATGATAACAACAATAATAATGATAACAACGATAATAACAATGATAACAGCAACGGCAACAACAATGCCGAACAAAGCATCAACAAAGAGTTTCGCACCACCGCTGCCTTGAATATCCGTTCAGACGCATCGACTAGCGCTTCTGTTGTCGGCTCCTTGGCAAGCAATGCAACATTTCGAGCAGTCGCTCAAAAGACGGGAACGAGTGTCAACGGCAACAATGTGTGGTATCGAATCCAAGGACGCGGCTGGGTGAGTGCTGCGTACGTGACAGAAGTGACCGCTGGAAGTAATAACTTTGAACAAAGCATCAACAAAGAGTTTCGCACTACCGCAACATTGAATATTCGCTCTGATGCGTCTACCAGTGCCAGAATTGTTGGTTCTTTGTTAAACAACTCCTCTTTTCGTGCAGTTGCGCAAAAGACCGGAACCAGTGTCAATGGCAACAATGTCTGGTATCGAATTGAAGGGCGTGGCTGGGTAAGTGCAGCGTACGTTCAAGAAACGAACGCTTCCTCATCAAACAGCACCACCTATACTGTACGTTCGGGAGACACTCTATGGGGGATTTCGCGACGCTACGGTGTGACTGTGAATCAGTTGATGCAATGGAATAACCTTTCTGGCTCATTGATTCTTGTAGGGCAACGTCTTGTAGTCCGTAGATAAAAAGAAAAAATATCTGTACCCATTTTTCTGGCTATTTGCCAAAATGGGTACAGATATTTTGTTTATTCTTCTTTGAAGCTGTTCATGATTGCTGTTAGTTCCTCTTTTGAAGAGTCGTATAAGCTTTCTAACGTCCAGCCATACAACTGAACGTAATTATTTTCGGTTTCAAGTACATAATAAATATAGTGGATATTTAGCCCTTCAACTGTCGCAGGAAAATCCACGAAATAGGCCTTTGTGTCAGGAATTGGTAAAAAGGTGGCAGTCGTATCGAAGCTCGTTGCCAAATTTTCTTGAACCAATCCAAGATAAGTTTCTAAATCGGCAAAATCCTGTTTCGATTCAACGACTGCAGCTAAATATTTCGTTTCTAACGCATCGGACAACATAAAATCATTGTCAGGATTCAATGAAGTGAAATCAGGTACCTCTTGCCAATTGCTAGGTAAATCGATGGTATAGTTTGTTCCGCTAACGCCTGTGATGGTTTGTTCTGAACTAGGTAAAGCCGTTTCACTGGAAGAGACCGTCGATTCTTGGGCGACTTCGGTTGATGATGTCATAGATAAGCTTGTAGCGCTTGCATTTTCCGTACTTTCTGAAGCTGGTTTCTCCTCTTTTGGCGTGCAGCCAGCAAAAAGAAGTGTGAACCCCAATAAACTAAAAACAACACTTTTTCTCATTATTCTCACGTTCCCCTTTGTTTTTTATTTTCAAATAACCAACATTATTTAGTTAATCGTATAATAGGAAAGGAAATAACGCAATAAAATATTCTCAGTTATTGCATGAATCGAAAAAAATAAAGGATTGTTAAATAGTAAATTTAAAAAAGTGAAGCGGAAATAACTGACTGTTACCGCTTATTTTCACTTTTTTCTTAGATTGATGCAAAAGTTGATTATAAATACGGGGCGACTTTTGCTATGCTTTAGAAAAGAAAGGAAGCATTAAAAGAATAGTGAAGTTAAAAATTGTGTCGGTTATATCTATAAAATAATAGTGTGCTTTTTATTTATCTATTTGTTTTGAATAATTGTCAGAATTTTGTTGCGAAATACTATGGCTTCTTTCGATACAAAAAGTAGGCGACATCAGCGACAGTCGGATAGAGGAAGATAGCTCAAAGCGGCGAGGAAATAGAAGGAACATAGGATCTACGTTTAAAAATAATGGAACTAGGGGGAAGGAAATTGTTTTATCAATCAGTGAATGAGTATCTAGTAAAAATGAGAGAAGGATTATCTGCTGAAACCATTAAAGGTGAAATGCCATCAGTCTATGCGTACTGGTTAGCACAGGAAGCAGAATTGAAAAAAATATTGAAAAACAAAGACATGGCTTTTTGGATGGACATCCAACGAGTTCTCTTGATCGATGCAAAATTAGTATTACTTCGCAGTTACATCAATGACTACGATTTTCACGGATTTTCCGAAGATGAGATCATTGCCAATGTGGAACAAGATCATTTTACCTTTAACAAAGAACTGTGTGGCTATAGTTTGAAAGAACAAGTGCACCCATCAATTATTTTTGGTGATCAATAAGCAACAAAAAAGACCGTTCAAACGAGGAATAAGCTACTGCACTGATTCAAAATAAGACCGATTGATTTGTGGTATGATTGTGATGACAAGTACGATTGCACAGATCATTGCAACAGTTTGAAAAGGAGCGGAGAAGTATGGTTCAATTTGAACGGATCATTTTATTGTTTTTCTTGTACTCATTTATCGGATGGCTTTGGGAAACCATTTATTGCTCACTAAAAGCCAAGCACTTTGTGTATCGGGGGTTCCTTATTGGTCCAATCACACCCATCTACGGCTTTGGAATTCTTGGCGTTGTCTATTTTTTACGGCCATTGCATGAGCAAGTGATTCCACTGTTCTTTGCGGCAGCGTTGTTGGTCACCGTGCTTGAATATGTGACAAGCTATTTACTTGAGCGGTTTTTTCATGCCTCATGGTGGGATTACAAAGAAGTACCACTGAATATCAATGGACGGGTGGCATTGCCGATTTCTCTTTTTTGGGGCGTGTGTTGTGTGCTCATTGTTCGATTTGTTCATCCGCAAATGCTGGAGATCGTGCAAACATTGAGTGCTCGGGTCGGATTCTTATTGCCCGTTTTCTTATTAATGGTTCTTTCTTTTGATATGGGCTATACCCTTGCTAACTTGGTTGCCTTTCAGAAAGCGGTGCAACAAGTCAATCAAGCCTTCGAACAGCACAAAAAAGAATTGGCTGAAAATATTGAGCAATATAAAAACGATTGGCAAGGGCGCTTCGCAGCGTTTCCAGAAGAATGGCGCGTTTTAAAACAAAATCTACCGAGATTGAATTTTCATCAAAGAAGACTCTTAAAAAACTTTCAAAAGTTAGAAATCAATCAGATAAAAAGCAGTCAGGAATTGTCTCGATTTATTGAAGCCATTCGTAAGAAAAAATAGGTTTGTTACGGTTAGATTACAAAAAATAAACCCTTATCAATGCTGATTCTTCCCACTTCTGACTAAATTCAGTCGGAAAAGACGATGAAAACACCCACTGTTACGATAATTTGTAACAAATTGTAAAGGTCCTGCAATAAAATTCTTCTTAAGAATTTGTATAATAGGATATGTTGGAAACCATAGTGAGAAGTGAGGGAATTTTTTGAAGGCAAAGAAACTACGAACAATCGTTGTCGCTGTCTTTGCGGCAGGAATCGTTTCTCCAATCTTTGCGCAGGCTGAGTCACTTGAATCATTGCAAGAGCAAGAAAGTGCCGTCATGCAGCAAAGTCAGGAAATCAGTACGGAAGTACAGATTGCATTGACTGATGTGAATGCGAAATACAGCGAGGTAGAAGAGCTAAAAGCTCAAATCGCTGAAAATGAAGAATCATTAGCAACAACCAAAGCAGAAATCAAAACTGCACAAGAAACAATTGAAAAGCGTGAAGCTGTCGTTGCGGAACGTATGAAAGACATCCAAGTCAATGGCGGGGCTACCAGAGACTGGACGGTACTATTAGAATCATCCAACATCCAAGATTTTATCAATCGTGCATATGCGATGACGATGTTACAAAACTTGGAAAAAGAAAAGATCGATTCGTTGACAGCAGAAAAAGAAAAGCTGGAAGCTTTAGAAGAAAAAGCACAGTCAACACAGCAATCATTGAAAGAAAATCAAACCGCATTAGAATCAGAAGCCAAAACACTGGATTCAAAAATTGCGAATCTACAAGCCCAATTGAAAGAAAACGAAGCAACCTTGGCACAAATCGCTTCCAGCAAAGAAGCTGAAACAGCTCGCTTAGCTGCTGAAAAAGCAGCAGAAGAACGAGCAGCCAAAGAAGCGGCGGAACAAGCAGCGAAAGAAAAAGCTGAAAAAGAAGCAGCCCAAGCTGCGGAACGTTCAAGCGCTTCTGAATCCCAAGCGTCTGCTTCATCGAACAGCAATACGACTGAAAGCAGCAGCTCATCATCGAGCAGCTCTTCAAGCAGTAACAATAGCTCAACTAACAGCTCAAGCAATACAAGTAACAACAGTAATAACAATAGCAACAACAGCAATACAAGTAGCGGTCGGACATTGATGATGGAATCAACTGCTTACTCGTATAAAGAAGCTGGTTCTAGTTTCTTTACAGCAAGTGGCACAGACTTACGTAAAAATCCAATGGCAGTTGCCGTTGATCCAAGCGTGATTCCGTTAGGCACCTTAGTCAATGTTGAAGGCTATGGCGTAGCACTAGCTCTTGATACGGGTGGCGCGATCAAAGGAAACATCATTGATGTTCACTTTGATAACGTCGCACAATGTATCCAATGGGGACGTCGTCAAGTAAAAGTAACGATCCTCGATTAATCAATCAACTAGCAAGAAGCAGCTCACTGAATGAAGTGGCTGCTTCTTTTTTTTGCTTTTAATGTAGGAAGGCATAAGAAAAGAGCGTATCGCTGCGTCAGTGACGACATAGACGATATACTCTGGATGTATTGTTAAACTGATCACAATCTCTTGCGCTCGTTCTCAGGAGCATTTTTTGAATAGCTTGGTCAGATGGAGTCAAACATACGGTGTTCGTTTATCAAGGATTGAAATTGGCGTTCAGTTTTTCCTCTAAAGCTTCCCAGTCGTGCTCATCGGGAAAGGTTTTGAATAGTAAATAATCAATGTCTTGGGCATATTCGGTAATGTATTCCGTATAGTTGGTAACGATCAAATCAATTTGATTTTTTTCCAAATAGCCTGCGGACAATTCATTGGAGTCCGGGAAATAAAAGGTCCGAGAGCTGCGCAAATAACGAACAGATTTGCATTTTAATAATTGGCATAAATAAAAGGGGCCTTCGAACAAAAAAGCGATATTCTTCTTCGCTTGCCAGTACAAAGATTTAATAGAAGTAACATACATCGTAAGGCTCGTTCCTAAGTGCTCCAGTGTGTTACTGTCCCAAATTTCTCTAGCTAATGGTTGCGTCAACAGATAGTTTTTAAATAGATGGTAATCGTCCGTATATGCTTCTTCGACAAATTGAACGGTATCAGAAATCATATGGTTTAATAAAGGGGATAATAATTGCTTGATTTTTGCTACCGTAAAAAAGGACTCTACTAAGAGTCGGTCGCGAGCGCTATCTTGTGTACCTGGCAAGCAATCCTTGACAAAGGCTGCCGCAAGCTGCTTGATTTCAGGCCAATGATTATACTCTCTACAAAAGGTTTGCTCGATCGCTAAATTACTGATCGAGCGGCGAGTTTTTACCAATAAGAACAAATAAAGGACTTCCTCATACGGAAGTTCTTTTTGGTATTGTTCACTCATAGCCTCATTGATTTCAGAAAATAACCGAAAATCATTATACTGTTCAAATATTTTTTTTATTTGCTTAGGCAACTCGATACTTTGACCTGCAAAATGGCGCTCAAAGGTGATATACAAGTAATAATTGAATTCACCAAATGAACAAGCATGCTGGTCGAGTTGATAACATCTTGAAAAAGCACTAGCAGTGATATTTTGGATGGCGATCGGTGGAAAGATCGTATGGCAGTAATTTCCGATTCATAATAGAAATCATGGAAAAACTTGCGAATATTGATCTCCTCACCAAGAAAGCAAATAGGATTGGTTTGGATCTCCAAACGATAGAAAGAAAAAATAGGTTGTACTTTCCGTAAATAGCGAAGAACGGTGCTTTCTGATATATGGTACTTCTCTGCCCATTCCGATGAGCTATAAAGATCATTGTGGAAAATACTTTCGATGATATGGAACAAAATCTCATCGGCAATCAGCGCACGTTTTTTCGTTAAATACACAGCGGACTGCTTGATTGAAAAAATATACCCCTTATGAGAAGAGTCGATCGATAAACAGTCGCCAAAATACTCTTTGAGATCTGTCACGTCCGGTAACGATCGTTCGCGTGGTACTTCCTGAAATCTTTGCCAAACCTTGAGTCGAACATTGATAATTTTTCTCGAATGCCATCAAAATTTTCAGCCATCGAATCGTTGCTGTGTTGGTAATAAAATTAATTTGAAAATTTCTCAAGACGTGGCTCCTTTCATGAATAAAATCGCAAATCTTACTTATTCATCTTAAAGAAGATAGGGAAGAAAAAACAAATCACGTATTTCATCGGTTGGTGAAATCTATACCTGAGCCTGCGCAAGATTTTTTGCATTTTCTATAAATCAACTGACGACCAGCATATATATAGGTAGAAACACGTTTCTTTCAGCGCATAGAAGGAAATTGATTGGCATTGAGTAGTATGAGAGGGGGGTGATGATTTTATTGTGATAAAATAAAAAATGAATGATTAACTATATTTTAAAAAAACCATAGAAATTGGAGGGAGGAATTGAGGGGGAAAGTCAGTTTACAGAAGATAACTTATAATTTTAACAGGAACGATTGGTGTAAATAAATAGTAAACGCGAAGGAAACCCTAAGTGCACCAAGAAAAAAATTCATCTTTGCTAAATTGATTTATAATAACAAGAAAAGTGTATAAAATTACTTTCTGAATTTCTTATCTTTTCTATTTATAATGAAAAGATGTTGGGAAAATGAATGAATACAATCTCTCAAGGTTATTTTTCTATAAAGTGACAACCCTAAAAGGTGATGAGAACAACGATTATAACTGAATTATTTATTATTTAAAATGAGGGTTTAAAAAAACTGTCAAGTAGAGTAGATGTTATTTATGGTTTTTTAAAATAACTGATGTTTGGCATTATATAAGTCTTATATTGACGAAAAATATACCTTAATAAATAAAAAGCGGGAATTTCCTTTATTTAATGATACATTTCTCTTATAATAAACTAGAATTGCCTTTATTATGTGAGAGGAAGGCAGAATGCTTAAACAAGCACAATTGAAGTAGGGAGTGTGTTCATGGGAAAGCCGTTAGTAAAGACTTTGACTGTTTTAGCCGTTGGTATTGGCGCAGTTGCAATATGTTTCATTGGTTACCGACAAAATAACCAAAGGCAATATCAGCAACGAGTCGAATACGCACAGACAGCGATTGCCAGCGAAAAAGATCGCATCAATGAGTTGTCTAATGAAATTGCTGAATTTTACAGCAACGAAGATCAAACGTTTTTGAGAAAAGATCTTAAAGAAGAAGACGTTCTTAAAACAGTCGCAAAACTTTCTGCAGTGAAAGTATCAGCAGACGATTATGGGATCGATGATGATGCACTGCCAAGTGAGTCAGTGGAGATCCAACAAGAAAAAACCGCCCTTGATGATCAGCTAAAAGACATCGAGGCAAAATTAAAAGTACAAGCGGATACGGAAGCCTTATTTACTGAAGGCGTTTCAAATTGGCAAAGTGCTGAAAATGATGTCATCATTAGAGCCGATCTAAAAGAAACGGATGTTGGGAATGTCCGTGAAAATCTGAGTTTTTTTGAGGATAGTAAATGGAAAGAGTTAGTTGTTTCCTATTTAGAATATGCGGATACTCAATTAGACCGCATTGCAAAGTTACAAGAAACTTTTGATGAAATGCTTGATGGGGATGAGGTGACCAGTGAAGTCACCTTAGAAAAATATCTGAGTGCAGTCGACAGTATCAGCAAAGTTCGCAATGAAGAATTGAAAGATAAATACACCGAATTAGCAGATAAAGTCGCTACCCAAATGGGGTACACAGGATACAGCACGTATACACCCGCTTCAACGGAAAGTTATTCAGAGGATACATCAGCAGGAGATGGCACCTGGACAGATCAAAGTTCAGACGTTGTCTACTAATGGATACATGTATCAAAGAAAATAGAGATAACTGGAGGAAAGCAAATGTCAAAAGGAAAAAAAATCTTTTTAATTATTTTTTCAATCGTCGCAGTGTTAGTCATCGGATTGATCGGTGTCGCTGCCAAACTATATTTTGATGTGTCAAACTCAATTAACGAAACTTATCAATCAGTCGAGCGTGATCGAGAAGATCGCCTACGTGAAAATGATGTCGATCTATCCCAACAAGAATCCTTCTCGGTTTTACTGATGGGGATCGATACCGGTGATTTAGGGAGAGTCGAACAAGGCCGTTCTGATACCATGATGGTTGCGACCATCAGTCCGCAAGACAATCAGACGACGGTGGTGAGTATTGGACGAGATTCCTATGTTGATATCGTTGGACATGGGACTACAGATAAAATTAATCATGCCTATGCTTTTGGTGGACCAGCGATGGCAATGAATACCGTAGAAAAATTCTTAGATATTCCGATCGATCATTATGTATCAATCAATATGGCTGGGTTAAAAGAATTAGTCGATGCAGTCGGCGGCATTGAAGTTGATAATGAAATCACCTTTTCGCAAGATGGCTTTGATTTTGCTATCGGACGTACGTCACTAAATGGCGAACAAGCTCTTGCCTATTCAAGAATGCGTTATGAAGATCCAAACGGCGATTATGGACGGCAAGAACGCCAACGGAAAATCGTTGAAGGGATCGTTAAGAAAGTCTTGAGTCTTGATGGAATCACCCAATATCAAACGATCTTAAATGCTGTTGAGCAAAACATGAAGACAGATATGAGTTTCGATGACATGCGAACCTTAGCATTTAACTATCGCAGTGCCTTTCAAACGATCAAACAAGATCAGTTGCAAGGGGAAGGATTCATGCAAGACGGCATCTCATATCAACGTGTGAGTGAAGAAGAACTAGCAAGAGTTCAAAAAGAGTTGAAAGCTCAACTAAATCTAGAGAATGAATAGGAAAGTGGAGAAAAGATGGAAGAAACAATTAGCTTAAAAGAAATATTCGCAATTCTACGGAAACACTTAGCTGCTATTTTTATTTCAATGTTTGCTGGTTTAGCTTTAGCAGGGATATTCACCTTCTTTGTCATTACACCTAAATACAGTTCACAAGCCCAGTTGATTGTGACATTGCCTCAATCAGAAACTACCAATGCAAACGATGTAAATACAAACCTGCAAATGATCAATACGTATAAGGATATGATCGTCAGTGATTTAGTTATGACACAAGTAAAGGATCGACTGGAGTCCGAAAACAACCTTGACTTGACTGTCGGACAATTGAAAGAATCCATTTCAATCAATCAATCGCAAAACTCACAAATGTTTTCCATTCAGGCAACTAGTACCAATGCAGTGTCAGCGCAAAATATTGCCAACACGACTGCATTAGTCTTTCAAGAAAATGCCCAAGATGTTATGAATGTTGATAAAATCTCAATCATTTCAAGTGCGGTAGCTAGTACCACTCCAGTTTCACCTAACAACAAACTAAACTTAGCCATTGGTCTAGTACTAGGCATCATGGTCGGTGTTGGCTTAGCCTTCTTATTGGAGTTGCTAGATCGAACTGTCAAAGATGATAAATTTGTAACTGAAACATTAGGCTTTACCGTATTAGGTACTGTACCCCAAATGTCACCAAAAGAATTGGCTGCGACCATTCAGAAAAAACCAAGTGCACCATTTATTAAGAAACCGCAAGGCGACAAAGCGGCAGAATCACGCCGCAGTCGTAGTCGAGTCTAGGAGGGAACAATGATGGCAAAAAAACAAGAACGTACTGGGACGCAGACACATGCAGTAAGTTTGATCACGCTAATTGATCCTTCTTCACCAATCTCAGAGCAATATCGTACGATCCGTACAAATATTCAATTTGCGTCTTCAGCAGATAAACAAATCAAGACCATTGTTGTTACTTCTTCTGGTCCAGGTGAAGGAAAATCGACAACTTCAGCTAATTTAGCGGTTGTTTTTGCAAAATCAGGACAACGAGTATTGTTAGTTGATGCCGATATGCGAAAGCCTACTGTATACAAAACATTCAGCTTAAACAATGCGAGTGGATTGAGTACCGTATTAAGTACCTCAACGAGCGTCCTTGAAGCAGCTCAAAAAACGGTGATTGATAATTTATCTGTCTTAACTAGCGGACCAAAACCACCAAATCCATCTGAGCTACTTGGGTCAGCACGAATGAACCAAGTGATGGAAGAAGCGAAAAACCTTTACGATGTGGTTATCTTTGATATGCCACCAGTTGTAGCAGTCACCGATGCACAAATCATGGCATCTAAAGCAGATGGGACGATCTTAGTGGTTCGAGAAAATGTTGCACGTAAAGAATCCTTAACAAAAGCGAGAGATCTTTTGAATATGGTTCAAGCAAGAATCATTGGGGTGGTCTATAACGGTGCCGAACACTCGAAAGATTCAGGTTACTACTATTATTATGGAAATTAATTAATTTGAAGGAGACGAGTGAAATGATTGATTTACATTGCCACATTTTACCAGGAATTGATGATGGTGCAGAAGACATCACTGCGAGCATTGCTATGGCTGAAAAAGCGATTAGCCAAGGAATTACGCATATCCTTTGTACCCCACATCATAACAATGGAAAATACCGCAATCCGAAGTCAGAGGTCATTTCTCTCGTTACCTCTTTACAAGAAGAATTAGACGCACGGAACCTGCCCTTGACAGTTCTTGAGGGGCAAGAGGTTAGGATAACAGGAGATTTAATTGAGGATATACAGAAAAATGACATCCTTTTTACAGATCTTGATGATACGTATATCTTGATAGAATTTCCTACGATTGAAGTGCCTACGTATACAGAACAAATATTCTTCGATTTACTACAGCTGGGAAAGATTCCAGTCATTGTCCACCCCGAGCGGAATGCTCATTTTAGAAAAGACCCTAACAATCTCATCCCTTTTTTGGATATGGGCTGTTTGGCACAGTTAACTGCGCCAAGTTATGTCGGCGTATTTGGAAAAGAAATCCAAAAAACAGCAAAAACAATGGTTGAACATAATCTTGTTCAGATGGTCGCTTCGGATGCCCATGGCGTTACAAAACGCACCTTTAATTTAAAAGAAGCTTATGAGCAAATTGAGCAAGATTTTGGCATGCTCAAAGTAACCTTGATGAAACAAGTAGCAAAAGATTTGATAAACGGGGATCAAATCAGTTTTCCAGCTTTTACAGAAGTGAAAAAAAAGAAATTCGGGTTATTTTAGGGGGCAACTGGGTTGTTTGAATTAACGAGAAGAAGAAAAATTGTAACTTTGATAGTTGTAGATAGTTTATTGATCATAGCAGCAAATATTGCAGCAGTTTATTTTATGAAACCCTTTGTGGCGATTCCAAAAGAATTTACATTGATGTCGGTGAGCCTTTCTGTCGGTTTCTATCTTTTTTATGGATCAGTGTTTCGTGTTTTTTCTCGAATCAATCGTTACACGAACTTGAAAGAAATGATTGCTATCTTCTTGGCTGTATCATGCAGCGCTTTTACTTGTAACGTGATCTTGTTTTTCGGTGATGAAACCTATAGCGTGCGCTTAGTGATCTTTACGTACTTTCTTTCGCTCTTTCTGATTATTGCTAGTCGATTGATTTGGCGGATCTATATTGAAAGAAAAAACATGAGGGGTACGTCCAATGAGGTTGTCAAAAATACCCTGATCGTCGGTGCAGGAGAAGGCGGCCGTATTCTTTACAATAGCTTCGTAGGTTCGAAAACGGCAAGTGACATTAATATTATCGGATTTGTCGATGATGATCCGAATAAACGAAACACTTATCTTTCTGGGAAAAAAGTCTTGGGTTGTATCAGCGATTTGCCTGAATTGATTCAAAAGTATGAGATCAATATGGTTACGATCGCTATTCCATCCTTGTCACGGAAAAAATTGCGGAGTATTTTTAGCTTAATTGAACCTTTGCATGTCAAAGTCAACACGATGCCATCAATGGAAGAAATCGCCTCTGGAAAAATCAGCACTTCACGTTTGAAGAAAATCGATGTCGTTGATTTGCTAGGTAGAGATGAAGTCAAATTGGATATCGACTCCATCAAAGATCAAATTACTGGAAAGACGATATTAGTGACTGGTGCTGGTGGATCGATTGGTTCCGAAATCTGTCGCCAAGTGATTCAATTCAATCCTAAAAAACTAGTTTTGTTAGGACACGGAGAAAACTCGATTTACTTAATTGACCGCGAGTTGAACAACAATTTTAAAGACAATATTACCGAAATCGTTCCCGTTATAGCCGATATACAAGATCGTGAAAAGATGTTTGAAATCATGAACGAAGTCAAACCGGATATCGTCTATCATGCGGCAGCCCATAAACACGTGCCGTTGATGGAATACAATCCTAGAGAGGCAGTCAAAAACAATATTTACGGAACGAAGAATACTGCTGAAGCTGCTAAAGATGCGAAGGTGAAAAACTTTGTAATGGTCTCTACAGATAAGGCCAATAATCCGCCAAACGTCATGGGGGCAACAAAGCGCATCTCTGAGATGATTGTTACTGGCTTAAATGAAAAAGGTTGCACGAAATTTTCTGCTGTACGTTTTGGTAATGTCTTAGGTTCAAGAGGCAGTGTGATTCCAGTATTCCGTGAGCAAATAGCAAAAGGTGGACCGATTACAGTGACTGATTTTCGCATGACTCGCTATTTCATGACGATCCCAGAAGCTAGCCGCTTAGTTATTCAGTCAGGCGCACTTGCTCAAGGTGGCGAGATCTTCATATTAGATATGGGCGAACCGGTGAAAATCGTTGATCTTGCGAAGAATATGATTCGTCTAAGTGGTTATAGCGAAGAAGAGATTGAGATTATTGAAACAGGGATTCGGCCTGGTGAAAAATTATACGAAGAATTATTACTAGATAAAGAACGGAATGATGAAGCAGTCTTTGAGAAAATTTTTGTTGGTAATATCAAAGGATATTCATTGGAAGAGGTACTTTATTTTGTAGAAGCACTTCCTAAAGAGAGTGCTACATTGGCTAATGAAATCGTGAAATTTGCAAATGCTTCAAACAAATAGGAGTGGATTTTGTTGTATAAGGATGGATTGAAACGAATCATTGATTTTATTTTATCGTTAATGGGGATCGTTGTGTTATCACCAGTTTTATTACTTTTATGTTTAGCAATAAAACTAGATTCTAAGGGGCCAATTATTTTCAAGCAAAAACGGGTTGGTAAAAATAAAACTCATTTTAACATTTATAAATTTCGGACAATGAAGATTGATACACCGAAAGAAATGCCGACACATCTATTAGCAGACCCTGATTTTTATATCACCAAGGTCGGGAAATTTTTAAGAAAAACTAGTTTGGATGAGCTGCCCCAATTATTCAATATTATCAAAGGCGATATGGCTGTCATTGGACCTCGTCCAGCGCTATGGAATCAATATGATTTGATTGAAGAACGAGATAAGTATGGGGCAAATGATATTCGACCAGGATTGACTGGGTTAGCTCAAATTAGTGGTCGAGACGAGTTGGAAATTAAACAAAAAGCTCTTTTAGATGGGAATTATACTGAAAGCATTTCACCCTCTATGGATCTGAAGTGTTTTCTTGGAACGATTGTTTCTGTTTTTAAAAGTGAGGGTGTTATAGAAGGCGGAACAAGTAGTATTAAGAAGGAGGATGGGCAATGAAGCGTATCCTCATCACAGGAGAGAATAGCTATATTGGTACATCATTTAAAACATGGATAGAGCAATATAAAGAATATTATCAAATTGAAACGATTAGTGTTAGGGATAGTACTTGGAAAGATGTTGATTTTTCTGTATATGATGTTTTGATTCATCTTGCAGCTATTGTTCACGTCAAAGAAACGAATGAAGAATTGTATTACAAAGTAAATCGTGATTTAGCTATTAGAATAGCAGAAAAAGCAAAGAAAGAACATGTACAGCATTTTATTTTTTTTAGTACGATGTCTGTTTTTGGAGTAGAGAGTGGAGCTATTTCTGCAAAGACTAAAATAAATCCTAAAACACCATATGGTAAATCTAAGAGAGAAGCTGAAATACAGATTGAAAGGTTAGCAACTGATTCTTTCAAAGTAGCGATAATCAGACCTCCTATGATTTACGGTCCGCAATGTGTTGGAAATTACCAAAGATTATCAAATGTGGCAAAAAAAATTAATGTATTTCCTAAAGTAAACAACAAGAGAAGCATGCTTTATATTGATAATCTCCATTGCTTTGTCAAAGTAATTATAGATAATCAGTTAAATGGAACGTTCCATCCCCAGAACAAAGTGCTCGTCAACACGTCTTTAATGGTAAATGAAATCGCAAAATTTCATAGCAGAAATATATATTTAATAAAAGGATTTGATACCCTTATTTCTAAACTTTCGGAGCATAGCAAATTACTTCAAAAAGTTTTTGGCACGCTCTTCTATGATTCAACGCTGGAGGGTTATCCAGAATCGATTTTTAATAATGTGAAATTTGATTATCAAATCAGAGATTTTAAGACTAGTATTGAGGAGAGTGAAAAGTGAAAAGAGATATACTATTTATGTGCCAATTCTTTTATCCAGAGTATGTTTCTTCGGCACTCTTACCTTATCAGACTGCTCAAGGATTAAGTAAAGCAGGTCTAACAGTCGATGTCCTATGTGGTTATCCTCGAGAATATACACAAAAAAATGAAAAAATACCAGTTAACGAAAAAATCGATGATATGACGGTTTATCGAAAAAAATATATCCAACTTGGCAGAAAGAATTTTTTAAGTAGACTAATAAATTACTTTTCATTTATATTCACAATACTATTTAATGTACGAATGTGTAGAAATTACAAAACAATCATTGTCTATTCAAACCCACCTATTTTGCCTTTAATATCCATTATTGCAAAAAGACTATATGGATGTAAAATTATTTTTGTTGCTTATGATCTTTATCCTGAAATTGCTGAAAGAACAGGTACGATTAGGAAGAATAGTTTTATTTCTAGATTTATGCAAAAAATAAATGAACGATTATATCCGGAAGCATCAAATATTGTGGCTTTGTCAAATGACATGAAATCGTATATTAGAAAAAATAGGAACATTGATCCAGAAAGAATAATAGTAATACCAAATTGGGCAACAGAAGAAAAATCATTGAATAAACTTGTGACACAGGAGTTTATAGAGATAAGTAATAAGTATCCACTCATAGTTTCTTATTTTGGTAATATGGGAACGGCACAGGATATGGATACCATTTTGAAGACAATTTCTGATGAACGTATTGCTAAAGAAAAAATCGCCTTTTTATTTGCTGGTCACGGCAATAAGAAAAAAGAAATATCAGAAGTCATCACAGAAAAAAGTCTAAAGAATTGCTTTATGTTTGATTATTTAAGTGGGAATGAATTTAATGATGCTTTAAGCATCACTTCTATATTTATTGTTTCACTTGAAGAGGGTCTCTCTGGATTAGCAGTTCCTAGTAAAACATATAGTTATTATCAAGCAGAAAAACCAGTAATTGCGATCATGGATACGAACACTGACATTGCTCGTGAATTATTATTAAATAATGCAGGAATCGCAGTGCATAATGGAGATTCGGAAGAATTAATAAGTAGTTTGTTGACTTTAAATAATGATAAAACAACACTTCGCTCTATGAGTAAGAATATGTCAAACAAAGTTTCCAAAAACTATTGTAGAAATATTCAAATTCAAAAATACATTAAATTATTCAAAAGAATATTGGAGGAATAAAAGTGTTTAATAATAAAGTGTTATTAATAACAGGTGGTACAGGTTCATTTGGTAATGCAGTAATGAAAAGATTTTTAGACTCCGATATAAAAGAAATCCGTATCTTCTCTCGAGATGAAAAGAAACAAGATGACATGAGAAAGAAATACAACAATGACAAATTGAAATTTTATATTGGGGATGTACGCGATATAAATAGTGTTAAAAATGCAATGTACGGAGTAGATTACATATTTCATGCGGCTGCTTTAAAACAAGTTCCTTCATGCGAATTCTTTCCGATGGAAGCTGTTAAAACAAATGTCATGGGTACGGATAATGTTGTGACAGCTGCTGTTGAGATGGGGGTAAAAAAAGTTATTTGTCTTTCAACAGATAAAGCAGCTTATCCAATCAACGCAATGGGGATTTCAAAGGCAATGATGGAGAAGGTTTTTGTAGCAAAAGCGAAAACTGTGGCAGATGAAAATACAATGATTTGCGGAACGCGGTATGGTAATGTCATGGCATCCAGAGGTTCTGTGATTCCATTATTTATTGAGCAAATAAAAGCAGGAAAACCGTTAACTGTAACGGACCCGGGCATGACTAGATTCTTGATGAGTTTAGAAGAAGCAGTTGAATTAGTTGTTTTTGCATTTCAAAATGCAAAAGCAGGAGACATCATGGTTCAAAAATCGCCTGCGTCAACGGTTGGTGATCTAGCACAAGCAGTGAATGAACTTTTTAAAGTCGAAAATGAGATTCAAATTATAGGTACACGTCATGGTGAGAAAAGATATGAAACGCTTCTTACAAAAGAAGAATATCTCGTTGCGAAAGATATGGGCGGCTTCTATCGTGTTCCAGCTGATACTAGAGATCTTAACTACGAGAAATATTTTAGTGAAGGCAGTACTGAGTTGACACACGAAGGTGAATACAATTCTGATAACACAGAACGACTATCTGTAGAACAAATCAAGGAAAAATTATTAGCATTAGATTATGTTCAAGAAGAGTTGAAAGAGTGGAAAAGTCGATGAATATTTTAGTTACAGGAGCAAATGGATTTGTAGGTAAAAATTTAATTGCAGAGCTTCGAAATGAAGGTTATGGAAATATTTTTGAATATGATATAGATACTCGTCCACATTTATTAGATGAATATTGCTTAAAAGCAGATTTTGTTTTCCATTTAGCGGGCGTGAATCGTCCCAAGGAAGAAGAAGAGTTTATGGAAGGAAATTTCGGTTTCACCTCAGTTCTTCTAGATAAACTAAAGGAATACAACAATACCTGTCCAGTAATGATATCATCCTCTATTCAAGCTGCTCTTAACAATGCTTATGGTCGCAGTAAGAAAGCTGGAGAAGATCTTTTACGAAAATATCAAAGTGAAACTGGAGCGAAAGTCTACATTTATCGATTCTCTAATTTGTATGGAAAATGGTCGAAACCAAATTATAATACGGTAGTAGCGACTTTTTGTTATAAAGTGGCTCGAGGTGAAGAAATAACCGTCAATGATAAAAATGCAGAAATTGAACTTTGCTATATTGATGATGTTGTTAAAGAATTGCTGCATTGCCTTCAAGCAAAACCATTTATTGTCGATGACTTTTGTTCAGTAAGAGAAACGGATACAGTAACTGTGGGCGCTTTGAGAGATATAATTCTTTCTTTTAAAGAAAGTAGAATAAATCTATCTGTACCTCAATTAAATCGTAGAATAGAAAAAAATCTGTATAGTACATTTCTTAGCTTTTTACCAGAGGATGAGTTTTCATATCCTTTAAAGATGAATATCGATGATCGCGGATCATTCACCGAATTTTTGAGGACTGAAGATCGCGGACAAGTCTCAATTAATATTTCAAAGCCGAGGATTGTTAAAGGAAATCACTGGCATCATACCAAAAATGAGAAATTTTTGGTAGTAAGTGGAAAAGGCGTTATCCGCTTTAGAAAGATTGGTTCTGAAGAAATTATCGAGTATTTTGTTTCTGGTGAGAAATTAGAAGTAGTCGATATACCTGTTGGCTATACTCATAATATTGAGAACTTAGGTAATACTGACATGGTTACTGTTATGTGGGTGAACGAAACGTTTGACCCTGAAAATCCTGATACTTATTACGTGGAGGTCTAACATTGAAAAAATTAAAAGTTATGACAGTCGTCGGGACTCGTCCAGAAATCATTCGCTTATCAGCAGTTATTAATCGTTTAGAGAGTTCTGAAGCGATTGACCATGTACTTGTACATACTGGTCAAAACTATGATTATGAACTAAATGAAGTTTTTTTTGAAGATTTTAAATTAAAGAAACCAGATTATTTTTTGAATGCAGCAACAGGTACAGCCATTGAAACCGTTGGGAATATACTGATCAAAATAGATCCAATTCTTGAAGAAGTAAAACCAGACGCATTTTTGGTCTTGGGAGATACCAACAGTTGTTTATGTGCAATTGCCGCGAAGCGAAGACACATTCCTATTTTTCATATGGAAGCTGGAAATCGCTGTTTTGATCAAAGAGTACCAGAAGAAACAAATCGAAAAATTGTTGACCATACAGCTGATATTAATTTAACGTATAGTGATATCGCCAGAGAATATTTACTAAGAGAAGGATTGCCAGCTGATCGAATTATTAAGACAGGTAGTCCGATGTTTGAAGTACTAAATTCTAGAAAAGAAGATATTGAGAATTCATCTATTTTGGAAAAACTAAATCTTAAGCAAAATGAGTACTTTTTAGTATCCGCACATAGGGAAGAAAATATTAGCTCAAAAGAAAATTTTCATGATCTAGTGGATTCGCTAAACTCAATTGCTGAAGTATATCAATATCCAATTATTATCAGTACTCATCCTCGGACAATGAAAATGATAGAAGCAGAGGGTATTCAATTCCACGAATTGATTCAAACCATGAAACCTATGGGATTTAATGATTACAATAAGCTTCAAATGAATGCTAAAGCTGTTTTAAGTGACAGTGGTACGATCAGTGAAGAAGCATCGATCCTCGGGTTCAAAGCTTTAAATATCCGTCAGGCACATGAAAGACCAGAAGCTATGGAAGAAGCTAGTGTGATGATGGTTGGTTTAAAGAAAACCAGAATTCTTGAAGGATTAGAAGTTTTAGAGTCACAAGAAGATGATACTCTCCGACAAGTATCAGATTATTCAATGCCAAATGTATCTGAAAAAGTATTACGGATTATTGTTTCTTATACAGATTATGTGAATCGTGTGGTGTGGTTATCATGAAAGTACTGCTTGTAACCCCTTCAAACATAATTCATATGCCATATATTAAAGTTTATATCAAAATTTTTGAAGAGTTGAATATTAATTATGATTTAATTAATTGGGATAGGACTAGTATAGAAAAGAAAAATCATTTTACTTACAATGATAATAAGCGAAAAATTCAAAGAGGTTTCATAGACTATTATAAGTACTCTAGATTCATAAAAGATAGGTATGTAGATGACACATATGATACTGTGATAATTTTTGGGTTACCATTAACGTTTTTTTTAAATAAATTTTTCCAAAAGAAAATTCATTTAAGTTATATTTTAGATATAAG
>OJJJ01000394.1_pt1 | contig 22717 bp, 17 predicted proteins | sample 1596311 | NCBI WGS metagenome assembly OJJJ01 (sample SAMEA4350140, study PRJEB24818) | metagenome | biome: human; feature: gut; material: faeces | place: Denmark | collected 2013-09 | reverse complement strand
CCACTAGGCCGGGGGCGGCAGACGTCAGCGTAGAAGAAGAACTGGAACGGGTGATCCCGGTCGTTGAGGCCATCGCCCAACGCTTTGAGGTGTGGATCTCGGTGGATACCTCAAAACCGGAGGTGATTCGTGAATGTGCCCGAGTTGGCGCGCATATCATTAATGATATTCGCTCCCTGACAGAACCAGGTGCACTGGAAGCTGCGGCGGAAACTGGATTACCCGTGTGTCTGATGCATATGCAGGGGCAGCCGAAGACCATGCAGGAAGCGCCAAAGTACGAAGATGTTTTTGCTGAGGTAAATCGCTACTTTGTTGAGCAAATAGCACGTTGTGAAAGGGCTGGGATCGCAAAAGATAAATTGTTGCTCGACCCGGGATTCGGTTTCGGTAAAAATCTTACCCACAACTACACATTACTGGCACGCCTGGCTGAGTTTCATCATTTTAATCTGCCGCTACTGGTCGGGATGTCACGAAAATCAATGATTGGTCAGTTACTGAACGTGGGGCCATCTGAACGTTTGAGCGGAAGCCTGGCATGTGCAGTGATTGCTGCCATGCAGGGCGCGCAGATTATTCGTGTCCATGACGTCAAAGAAACCGTAGAAGCGATGCGTGTGGTGGAAGCCACATTGTCTGCAAAGGAAAAAAAACGCTATGAGTAATCGTAAATATTTTGGCACTGACGGTATCCGCGGTCGCGTTGGCGATGCCCCAATTACGCCTGATTTTGTGCTCAAACTGGGCTGGGCGGCAGGAAAAGTGCTGGCACGTCATGGTTCACGTAAAATTATTATCGGTAAAGATACGCGTATTTCTGGCTATATGCTGGAGTCAGCGCTGGAGGCTGGTTTGGCCGCAGCGGGACTGTCTGCTTCATTCACCGGGCCAATGCCAACCCCCGCGGTTGCGTATCTGACGCGCGCTTTCCGCGCCGAAGCAGGGATTGTCATCTCTGCCTCGCACAACCCGTTTTATGATAACGGAATTAAGTTCTTCTCCATCGACGGGACCAAATTGCCTGACTCCGTTGAAGAAGCTATCGAAGCCGAGATGGAAAAGCCGCTCACTTGTGTGGACTCTGCTGAACTGGGGAAAGCCAGCCGTATTGTCGATGCTGCGGGCCGCTATATCGAATTTTGCAAAGGTACGTTCCCGAACGAGCTGAGCCTGAACGAGCTAAAAATCGTGGTGGATTGTGCGAACGGCGCGACGTATCACATTGCGCCAAATGTACTCCGTGAACTGGGCGCAAATGTCATTGCGATTGGCTGTGAGCCGGATGGCGTCAACATCAATGAAGAAGTGGGTGCGACCGACGTTCGTGCGCTGCAGGCGCGCGTGATTGCAGAAAAAGCCGATCTGGGTATTGCGCTGGATGGTGATGGCGACCGCGTGATCATGGTGGACCACGAAGGTAATAAGGTCGATGGCGATCAGATCATGTATATCATTGCCCGTGAAGCGTTACGTCAGGGGCAACTGCGTGGTGGTGCTGTCGGTACGCTGATGAGCAACATGGGTCTCGAGCTGGCGCTGAAGCAGCTGGGTATTCCCTTTGCTCGGGCGAAAGTGGGTGACCGCTACGTGCTGGAAAAAATGCAGGAAAAAGGCTGGCGCATCGGGGCTGAAAACTCAGGGCACGTGATCCTGCTGGATAAAACCACCACCGGTGACGGTATTGTGGCGGGTCTGCAGGTGCTGGCAGCAATGGTACGTAATCATATGAGTTTGCACGACCTGTGCAGCGGTATGAAAATGTTCCCACAACTGCTGGTTAACGTTCGCTTCACCGCCGGTAGCGGCGATCCGCTGGAACATGAAACCGTGAAAGCGGTGATGGCGGACGTTGAAGCGGCGTTGGGTAACCGAGGTCGTGTTCTGCTGCGTAAATCAGGCACAGAGCCGTTAATCCGTGTGATGGTTGAAGGCGAAGATGAAGCGCAGGTTACTGAATTCGCGCACCGTATTGCAGATGCGGTGAAAGCCGTATAAGTCCTGAAGTTTGAGAGCCGGAGTCCGAGACTCCGGCTTTTTTTTATCCTACTGAAAGTGCCTGTTTGCGTCGATGCTGCCAGAAGTAGCCCCCGGCCATCATCAGCACAAGAGCAGCCAGCCACGGCAGGACCGCCAGCAAATGCCCTGAACGGGCAAATGTCAGGGCAATCATCAGCAACCACCCTCCCAGCATTGGAATTGCGGTACGTTTAACAATATCCACTGGTGATACGCCTGCGATCCCGGCAATGGCAATGATCACGCCAGCAATCGGCGATAACGTCCGGCCAATACCCGCCGAAATCTGAATAGGTAGCATCATCACGGCGATGTCGCTGCCGATATGGCGGCTGATATCCGGCACCATGGGGGCGAAGGAGAAGAACGCGGCATTCCCCGACCCCATCAACGCAGAAATCGCAAAGGTGATCAGCGTCATCAGCAGGATTATCGAGGCGGCACTGAGACCAAATTCACCGGAGAGTGAGAGCAGCGCGTCGACGGCACCAATGGCTTTTAGCCCGGCTGAAAAAACTTCACCCGCGATAATCAACGTTACGACGGTGGCAAACACGCTGCCCATGCTGTCGAAAACTTTTTGCACGCCAGCCATCACTTCACGTGCCTTGCGATGACGCCAATACTCGCAAATCAGCGTAATGGCCAGGCTAATCAGAACGGCGGTATCCAGTGTAATTTTGAGCGAGCTAAACAGTAAATCACTGCACAGTAGCATCAATACCAACGGTAGCATCGGCAGAAACAGCCAGGCGATCGGGGCGTGGGTTTCTTCTGTGGCGGTCAACGTTTGCATCTGCTGAGCTACATCGCCGCCGCTTTCCCGGCGATCGAAAAAGCGTTGGACGACAATATGGAGCAGGGCGATGAAAAGAATGACCGGCACGACGATAGGAAGTTGATCGTGAACAAAATAGTTCACCACCTCGATACCCGCTGTTTTGGCGGCAAGAACCGAGTTACCGGAACCGGGGCCGAATTCAACCGCGCAGGTACTGGCGATAACGGCGGCGACGGCGGCACGGCTGCAGCCAAGGCGGGTGAGCAGCGGATAAAGCGTTGCCATCAACAACAAACCCAACCCCGTAGCGCTACTGATAAACAGCGACAAAAATTGCCCCAGCAGCAACGCCAGCCCCAGTAGGAGATATGGCGAGTTCAGACGCTGTAATGGACGCGAAGTCACCCGAACCAGCACCTGACTGGCACCAATGGCTGACATATAGGTGGCAAAGCCGCCAATCAGCATAATTTGCAGACCAAGGCCACCCAGGCGCACGCTCAGGGTATCGCGGATAAACTCAAACGCATCAAAGGGGCCAAACCCGGTGCTTTTCTTCACCAGGCTACTGAGCGTGGTCATTCCGCTAAAATGGGCGATGAGTAGCAATACAATCCCGGTGAGCAGCAGCACGGACTGGGGATGGTACTTTTTCAGGATCAGCCGTCCGGCAAAGACAATGGCGACTAGCGCCAGCAATAAAGACATTCTTTTATCCTCACTCAAAGTTGCCGTTGACCAAACACTCTCCATCGCGCAGTAACGGCCTACCCGCGGCAAACAGATGCGCCAGCGACAGGTCATCATTGAGGACGCAAATATCGGCGCGTTCTCCGGCACAAAGCTTGCCGCCGGAAATTCCCAGCGAGCATGCAACGTTTGCCGTCATCATGGCCACGGCCTGTGCGATCGGAATGCCCGCATCAATCAGGCGAGGGAGCAGTGCAAGGTTACCGCCTACCGGCGCGGCCGTGAGTCCTTCAACCATACCCTGAGCATTAAAGCGCGGCACGCTGCCATTGCCATCTGAGCTGATGGTGATGCGATCGGCTGGAACCTGAGCCTCCAGCGCGTGGAGAATGGCCTGTTCCTGGGGCATAAAACGGCTACCGCCAGACGTCACGTCAATATGGCCGCCGCGATGGGCGAAAGCGATCGCCTGGTTGAACAGGGCTTCGGTTCTGGCCACGTGAGTCGGTGAAATATGGTGGATCGGAATACCGGCATCGCAAAGCGCGATAAGTTGCGACATGCCTTCTGGCAGGTTGCCCAGGTGCACATGCAGCAGCCCTTTTTTCCCCGCCAGCAGTGAGGCCACGCGGATATCGCTGACGATTCTCAACAGCTCCTGGAAAGAGGGATATGAACCCCGATGATCGGCGAGGGCGATTTTAACGCCGAGAATGGCCGGGATAAAGGTTATGTCATCGCGAATGGATTGCGTAATCGTCGGGCTGGGTACCGCGTAAGCCCCAGTGTGCATAAACGCGCGCACGCCCTCCAGATTCAGTGACTGCATTTTGGCGTACAGATCTTTGGGCGAGCGAGAAATGGCATCGGTGCCCAGCACGCCGACGACCGTCGTAATGCCAGCTTGAAGCAGATCGCGCAGTTTTACGGCAGGCGTTCGGCTGGCAAATCCTGCTTCACCACCGCCGCCGGTCAGATGGACATGCTGGTCGATAATCCCCGGAATTACCCATTTACCCCGGCAATCGATGACCTCGTTGACGCCATCGAAACGTGAAATATCGTTGCCTACCGCCACAATACGATCGGCATATATGAGCAGAGAGCAGAGGCCTAAATCCTCCGGGGAAAAGACACGGGCATTAGTCAGTAAAGTAAACATATTAGTCCTGTCAAACGTCAAGGGGAGGGATACTCGGCAGGTGAAACAGAATATTGTTGTTATGCGGTCCACACTAAAGCCATTACTATAACTGTGACTATTTCCGATTTGTTATCGGAGGATACGGATATGGAATGGTGGAGAATGCGACGTGGATAGTAAGTGGTTAGATGATTTCCTGGCTTTAAGTCAGCATGGGAATTACTCCCAGGCCGCCATACAGCGGCATATTACTCAGCCTGCGCTAAGTCGGCGTATTAAAGCACTGGAAGAGACGTTAGGCGTCCCGCTATTTGATCGTACCACGACACCCGTTACGTTAACCCGTTATGGTGAACGGTTTGAACCCTATGCCCGGCATGTCCTCAGTACGCTGACGGAGGCGCGTCATGAACTGGCCGCCATGATGCCGGCAACGGAAAATACGCTGGTGATGGTCAGTCTTCACACGCTGTCGGTGAATATCCTGCCTGACATGATCCATTACCTGCGCCAAAGCGAACCACAATTAAGTTTTACGGTAAACGCCAGCATCCAGGGAATTGATAATCACTTTAACGCGCTGATAAACCGGCAAATTGATTTTCTGGTGACCTACGATTTGCCGTCTTCGCAGCCGGGGCTGGAGATTGTCGGGGGGCTTAAACGCTCCTTGTGGCGATATGAGAGGTTCATCCCGGTGATTTCAGCCCAACTGGCGGACAAGCTTGATTCTCCAGATGCTCCGATTCCCTGGCTTTGCTACAGCGACTATACCTTTGTCAGACGCATTATCGATCCGCTAGAGCAACAGGTTCACCCACGACTGAAAAAGGTCTTTGAGAGTGGGTTAAGCGAAACAATCCGGGAAATGGTGCTGCGCCATATGGGAATGGCATGGTTGCCCGAGTCGATGGTGGCTGAAGAATTAGTGAATAATGAAGTTATCCACTGTTGGCCAGATAATTCAGATCTGATAGGTGAAATTCCGGTCGTTGTTTGGGCAAACCTTGACGATCAGCGACCCGTGATGCAGCGATGCTGGGATAAATTGCTGCGTTTTTGATTGATGTGGCGTTTTTTTCTTCAGTTGATACAATACGCTTAAATTGCCCTTGCGAAGGTTATTCGCATTGGTTAGTATTCACACCCGCTTCAGTGGGAAACAGTTAAACATTCCCGCTTTAATGGTCGAAGCATTGGTACGCGGCAACTCCGCAAGGAACAGGTTGATTATGCACGAAGCTCTTTTAGTAGTTTTCCTTATTGTAGCAATTGGCCTGGTAGGCTTGATCATGCTGCAGCAAGGCAAAGGCGCTGATATGGGAGCCTCTTTTGGCGCAGGCGCTTCTGGTACACTGTTTGGTTCAAGTGGTTCTGGTAACTTCATGACCCGAATGACAGCTGTATTGGGAACCTTGTTCTTCATTATCAGTCTGGTGCTGGGTAACATGAACAGCAATAAGACCAATAAAGGAAGTGAGTGGGAAAATCTGAGTGCACCGGCGAAAACCGAGCAAACTCAGCCAGCTGCTCCGGCTCAGCCGACCAGCGATATCCCGCGCTAATAGTAGTATCTGTGCTGAGGTGGTGGAATTGGTAGACACGCTACCTTGAGGTGGTAGTGCCCTAACGGGCTTGTGGGTTCGAGTCCCATCCTCAGTACCAATATTCCGAAAGAAAGACGCTGAAAAGCGTCTTTTTTTTCGTCTGTATGTTGTGATCCGTAGGTGTGCGTAGTAGCACGTAGGCCTGATAAGCGATAGCGCCATCAGGCATGTCCTGCAAATTGTCGGATGGCGGCTACACGCCTTAAATTCCGCGCATAAAAAAGCCGCTTGCGCGGCTTTTGTCATTTCTGTTGGCGATTACTTCGCTTTGTTTTCCAGATTCTCTACCTGCGGCAGACCGGTGGCGGAAGAGGCGGTCAGCAGGCCCGACTGGGCGTAGCCGAACAGCTTCTCGCGGGTATCGGTAATATCCAGGTTACGCATAGTCAGCTGACCGATACGATCGTCCGGTGAGAAGACGGAATCCCCTTTCTCCATGGTCAGACGTTCTGGCTTGTAGGTCAGGTTGTCGGAGACGGTATTCATAATGGAATAGTCGTTACCGCGACGCAGCTCCAGCGTAACTTCGCCGGTGATTTGGCTCGCAACCCAACGTTGCAGACCGTCACGCAGCATTAGCGCCTGGGAGTCAAACCAGCGACCCTGGTACAGCAGACGACCCAGTTGGCGGCCGTGAGCGTGATACTGCTCAATGGTATCTTCATTGTGAATACCGGTCAGCAGACGCTCGTAAGCGATATGCAGCAGCGCCATCCCCGGGGCTTCGTAAATACCACGGCTTTTCGCCTCGATAATACGGTTTTCAATTTGGTCGCTCATGCCCAGACCATGACGGCCGCCAATGCGGTTGGCTTCCATCATCATCTCAACATCGTCGCTGAAGGTTTTGCCGTTCAGCGCAACTGGATGTCCCTGCTCAAAACGTACGGTTACTTCTTCCGCCGGGATCTTCACGCTTTCATCCCAGAACTTGACGCCCATAATCGGGTTAACGATCTTCAGGCTGGAGTTAAGGAATTCCAGATCTTTCGCTTCGTGCGTAGCGCCGAGCATGTTGGAGTCAGTGGAATACGCTTTTTCGACAGACATTTTGTAGTCGAAACCGCAGGCGATCATAAATTCAGACATCTCATGGCGACCGCCGAGTTCGTCAATGAAGTCAGTGTCCAGCCATGGTTTGTAAATTTGCAGTTCGGCATTGGTCAGCAGACCGTAACGATAGAAACGCTCAATATCGTTGCCTTTATAGGTACTGCCGTCACCCCAGATATTCACACCGTCATCTTTCATGGCGGCCACCAACATGGTGCCGGTCACCGCGCGGCCTAGTGGCGTGGTGTTGAAATAGGTCAGTCCGCCGGTGGTATTATGGAATGCACCACATTGAATCGCTGCGATCCCTTCGGCAACCAGTTGCTTGCGGCAATCAACCAGGCGAGCGTTCTCAGCACCATATTCCATTGCACGGCGAGGGATAGCGTCATAGTCATCCTCATCCGGTTGTCCCAAATTCGCAGTATATGCATATGGGACAGCCCCTTTTTGTCGCATCCACAGCAGTGCAGCACTGGTGTCCAGGCCGCCAGAAAAAGCGATACCAATACGTTTACCTACCGGGAGATGCTTGAGAATCGTCGTCATAAAATAAAACCCTGCTTGATAGACTGGTGAAGAGGTTGGTTTTTTATGTTAAGTGCATTTTTATGCAAAATAAATGAGTTTTCATTTAATCACCTTTTAACGGTGACAGGAAGAGTTTAGTGATAATTTCGTTAAATAACGGCGTTGAAGGCAGATTTATCTTTGTTGCACTTTGCTAAATTTGCGCAGGCTGGCATTCATTCATTTGCATAGTAGTAACAAGGTTGACATAAGGGATAGAAAATCAATATACTGTGCGCAGATTTTACGTCCCGTCCTCGGTACCAAATCCCAGCAGTATTTGCATTTTTTACCCAAAGCGAGTAAAATTTGCCACGTTTCAGGCGCGGGGTGGAGCAGCCTGGTAGCTCGTCGGGCTCATAACCCGAAGGTCGTCGGTTCAAATCCGGCCCCCGCAACCACTTTCCCTTAGAGTTCTTTTTCAAATATACTGTGAAGACTTAGGCCTTCGTAGCTGGATTTGAAAAAAAATTCTTTCGGAAGGTTCTCCGAACCGCAGGTGCGGTTATAGGGTTCAGTTATCTAAAGCCCCGATTTATCGGGGTTTTTTGTTATCTGATTACAGAATAACTGGGCTTTAGGCCCTTTTTTTATGTCTTGGGGGTGGGCTTGTCCACATTAGAGCAAAAATTAACAGAGATGATTAAAGCACCAGTTGAAGCCTTGGGCTACGAGCTGGTCGGCATCGAATTTATTCGTGGTCGCACATCCACACTGCGCATCTATATTGATAGTGAAGATGGCATCAATGTTGATGATTGTGCTGATGTGAGCCACCAGGTTAGCGCCGTGATGGACGTTGAAGATCCGATCACCGTTGCTTATAACCTGGAAGTCTCCTCACCGGGTCTCGACCGTCCTATGTTCACGGCTGAACACTACGTGCGTTTCCTGGGTGAAGAAGTCACGCTGGTTCTTCGTATGGCGGTACAAAATCGCCGTAAATGGCAGGGCGTTATCAAAGCGGTGGATGGTGAGATGATCACTGTCACAGTCGACGGTAAAGATGAAGTGTTCGCGCTGAGTAATATCCAGAAGGCGAACCTGGTTCCCCACTTTTAACAGTCTGGATTGAGGTGAAAAGCCCGCGATGAACAAAGAAATTTTGGCTGTTGTTGAAGCCGTATCCAATGAAAAATCGCTGCCACGCGAGAAAATTTTTGAAGCGCTGGAAAGTGCGCTGGCTACAGCAACAAAGAAAAAATACGAACAAGAGATCGACGTTCGCGTAGAAATCGATCGTAAAAGCGGTGATTTCGATACCTTCCGCCGTTGGGTAATTGTGGAAGAAGTCACTCAGCCAACCAAAGAAATTACACTGGAAGCCGCACGTTACGAAGACGAGAGTCTGAACGTGGGTGAATACGTTGAAGACCAGATTGAATCAGTCACCTTTGACCGTATCACCACCCAGACGGCGAAACAGGTTATCGTACAGAAAGTACGTGAAGCTGAACGTGCGATGGTTGTTGATCAATTCCGCGAGCACGAAGGTGAGATCGTCACCGGTGTGGTGAAGAAAGTTAACCGTGACAACATTGCGCTGGACCTCGGCAGTAATGCTGAAGCCGTGATCCTGCGTGAAGACATGCTGCCGCGTGAAAACTTCCGCCCGGGTGACCGTATCCGTGGTGTTCTGTACTCCGTTCGCCCGGAAGCACGCGGCGCGCAACTGTTTGTGACGCGTTCCAAACCGGAAATGCTGATTGAACTGTTCCGTATTGAAGTGCCAGAAATTGGCGAAGAAGTGATTGAAATTAAAGCGGCGGCTCGTGATCCGGGTTCTCGTGCGAAAATCGCGGTGAAAACCAACGATAAGCGTATCGATCCGGTAGGTGCTTGCGTAGGTATGCGCGGTGCACGCGTTCAGGCGGTTTCTACCGAACTGGGCGGCGAACGTATCGATATCGTCCTGTGGGATGATAACCCGGCACAGTTCGTGATCAACGCAATGGCGCCTGCAGACGTCGCGTCTATCGTGGTGGATGAAGATAAACACACCATGGATATCGCGGTTGAAGCCGGTAACCTGGCTCAGGCGATTGGACGTAATGGTCAGAACGTCCGCCTGGCTTCACAATTGAGCGGTTGGGAACTCAACGTAATGACCGTTGATGACCTGCAGGCTAAGCATCAGGCTGAAGCGCATGCTGCTATTGATACCTTCACCAAATATCTCGATATCGATGAAGATTTCGCGACGGTTCTGGTAGAAGAAGGTTTTGCTACGCTGGAAGAGCTGGCCTACGTGCCAATGAAAGAGCTTCTGGCAATCGACGGCCTGGATGAAGCAACCGTTGAAGCGCTGCGCGAGCGTGCTAAAAACGCACTGACCACTCTGGCACTGGCCCAGGAAGAAAGCCTCGGTGATAACAAACCGGCTGACGATCTGCTGAATCTGGAAGGATTAGATCGTGATATGGCCTTCAAACTGGCTGCCCGTGGTGTTTGTACGCTGGAAGATCTCGCTGAACAGGGCATTGATGATCTGGCTGATATCGAAGGGTTGACCGACGAAAAAGCCGGTGAGCTGATTATGGCTGCCCGTAATATTTGCTGGTTCGGCGACGAAGCGTAATAAACTGTAGCAGGAAGGAACAGTATGACAGATGTAACCGTAAAAACGCTGGCTGCAGAGATACAGACCTCCGTGGATCGCCTGGTACAGCAATTTGCTGATGCAGGTATCCCGAAGTCTGCTGACGACTCTGTGTCCGCACAAGAGAAACAAACCTTACTGGCGCACCTGAACCGTGAGAACGGCTCTGCACCAGATAAGTTGACATTGCAGCGTAAAACGCGCAGTACTCTCAATATTCCTGGTACCGGTGGAAAAAGTAAATCGGTACAAATCGAAGTCCGCAAGACACGCACCTTTGTGAAACGCGATCCGCAAGAGGCAGAACGCCTTGCCGCGGAAGAGCAGGCGCAGCGTGAAGCGGAAGAGCAAGCCCGTCGTGAGGCAGAAGAAACTGCTAAACGCGAGGCGCAACAAAAAGCCGAACGTGAGGCCGCAGAACAAGCTAAACGTGAAGCCGCTGATAAAGCGAAACGTGAAGCTGCGGAAAAAGACAAAGTGAGCAATCAACAGACCGACGATATGACTAAAACCGCCCAGGCCGAAAAAGCCCGCCGTGAAAATGAAGCCGCAGAACTGAAGCGTAAAGCGGAAGAAGAAGCACGTCGCAAGCTTGAAGAAGAAGCTCGCCGTGTGGCTGAAGAAGCCCGTCGTATGGCGGAAGAAAATGCCGGTGTTTGGGCAGAGCAAGAGAAAGCAAAAGGTGAAGAGGATAAGACCGATTATCACGTCACCACTTCTCAACATGCTCGCCAGGCAGAAGACGAAAACGATCGCGAAGTAGAAGGTGGCCGTGGCCGTACGCGTACTGCGACGAAAGCTGCTCGTCCTCAGAAGAAAGGCAATAAGCACGCTGAATCTAAAGCCGATCGCGAAGAAGCACGTGCTGCTGGTCGCGGTGGTAAAGGTGGCAAGCGTAAAGGTTCTTCCCTGCAGCAAGGCTTCCAGAAGCCAGCTCAGGCCGTTAACCGTGACGTTGTGATTGGCGAAACCATCACCGTTGGCGACTTAGCGAACAAGATGGCGGTTAAAGGTTCTCAGGTCATCAAAGCGATGATGAAGCTGGGTGCGATGGCCACCATCAACCAGGTCATCGATCAGGAAACCGCACAGTTGGTTGCTGAAGAGATGGGCCACAAAGTTATCCTGCGTCGTGAAAACGAGCTGGAAGAAGCGGTAATGAGCGACCGTGACACTGGCGCAGCGGCTGAACCGCGTGCACCGGTTGTGACTATCATGGGTCACGTTGACCACGGTAAAACCTCTCTGTTGGACTACATTCGTTCAACGAAAGTCGCCTCTGGCGAAGCGGGCGGCATTACCCAGCACATTGGTGCATACCACGTTGAAACTGACAACGGCATGATCACCTTCCTGGATACCCCGGGGCACGCCGCGTTTACCTCTATGCGTGCTCGTGGTGCACAGGCAACAGATATCGTTGTTCTGGTTGTTGCAGCAGATGATGGCGTGATGCCTCAGACCATTGAAGCTATTCAGCATGCGAAAGCAGCGCAGGTGCCGATGGTTGTTGCAGTCAACAAAATCGATAAGCCAGAAGCCGATATGGATCGCGTTAAGAACGAACTGTCTCAGTACGGCGTTATGCCGGAAGAGTGGGGCGGCGAATCTCAGTTCATCCCTGTTTCTGCGAAAGCAGGTACCGGTATTGATGACCTGTTGAACGCTATCCTGCTGCAGGCTGAAGTTCTGGAGCTGAAAGCGATTCGTAAAGGTATGGCAAGCGGTGCGGTAATCGAATCCTTCCTGGACAAAGGTCGTGGCCCAGTTGCTACCGTTCTGGTTCGTGAAGGTACCCTGAATAAGGGCGATATCGTACTGTGTGGCTTCGAATATGGCCGCGTTCGTGCAATGCGTAACGAACTGGGTCAGGAAGTCCTGGAAGCAGGTCCGTCTATTCCAGTTGAAATCCTGGGTCTGTCCGGCGTTCCGGCTGCGGGTGACGAAGTTACCGTCGTACGTGACGAGAAAAAAGCGCGTGAAGTTGCACTGTATCGTCAGGGCAAATTCCGTGAAGTTAAACTGGCTCGCCAGCAGAAATCTAAACTCGAGAACATGTTCGCCAACATGACCGAAGGCGAAGTTCACGAAGTGAACGTTGTCCTGAAAGCTGACGTTCAGGGTTCTGTCGAAGCGATCTCCGACTCCTTGCTGAAACTGTCTACCGACGAAGTGAAAGTGAAGATCATCGGTTCCGGCGTAGGTGGTATCACCGAAACCGACGCCACGCTGGCTGCGGCATCCAACGCGATTCTGGTTGGCTTCAACGTTCGTGCTGATGCCTCTGCACGTAAAGTGATTGAATCTGAAAGCCTGGATCTGCGTTACTACTCCGTCATCTATCACCTGATCGACGAAGTGAAAGCTGCGATGAGCGGCATGCTGTCTCCGGAACTGAAACAGCAGATCATCGGTCTGGCTGAAGTACGTGACGTGTTCAAATCACCGAAATTTGGCGCCATCGCAGGTTGTATGGTTACCGAAGGTACGATTAAACGTCACAACCCAATCCGCGTTCTGCGTGACAACGTGGTTATCTATGAAGGCGAGCTGGAATCCCTGCGCCGCTTCAAAGATGACGTTAACGAAGTCCGTAACGGCATGGAATGTGGTATCGGCGTTAAGAACTACAACGACGTTCGCGTTGGCGATATGATCGAAGTGTTCGAAATCATCGAGATCAAACGTACCATCGCATAATTTTCGTCGTCTTTTGGGCTGCCGCTGTGTTGGTAGTTCAAGGCATAGAAGCTTATTTGAGGTAGGCCGGGTAAGCGAAGCGCCACCCGGCAATGAAATTTAAAAAGGGGCTTATGGCCCCTTTTTTGTCTTTATTCTGGAGAATTTATTATGGCGAAAGAATTTGGTCGCCCGCAGCGCGTGGCCCAGGAGATGCAAAAAGAGATCGCACTCATCCTGCAACGCGAAATCAAAGATCCGCGCGTCGGCGTGATGACTACCGTGTCCGGCGTTGAGATGTCTCGTGACCTGGCGTATGCCAAAGTGTTCGTGACGTTCCTGAATGACCAGGACGAAGCTGCCGTGAAGAACGGTATTAAAGCCTTGCAGGAAGCCTCTGGCTTCATCCGCTCTCTGCTGGGTAAAGCCATGCGCCTGCGTATCGTGCCGGAACTGACTTTCTTCTACGACAACTCGTTGGTCGAAGGGATGCGCATGTCTAACCTGGTGACCAGCGTGGTGAAGCATGACGATGAACGTCGTGTGAATCCTGCGGACGACAGCAAGGAGGACTAATGAGTCGTCCTCGTCGTCGTGGTCGCGACATTCATGGCGTCCTGTTGCTGGATAAGCCGCAAGGCATGTCCAGCAATGACGTGCTGCAAAAAGTAAAACGCCTCTACAATGCCAACCGTGCCGGTCATACCGGTGCGCTGGACCCGCTGGCGACAGGCATGCTGCCTATCTGCCTGGGAGAGGCGACCAAGTTTTCGCAGTACCTGCTGGACTCTGACAAACGCTATCGCGTGGTGGCCCGCCTGGGACAGCGTACTGATACCTCTGATGCCGATGGGCAAATTGTGCAGGAGCGTCCGGTGACGTTTACCCCGGAACAGCTTGCCAGCGCGCTGGAGACGTTTCGCGGTGACATCCAACAGATCCCGTCGATGTACTCAGCGCTGAAGTATCAGGGTAAAAAGCTGTACGAGTACGCGCGTCAGGGTATTGAGGTCCCGCGTGAATCCAGACCGATTACCGTGTACGAACTGCTGTTTATTCGCCACGAAGGTAATGAACTGGAGCTGGAAGTCCATTGCTCCAAAGGCACGTACATTCGCACGATTGTTGACGATCTGGGCGAGAAGCTCGGATGCGGCGCGCACGTGACGTATCTGCGTCGTCTGACGGTCAGCAAGTATCCGGTAGACCGCATGGTCACGCTGGAACATTTGCACAGCCTGGTTGAACAGGCTGAACAGCAGAACATTCCGGCGGCAGAATTACTTGATCCGCTGCTGATGCCAATGGACAGTCCGGCATCGGACTACCCCATTGTTAATCTGCCTTTAACATCATCGGTTTACTTTAAAAATGGTAATCCGGTACGTACGTCGGGCGTGCCGCTGGAAGGGCTGGTTCGCGTGACGGAAGGCGATGATGGCAAATTTATCGGCATGGGGGAGATCGACGATGAAGGTCGTGTCGCCCCTCGTCGACTGGTGGTTGAGTATCCTGCATAGCGCTCTCTGTCTTGCGATAAGAAGGCGCTGCGAGTAGAATACTGCCGCTTAACGTCGCGTAAATTATTTAACAGTTCGCGCGGCGTGTACACAAAATCATTCGAGCTGCATCAAGGCGGCAAGTCTGAGGATCCTCAGGAGCTTACTGAAGTAAGTGACTGAGGTGAGCGGACGCAGCCAACGCAGAGGCAGTTTGAAGGATGAAGTGTATACACTGGGATCGCTGAATTAGAGATCGGCGTCCTTACATTCTTAACACTTTGGAGTTTTAAAATGTCTCTAAGTACTGAAGCTACAGCTAAAATTGTTTCTGAGTTTGGTCGTGATGCAAACGACACCGGTTCTACCGATGTTCAGGTTGCTCTGTTAACTGCACAGATTAACCACCTGCAGGGTCACTTCTCTGAACACAAAAAAGATCACCACAGCCGTCGTGGTCTGCTGCGTATGGTTTCTCAGCGTCGTAAACTGCTCGACTACCTGAAGCGTAAAGATGTTGCACGTTACACTGCGCTGATCGAGCGTCTGGGTCTGCGTCGCTAAGTCTTTCGAGTTTCAGAAAGAGGGGGCCTTCATGGCCCCTTTTTTCCAGCAGATGGCAGCAATTCGCTGGAAACTAATGTATTGTTGCTATGGATGATCTTCCGTCGCAGAGGTTCGCGCGGCTAATGAGAGGCTTTACCCAATACGCGTGGGTTAGGGTTGTCATTAGTCGCGAGGATGCGCAGAAGGTCGGGTATTAACGATGGCGTGTATAAATACGCCGTTAAAAAAAGAGAAAGGATATTATTTTGCTTAATCCGATCGTTCGTAAATTCCAGTACGGCCAACATACCGTAACGCTGGAAACCGGCATGATGGCACGTCAGGCTACTGCTGCTGTTATGGTTAGCATGGATGACACCGCGGTATTTGTGACCGTTGTTGGTCAGAAAAAGACCAAGCCAGGCCAGGATTTCTTCCCGCTGACCGTTAACTATCAGGAGCGTACCTACGCTGCTGGCCGTATCCCGGGTAGCTTCTTCCGTCGTGAAGGCCGTCCGAGTGAAGGCGAAACCCTGATCGCGCGTCTGATTGACCGCCCGGTTCGTCCGCTGTTCCCGGAAGGTTTCATCAACGAAGTTCAGGTTATTGCGACCGTTGTCTCCGTTAACCCGCAGGTTAACCCAGATATCGTGGCAATGATCGGCGCATCCGCTGCGCTGTCCTTGTCTGGTCTGCCGTTCAACGGCCCGATCGGTTCTGCTCGTGTTGGTTATATCAATGACCAGTATGTACTGAACCCGACTCAAGACGAACTGAAAGAAAGCAAGCTGGACCTGGTTGTTGCCGGTACTGAAGCTGCCGTACTGATGGTTGAATCCGAAGCTGAACTGCTGAGCGAAGACCAGATGCTGGGCGCTGTCGTATTCGGTCACGAACAGCAGCAGATTGTTATCAAAGAAATCAACGAGCTGGTTAAAGTCGCTGGCAAACCGCGTTGGGACTGGCAGCCAGAAGCTGTCAACGAAGCGCTGAATGCACGCGTTGCCGCGCTGGCAGAAACGCGTTTGAGCGATGCTTACCGTATCACCGACAAACAAGAGCGTTATGCTCAGGTTGACGTGATCAAATCTGAAACCATCGCTCAGCTGGTTGCAGAAGACGAAACCCTGGACGCTAACGAACTGGGTGAAATCCTGCACGCTATCGAGAAAAACGTCGTTCGTAGCCGCGTACTGGCAGGCGAGCCGCGCATCGATGGCCGCGAAAAAGACATGATCCGTGGTCTGGACGTGCGTACTGGCGTACTGCCGCGTACTCACGGTTCCGCACTGTTCACCCGTGGCGAAACTCAGGCGCTGGTTACTGCGACCCTGGGCACCACCCGTGATGCGCAGAACCTCGACGAACTGATGGGCGAGCGTACTGACAACTTCCTGTTCCACTACAACTTCCCTCCGTACTGCGTAGGCGAAACCGGTATGGTCGGTTCTCCGAAGCGTCGTGAGATTGGTCACGGCCGTCTGGCGAAACGCGGCGTGCTGGCAGTGATGCCGGAACTGGACAAATTCCCGTACACCGTACGTGTTGTGTCTGAAATCACCGAATCCAACGGTTCTTCTTCCATGGCTTCCGTGTGCGGTGCTTCTCTGGCACTGATGGACGCAGGCGTGCCGATCAAAGCCGCTGTTGCGGGTATCGCGATGGGTCTGGTGAAAGAAGGCGATAACTTTGTGGTTCTGTCTGACATTCTGGGTGACGAAGATCACCTGGGCGACATGGACTTTAAAGTGGCGGGTTCCCGCGATGGTATCTCTGCACTGCAGATGGATATCAAAATCGAAGGTATCACCAAAGAGATCATGCAGGTTGCTCTGAACCAGGCTAAAGGTGCGCGTCTGCACATCTTGGGCGTGATGGAACAGGCGATCAATGCGCCGCGCGGCGACATCTCTCAGTTCGCTCCGCGTATCCACACCATTAAGATCAGCCCGGACAAAATCAAAGACGTTATCGGTAAAGGCGGTTCTGTTATCCGTGCTCTGACCGAAGAAACCGGCACCACCATCGAAATCGAAGATGATGGTACTGTGAAGATCGCGGCGACCGACGGTGAAAAAGCGAAATATGCTATCCGTCGTATCGAAGAGATTACTGCAGAAATCGAAGTTGGCCGTATCTACAATGGTAAAGTGACCCGTATCGTTGACTTTGGCGCATTCGTTGCCATCGGTGGCGGTAAAGAAGGTTTGGTACACATCTCTCAGATAGCCGACAAGCGCGTAGAGAAAGTGACCGATTACCTGCAGATGGGTCAGGAAGTACCGGTTAAAGTTCTGGAAGTTGATCGCCAGGGCCGCGTACGTCTGAGCATTAAAGAAGCAACTGAGCAGTCTCAGCCAGCAGCTGCGCCGGAAGCACCGGCAAGCCTCGGCGAGTAAGGTTGCCATTGCCCTCCGCGTGAGCGGGGGGCCTTTAACCCGGCAGGAAGCCTTGTTAGCAACCGGGGAACAGGACGTTCATTCAATCGTTGTCTTCGGGAGTGGGAAATGAAGCCTTTTTTGCGCTGGTGTTTCGTTGCGACAGCACTCACGCTGGCTGGATGCAGTAATTCCGCCTGGCGTAAGAGTGAAGTCCTCGCAGTACCACTGCAACCGACTTTACAGCAGGAAGTGATTCTGGCACGTATGGAACAAATTCTTGCCAGTCGGGCTTTAACCGATGACGAACGCGCACAGCTTTTATATGAGCGCGGAGTGTTGTATGATAGTCTCGGTCTGAGGGCACTAGCGCGAAATGATTTTTCACAAGCGTTGGCAATCCGACCAGATATGCCTGAAGTATTCAATTACTTAGGTATATATTTAACGCAGGCAGGCAATTTTGATGCTGCCTATGAAGCGTTTGATTCTGTACTTGAGCTTGATCCAACTTACAACTACGCGCACTTAAATCGCGGTATCGCATTGTATTACGGCGGTCGTGATAAGTTAGCGCAAGATGATCTGCTGGCGTTTTATCAAGACCGAACACATGATCCATTCCGCAGTCTGTGGCTGTATCTCGCCGAGCAGAAGCTCGATGAGAAGCAGGCTAAAGAAGCGTTAATACAGCGCTTCGAGAAATCGGATAAAGAGCAATGGGGATGGAACATTGTCGAGTTCTACCTGGGCAACATTAGCGAAGCAACGCTGATGGAGCGCCTGAAGGCGGACGCAACGGATAACACCTCGCTCGCTGAGCATCTCAGTGAAACCAACTTCTATTTAGGTAAGTACTACCTAAGTCTGGGGGATTTGGACAACGCTACGGCATTGTTCAAACTGGCGGTGGCTAACAACGTTCATAACTTTGTTGAGCACCGATACGCATTGTTGGAATTATCGCTCCTGGGCCAGGACCAAGATGACCTGGCAGAATCGGACCAGCAATAGCTGACGTACACATCAGCCCGTAATCTTTTTTGATTGCCATCACCTTCACCGGTGAGGGCGTTGTTGTTCGTTAATACACCTACTTTGAGCCGGTTCACACTTTTCAATGAAAATTGCAGATCAATTTCATGATGAGTTATGTAGACTGGCCGCCATTAATTTTGAGGCACACGTACTACATGGCTGAATTCGAAACCACTTTTGCAGATCTGGGCCTGAAGGCTCCTATCCTTGAAGCCCTTACCGATCTGGGTTACGAAAAACCATCTCCAATCCAGGCAGAGTGCATTCCGCATCTGCTGGGCGGTCGCGATGTTCTGGGTATGGCCCAGACCGGTAGCGGCAAAACTGCAGCGTTCTCCTTACCGCTGCTCAACAATCTTGATCCTGAGCTGAAGGCACCTCAGATTCTGGTGCTGGCACCGACCCGCGAACTGGCGGTTCAGGTTGCAGAAGCCATGACGGATTTCTCTAAACATATGCACGGCGTGAACGTGGTAGCCCTTTACGGCGGCCAGCGTTATGACGTGCAGTTACGTGCCCTGCGTCAGGGCCCGCAGATCGTCGTCGGTACGCCGGGTCGTCTGCTGGATCACCTGAAGCGCGGTACCCTGAACCTCTCTAAACTGAGCGGTTTAGTGCTGGACGAAGCCGATGAAATGCTGCGTATGGGCTTCATCGAAGACGTTGAAACGATTATGGCGCAGATCCCGGAAGGTCATCAGACCGCTCTGTTCTCTGCAACCATGCCGGAAGCGATTCGCCGTATTACCCGCCGCTTTATGAAAGAGCCGCAGGAAGTACGCATTCAGTCCAGCGTCACCACGCGTCCTGACATCAGCCAGAGTTACTGGACTGTCTGGGGCATGCGTAAAAATGAAGCGCTGGTGCGTTTCCTGGAAGCAGAAGATTTTGATGCGGCGATTATCTTCGTTCGTACCAAAAATGCGACCCTGGAAGTGGCAGAAGCGCTGGAGCGTAGCGGCTATAGCAGCGCTGCACTGAACGGCGACATGAACCAGTCCCTGCGTGAGCAGACTCTGGAACGTCTGAAAGACGGCCGTCTGGATATTCTGATTGCAACCGACGTTGCGGCCCGTGGTCTGGACGTTGAGCGTATCAGCCTGGTTGTTAACTATGACATCCCGATGGACTCCGAGTCTTACGTTCACCGTATCGGTCGTACCGGTCGTGCGGGTCGTGCTGGCCGTGCGCTGCTGTTCGTTGAGAACCGTGAACGTCGTCTGCTGCGTAACATCGAACGCACCATGAAGCTGACCATTCCGGAAGTTGAACTGCCGAACGCAGATCTGCTGGGCAAACGCCGTCTGGAAAAATTCGCCGCGAAAGTACAGCAGCAGCTGGAAAGCAGCGATCTGGATCAGTACCGTGCTCTGCTGGCGAAAATGCAGCCGGAAGAAGAGCTGGATATCGAAACGCTGGCCGCAGCACTGCTGAAAATGGCACAGGGTGAACGTCCGCTGATCGTGCCACCAGATGCACCGATGCGTCCTAAGCGCGAATTCCGCGACCGTGATGAACGTGCTCCACGTGGCGATCGTAATGATCGTAACGATCGTGGCCCGCGTGGTGACCGTCCGGAACGCGGTGGTGAAGACCGTCCTAAGCGTGAACGTCGTGACGTTGGCGATATGCAGCTGTACCGCATTGAAGTGGGTCGTGATGACGGTGTTGAAGTACGTCATATCGTTGGCGCTATCGCTAACGAAGGTGACATCAGCAGCCGTTACATCGGTAACATCAAGCTGTTCGGTACGCACTCCACCATCGAACTGCCGAAAGGTATGCCGGGCGACGTGCTGCAGCACTTTACCCGTACTCGCATCCTGAACAAGCCGATGAACATGCAGCTGGTTGGCGATGCAGTACCGCACACCGGTGGTGAGCGTCGTGGCGGCGGCGGTGGTCGTTTCAGCGGCGAACGTCGTGAAGGTGGTCGTGGCGAAAACCGTGGTAACAGCACTGAGCGCCGTGAAGGTGGCCGTGGTGATGGTCGTCGTTTCAGCGGCGAACGCCGTGAAGGCAGCCGTGCTCCGCGTCGTGACGATGCTTCCGCTCCGCGTCGTGATGACTCCGCAGGTCGTCGTCGTTTCGGCGGTGACGCATAAGCCTCTTGGCTTCATAGCTGTAAAGTAAAATATACAGCCCCGATCTTAACGGTCGGGGCTTTTTTTATTCCTTTTGTACTCGTGTACTGGTACAATGCGGCGCATTGAACTGTATTAGCTAATTTTAACCCTAAATAATTCGAGTTGTAGGAAGGCGGCAAACGAGGATATTCCAGGAGCTTACTCAAGTAAGTGACTGGGATGGCGGAGTGCAGCCAACGCATCTACAGCTTGAAGTATGACGGGTAAATACACTGGAGATCAGGCTAAATGGCAACACTAACCACCACCCAAACATCACCATCGCTGCTTGGCGGCGTGGTGATTATCGGCGGCACCATTATTGGCGCGGGGATGTTTTCCCTGCCCGTGGTCATGTCCGGGGCGTGGTTCTTCTGGTCAATGGCGGCACTGATCTTTACCTGGTTCTGCATGCTGCATTCCGGGCTGATGATCCTCGAGGCTAACCTCAATTATCGTATTGGTTCGAGCTTCGACACCATCACCAAAGATCTGCTGGGCAAAGGCTGGAACGTTGTCAACGGCATCTCGATTGCGTTCGTACTGTATATCCTGACCTATGCGTATATCTCGGCGAGCGGCTCGATTCTGCACCATACCTTTGCCGAGATGTCGCTGAACGTCCCGGCGCGAGCGGCAGGGTTTGGCTTCGCGCTACTGGTGGCGTTTGTGGTGTGGTTGAGTACCAAAGCGGTGAGCCGCATGACGGCCATCGTGCTGGGTGCGAAGGTGATCACCTTCTTCCTGACCTTCGGCAGCCTGATGGGACATGTATCCCCAACCACGCTGTTTAACGTCGCAGAAAGCAATGCGTCGTACACACCGTATCTGCTGATGACGCTGCCGTTCTGTCTGGCATCCTTTGGTTATCACGGTAACGTACCGAGTCTGATGAAGTATTACGGTAAAGATCCGAAGACCATCGTGAAGTGCCTGGTGTACGGCACGTTGCTGGCGCTGGTGCTATACACCGTATGGTTGCTGGGGACGATGGGCAATATTCCACGCCCGGAATTCATTGGCATTGCTAAGCAGGGCGGTAACATTGATGTACTGGTACAGGCGCTGAGTGGGGTGCTGAACAGCCGCAGTCTGGACCTGCTGCTGGTGGTGTTCTCCAACTTTGCCGTGGCGAGTTCGTTCCTTGGCGTGACGCTGGGCCTGTTCGACTATCTGGCGGATCTGTTTGGTTTTGATGACTCAGCAATGGGGCGTTTGAAAACCGCTTTACTGACCTTTGTCCCACCGATTGTCGGTGGCCTGCTGTGGCCGAACGGCTTCCTGTACGCCATTGGCTATGCAGGGCTCGCGGCCACTATTTGGGCGGCCATTGTGCCGGCGCTGCTGGCACGTAAATCCCGTAAGCGGTTTGGTAGCCCGAAATTCCGCGTCTGGGGCGGCAAGCCGATGATTGCGCTGATTCTGGTGTTCGGTGTCGGCAACGCGGTTATCCATATCCTGTCGAGCGTTAATTTGTTGCCGGTGTATCAGTAAGTAGCGTGCCGGATGGCGGCTACGCCTTATCCGGCCTACTCGAACCCGTAGGCCCGGTAAGCGTAGCGCCACCGGGCAACCTAGACCTACCCAACCAACTCCTCTTTCACCTGCATCGCCAACTCAAACGAATGCAGGCGTGCCTGATGGTCAAAAATCTGCCCGTTAACCATAATCTCATCGGCCTGGGTTTCACGCAGGATTGACTCCAGCCCGTGACGCACTTTCGCTTTGTCCCCCACCAGCGACATGCTTAATGCCTGCTGTACGCCATATTGCTCGGATGCGGACCACAGCTGATGCATATTCTCCACCGGCGGTGGGGGTTGCGGTCTCTTTTACACATCTGACGCCGCCCACGAGCGATCCAGTGTGGATTTCCGTGGGGGTCCGGGAACCATAAAAAAAAAACAGCAGAACAAGTGCCGCGCCACGGCACTGAAAAAAAAACAAGACGAACGCTCTATATCTCGCACAGCACCGGCATTCACGGC
>OJJJ01000392.1_pt1 | contig 22754 bp, 22 predicted proteins | sample 1596311 | NCBI WGS metagenome assembly OJJJ01 (sample SAMEA4350140, study PRJEB24818) | metagenome | biome: human; feature: gut; material: faeces | place: Denmark | collected 2013-09 | reverse complement strand
GAACAAATAATAAGATAAAAGTGATAAAACGAGTAGCCTACGGCTATCGAAATTTCCACAACTTTCGAGCAAGAATTTATCTCATTCAAGGCTTGATCTTCCAAGTAAAACAAAAACCAGTTAAGCACTCTGCCTAACTGGTTATGACTAAATTTTCAGTTGTCTCTCTACCAGCACTAAATGTCGAAGAGCCAAAAATCTGAGCCAGGATGAGGTTCGTTCTGACCCAGATTTGATTTTGCACAACTCATCAGTCCTTATTAACAAAGAGCTCATATTCCTCATGTTGAGAATACGAAGGCCATGTACCAGCTTATTGGTTTAGTATATAAAATTACTCATTATTTTCGTCATATTCCATTTCATCTTCAGTTACCCACATATGATTCTTAACTTCTTCTTGACCATCGGTTGGAGTGTAATTAACAACGTAAACAGTTCCTGTAATAGATTTATCTACTTTTGCTTCAGCTCCCATCATCCCATCCATGTGATCGGCATTCAAGATAACAGTATCGCCCTCATTTGCTACAGTCTCAGTATCTTTTAGCTCTTCTTGTACTACCCATCGATGATTGTTAACCATTGGTCCCCCAGTTTTTGGCTCATAGCTTACTTCATACATTGTAGTATCAAAGGCCCCTACAACTTGAGCATTTGCGCCTTTCATTCCTTCCATATGATCACCTAGCAGTATAACATTACTTCCCACAGGGAATTTAGGTTTCGCAGCATCTTTCATTGAAGAAGGAACCATACCGTCGTGATTCATTCCCTCCATACTATTCATTTCGCTAGACGCTGTAGAAGTCGATTCCTCGTTTGTGCTATTAGAATTATTCGATTCACTCTGATTGCTACACGCTCCTAAAAATACAATAATTCCAAGACTTGCAAATACTAATTTTGTCATCTTTTTCACTGTCTTTATCCTCCTTTAATTAATCACATTTAGGTCATCTCATAAATTTGTAATCCAAAAAATTCTTTTTTAATTGTAGCTATTGATAAGTCCTTCTTAGAAAAGATTACTACAGAATTTGATAAGATATCTAAATGAACTTTTTCGACACTGTCTATCGAAATTAGTTGAAAAAATATTTTTTTTGCCCAACATTCACATACTAGTTTAGCAATTTTAATCTTTTTTTGAAACAAATAACTCTCCTCCTTTATTGAAATGGTAGCCATATAACAAATTTAGTCCCTAGACCTAATTTACTTTCTACAGTTATACTACCTTTATGCGCTTCAATAACGCTTTTTACAATAGCTAATCCAATACCTTGTCCCCCTAAAGCTCTACTTCTGGAGGGGTCAGCCATATAAAATCTATCAAAAATATGAAGTTGCTGATCTTTTTCTATACCAATGCCGTTGTCTTCAACAATTAAAAGAACATGGTCTTTATTTTTACTTATAGAAAACTTAATGGTTCCATCCTTTTGCGTAAATTTAATAGCATTACTCAAAAGATTGATAACAACTTGGTTCATTTTATCTTTGTCTGCAAATATATTGATGTTATCCCCTTGGATTTCAACATGAAGGTTTTTTGACTCAATTTTGCTGGAGAAATTTTCAATAACAGATTCGATCAACTTATATATGCTAAACTCAGTTTTATTTAAATGATCATACTTTGCTTCAATTTTGTTGATTACTTCTATATTTCCAATTAAACGAGTTAGACGATCTATTTCATCATAACAAGATTGTAGGCGCTCGGGAGTTATTTTCCAGACTCCGTCAATCATTCCTTCCACATTGCCTTTAAGGGTAGCTAATGGAGTTCTTAATTCATGTGAAATATCAGTAGTTAATCTTTTTCGAAGTCCATGCTGTTTCTCCAACTGATTACTTAAATCATTTAGGGAATCAATCAAGGAATTAATTTCAATAATTGAAGTTTCTTGTGGGATTTTATCAGCATATTCCCCACGGGTTAATTTATGTGTAAAGTCGCTTACATGCTTTAGTGGTAATCCTAATCTAGCAGAGATCCACGAAGCAAGTAGAAATGATACAAGAAGAGCTGCAATAGCAACATACATTAAACTTTGTTTCATACTGGAGATAAACAAGGCATCGTGCTCAGTATAAGCAAAAGGTCCGAAATAATAAAACGTTACTTTTCCAAACTCGTTTCCATCATTAATTAACTTCTTTTTCGCTTCTATTGTTTCGTCTAGTTTCACACTTTTTTTCTCAGAAACTTTCAAGGCATTTTTTTTCAGTTTGTCCTGTGCTGACTTCAAATTTTTTCCTTTAAGTTCCCAAACCATGTTGCCTTGTTCGTCTTCTATAGAAAAATAAATATTATTTTCTAATGCTTTCTCAGAAAGTGCTGCAAGTTCCTCGCTGTTCCATGTTTCTCCACTATTTAACCACAATAAATCAATTGTATATACATACTGATTCAACAAATCTTCTTGTCGCTCTTCTACGTATTTACTAAAATGATTGTTCGTCAAACTTAATGCGACTAAACTAATCGATCCTATTATTAATGTTGCGATTGCTAAAAAGGAAAGAACTAATTGAGTTTTTATCGTTCTTTTTCTCATTAGTGGCCACCAAATCTATATCCTGTACCATGGACTGTCAAAATATACATAGGTGATTTAGCATCATTCTCAATTTTATGTCTTAAGTTTTTTATATGAGAATCGATGCTCCTATCTAGTCCATCAAATTCTATTCCCTTAACTTTCTCTATCAAATCACTACGAGAAAAGACTTTATTAGGTGTGGATATTAGGGCGTGTAGAATATCAAATTCAGTTGTTGTGAGGTTTAATTCCACTTGATGTAGATAAACTTGGCGACTTTCAGGATATACTATCAATTCTCCATTACTTGAAGAAAGCTTATTAGGATTTGATAAGGTCTCAGTTCTGCGCAATACAGTTTGTATTCTCGCAACTAATTCTTTGGGACTAAATGGTTTAATCATATAGTCATCGGCACCTAACTTGAGACCAGTAAGAATATCATCCTCATCAGACTTAGCTGTTAACATTATAATTGGTACATTTGATACTTCTCTAATTTTTCTACACACAGTCAATCCATCAGTATCCGGAAGCATTAAATCTAACACAACTAAATCAGGATTATTTTTCTCGAACTTTTCCAATGCCATTGCACCACTTATTGCTTTATAAACTGAATAATGATTAGCAACTAGATAGGCATCAATAATTTCCAAAATTTTTTCTTCATCGTCCACAATAAGAATTTTCATAGACAATCATCCTTCTTAACTTATTTTCTATTTAATTTCCATTTGTCCCATCATGCCATACTCTTCATGTTCTAATATATGACAATGATACATGAAAATACCTTTATGGTCGAATTTCACAAGAAGTTCTACTGTTTCATCCGGATTTACCAGCACAGTATCTTTCCATCCCTGCTCGTTTAATGCGGGCTGATTTCCGTCTCTAGATAAAATTTGAAACTGAACACCATGGATATGGAACGGATGAATCATTCCTCCCATCATACTATTAGTATTGTTAACTTCCCAAATCTCTTGAGTATCTAGTTTTTTAAATAAATCTATTCTTTCCATATCAAACTGCTTATTGTTGATGTTTACCATGTGAGACATTCCTCTTAAATTAATACTTTGTCTTGCTAAATCTTCCAATTTCTTTTCATCTAAAGTACTAATAGTATTTAGACTATCAGAGGGAGTAAACTCTTTGTTTTCTATCGTATTCTCAATTCTCATTGTCAAGGCAACCAAATTATTTGCTAGTAAATGAATTACCTCACCTTTTTTATAATTCTGAGTATCCACTAATATTTCTGCCCTTTCCCCGGGGGCTAAAAGTAGTTTACTAAGTTTAACAGAAGTATTCAGAAAACCACCATCTGTAGCAATTTGGTAGAATGATTCATCTTTATCCAAAGTAAAAGTGAAGTTTCTTGAATTAGATCCATTAACAATTCTATACCTCATCCATCGGTTTTTTATCTCAATATATGGATTGATAGTGCCATTAGTAAGCAACGTCTCCCCTTTTGTTCCATCAGAGTTAAAATCATTTTCATAGTTAATTTGATTAGTGGAGCTGAAAGATTTATCTTGCACAATCAAGGGAATGTCGTCGACACCATATTTGGAAGGTAAATCTAATGATTTTGAGTTGTCATCATCAATATACATCAAACCTGCTAAACCCTTATAAACTTGAGATGCTGTTTCTCCTTCCGGATGGGGATGAAACCAGAGTGTAGAAGCTTCTTGATCAACCTCGAATGTTACACTTTTTTTCTGTCCTGCTTCTATAATCTGATGTGGACCTCCATCTGCATCAGAAGCTACTTTCAAACCGTGCCAATGAAAAGATGTGCTAGCATCAAGATTATTGGTTGTATTGATAGTAACTTTTTGACCTTTTTTCAGTCTAATAACTGGTCCTAAAAAATCCCCGTTATAGCCTAATGTTTCAGTTTTTTCTCCATCCATTATTTGAACTTCTCCGTTTTGAGCAACTATATCATATATCACATTTTCTTTGCTTTTTGAAGATGGTTCAAGAACAGGGGGAATCAATAGTTGTCTCTCCGTTTGGTGTACTACCTTCAAATCAGCTTCTTGATTATCCCCCATCATATTGGACATTCTACTTGAGATTTGTCGTTGTTCTTCTTGAAAGACAACTTCAGCATGCTCCTCCTTGTTCTGCTGTTGAATCAATATGAAAACACCGCCTAGGGTCAACATTGATATTGTTGCTGCTAACCAAATATATTTATTATTCTTCAACCCATCATCTCCCATATCTATTATGTAGTTACCATAAAAAAAATATGTGGAGATTTTGTGTTGATTACCCCACATATACTTATACTTATATAGATATATCCCTAGTTACAGTATACTTTGTATTTTTTAGTAGTTGATTTAAGAATGTTAAAGTTAATTTTGAATCAGCATCGAAAGTAACTGTACCTCTAGCCAAATCAACTATTTTTACACTGACTGTTGGCTCTGCTTCCAAAGCATTTCTTACTTTTGATGCACACCTTGAGCAATTCATTCCGTCAATAACCACTATTTGCAAATATTTCATCATAAAATTCCTTCTTTCTTAAAAAAGTCGCCTATATTGGATTTACTAATCTAATCAATCTTTTAAGAATTGTCTTACAAGTATCATAAGGAAAATTTATGGAGAAACCATGTATAGAGTTTGTTTTAGAGCTTTTAAATATAGGATAGATACAGATTGATTTGTTTAGTGTATGATTGCATATCATGTACATATATCGCTAAGTATCGCGCCCAAAACATAGGTTTCGAGTTTCATGAATATCCTAACAGGTAGAAGTGCTATGATGATATTCGATAAGCATCCTAATATGAAATATAAGTTTAGAACTGCTATTTTGGATAGTTCTTCCTCCTATTCAAATAAATAATTGTTCTACATAAGAATTTCACAATCCTCTCTACCCTCCTCTACTACCAAGTGAAAATCCATTTCAACTAATACCAAAAACCTACATTGGGATTCCAAAGGATTTTTGAGTTCAAAAAAACATGAAATGCCTCTCAGAAATCCGTCCATTGGATTCAACATATACTTATGCACAAAAAGCAGTGAATAAATTTAAAAAACTGGTTTTTCTATATATCTCAATTTGAAAAAAGTAGAATATAGAGGAACTTTCTTACCATAAGAATTTACATATTTAATGTGATGATTCACCAAACTTATAATGCCTTATAATTCGTATTTTTCAACAATTGATTAATAACGCTAATTGATAAATCTGTCTTTGTTGCAATAGTTACTAAACCTTCTTCGAGATTTACTTTCCTAACAGAAATTGAGGGATTCTTTTCTAATGCATACTTAATTTCTCCGGCGCATCCTAGACAAGCCATTCCACTAATAAATAAGGTCTGTAAATGTTCAGTCATAAGACAATCACCTTTCCTATTTGACTTTGAAGTTTTTTAAGCGAAGTGAATTTAAAAGTACTGTTATTGAGCTAAAACTCATAGCAACGCCTGCAATTAACGGGCTTAATAAAGGCCCCCAAAAAATGTTCAAAACACCCATCGCTATTGGAACACTTAACATGTTATAAGCAAATGCCCAGTACAAATTTGACTTTATATTCCAAATTGTTTTTTTGCTTAAATCAATCGTGGATATTAGCAATTGCAGATCGTCGTTCATCAATATTATATCCGCAGATTCCATCGCTATATCAGTACCAGAACCCATCACAAAACCTATATCCGCTTGAGCGAGGGCAAGTGCATCGTTTATCCCATTACCTACCATTGCAACCCTATGTTCTTTTGACTGCAACATTTTAACATAATAGGCCTTTTCTTGAGGTAATACCTCACTAATAACGTTGGTGATCCCAACTTGATTAGCTATTGCCTGTGCAGTAAGTTTATTATCACCCGTGAGCATAACCACATTGAGGCCAAGTTTATTCAACTTTTGAATTGCTAATGCACTTGCTGGCTTTATAGTGTCTTCAATCGCAATTATTCCGAGAAAGATACGATCATTTGCAATATACACTGGTGTCTTTCCTTTAGATGCTAAATTATCTGAAATTAACTTAAATTTACTAATGTCTATATTCAACTGCTTAAAGAACTCTTCATTTCCTAAACTTACTTCGGTACCTTTCAATATAGCATTAATGCCCAATCCAGAGAAAGATTCGAATATACTAGGTTCAACCAGATCAATCCCCACGATTTCGGCTTCTTTTACAATTGCCTCCCCAAGCGGATGCTCGGATGCTTTTTCAGCAGAGGCCGCTAAAAACAAGAGAAAGTTTCTATCCATATTTTCTGCAAGTATTATATCTGTTACCACAGGTTTTCCTTTTGTAATCGTACCAGTTTTATCGAATAATATTGTTTTTACGTGATGAGTTGTTTCTAAAGCTTCACCACTTTTAATTAAAATACCATTTTCAGCGCCTTTTCCCATACCGACCATAATAGCTGTCCGTGTAGCTAAACCGAATGCACAAGGACATGTTATAACTAAAACTGAAATTAAGACTGAGAATGAAAACGAAATACTTTGTCCAGATAGCACCCAAAGTAGACTAGATCCAATCGCAACTAGAATAATGATATATACAAAGTAACTTGAAATGATATCAGCCAGTTTTTCGATTGGAGCTTTCGAAGATTGTGCATCATCCACTAGTTTGCTTATTTGAGCTAAAGTGGTGTCTTTACCAATATGAGTTGTTTCATATCTTATTACGCCATTTTTATTTTTACTGGGTCCTATTACTCGGTCATTAGCTTTCTTTTCAACAGGAAGATTTTCACCTGTAGGCATAGATTCATCAACTAAAGACTTACCACTTATTACAATACCATCCAGTGGCAAACGCTCTCCTGGTTTTGCTATGATCACATCTCCTACTAAAACTGATTCAATAGGAACAGTCTGTTCCTTATTATGTCTGATAGTTTTCGCTGTTTTGGGAGTCATCCTCATTAATTTTTGTATTGCTTCAGATGTCTTATCTTTCGTCACCAACTCTAGGTATTTCTCTAGTCTGATTAACGTTAATATCACTGCTGATGCTCCAAAGTAGAGCTCTTTTGTATAGAGATAATTTCCGAATATAATCTGTATTGTTGCAAAGGTGCCGTATAAAAAAGCAATACTTGTACCTAAAGCAATTAATGTATCCATATTCGGATGTTTTTTCATGAGTGCGGAAAATCCAGTTTTATAATAGTCTTTATTGGCCAATATAACCGGAGTGGTAAATATCAATTGCGTCAGCGAAAAAAAACTAGGGTTTGTCGTAGAATCAATTATTTCAAATAGGGGTAACTCAAGTATATTTGCACTAGCAACATATAGAACAGGAATTGTAAATAGCATTGACGTGATAAATCTTCGCCTTAGCTTCTGTTGCTCTTGTTCTTTTGTTTTATAAATTACTTGTTCCTCCTCTTCAGAAAGAGCATATAGCTGATATCCAAGAGTTTTGACAACATCACTTATTTTTGCAACCGCTGAAGGGTCAGTTGATATTACCGAGAGTTTTTCTGCTTCAAAATTTACGTTGGCATATTTGACATAAGTCATTGATTTAACTACATTTTCAATTTTGTTAGCGCAGGACACACAAGTCATTCCACTTATTCCAAATACCTTTATCTCAGTTTTTTTTCGAATCTCAGCGTCATAACCAATGTCTTGAATAGCTGTTATAACTGTATGATTAGACAAAACACCTTCATCATATTCCAATTTTAGAACCTCAGTTGTTAAGTTAACTTTAGCGAAATATACTCCATCCAACTCATGAATTTTTTTCTCTATTGTTGTTGCGCAAACTGCACAAGTCATTCCATAAAGATTATATTTTGAAATCATTGAATTCCTCCGTGTCAGAACGTTTAACCAATCCGTTTAAATAGTAGCTTACTTCTGAGATACAACCTTCATCCATTCCAGAAAGTAACCTTTGTATTTCGGTTTCTAAAAATTCTTGCTTCTTAATCAGTGAAGTGTAGTATCTTTGGTTTTTTGAAGTGTTAAACGTGATCACATTTTTATCTAACAACCTTCTTATTAACGTTTTTGTTGTGGAGGGATGCCAACTATTACGCTCTTGCATTCCATGTGTTATTAAACCACATGTTACCGGTTCATGTCTCCAGATAAACTTTAAAACATCTAACTCTGAATTCGATACCTGTATTTTGCGTTCGACCAAGACCATCCCTCCTTAGGCTATTCATAAAGTACGTTCTTCTTTATTAAACAAATGATGAATTGTTGTCAAAGTAGAAACACTTATAGTTACAATTAATAAAAAGCATAAAAAGAAAAATGTTTCCGGTAAAAAACTGATAATTGGATCTGTACGATAGTCAAACATCCAATCATCATTGTCAAAAAATACTTGATGAAAAAGCACAAATGCTTTATCAAAAAACAGAAGTGCCATTACACAGACTGATATTATCATCCACTTGATTAAACTAGTGATTTCTCTGACTTGATCACGCGTTACTAATTTTTTCCTGTTTAGGTATAAAAGAACGCTACTCGTAGAAAGAAGCAATGAATAGTTAAGCTGGAACAAAAATTTAACATCTTTAAAATGGTTTATACCGCGATCTGAGACGTATAGATTATCAAAAACCAATTCTTTTTGAAAAGGATTATTTAAATAGCCCATTAAATTTCTAAAATCTTGATTAACTTGAGATCTACTCCAGTTTTGAAAATTTATATCGCTTTGAAAGAATAAATTGATTTTGAGCAAACCAGGGAAGTTGATTGTCAATGTAATCGCGAGGGATAAAGCAAAGACAAAAAATAATAGAAATAGCATGCTTTTTTTCATTAAATTAATATTTATATTAGATCACTCCTTTTAATATAATGATAAAAAAACTTGTGTAGAAAATGTGTACTAATGTATCTGTCAAAAAGTCTACATAAAATTTCCATAATAGCCTGCTATAGTCAAAACAAGTTCATTAGGAAGGAGGGAAGAATTTGAGAGAACCCTACGACAGAGTATTTATTTCGTTTGGTCCATTTACTATTTATTGGTATGCCATTTTCATAGTGTTTGGGATCATAATCGGATATTTTGTTGCTAATAGAAGAGCAAAGCGTGCGGCATTGCCTGAGGATACAATTGTTGATCTGTTGTTATATGGATTGCCAGTTTCTATTATATCGGCCAGATTATACTATGTACTTTTTGAATTACCTTTGTACATTGATGATCCTTTAAGTATCTTAAAAATTTGGGAAGGTGGTCTAGCAATACATGGTGGATTAATTGGTGCTGTATTGACAGGGGTTATTTATTGCAAGAAGAAAAATCTTTCTTTTTGGAATGTTGCTGACGTAGTTGCTCCCAGTATAGTAATTGGACAAATCATTGGACGATGGGGAAATTTTATGAATCAAGAGGCCTATGGAGAAATTGTAGACATAGAGTTCCTGCAATCTCTGAAACTCCCATCTTTCATAATTGATCAAATGTATATTGATGGGGCCTACCATCATCCGACTTTTTTATATGAGTCTTTATGGAATATAGGAGTACTCATTATTTTGCTTCTGGTGTCTAGAAATAGAATGTTCTTTGGGCAAATATTTTTAATTTATGTTTCACTATATTCCGTCGGGAGATTCTGGATTGAAGGATTACGGACCGACAGTTTAATGCTAACAGCAAACTTGAGAATGGCTCAAGTCCTGTCCATAGTCCTATTAATTGGCTCTATATTAACTTACATCTATCTCAAAAAATCTAAGGAGGAAGATTTACATGGAAGCATTACTTAATCTCTTACCACTACTATTACTACTAATTTGCCCTATCTCAATGATGTTTATGCATAAAGGGCACGGACATGCTGGGCATCATCATATGCATGGAGAAGATCATTCAAAACACACTGGTTCCGAAAATGATATAGCAAGTTTAAAAATCCAAACTGAGCAATTAAAAGAAGAAGTTGCTACTCTAAAGAACTTAGTTAAGGAGCGATGACAATGCAGTGGTTATTACTTTTATTATGTCCGATAATGATGATATTTATGATGAGGGGTATGTACTCAGGATCGCATAATGAAAAAGATGACGAACAATTGAAACAGGATCTTGAAAATTTAAAAGAGCAAAATGATATCTTAAGTAGTGAACTAAGCGATTTGAAATCACGGTTAAAATAAGTTAAAGGAGTGTGATTTATATTTCACACTCCTTTAAAATTCACTAAATTCATGGTTCAGAATAGAATTGATTCTCTCAAAATATTTAGTCTAACTTTACTCTTTATAAAACGAATAAGGCATGCGTGGTTTATAATCTTTCTTTATGTATTTCTGACACCAAAGAAAATGATCCTCATCATTCCATCCACTCGTTGCATTCCACCAAGAGTACATAACATTCCCTGGTGTATGGGGTAGTCCATACACCAGGGGATTCTAGAAGTAAGATTTATTGTTTCTTTTTTAAGTGCAAATAAAACCATTATCTTCGATGAATATAAGGAAAATACCTTTTTAGATAACATTTCTAGGTTATGAATAGATAGTATTCACTCTATCCGCAATTTTCTTCAACGAAAAGTTACTAAAATGGAAGCATGGGCAGCATTAATATGATGATTTTCTTCTAGACGTTGCTAAGACATTCAATAGCAATGAGCGCCATTATAAATGTGGAAGCTACTCGTAAAAAAAGGGAAGATTGATTTCCAATTCTGCCCAAATGCTTATTTATACTACAATTAACCGTATTAATTTCAACTTCTTTGTCCAGAATAACTACCGAACTAGTTCACCACTTGGATAATGAGATATCGGGGCTAAAATTGTAAAATCTTTGCCAAATTTCTTCATAAAATTAGCATGTTTCTCTAAATCTGTAAATAGAATGTATCGTAAGTGATCATGCAAATTTTGATTACGCATATAATGTGGTCTATTAAATTGTGCTCGTATCTCCTCTTCACGTTGATCTGGTGAGACAATATACATCATCAAATTTTCTTGATGAATCGAATACAAATCATCCATTCGATTCATCCCAGAAATTATTGACGTCGATTTTTCAACCTCAAAAGCACATATCGGTTCCCCATTTTTTGAAAACCAAATAACATCAATCAAACCAATCGTCCTACTTAACGGATTTGGTAATTGATAGATTGTTTCTGGTAATAGAGGTATAGACACATCTCCTAAGCGATTCCCATCTACAATTCTATTATGATCGTTTGAGGCAATCCAAGCATGATAACCTATCTCATTACCTAAAGTAGCTAAGATATATTGGATTTTTTGGTGCACATTTTTGCCATCCTCTTTTTCCAACTTCTGTTTTATTAATTTCTGTGTGTTACTTTCTGAAATTCTGACATACTCTTCTTCATTTTCGCGAACAATATAATTTAGTTTCCCAATATCAAATAAAAAAGCTGAGATAGCACCCAAATCTTTCGAAAAAAGTCCTCCTAAGCAGTTGAGTTCAATCATACCATCACGGAGTTTAAAATAGTCCTCCCATTTACCTAAGCGAATTTTCGAGCCCGTAAGATAATTATATCCATTTACAATAGCTGTGTTAAAAGGAGGGAAAATGGTAGGTTCTAGAAAATATAAAATGTTTGCGACAGCTGGACCAAGCCCTCTGATTTTCTTTTCTGCTAGAATATTTATAGCAAATAACATTTTAATTTCTTGATTAGCTTTAAGAATTTGATCAAGACAAAGTGAAAAAGCTAACTGATTTTCCCTATTTTCATAAATATCCGGAATTCTCAATTTAGGTTTCCACATAAATGCATGCTTGGCTCCTTTAAAAATTTCTGTTTGTTCTGCAATTACATTCATTATGTCCTCTAGGGCTGAATTTTTAAAATCTGTTGGGAACGTTCCGTTATTGACATGTTTGATAAGTACTTGTACGTATTTCCTAACTTTTTTAAACGCTTTCAAACGTTTTTCACTTTTGATAAACCAAGTTTGATACAGTAAATTTTCGCGTAATTTATATTGATTAAACACATCTGTTAAATAAGTATTATCCACTGTAATGATAACCACCATCCCTATTAATATCAATTATTAATATTTTTATAACCTAGTCATCTCTAATAAAACGTGCTACATGCAACATTCCTAATATAATCAATTATAACGATAGTAGTTACTTTGGCCTGATATCTATGACTTTTCTTATTAAAAGTCTAGTTCGGCTCCATTCTGTAATCAATGTAAATGTAGGATTTGTATTATTTATTAGTCATACTAATAAATTAATGGATTCTCTTCTATTCCTAAAATTTCAACAATCAATTTATGAGGTAAACATATACTCATTTCCCCTGGTCTACTAATCCAGCCTGTACGAACAGCAATTTGATCAGGACTATTATCTTCTTTTACCCTAATTTTCCCTGGAGCTACTTCAATAATATTGTATTTCCCTTTTTGAGGATAATATGTTTTTTCTAAAGACTCACTAACTTGTGATAAGTTAAATTTGTCTACGACTTCTCCATCTATTTTAACAACTGCAATTACATCTTTACTTTCTCTATTATTTTCATTTTTATTAGTATCAAATAGTAAATATGGTAAAAATGATGCCATAATGACTCCAATAATAATGAGATAGTCCCAAGGTTTCGTAAGTCTCAATATTTTATCCACTAAATTCGTTCTCCTATATTAACTTTTGATATCATACTTTACAGTTGTGTGAATTTTATGTAGATATGTTTCTACTCCACAAAATCTCCATAAGTTTTAGTTATTTTAAATCTGTCTATTAAATTGAAATGTAGCATATGGATCCTATTACTTTTTGTATAGTAATTCCAATTTCAGTTCCTAATAGAACCTGTAATACACATAAAAATAGAGAGGAGAATATTTGTAAAATATTTCTTCACAATTAAAAATAAGGGAAGTGAAAAATCAATTTGAAAAAAATAATTATATCTACCTCGGTCATTGTGTTTTCGCTATTTTTTAGTAATAGTATATTAGTTAAAGCGCAGACTATTGAGGAAAAAATTAAAGAAAAAAATGATAAAATTGAAACGATTGTGAAAGATCAAAAATCAGCTAAAATTTATCTTACTGATTTAGATAACAAAATAACTCAGCTAGAAAATGAATATCAAAAAGTGCTAAAGGAAAAAAACACATCTGAGAAAAAACTTACCGAAATTAATCAAAAAATTACTACTCTTGAGAAAAAAATACACCTTAGAAATAAACTTATCGAAGAACAAGCTCGGAATGCACAAGTAAATCAAAAAAGTGACTCTATAATATCTGTCATGGTAAACGCTGAATCATTATCAGATGCAGTCACAGCAGCCTTTGGTATGACTAAGCTTATTTCTGCTAGTAATGAGATTATGCAGGCTCAGATAGATGATAAAGAAAGTTTAGATGAATTAAAAAAAGAAGCTGAGAAAAAAGTTATAGATGCGGAAAAGGAAACTCGCTCTCTCGAAGAGAAAGAAAAAAATCTTATAGAAGCTAAATTGAATCAAAGTATAAAAATTAATGAGATATCCGCTTCTTTGGCGACAGAGCAATCCGAGAAAGAAAAATTTGAAAATCAAAAACAAGAAGCAGAAAAAAGAAGGGAAGAGGAACTTAAAGCCCTAGCAGAGGAAAAGAAAAAAGAAGCAGAAGCTGCGGCTATTTTAAAAGCTCAAGAGGAAGAATCTGCATCTATTATAAAAGATCAGAAAAACGAAGTATCACAAATAGATGGTAACGAAGACATAGGAACAGATCAAGGAAATACTGATACGCAGGAAGAAAAACAGATCACAAATGAAACTTCGGATAAAGAATCCAACTCAGTTAATCAAGATGAGTACCAAGACAACAATAATTCTTCCAATAATAATCAGGTTCAAAGCCCTAGTTCTTCTGGTTGGGGCGCACCCGTAGCCAACATTATTGTCACAAGTCCATTTGGCGGAAGATCTGATCCTACTGGATTCTCTGGATCTTTTCACGATGGTATAGATATGGGTGGAACTTCGTCAACGCCTATCATGGCATCTAGATCAGGAACTGTAGTGCAGGCATCCTTTGATGGATCCGCAGGTAATTACATTATTATTGATCACGGAGATGGCTACTACTCATATTACCTTCACCTAAGTAATTTTATTGCTACACTGGGCCAATCAGTGAGTGCTGGCCAGACCATTGGCACCATGGGGACTACAGGAAATTCAACTGGAGTTCATTTACATTTTGGAATAGCGACTAGCTCAAATTGGTCTGGATTCGTAGATCCTGCTCCATTTCTAGGAATCTAAAAATGATAAAAAGAATCAAGCGTATTTTTTTAAATTTACTTTTAATTACCATTTTTCTTATAGGCTTAGTTTTAATATTTAATTTTCAAATTCGATCTTACTTACTGAATAAACAAGTTCAACAATATGACATAGCAAATTATTCAAAGAAAGATTTGGAAGACAATCTGAAAAGGAAAGGAAACTTTGACTTTGATTCTGTTGAATCTATTTCAAATGAGTTAGTATTAAAAGCACAATTTAAAAATAGTGATTTACCTATAATAGGTGGTATCGCTATACCCGATGTAAAATTATCTTTACCCATATACAAAGGCTTAGACAATATTTCACTACTTTCTGGGGCTGGTACAATGAAATCAAATCAGCAGATGGGAGAACGAAATTATGCTTTAGCAAGCCATAGTGCTAAAGATAAAACTATATTATTTTCTCCATTAGAGTTTATTTCTCTAAAAGAAAAAATATATGTAACAGACTTAAAGAATATTTATATTTACCAAGTGTCTTTGAAAGAAAAAGTGGATCCATCAAAAGTAGAAGTCATTGATGATATTCCTAATAAAGAAATGATCACTCTTGTTACATGCGGGGATTTGGAAGCTGTAACGAGATTGATTGTACAAGGCACACTGATCGATACAGTTGAATTTAAGAATGCTAATCAATATATCCAATCTTTATTTAGCTAATATAAAAAGTCTTATCAGTCCTGACAGATTACGAGTAGTACTTTTTATCAAAGAAAGAAGGTGCTTTCTAAATTCAAATTGTTTTATGGTCATAATAAATTAAATAGGGAAACGAACGCGATTATAAGTTCGTTTCCCTATTTTTTATGAGTGTCTTTAATCTAATTGAAAAGAGCCCTTTTTGATCCAACCTCAAGAAAATTTTGAAAAAATCTTACTATGGAGCTAACTAGTAACGCACCCTATTTAATCAATTAGGAATTTGCTCATCTCCCCCTTGTCATTCTATAGTTTCTAGGGAAGATTCAGACTGTGATTTTCCTAAGGAATATCCTCGTAATGACCGCAAGTAGCAATATTAATAATTGATTCCAAAACCATAAAGCAAAATTTATTTCCTACACTACTAGCAAATAACCTAGAATCACTGACCAAAAAAATTCAGCTGATTAGTATTTTCTTCATTTCCCATAAACCTAAGTCTAGAGCCCGTGCCATTAAATAGATACATAGGAAACTAAAAAGAAACGCATGCCATAGATTAAACATTCTCGACGAGTAATCTGCTTTGAGAGAAAGAAAGTCGGTACCACTACAAGTGATTGTATGTCACTATATATATGCGGATAAACTGATTTTGTTGTATTAACAAAGGTTCGATTAAAATAAACTCCGTTAAAAATCTTTGCTAAGAATTTAGTAAAAAAAGTTGATTCTATCGTTTGAACAGTGTTTCGAATCCCTTACGTCAAGTAGAACAATGTGGGGAGAATAAGTGCAGCCGTCATTAATAACGCTAATAGTGCATAAACAGTAAGTTTTAGCAGCATTCGACTAAATTCCGCAATTCGAAGATGCCTTCGATACCCCACAGCAAAAAAGAATAGAACTGAAAAAAAGTAACCATATATGCAATATAAAAATTCGAAACAATCAACAGAAAAATTCACACAATGTACCGCTTCAGCAGAATGTTCTTTTCAATGAAAAAGTGGATCTCGTCAATAATGAATGGTAAAAGAAAAAAGCATCCAGCCAAATAACATTTAAAAAATAGCCAGCCATTATACCAGAAAACATATAATTCAAAGCTTGCAACAAAGCAATACCTGGCTTATTGCTGAAGGGTACGTGGGTAACCATCTAGAACAAAGCCATTTTCAACATCTTTTGCTTGTAAGCGACTCTTAACCAATGAGATTATCCACTCATCTGGAACTAGCTCTCCTTTATTCATATATTCTTGCACTCTGAGTCCGAATGTATCTTTCTCCTTGGTTGCTTCTCGTAACATTTCACCAGTTGAAATAGCCGTCAGGTGGTACTCCTCTGCGATTCTTTTAGCTTGGGTGCCTTTCCCAGCACCAGGTAACCCTAAAAGGACCAGCCTCATAATTTTTCCTCCTTATAAACTAAAAAAGGAAGAGATGATTTTTTAAATTATTTCATCTCTTCCTTTCCTGTGAAACTATTGTATTTTTACACGATAAGGTCATTCAATTATTTCATGTGCCAAATAACTGTTTATTTTGGCTCTAATTTCAATGTCATAGCATTGATGGCAACAATTACAGTCGAAAGTGACATCAAGACGGCACCGACTGCTGGAGTTAATGTTATGCCAATTGGTGCTAGTATTCCTGCAGCTATTGGGATCGCGATAAAGTTATACCCTGCTCCCCAAACAAGATTTTCTTTCATCTTACGTGTGGTCTTCTGAGCCAACTCGATAAAGGATTCAATGTCGCCAGGGTCTGACTGTGTCAAGATGACATCGGCTGAATCCAATGCTACTTGAGTTCCGGCACCAACAGCTATACCAACGTCTGCTAATGCAAGAGAAGGTGCATCGTTGACCCCGTCACCGACCATGATAACTTTCTTTCCTTCTGCTTTAAGTTTTTCAATTAATTCATATTTGTCTTGAGGAGATTGATTAGCTAGATAATCAATACCTAAAATTTCTGCAGCTCCTTGAGCCGCTTTTTCATTGTCACCCGTTGCCATAATCGGCTGAATCTTGTTCTTTTTAAGGGCTTGTATTAAGTCTTTACTTGTCGGTTTTAATTCATCCCCTAAAGCTACAGCACCGATTGCTTGGTCGTTTTCTACTAAGACACTGAGGGTTGCTCCTTTTGGAATATCCATATCCAGATTACGTCCATATGATTTTTGACTGATTAATTGATAACGATGTCCGTTAGCTTGACCTTCTACACCAGCGCCAGAAATAACATCAATCGAATCAAAACTTACTGGACGTATCCCTTGCTGTTCTGCGTAACTAATAATTGACTGAGCGATAGGGTGACTAGATCCACCTTCGATACCTGACAATAAGGCAACGATTTCATCTTTCGTATATTTATCATTAAAGAGTTCAACATCTAATACTTTAAACTCACCAGTTGTTAAAGTTCCCGTTTTATCTAAAACTATAACATCTGCTTTTGTAGTCAACTCCAAAGCGTCCCGGTCTTTCACTAATAATCCCCGACTGGCCCCTAAGCTGGTACTACGAGCAGTCACCAATGGAATAGCCAGACCCAGGGCATGCGGACAAGCAATAACTAATGTGGTGACTGTAAAAATAACTGCCGTTGGTACATCAGCTATAACCATCCATATGACAAGGGCAATAAGCGCTACAATAACCGCAATATAAAAGAGCCATCCTGCAACTTTTTGTGCAAGATTTTCTGCTCGAGAAGATTGGCCTTGAGCTTGACTGATTAATGCCTGAACCTGAGAAATGAAGGACTTATCGCCCGTCTGCTTTATTTCCACATAGAGGACTCCGCCACCATTGGTTGATCCACCGATGACCTCATCTCCGGGATTTTTTTCAATTGGTTTCGATTCCCCAGTCACAAGCGCTTCGTTTACACGTGATTCTCCGCGAATAATGATACCATCAGCTGGAACATTTTCTCCTGCTTGAACACGGATAACATCTCCAATCTGAAGTTCAGACACAGGACGAGTCTCAATCGAATCGTCTTCTAAAACAACATGAGCATCTTTCGGCACCAACTCAGCCAATGCTTTTTGCGCGTCCCCTGCTTCACCCAATGCCTTCATTTCAATCCAGTGTCCTAATAACATGATTAAAATTAACGTTGTAAACTCAAAGAAGAAGTCCATGACATGTTCTCCGGTCACATATCGAGCGGCCACTGCGTAAACACTATAGGCATAAGAAACCGTTATTCCCAAAGTAATCAAGGACATCATGCCTGGAGCTTTTGAATTAAACTCATCTTTCGCACCCATGTAGAATGGTTTTCCGCCATAAATGTATAGAATTGTTGCCAATACAGCCGCTACAACGTCTGCATAAGGAAAAATAATTTGGAAAGGCAACTGAATATCCATCATAGGAGTAATGAGTAAGATTGCAATTCCTAATGGGAGTGACTTCAAGAAAATCTCCTTAAAGCTACCGTGATGGTGGTGGGCATGCCCTCCCATTGCGCCATGATCCATTTCACTGTGATTCATCTTGCTGTGATCCATCTGACTATGGTCCATCTTGCTGTGATCCATCTGACTATGGTCCATCTTGCTGTGATCCATGTCGCCGTGATTATGATGACTATGTGACGAATGTTTTTTGTTATTACTCATTTTTAATTCCTCCTTATTATATTAGAGAATAATTTTAAAGTTTTAGAACTTTCTCATCTAACACTGCATATAATTCTCATGAAAAGGGTTCTATACTTTATCTCTATCTACTATCTATGAATAAATGGTATTTGTACTTTATGCACTTAATACTGAATAGTTAGTTTCTGCTAAAGCAGCATTGAGCGTTTCGGTATCAATCTCTGTTTGACTTTCAAGTACTGCTTTTTTAGTCGCTAAATCAACCTCTACAGATTCAACCCCTTCAATAGCTGAAAATCTTTCTTGTACCGTGTTCGCACAACCTGCACATTTTACGCCATCTAATAAGACTTCTTTTTTCATTATTTTATTCCCCTTTTTTTTTTTTTATCTTCTCCTATTATATAGAATAGGAAGAAGTTTAAATCCCAAATAAGCTACGTGTTTTCTAAACAACTGCTGGTTTGAATCGTCTTAACCGTAAAGCATTGAGCAAGACCGATACGGAGCTGAAACTCATGGCGACTGCCGCAAACATTGGATTCATCAATGGTCCGCCAAAAATATGCAAGAGACCCATCGCAACTGGAATACCTACAAGGTTGTAAGCAAAAGCCCAGAACAAGTTTTGTTTAATGTTTCGTAGCGTTGCATGACTTAAATCAATCGCAGTCAATACAGCGGTTAAATCATTACGCATAAGGACAATATCAGCCGATTCAATCGCCACGTCTGTACCTGATCCAACTGCAATTCCGACATCTGCTTGAGCTAATGCGGGTGCATCGTTAATGCCGTCTCCAACCATCGCTACCTTCTTGCCTGCCTCTTGTAGTTTTTTGACTTCCTCTGCTTTATCTTCAGGTAATACTTCACTTAATACACTGTCTATACCCACTTGCTTAGCAATCGCTTTGGCTGTTCGTTTGTTATCTCCAGTAATCATGATTACTTCAACACCGCGTCTTCTAAGTTCTTTAACAGCCTTCATACTATTTTCCTTGAGTGTGTCAGCTACTGCGATAATTCCAGCTAGTTCTCCATCAACAGAGAGATACATCGGTGTTTTTCCTTCGTCTGCTAAACGATCGGATTCTTTTTCCACACTTGATAAATCAATCTTTTGCTCTAGCATCAGTTTACGGTTTCCAATGTACATATCTTTGCCCTCAATTTCAATTCGAATCCCGTGTCCAGGAATCGCTTCAAAATGATCTGGTTTAGCTAATGTCATGTTCTCTTCTTTTGATTTCTGTACGATGGCTTCGCCTAATGGGTGTTCAGAACCTGTTTCACCGGAAGCTGCATAATATAAAAGATTTTCTTTAGTAATAAGAGGAGTTACCAAAATATCCGTCACGCTAGGTTTACCTTCTGTCAGTGTCCCTGTTTTATCAAATACAATCGTGTCTAAATTATGAGTGGTTTCTAACGCCTCACCACTCTTTATCAAGACACCATGTTCTGCCCCTTTTCCGGTTCCAACCATAATACTTGTTGGAGTCGCCAAACCTAAGGCACATGGACAAGCAATGACAAGGGTTGTTATGATAACGGATAAAGCAAATATTCCAGATTGACCTGCAATTAACCAAGCAATCCCTGCTAAAACGGCTAATGCTATAACAATCGGTACGAAATATCTGGTAATGATATCGGCCATTCGAGCAATGGGGGCTTTAGACCCTTGAGCATCTTCTACTAATTTTATGATTTGAGATAGAGTTGTATCACTTCCCACTCGAGTCGCGCGGTAATCAATGGAACCATTTTTATTGATACTAGCCCCAATAACCTCGTCTCCACTTTCCTTTTCCACGGGGATACTTTCTCCTGTCAGCATTGATTCATCGACTGAAGTGCGTCCCTCAACAACAACACCATCTACAGGCATACTTTCTCCCGGACGAACTCGAATAACATCTCCTAAAGCGACTTCGTCCACAGTAATCTCTTGTTCCACACCATTACGTATCACTCGAGCTGTTTTAGGAACCAAGTTGACTAATTTTTCAATCGCTGAGGACATTTGCCCCTTTGATCGCTCTTCTAAAAATAACCCTAACGTATGAAGAGTTAAGATAACTCCAGTCACTTCATAGTAAAGTAAATCGGAAAAGTTGCCGTAACCTAAGCCAGCTCCGATCGTCGCTGCCAGACTGTATACAAAAGCGGCCGCGGTACCAAGGGCAATCAGGGAATCCATATTTGGGTGACCTTTAAATAAGGTTTTGAATCCCTTCTGGAAATATTCCCAGCTTACTACCATTATCGGCAAAGTCAGAATAAGTTGTAAAAGAGAAAAATTAAATGCATTTATCATTGGGTCAACGATATTTGGTAGAGGCATACCTACCATATGACCCATGGATATAATTAGTAAAGGGATTGTAAATATAATGGATATCCCAAAACGATTTGAAAGTTGCTTCATTCTTTTTTCTTTTTTCTCACGCTTCTCTGCTCGTGAATTATCTTGAGTCTCAGTTGTTTCTAATACGGCTGCATAACCACTATTGGATACAGCACCAGTCACATCAGATACTGAAATTGCTGACGGGTTATAAGAAACTTGCATTTTTTCTGTCGCTAAATTGACTGAAGCTTTATCTACGCCCGACAACTTTCCGACAGCTTTTTCAATTGTCTGTGCACAGGATGCGCAGGTCATCCCTTCAATTGCAAAGGTTTGCGTCGTTCCTTCTTGGGCAATCAGTTCATACCCTGAATTATCCACCGCTTTTTGTAGATTTTCTACCGAAAAAGTTGTTTCATTGTATTCTATACTCAACTTTTCTGTTGCTAGGTTCACGGAAGCCTGTGTGACCCCACGTACTTTTTTTGCCGCTTTTTCTACTGTCTGCGCACAAGACGCACAGGTCATACCTTCTATGGCAAACGATTTATTCTCCAATTTTTTCGCTCCTTATTCTCCATGATGATGTAAATGGCAATCGCATTGCCCTTCTGTACACTGACAATCCACTTCTTCTACTGCGAAAGCTTTTTTCATCTCTAATATTTCTTCTAGTCGCTGGATATCATCGAAGCTTAAGACATGATCTTCAATGATACTCCCTACTACATTCCCGACACTCTTTCGACAAATACGGTTGAAAATATCGTTTGTAAAACTTCTTACCGCTTCTTTCTCTTCGATATTTGCCGAATAAATATATTTTCTACCTTCTTGTTCTGTATTCAGTGCGCCTTTTTCCACGAGTCGACCTAAGAGCGTTTTGGTTGTCGCTTGTTTCCAGTCCATTTTCTCTCCCAATGTAGAAATGACTTCTTTACTAGTCACTCGACCATTCGCCCAGACTACACGCATAACTTCCCATTCAGCATCGGTTATATGAAGGTCTACAGCTATAGTACTCATATTCTCTCCCCCTTTCGTTTACTCACGTAAACATTAATGTTAAATAGAGTTTACACTAGTAAACAATTATTGTCAAGAGTTGGTTCTGTTGCAAAGTTTTAAATAAAGAATAAAATCCCTTACGGTATCTATGATTTAAGCTGGGATTCCCAATAATACCTTGATTTCAGTACAGACCGAAAACCCGAAGAGAGTGCCTTCTTTTCGG
>OJJJ01000391.1_pt1 | contig 22776 bp, 25 predicted proteins | sample 1596311 | NCBI WGS metagenome assembly OJJJ01 (sample SAMEA4350140, study PRJEB24818) | metagenome | biome: human; feature: gut; material: faeces | place: Denmark | collected 2013-09 | reverse complement strand
GGGTAACGCACACCAGCCAAAGCCCTGCACCGCCATACTCAAGAGTAACAGGTAATTCGGTGCCGACCAGACCGGCCCGCGCGCCAGCGTCGGCTCGCGTTCGAGATAGGTATTCAGCCGTAGCTCACGCCAGCCGTGCAGCTCATCAGCCTGAGTCTCAGGCTGCCCGGCAAGGGGATGCGTTGTCGAAACATAAATCGCCATTCGGGTTTGCATCGGAAGCCGGGTGACGCCAATACCGGTCGGGTAGCTGTCGCGCGCTTCCGTCAGACCAATCTGTGCCCGCTCCTTTTGCAGCAGATCGATAACGTCCTCATCCTCACCGATCAGGCACTCAAATTCCGTGTGCGGAAAGCGGTGATCGAACTGACTCAGCAAATCTTCCAGCACGTCCGGGTTGAGCGTATCGGAGAGCACAAACGTCAGGCGCGCCTCTGTTTGCGCGGTTAACGACACTGCCAGCTCATCCAGACGCGCACTGGCCGCCAGGATCGATTGTACATAGCCAAGCACCTGCTCCCCCTGGGCGGTTAACACCGGCTGGCGCGCCGAGCGATCAAAAAGCTCAAACCCTAAATCAGCTTCAAGGTTCGCAATGGAGGTACTGATGGTGGACTGGCTTTTACGCAAACGACGGGCAGCGCCGGAAAACGATCCCGCCGCAACCGTTTCAACGAACGCCGTCAGGGCTTCGGGTGAATAACGCATGAAGTATCTACTTTTACGATGGATACTATCTTTTATATATCATCTTTAACGATAAGAATAGGCCGCATCAACGCCCCTACCGGCGAATCATGAGATCACTATGCAACATCAGGATACACTCCAACGAAAACTGCCGGAGCGGATCTTCCACGCCGTCTGCTTCGAAGGGATCGCCACGGCTATTCTCGCTCCCACCGCCGCATGGTTAATGCAGCGCTCAGTGGTTGAAATGGGCGGGCTTACCATCATCCTGGCGACGACCGCGATGCTCTGGAACATTATTTATAACTTCGGCTTCGACCGTTTCTGGCCCGTACAGCGCGTTAAACGCACGGCCAAAGTACGTGCGCTGCATGCGCTGGGATTTGAGTGCGGGTTTATTGTGATCGGCGTGTCTATTGTCGCCGCCGTTCTGGGCGTAACACTTTTGCAGGCCTTCACGCTTGAAATCGGGTTCTTCCTGTTCTTCCTGCCGTACACCATGTTTTATAACTGGGCGTATGACACCCTGCGTGAGAAATTCATCAAACGCCGCCAGCAGCGTCGCGCCCTGGCAAGCTAACGTCCCACTGGCCGGACACCCGCTCCGGCCAGCCCCTCCGAAGCAACTGCGACCTCGCCACAGAATTATGGTAAATTGCACTCCTTTTTGTTGGTTTTATAGTTGATACGTTGCTCTAATGTCGAAAATTTGGTCAAAAGAAGAGACTCTCTGGAGTTTCGCCCTCTATGGCACAGCCGTAGGCGCAGGAACGCTCTTTCTGCCCATTCAGCTCGGCTCCGCAGGCGCGATTGTCCTGCTCATTACCGCCCTTGTGGCCTATCCCTTAACCTACTGGCCGCACAAAGCGCTGGCACAGTTTATCCTCTCATCGAAAACAAACGGGAATGAAGGGATCACCGGAGCCGTCACGCATTACTACGGCAAGAAGATCGGCAATCTCATCACAACTCTCTATTTCGTTGCCTTCTTTGTGGTGGTGCTGATTTATGCGGTAGCGATCACCAACTCGTTAACGGAACAACTGGCGAAGCATATGACGGTGGATACTGCCCTGCGAATGCTGGTGAGTTTTGGTGTCGTGCTGGTCCTGAATGCCATCTTCCTGATGGGACGACACATCACCATCAGGGTGATGGGCTTTCTGGTGTTCCCGCTGATCGCCTACTTCCTGTTTGTCTCGCTGTATCTGACCGGAAGCTGGCAGCCGTCGCTGCTTACCAGCCAGATGGCGTTCGATAACCATACGCTGCACCAGGTGTGGATTTCGATCCCGGTGATGGTTTTCGCGTTTAGCCATACCCCGATTATCTCGACCTTCGCCGTTGACCGTCGGGAGAAGTACGGTGACGAGGCCATGGGTAAATGCAAAAAAATCATGAAGGTGGCCTATCTGATCATCTGCCTGAGCGTGCTGTTCTTTGTGTTCAGTTGCCTGCTTTCTATTCCACGGTCATATATCGTGGCGGCGAAGGAGGAAGGGGTGACGATCTTGTCGGCGCTGTCGATGATGCCCTCTTCTCCGGCGTGGCTCGGCATCTCCGGGATTATTGTGGCAATCGTTGCAATGTCGAAATCGTTCCTTGGTACTTATTTTGGCGTGATTGAAGGGGCGACCGAGATTGTGAAATCGTCACTGAATCAGGTCGGCATGAAGAAAAGCCGCGCTTTTAACCGCGCGATTTCGATTCTGGGCGTGTCGTTGATTACCTTTGCGGTGTGCTGCATTAACCCGAATGCCATCTCGATGATTTACGCCATCAGCGGCCCGCTTATCGCCCTGATCCTGTTCATTATGCCAACGCTTTCAACGTACCTGATCCCGTCGCTGAAACAGTACCGCTCCACCGGCAACCTGCTGACATTTATCGTCGGCGTGCTGTGTGTGTCGGTAATGTTTGTGGGTTAATCCGTCTATGCCCGGCGCGATGCCGGGCACACGGTTCAGGCACGAATATCGTCATACTCCCGCGTGTTGTCGAACTCGTGCTTAGCAAACGGGCACAGCGGGATAATTTTACGCTTCTCACCGCGCATCTTCTCCACCACCTTTGCCACCAGTTGCTTACCTACCCCCTGCCCTTTAAGGCTTGGGTCCACATCGGTATGCTCAATAATGCTCAGATGCTCTCCGGTCGGGACAAAAACAATCTCAGCTACCTGATTACCGTCTGCATCGTTAACATAAAATTTGTTATGGCCTTCCAGAATCTCCATGGTTCCTCGCTTATTTCTGGCGATACTTCAACGCACCGCTTGGGCAGGTATCAATCACACGTATGACAGTTTCAACGTCAACTTCATCCGGCATGATCCACGGTTTACGTTTCAGATTGAAGAGCTGCGCGCTGCCGCGCACGCAATTACCTGAATGTTTGCAGATGCTGGTGTTGAAGTAGACATCAATGTTTTCCCCGGTGTAGGCCCGGTAACCCGCGTCCAGTAGCTCTTTATCCACGACATTACCTCGTTTTTATTTTTCCGTTGCGAATGAAGCATAGTCCCCCAGCCCCCCGCTGGCTATGCTTCATTCGTTCTAAAAACGGTTGCGCACTGCCTCGCCTCACCAGGCATTGTCCGCTCCGTTAACGGCGTCAACGAATCACGATCTGCAATATAACCATGACGATCAGCTAAGAATAATCCTAATATTTATTTTCTCACTGCGACGGAATATATTTTCCCGCTTGTAAACTCGTGTAATTATTACCGCCGCGCTGACAAATAAGAATATTAGCCAGGCGTTAAAGGTATGATTTATTAAATTCTAAGCCTAACCAATGGATTTCCCTTACCTTTCCATACACCGTCCTCAAGTGAAAACGAAGCGGCATATTTTGCAATATTTCAAAATATTACAGTTACGAGCCAAACGACAAATTTGACTCTTTGGATATAACGACTAATGTTAATTCCTGAACGACAACTGATACGAATGACAACTCGTATCTCCTGACATAAACGCAACATGAGGGTTGATATATGGCAGAGCATCGTGGTGGTTCCGGTAATTTCGCTGAAGACCGTGAAAAAGCATCTGACGCTGGACGTAAAGGTGGCCAGCATAGCGGCGGTAATTTTAAAAACGATCCGCAACGCGCCTCTGAAGCAGGCAAAAAAGGGGGACAAAATAGTCATGGCGGAGGCCGTAAATCTGACAACTCCTGAGTATATTTAAGTCCCTTATAAATAATCAGAGAGAATGCTGCGGGCCGGGTGGCTCGCAGTATACGAACTTATTTAATCGGAGCACTGGTATGAATATGAAAAGCATCGAAGATGTCTTTATCCACCTGTTATCAGATACCTATAGCGCCGAAAAGCAGCTAGCCCGCGCGCTCGGTAAGCTCTCTCGTGCCGCATCCAGCGAGCAGCTAAGCACAGCCTTTACTGCGCACCAGGAAGAGACGCAGGGTCAGATTGAGCGAATCGATCAGATCATTGAGCAGGAATCGGGTATTAAACTTAAACGCATGAAATGCGTTGCAATGGAAGGTTTAATAGAAGAAGCGAATGAAGTCATTGAGAGCACAGAGAAAAATGAAGTGCGTGATGCCGCATTAATTGCCGCCGCACAAAAAGTCGAACACTATGAAATTGCAAGTTACGGTACTCTGGCGACTTTAGCTGAGCAATTAGGCTATAAAAAAGCAGTAAAACTTCTTGCCGAAACACTGGAAGAAGAAAAAGCAACCGATCTTAAACTCACCGACCTGGCTGTAGGAAATATTAACCAAAAAGCGCAAAAATAACGCTATTCTACAGGTTAAATAAAAATGAGCATCAGTCCCAGGACAATTAAACGGTGCCATTTAACGGCAGCCATAATATGGTTCATTCTTGCAATACCTTCCGTTATATGGTGGAAGAATAGCGTGCTTTGGGTCATTATCATCAGTATATATGCCAATATTGTCGGCCACTTATCCGGCTATAGCGCCGCACGTGCCGACCAGGCTGCTGAAAGTGAAACCAAATAACCGGCCAAATGTAGAGGTAAATAAAATGAATCACGTTGAACACTACCATGACTGGCTACGCGATGCCCATGCGATGGAAAAGCAGGCAGAATCAATGCTGGAATCCATGGCCAGCCGTATTGAAAATTACCCTGATTTACGTACCCGAATTGAACAACATATTAATGAGACAAAACGCCAAATCACATTGCTGGAAGAAATTCTCGATCGCAATGATATTTCACGTTCGGTTTTAAAAGACTCCATGAGCAAGATGGCCGCATTGGGTCAGTCCATTGGCGGTATGTTCCCGTCAGATGAAATCGTCAAAGGCTCGATCAGCGGGTATGTTTTCGAACAGTTCGAAATTGCCTGTTATACCTCGCTGCTGGCAGCTGCAAAAAAAGCGGGTGACACGGCCTCGATCCCGGCCATTGAAACTATTCTGGCGGAAGAGCGCGAAATGGCCGACTGGCTGATTCGCCATATTCCGCAAACCACAGAAGAATTCCTGCTGCGCTCTGACGCATCCGGCGTCGAAGCGAAAAAATAGCGCTCTTCGGGGGGGCGGGCTATGTTCGAACTCGATGCGTTTCATCTGGCCAGGATTCAGTTCGCCTTTACCGTCTCCTTTCACATCCTTTTTCCGGCGATCACCATTGGGCTGGCCAGCTATCTGGTGGTGCTGGAGGGGATGTGGCTGCGCACCAAAAATGACGTCTGGCGCTCGTTGTACCATTTCTGGCTAAAGATCTTCGCCGTCAATTTTGGCATGGGCGTGGTTTCAGGGCTGGTAATGGCATACCAGTTCGGCACTAACTGGAGCGGGTTCTCTCAGTTTGCGGGAAGTATTACCGGCCCGCTACTCACCTATGAAGTGCTCACCGCCTTCTTCCTCGAAGCGGGTTTCCTGGGCGTGATGCTGTTCGGCTGGAACAAGGTTGGCCCTGGACTCCATTTCTTCTCCACCTGCATGGTCGCCCTCGGCACGCTGATGTCGACCTTCTGGATACTGGCCTCTAACAGCTGGATGCATACGCCTCAGGGCTTTAGTATTCAGAACGGCCAGGTGATCCCGGAGGACTGGCTGGCCGTTATCTTTAATCCCTCCTTCCCTTACCGCCTGATTCACATGTCTATTGCCGCGTTCCTCAGCAGCGCGCTGTTTGTGGGGGCGTCGGGTGCGTGGCATCTGCTGCGCGGCAACGATACGCCGGCGGTGCGGAAAATGTTCTCGATGGCGATGTGGATGGCGCTGCTGGTTGCCCCCATCCAGGCCGTCGTGGGCGATATGCACGGTCTGAATACGCTTGAGCATCAGCCCGCTAAAATTGCCGCAATCGAAGGCCACTGGGAGAATCCGCCTGGCGAGGCCACGCCACTGCTGCTGTTTGGCGTGCCGGATATGGAAGAAGAGCGCACGAAATATGGGCTGGCGATCCCCGCGCTCGGCAGCCTGATCCTGACGCATAGCCTTGATAAACAGGTTCCCGCCCTGAAAGATTTTCCAAAAGAGGATCGCCCGAATTCGTTAATCGTCTTCTGGTCGTTCCGGATTATGGTCGGGATGGGGCTTTTAATGATTGCCCTCGGCGCGCTGAGCGTCTGGCTACGCTATCGCCACCGGCTCTATCACTCGCGGCCGTTTCACTGGTTTGCTCTCTGCATGGGCCCCGCCGGACTGCTTGCGTTACTTGCAGGCTGGGTCACCACCGAAGTAGGCCGTCAGCCGTGGGTGGTCTATGGTTATCTGCGTACCATTGATGCGGTGTCACTGCACAGCACGCTGCAGATGAGCATTAGCCTGCTGGCCTTCATCGTAGTCTACTGCTCGGTGTTTGGCGTGGGCTACGTTTACCTTGTCCGGCTGATCAAGAAAGGGCCGCAGCCTGTCGGCACGCTGACGTCGAATACATCGGGCACGCCTGCTCGTCCGCTGTCTGCCGCAGAGTCGGTTCCGGAACAGGAGAGAACCTGATGGGCGTTGATATCTCGGTTATCTGGTTTGCCATCATCGTCTTCGCCACGCTGATGTATATCATCATGGATGGCTTTGACTTAGGTATTGGGATGTTGTTCAGCTTCGTGGGCGACGCAAAGGAACGGGACGTCATGGTCAACAGCGTCGCTCCGGTCTGGGACGGGAATGAAACCTGGCTGGTGCTCGGCGGCGCAGGGCTATTCGGCGCGTTTCCGCTGGCCTATGCGGTGATTATCGACGCGCTGACCATTCCCCTCACCGCCATGCTGATTGGCCTTATCTTTCGCGGCGTAGCCTTTGAGTTCCGCTTTAAGGCCACGCCTTCACACCGTAAATTCTGGGATTACTCTTTTGCCGGCGGATCGCTGCTCGCCACCTTCAGCCAGGGGATTGTCGTCGGTGCGATGATCAACGGTTTTAAGGTTGAGGGGCGGCGCTTCGTAGGGTCAGCACTCGACTGGCTCACGCCGTTTAACCTGTTTTGTGGATTAGGGCTGGTTGTCGCCTACACCCTGCTGGCGACCACGTGGCTGATCATGAAAAGTGAAGGCGCACTGCAAAACCGCATGCGCGACCTGACCCGACACGTACTGCTCGCACTGATGGCGGTGATTGCCGTGGTAAGCATCTGGACGCCGCTCGGCTGGCAGTACGTGGCCGAGCGCTGGTTTACGTTGCCCAACTTCTTCTGGTTCCTGCCGGTTCCGTTGCTGGTCGGCGTGTTCAGTCTGTGGATCTGGCGGCTAACCCGTAATCCGGACAGCCATGCCCGCCCGTTCCTGCTGACGCTTGGGCTGATATTTCTCGGCTTTAGCGGGCTGGGGATTAGCCTGTGGCCTCACATTATTCCCCCGCATATCACCCTGTGGGACGCTGCGGCCCCTCCTGCCAGTCAGCTGTTTATGCTGGTCGGTACACTGCTCATTATTCCGGTGATTCTGGTCTACACCGCATGGAGCTACTACGTCTTCCGGGGCAAGGTTTCCGGAACGGAAGGTTATCACTGAGGTACGCTATGGCAGGCTGGCATACTCGAGCCATTATTTATCAGATTGATACTGCACTGTTTTACGATCTTAACGGCGATGGCTGTGGAGATATCGCCGGAATAGGGGCGAAGTTACGCTACATTCGCCGGATGGGGGCAACGGTTATCTGGATCACCCCTTTTTACCTTACGCCCTTTCTGGACGAGGGGTATGACGTAAGCGACCATCTTCAGGTCGATCCCCGTTTCGGTAAACTGGCGGACATTATCGCGTTTATCGAGCTGGCCCGCGAGCTGGGGATGCAGGTCATCATTGAGCTGCTGATCCAGCATACCTCTGACGCGCATCCCTGGTTTCAGAAAGCGCGTCGCAACCCGCACTCACCGTTTCGTGACTATTACCTGTGGTCTGATAATGACGACGACGACACGCCGCCCATGTTCCCCGGCGTGGAAAAGAGTATCTGGTCATGGGATGACGAAGCTGGCCAATACTACCGGCATATGTTTTATCACCATGAGCCGGACCTGAATCTGGCCTCGCCTGCCGTCCTCAAAGAGATCGAGAACATCATCATCTTCTGGCTCAAACTCGGCGTGTCGGGCTTTCGTCTGGATGCAGCGACACATCTGACAAAACAAGCCGGACGCGGTGATGAAAAAAAGGGGCTATGGATTCTGGAGCATATGCGCAACCTCGTTGAACAACACAATCCGGATGCGATCCTGCTCGGCGAAGTCGATGTTGAGGTTGAGGCGTATAAAGACTACTTCGGTAATAACGACCGCCTGAATCTGGTGCTGAACTTCTGGCTCAATAAATTCTTCTACGTCAGCCTTGCAGAGAAAAGCGCGCGGCCGCTGCGTAATGCGGTTAAAAAGATGATTGTGCCGCCTGACGCCTGCTGTTTCGCCAACTGGCTGCGCAATCATGACGAGCTGGACCTGGAAGGGATCGGTAAAAAAGCAATGCAGACCGTTCTCGACGCCTTTGCGCCGGAAGAAGAGATGTACGTTTACCAGCGAGGTATCCGCCGCCGTCTGGCTCCCATGCTGAACGGCAATCAAAAGCGGCTGGCGTTCTGCCACGCAGTTTTGTTTTCGCTACCTGGCGTACCCGTGATGCGCTACGGGGATGAGATTGGGATGGGTGACGACCTGGCGCTTGAGGAGCGTTATGCCGTCCGCACGCCGATGCAGTGGGCAGGATCGCAAGGCGGTGGCTTCTCCGACGCCGATCCAGAGACCTTTATCGCGCCCATCATCGACCACGGCCCGTTTCGTTATCAGAAAATCAACGTGGCGGATTCGCTATTGCACCGCAACTCGCTGCTGCACAGAATCATTGATATCGCCAATACGCGCTCGGAGTTTCCGGAGATCGGCATTGCGCCGTTTCGTATCATTAATATCAATCAGGATGCGGTTCTGGGGATCTGTTACGAGACCGACGAGCGCAGCATCCTGACCTTCGTGAACTTCAGCGACAAGCCCGTACAGTTCACCGCCAGAGGCATCCGGAACACGACATGGACCGCCTGTCTGGCCGACAAACGCTACGATGACGCGCTGATCTGCGGCAAAACCGTGCAGCTCAGCATTGGCGGCTACGGTTACCGCTGGTTCTGGACCAACCGCACCGCGCTGCGCTGATTATTTTTTCCGGGTCGCCAGCAGACGAACCATGATCAGACTCGCCACCGCGAGGGAGCCGAGCAGCACTTTCCCCGGCGCACCAGACGTGATGGCTGTGGCGCGATCTTTCGCTTCAGCGGAAAAATGCCCATGGATTTTGTGCAGATCGTTAACCGGCTGATCCAGATAATCCCGACGATTTTCTGCCTTCAGGTTATCGGTCATCTGCCCTTCCCAGGCTTTTTTAACCATCAGGCGATCGAGAAAACCGGGAAAGAGAAATTGCCCGACAATCGACTGAATAGTGCTGCTTCCCACCCACAGTTCACGTACCGGCTTTTGCGCGACCTTAAAAATCGCGCTGGCGGCCACTTCAGGCTGAAAGACCGGCGGTACGGGGCGCATGGTCCAGGCAAATTTATTTCTGGCCCACTCGAACTGCGGCGTGTTGAGACCTGGCATCTGCACCATCGACAACGTGACCCGACTGTTTTCATGCATCAGCTCGGTACGCACGGCATCGGTGAAGCCCCGAATTGCCGCTTTTGCGCCACAGTAGGCCGACTGCAACGGAATGGAACGGTAGGCCAGCGCCGAGCCGACCTGAATAATCGTGCCGCGATCGCGGGGGATCATTAACTCCAGCGCGGCGCGGGTGCCGTTGACATAGCCCAGGTAAGTCACCTCGGTGACACGACGAAATTCATCGGGCGTCAGGGTGCGAAACGGCGCTAACACGGCCCCCATGGCGTTGTTGACCCACACATCAATGGCCCCGAGACGATACTCGATTTCATTAGCAGCATCGACGACCGCCTTGCTGTCGGCCACGTCGGCCTGGACGGCATACGCATTCACCCCAAACCGGCGTAGCTCCTCCTGCGTAGAGTGCAGGCTTTCCTCATCGCGGGCAATAATGCCCACATCATAGCCCGCTTTCGCAAAGTGCAGCGCCGTGGCTTTCCCCACGCCCGCCGTACCGCCGGTAATGACAATCACAGCCATAGAACCTCCGCCGTTGTTTTATCCGTTTTTCCCGTCTGATAGCTTCACAATCAATTCCGATAGCGAATAGCGGACCGCTTTTTCCACCACATCCTGACATTCACCTGAGAACAGCACGGTGCTCGTTTCAGTATGTCCGCGTAAATTCCAGGCGAAGCAGACTGTGCCCGCTGCGGTGCCATCGTCGCCCCCTTCTGGCCCGGCATAGCCACTGATAGCGATACTGATATCCGCCTCGGCAATGTCGAGAATTTTGGCGGCCATCTCGGTAACGGTTTGTTCACTGACGGCAGTAAAGCGCGCGATGGTCTCCGGGCGTACACCCAGAATTCTTTCCTTTGCAGCATCACTGAAAACCACCATGCCGACATCGTAAAATTCTGCCGTGTTCTCTTCGGCACAGAGCGCGACGGCCAGATTTCCGCCGGTACAGGATTCTGCCGTGGTTAAGCGAAGCCCTAAGTCCGTGAGCTTGCTCGCTACCTTTTTGGTCAGTTCACTGACCGTGGTATTTTTATCGTGGTAAAGATTGCTCATACCTGCACCTCTTAATTTTCAAAAGGAATAATTGAGATATGGCCATTACGCTCCAGAATGGCATATTTAATTTCACTTAATTCTGTAATGCCATGATTCTGGCGTGCGGACACTAAAATATCGTCACAGGAAACATCGACTTTTTTAAGTTTATCGCGTATCGGAACACCGTTATCCACAAGAATTACCGGCGTGCCGTCGAGAATATTCTCCACCGGAGAAAAATATTTCTTCATCAGGCCAAATATAATATCCACCACCACCAGCGTGGTGATCGTTATCATCGCCCCCGTGATGGAAAAATCATCCCCCAGCAACGCCTGCTGTGTCGCCTCACTGATAATTAAAAGGAGTATCAGGTCAAAACTGGTCATCTGTAGCAAAGCACGACGCCCGGCCACTTTAAATACCACCATCAAAAACAGGTAAATTGCCAGGGCACGAAAGACCATATCCATATCAGCCTCCTAAGGGTAAATAAACTGCCAGAAATGAATATCCGGCTCGTTATTTACGCGAATGACATTGGCCCATTTTCCGGCTTTAGAGGGCGTGATGAATAACAGGACGGAGAATGTATCTTCAGTTTTCAGGTGGTTGTAAACAAAGAAGAGGGTATTACCGCGACTGTACATGCTGTCCGGCTGCGGCCAGACGCTGCCTGGCTCGTAAGCCTCACGGCTCTCCGTGGTCATACTGATGATATATTTTCCCTCACTTTTAACCGGGAAGGTAAGCTGCATTCTGGACTCCGTTTGTCGGCGGCCAAAGCGCTCATAGCTGATTGTCAGCGATTTCGCTGAATTTATTTTTTCCCTGTCACTCACTACCCCACTCGAAAACAGCCCCGCAACGGCGGCGACAATAATGCCCAACAACACAATAAAACCCACCTGGCGAAATGCAAACTCAAACGTCAGTAAGCGATAACTCTCATTTATCCCAGGCACCTTTTCATTTTTACGATTCATGGCAACCTTTACCGTTTCGCCTATTTACCGAAATTAATGATTTTTAAAGCGAATGTTTTTAAGACTTATCACATTTGCCACATAAAGGAATAGCAACAATACTTAATAAGTCAAGACAACATAAATGAAGGATATCAGATGAAATTATCAGTAATTTCCGCTTTTTTGATATTTTTAATACCTGCAGCCTGGGCGGATAATAACGGCGGGTTACAAAAAGGCGAAGCACCACCGCCTCCTCATGCGCTGGATGATGGCTATCGAGGAACAGACGATGCGCGCATCATGACCATTAATCAGGCGAAAGGAATGCATGATGGTGCGACGATATCGCTTCGAGGAAACCTTATTGACGGCAACGGCGATAAGTTCGTATTTCAGGATAAAACCGGAAAAATTGACGTTATTATCCCACAAGCGGTATTTGACGGCAGAACGGTAAAACCTGACCAGATGATCAGTATTAACGGTTCGCTTGATAAGAAATCATCGCCTCCGGTTGTTCGCGTCGATCATCTGCAAAAATAACGTTAGCGAAGCGTTAACGCTGCAACTATCCATCAAATCTCACCCCTTGGCTTAAAAGGAGTCAGCTATGAGTGATACAACACAACGTACGAACGCTTTCCCGACGCCCCCTTTCCCTGAGCAGCCACAAACGCCTCCGGGCCTGGCCTCCGAAATGCAACCCGTCCCCGATCACGGCGAAAAGAGTTATAAAGGAAATGGCCGCCTTGCCGGGAAAAAAGCGTTGATTACAGGTGGCGATTCGGGGATTGGCCGCGCGGTGGCTATCGCTTATGCCCGTGAAGGCGCAGACGTCGCCATCAATTACCTGCCGGAAGAAGAAAAAGATGCGAGTGAAGTTATTGCGCTGATCAAAGCGGAAGGACGTAACGCGGTCGCGCTGCCTGGTGACGTCCGCGATGAGACGTTTTGCCAGAATCTGGTGGAAGATGCCGTCACAAAACTCGGCGGGCTGGATATTCTGGTGAATAACGCAGGCCGTCAGCAGTACCGTGAGTCGCTGGAAGAGTTAACCACGGAAGACTTTGACGCAACGTTTAAAACCAACGTCTACGCCCCTTTCTGGATCACTAAAGCGGCCTTGCGTCACCTGAAAGCGCCCGCTTCAATTATCAATACTTCGTCCGTCCAGGCGGTAAAACCGAGCGCAATTCTTCTCGACTACGCGCAGACAAAAGCCTGTCTAGCGGTATTTACGAAAGCCTTAGCCAAACAGCTGGGTCCGAAAGGGATACGTGTGAATGCCGTTGCACCGGGGCCATACTGGACCGTTCTGCAATCCAGCGGCGGGCAGCCGATGGAAAAAGTGAAACATTTTGGCGAAGATTCACCGTTGGGGCGTCCGGGCCAGCCTGTAGAGATCGCGCCGCTGTATGTCACACTCGCGTCTGATGAGTGCTCATTTACGTCCGGGCAGGTCTGGTGTTCAGATGGGGGAGATGGTGTGATGTAAGGAAATGCTGGAGCGGGCGAAGGGAATCGAACCCTCGTATAGAGCTTGGGAAGCTCTCGTTAGTCCATCTCAACATTGTACATATTTTCGTACCTGATAGCGTGATCCTATAGGATCGTAATCATGGCTATCAAGAACAATCAGTATCTTTTTCAAAGTCATTGCGGGATCTGGGTTTTCCAAATCTTCGTACCAAAGTACATGCGCCACATATTCGACAACAAACGCGCCTGGAGAAAGTCCACCGGGACGAAGGATATCGACAAGGCGCGACACTTCAGAAATCACATGCTGATTGAGTTCAACAACCTGAAAGCGATGTTGAACCCTGATCGGGAAGATATCCGCATTCAGAATGCGCTCTCCGTCCTCCACTCGACTGTAAAACAGGCAAAGAGTGTACCAACGGCAATTGGCCCCGTCCCAACGCTGGCAACTGTCCGTGATGAATACATGGCTGTTTATAGTGAACGCCGGGCATTCTCTACCCTAAGCAAATCAGCGAGGGCCGTAGAAGTGTTTCTCCAGAGTATTGGGAAAGTTGATATTGGTTTGAACAAGATCGGACGTAGGGCCGTCACAGACTTCATCGAGGGCCAACAATCGAAGGTAGCGCCTCAGACTATCCAGAACTGGCTAACCTCTTTAGGAAGCCTGTACGAGTTCGCCAAACGTCGATATGACGCAATCCCAGACAGTAACCCGTTTCACGGTCACAACCTCGAAGCACGGCGCACAATTGAAAGTTATCAACCGTTTGAAGCCGATCAACTGGTAACCCTTATCAGAGAAGCGGATGACGTTCTACGCGATGTCATATTGATTGGGCTGTATTCAGGAATGCGACTTGATGAGATCGCCAGCATCAAACGGGATGAAATTGTAATGTTGGAGGGTGTCAGATGTTTCTTTGTCAGCAAGTCCAAGACTGTAGCAGGGGTGCGGTACGTTCCGATCCACTCTCTTCTGATCGGCATTATTGATAAACATCTGGCAAATAACAGCGGAGAATATCTGCTGGCACAGTCAAACAATATCATTCGGAAGGATGGTAAACGGGGACCGTGGTACAGCCAGAAGTTCACCCGGCTACGTGACAGCACATTGCCCACAGCTACAGATCGGCAGTGTTTCCACAGCTTGCGGGGAATGTTCATCACCTGTTTAGACCGTGCAGGAGTACCAGAACAGCGGATCGGGGCCATCACCGGACATACAGAGCAGAAAGCGAAAACCGAAGCATTCAGGACGTATAGTAAAGGCGCGGGGATGCCAGAGCTATCGGGATATGTGGAGTTGGTAAGTTACGGTAATATAGGATAAACCTGCGGGGCAAGCCTGCCCCCCTTTAAACCTCGGGAGAACGCCAAATATGGATCTACAAGCATGGGATAATGTTGTCTCCATCGCATCGAATGCGGTAACAGCGTTGGGTGTGGTTGGTGGTGCGATCTTCGGGGGGGTCCAGCTTCAGGAGATGGTGAAATCCAAAAAAATGGAGCGAGCATTTGATTCAGCTATTACGCTCAAGCAAGAAATTGACGATACAAGAAGTCGTTATAATAGTATGCGCTTCGATTTAAACCGCATCATGACTTTCCTAGATACTTTGGCAAAATCAGGACAAAGGGTAAATCAAGATAGCTACTATCAAATCCAAGAATCCTTAAAAGATATGACGGAAAATACATTTCGAATAGGAAGCTCTTTCATCAAAGTAGGCCACTATAATGTTTTGATTAAAGAACCGGCCTGGGAATCGTTCAACGTCCTTCTACATTCTGCGGGTGAAACACAAGTTGCCATTTCAGAACTAATGACCCTGATCATGCAGGCTTTGCTTAAAGAGCAGATAACACCAGAAGAATTTGAGGCGATACAAAACGCTTACAATAAACATGGTGAGAAAATGAAAGACGTTAATAACGCTATTGCGGGAATGGAAATTATTAAATTCGACGATCTTTTTAACTTTAGCGAAGTAAAATAGGAAAAGATGGGTAATTCCGGTTTAGTTGAGCCTATCTAATATATTCGTGTATACCCTTCCCCGGCCTACCTATACCTCAAAATGAAAAGGGGGCGGGGGTAGCTTTAGGACTGATCATATAAGTATCACCGCTATATTTTTACGGGTGACTAAATCCAGGTGTGGCCCTGCCCTGTTGAGGTGGAAAATATCTTGAAGTTTGGGCAGATCTGCCAGGCACCCAAACACCCCGCCCCCCGGGGCCTATGTCATTTTCGGGAAATATCAGGGCACCCCTCCCGGGTGGACTCCTGTGCGCCCCTCTGTGGCGTTATCACCCCTTCTTCTATACAATCCCACAGCCCAACCCTTTCGACGTCTCAGAGGGCCGCATATTAGCTTAAAAATGATTATTGTAATTTTAGGCACTGTACACACATCCACTACTGTATATATAACCATACCGTATTTAACATATTGCTGATTATACGATCCAGCTTAACAACCCTGTAACAGGTCTAACCTGTCCACTTTTGAAGGTTCCAACCTCCTAACCTCCTGTAGCGTCCTCTACAGACACAAAACCTAATCCCTGATCCTCGTTTCAATCTCACATTCCTGTATTTCCGATCCTCCTGTGAGTAACGCCGTTCACCTGTGGATAACTCCCACGCACTAACCCTATTTTCTACCCTTTCGAAGCGTCCGCCTCTTCAGGCCCTTTCTTGTGGCAAAAACACATTTTGGGTTTGGGCGGTGGCTACCGCCCGGGGTTTTTTGGTAATAGTTATCATTATCACCAACAGATGAGAATCGATCTCAATTGCAGGTTTTCGCGCTTTTGACTTTCTGAGAAAAAAATTATTTTGGGGTTAGAGTGAATTTTGTTACACACAGGCATAATGAATAGAAAATTGTTCCCATAAAATCAATGACATATACCCACTGAGGGAGTAACACCTGTACACTTTACAACCGTTTATCCCTATCTTTACGGGCCTTTATTAGGGCCACAGGTCCATTTGTGCTTCATTTACCGGGTATTTAATCCCTATTTAACGCCATTTAAATGGGGGTGTTTGCAACACAAAGAAAAGGGAGACCGTCCCGGCCTCCCCTCCTCTTTTACTTTCGCTTTCGTCTGCCCTTTCGCGCTTGTCGCTTCTGTTCCTGAATATACGCGGAGACTAAACTGATCATTACACAATCCCCCCGATAGATAATCCGTCACGCTCGCGTAACAGCCACACAGTCAATTCTGAGATGTCTTTTCCAGCCTTGTTGTGTCGCTTCCCATCACGCATGAATGACGCCACGTAATACCCCGGCTTACGTTCCATGATGCCTTTTGGCAACCCGGCGGGCTTTGGGGACCTCTTCCCTTTGGCACCCTCGGATCGAATCCTGCTAATTCGCGCTTTGGCCTCTTCAGGGGTCAAAAGAGCGACGTTATCGACTGTAAAAGGCCCTTCAGGGTTAAGGAGTACGACCTTATGACCTTCCGGGATGTCTCCCACGGCTAACGTATAGATGACGTCAGCGATCGGCGTACACTGCCCGGCATAGGTGCTACAAATTGGGCGTTTGCGTTGGATAGATCCCACGGCGTTACCCTTACGCAGGATGCCGAATCGGGCGGACGGGGACAGGGTGAAGCCTTCAGCGATGAGTTTTGCCTGAGACAAGATCATTATTTTGCCTCCTGGAAAAACTTGGAGGACAACACAGGCTTGTGACCTGTACGGGCATTGATTGGGCGATTTTGTGGCTGTGTGGCGTTACTGGTAAAGCGGGAACGTGCTGAAAACATTGTGTGGCTCTCCTAATTCGATTAGGAGTAGTCACGGGCGGGGATTCTTTCCCCGGTCCCAACTCTAAGCGGTTGGGAACTTCATAATCTTATTTACTACTCATTGAATATCTAGTTTCTCATGCTTTTTTGCAAATTGCAAACCATAAGATAATAAAGATGTCAACTTTTTATTTTCTGATTTGTGACAGATAACAAAAAGGGAGACCGTCTCTGGTCTCCCTTCTCCTCTGTTACTGCTGCCCTGCGGTCAGCATGTTAAGTGCTGCCTGATCGTTATGTTCAATCTCGGACCGGATAAGGTCTTTCACCTGTCCATCTTGGACCTTCACATTGATTTGTAGCGGGTCCTGCTTCACAACAACGGTTTGCGGCATCTGTACGCTTGAGACGTTCCCCAGTTTGGAGTGATCAAACGTTGGAACAGGCTTCACAGCCAAATCATGGAACGGCGCGACGGCTGGCAACCAATCAGGAACGGTGATCCCCTGCTTCTGGGTATTCTTCCCGCTGTAGCTGTCCGGCGTAATGTTCAGACCTTTACCACCATCACGGAAATTATCTTTCAGGGTTTCCCAGGCGTTATGGAATAAACCGCCCTCCGTGTGGGTCCTCTGGGTTGGGTTGCTTGACCCGGTGTAATGCTCCGCTTTATCGGCGGGTGTATTCTCCTGATTTAGATCAGGCAGTAGCGAGGTTAACCATTTGAAGGCATGGGCCATCAGGTTGGCAACGTCCCCGGCAACATTCCCCAATAGATGTACAACAGGAGTTAGGTTTTCAAAGGCTTGTTGTAGCTCCTTGCTTGAGCTGAAAGAATCCGCAAATCCGAGTGTAAAATTATCAGCTAAACCATCGGCGGCTTTACTGATAACCATGAAACCCCCTTGCAACTGTTTGATCTGTTCGCGCTGGGCATCATTCAGATACAAAGAGGAGTTTTTAACACTGTTTAGAGCATCGGCGGCGATCTGCCCGTTTTCATCAAAGGCTTTTAGCGTCTTCGAACCATCATCAATAAATTCCCCAAAGAGAGTTAATTCCCCTGTGGTCAATTTGTATTGCTTCTGAAGTTCGCGGAGGTATGACAGATACCCTACAAAGTCAACGGATTGTAGACGCTTCAGGACCTTATCACCTGCGCCCTTTTGCTTGGACTCCACAAGGTTGATGACGTCTGACAGTTCACCGCCGCCGGAGTATGTGCGGTTGCCCTGCTTATCTGTCTTGAATTGCCCAAGAGACAGATCGCCCTGCTTGTCCCGGTAGTCGATAAGCTGTTGGTTGAGCTTATCGAGTGACAGATCCGCGCCCCGGCTGTTAGCTGCCAGCACAATGGCGTCCGCATTGGTGGATGACACCCCGTTATCTTTCAGGGCTGTATAATCGCGCTGACGCTCGAATGAATCACGGAGAACCTCCGCCGTTTTGTGGGCGGCTGCTGCAAATGCCAAAAGGCCCCCGGCGGCAATAGCTGTTGGTCCGCTTAATGCCCTGCCAATTCCAAAGGCTACACCCTCCCCGGTTAACGCTGCGCCTCCAAAGAATCCGCCCCCCTTGCGCCCTGCTCCAAAGTTCCCGCCGTGGGTCCGTACATTAGCCATACGGCGACGTAGCCGCGCTTGCTTCTGGAGTTCCTGGGTAATCTTGCGTAGCTCGAAACGGGTTTCTTGAGCGTTCAGGGTTTCTTTAGCTTGCTGATCCGCAACACGGCGCATCTTCAGGATAGCTTCCGTCCGCTCCGCATTGGTCAGGCCCTCAATATTCTGGATCTTGAATGCTTCAGATCGGATAGTCAGATAACGTCTACGAGCGTAATCGAGGCGGCGCTTCTCAGCTTTCCCCGCTTCACGGGCGAGCCTTGCCTCCTCCTTTTTAGCCTGGCGCATAGCCTGCGCTGCTGCTTTCGCTGCGTTAGCCTTAGACTCTGGAGAGTGGGCATTGATCAGACCCTGTACGGTGGGCACCATCTCGGCGGCTGTTGGTAACGGCTGGCGGACACGTGGCCCACGTTGCCCGGCGAAGCGTTTACCTAGTTCACGTTGTAGCTTGCTTTCAGCACGTAGCTGGTCCGCCGTTTCCTTTTTCCGCTGCGTGGCTGTCTTAGCGGAGATCGCCCGCTCCTTTTCCTTGGCGGCGTTCAGCTTGTTTTGTGACGCCAAACGCTTGGCCTCCAGATTGTTGGCCTGGACGATAGCTTTATTATTCTCCAACTGCTGCCGGGAGGCTGATTTGACTTTCTGATCAACCTTCTCCCATGACTTGCCCACATCCTCGATCTTTTTCTTGGCGCGGTTGTAGGATTCCTTTGAAACTTCAAATGTAACCCTGTTGACGGTAGAAGTTACGATCACGTTATTACTTGCCATAGGGCATCCTTAGCCCATCAAGGGCAGATAATGAAAGAGGTGTGAAAGAGTCAGAAAAATGTGTAAGAGTACGAAAAGCGACCAGACCGCCACCTTCCAACTGATTAAAAAGTAGTCTTGCATGAATTTATTCAGAGAGAAAACCCAGCAATGGCGCGGGCTGTAGAGTAATTTGACTTAGAGAACAAAAAGGGCGTGAATAAAATTATTCAGTGCTTAGACGGGCTATGCCGCCCGCTTGGAGGAGGTGATCACGGTACGCAACTGCTGACGCCCGGCGCGGATAATCTTGCGTACTCGGGTCATATTAGTGCCCAGACGGTAAACCGGGTTAGCCACATAGCGAGGCGCTCTGAGATTAGCCAGCACCTGATCGTATGGAAGCATCTGATCCACAAGGTAGCGGGCCGGGTTGACTCGTGAAAGCGTCTCCACCGTCTTGATATTGATCCCCAGCATTTCACCAATCATCTGATCCGGGAGATTGTCCGCTTTCATCTGCTGAATGAGTACAACCTTTTCCGGCAAGGTGAGCGTCACTTTTTGGTACTTGATCGGATTGTATTCGCGCTTCATTTTCAGAGCATACGCTAACGACACGTTAAACGCCGCACAGATTGCTTTAGCACTATGGCCCATCACGGCGGCTCTTTTGATTTGCACAATCTGATCAACAGTCAGGCGCTTCTCATCCATCGGGGGGCGCGGTTTGGTTGTGGAGAGCTTCAGAGACAGGGCGGCGATCTTCTCTTCCTCTTCCGGGGTCAGGGGCTTAACTTCAGTAGAAACGAGGCTCATAAAATTCTCCTTCGGGGTTGACTTCACGCACTGAATTTGACATAATGCGGATAATTGGGATGCTATTGTGAATTTTCTACAGAATCACCAAGGATCGCCAAAGTCATAATCCGAAACCTCCTTAATCTCTCCCCGTGGGTAAGCAAAGGCCGCAGGCACCACAGGGGCCACAATGTCCGCCACCTCCTCAGTCTGCTGATCCACCTTCTCACTGTAAACCGTCATCAAGGTGATCGGCGCTTTAGGTCCTGGCGCTGCCGCTGCCGCTATAGGCACAATCTCCGGCACTCTAGGCGCTCCTGTAGGCTCCGCCGTAGGGTTGGACTCCTCCACAGGCTCCGGGGCCTTAGCGGGCTGTTGTGGCTGTTCCTGTGGCGCTTCTGGTGGTGCTTCCGCTTCCACTGTGCCCAACATAGCCGGGGTGATCGGGTTTACAGTGTAATGGCACGTCTTGCCGCCGATCTGCGCCGTCTTGTTGATCAGCCCCATAGCCACCATATCCGCTAGGAGTTTTACAACCGTTTGGCGGGTAACCCCCAGGCGACGCTTCAGCATGTCTTGTGAGAAATAGGCGGTTTGTCCATTGGTCTGGTAACCCTCGATCAGTGCATAGGTGTAAACCATGTTCATGGTGAATACCTTGCCGTTGATCTTCTCAATGTCTGCCAGTTCGTGACAAACGGCGGTATAAGGTTTATTTGCTGTTGCTGGCATTCTGTTTTCCTTCTGCGGAAGCGACTAAAAGAGGATGGTTTTTCAGGTAGGCGGCTAACGCCTCCTTTACGATGGTATGAGGGGCACCACCGCCCGCCCTTACCAGTGCATAAAGCTGATCGGCTTGTTCTTTCGGAAAATCAATTTTCATAAGTCAATCTCCTTTAATTCGTTAATGTCGCTGACGGACAGACTCAATCCGAAAAATTCACCCCACCACTTAGCGGAGGCCCTAAGGCCCGGATTACCCAGCGTCACCATTCTGGACGGCTCAACCTGCTGTAACATCGTGTAGATATCGTCATACAGGCCCGGCATAGATTCATCATCCTGAATCGCGTTAATGATCTGTGAGGCGTACCCATTCACAAGGCGACTTTCCGAAAGATCCGTAAACTGATGCAACATGTTTTCCCCTCCTAACTGCTGATTAATTAGTGAACGATCACAGGCAATTCCCCGGTGATCTTTTCAAAGTGATCCATTGCGTAAAGGCTCAGGTAGGCGCTGACCTCCTCATATTCCATCGGGACGCCTTTGGCATGAAAGAGGGATTGGAAAGCGAGTACCACACTTGCTTGCAGGTCCGTAGACTGTGACGCATACGCCGCCACGGTAGCTTTGAGCGCTAGGGCCTTCTCTGCGTCCATGCCGTCGAAGTTGGCTGCTAATCGTTTGGACTGTCGCAGGACAGCACTGGCGCTGTTACTGGTCATCTCCAACGCCTTTTTAATTGCTTCAGCTTCCTCCAGACGCCCGGCGCTTTTGAATCGGCTACGCTGTGCCTGGAGAGTGGACCGACTCAGATCATGGCGGTCGATTCGGTCAACCATATTTTCAACATCGAGATAAATACTCATTGCAAACCCTCTTTCAATTGGCTATAATTCCGGGGAGGAAATCTTTAATCGCATCACTCCCTGTCAACAGTATCTATTTTACACTGAATTGCATGGAATTGCAAATTTATTTTTGCGTTTTGTTACGTCTGTGCTATGGGGTGTGGTTCGGGAGGAGGTGAGCCGTACAGCGAGACCACAGCGGACTAAAGCCGCATCATGAATCGTGAATCTAACGAGTTCTAAGCCGTTCTGAGGGTTACCCTGTGAGTGTGGGTTACCCGATGGGAGATAACGCCTTACAGCGCGTTAGGTATCGCCTCTACGGCGTCTTGTGGGGTCGCCTCCAGACGGCCCCGCCCCGCCGCCCAGATGTCACGGTTTCCCAAAGGCAGAAACATAACCGCGTTGCGGTTCTGGTTCTGCATTGCCCAAAGGAGGCTAACCCGTTGGGCGTAGCCTGTCCCAAGATCAGGAACGGATGTTCCTTATCTAAAGGGGTCTTGCTTAATTAATAATCAATAATTAACCCTCAATCTCTTTAAGGTCTTGGCCTGGCCCTGGGGGTTCTAGTCTTATCTGGTGTGGGTAGGTTTATCTATAGTCTTATTGTGTATGATTTCTTTACACCACGGTGTCGGGATTCTTTACACCAGATGTCACCTGCTGTCTGATTTCTTTACACCTCTGAAGATTCCCCGGTTTGTCGTGGTGTCTGATTTCTTTACACCGGGAGATGAGCCAACAGGCGACACTCCACAGTGTGGGAAAAGGCCCCCGGCCCTAAAACCTGGTAAGCCCGAAGGGCGAGAAGGTTTTAAGATCATATAATAACGAATGAAATAATTAATTGTGTAAACAATTAGTTATTGAATGAAGTTGTTATATAAGATCAATAAGACGGACCCGGAGGGCGAGCGGAGCGAGGTCTTATATATCTATTATTGTTTAGTGTGCCTTTCAGGGCTACATACCCCCCTGAGTCAAACCACCTGTAAACCCAACCCAACCC
>OJJJ01000387.1_pt1 | contig 23066 bp, 21 predicted proteins | sample 1596311 | NCBI WGS metagenome assembly OJJJ01 (sample SAMEA4350140, study PRJEB24818) | metagenome | biome: human; feature: gut; material: faeces | place: Denmark | collected 2013-09 | reverse complement strand
GGTCGAAGTCCTGCACTCTGGTTTAAATGACAGCGAACGTCTTTCTGCATGGCTGAAAGCAAAAAACGGTGAAGCAGCAATTGTCATCGGTACCCGCTCATCGCTGTTCACCCCGTTTAAAAACCTCGGCGTAATTGTCATCGACGAAGAACATGACAGCTCCTATAAACAGCAGGAAGGCTGGCGCTATCACGCCCGCGACCTGGCGGTTTACCGTGCGCACAGCGAGCAGATCCCGATTATCCTCGGCTCAGCCACACCGGCGCTGGAAACGCTGTGCAACGTACGACAAAAAAAATATCGCATGTTGCGCCTGACGCGTCGCGCCGGAAATGCCCGTCCCGCGACGCAGCACGTGCTGGATCTGAAAGGTCAGCAGGTACAGGCCGGACTGGCCCCGGCGCTGATCGCCCGCATGCGTCAGCATCTGCAGGCTGATAACCAGGTTATCTTGTTTCTTAATCGCCGGGGTTTTGCCCCTGCGTTGTTGTGCCACGACTGCGGCTGGATTGCTGAATGTCCACGCTGCGATCACTACTACACGCTGCATCAGGCGCAGCATCATCTGCGCTGCCACCACTGCGACAGCCAGCGCCCGATACCGCGTCAGTGCCCCTCCTGCGGCTCTACGCATATGGTACCGGTTGGACTCGGCACCGAGCAGCTCGAACAGGCCTTAGCGCCGTTCTTTCCCGGCGTGCCGATTTCACGTATCGATCGCGATACCACCAGCCGTAAAGGGGCGCTTGAGCAGCATCTGGCGGAGGTCCATCGCGGCGGAGCACGCATTCTTATCGGGACGCAAATGCTGGCGAAAGGCCACCACTTCCCGGACGTCACGCTGGTGGCGCTGCTGGATGTGGATGGGGCATTATTCTCTGCTGACTTTCGCTCTGCAGAGCGCTTTGCCCAGCTCTATACCCAGGTATCCGGGCGCGCAGGACGTGCCGGGAAACAGGGCGAAGTGGTATTGCAGACGCATCACCCTGAACATCCGTTGCTGCAAACCTTATTGCATAAAGGCTATGACGCCTTTGCCGAGCAGGCACTGGCCGAGCGACAAACGTTGCAGCTTCCGCCGTGGACCAGCCACGTCATCGTGCGGGCAGAAGATCACAACAACCAGCAGGCACCGCTGTTTTTACAACAGTTACGTAATCTGATTCAGGCCAGCCCGCTGGCCGACGATAAGCTGTGGGTATTGGGCCCGGTTCCCGCGCTGGCGCCCAAACGTGGCGGTCGCTATCGCTGGCAAATTTTGTTGCAACATCCGTCACGAATTCGACTGCAGCATATCGTCAGCGGCACGCTGGCGTTGATCAATACCCTGCCCGAAGCACGCAAGGTCAAATGGGTGCTGGATGTCGATCCCATTGAGGGATAAGCCCTCATGATGCGAGGCGGATCGTAAAATTAAATATCCATCACACTTTTTATGAAAATTCTGTAACTGCTTCGATTCACTATCTGATAAAAATGTTTCAGATGAAGGTTACCCAGGGACAGAGCTGCTCCAGCAGCGCCCTGGCGAGGAGAAAGAGTGAAACCGAACAAGCAGGTCACTGCCGCAACGATGAAAGATGTTGCCCTGAAGGCGAAGGTCTCCACGGCAACCGTTTCCCGTGCATTGATGAATCCAGACAAAGTCTCTCAGTCAACCCGTAACAAGGTTGAGCAGGCCGCTCTGGAAGTAGGATATTTACCGCAGTCAATGGGCCGCAACGTTAAGCGTAATGAATCACGTACCATCCTGGTCATCGTCCCGGATATATGCGATCCCTTTTTCAGCGAAGTCATTCGCGGCATTGAAGTCACCGCCGCCGAGCAGGGTTATCTGGTGCTGATCGGCGATTGCGCGCATCAGAACCAGCAGGAAAAGACCTTTCTTAACCTCATTATTACCAAGCAAATTGACGGCATGGTGCTGCTCAGCTCACGCCTGCCATTTGATGCCAGCGTAGAAGAACAGCGCAATTTACCGCCGATGGTGATGTCCAATGAGTTCGCGCCTGAGCTGGAACTGCCCACCGTTCACATTGATAACCTCACCGCCGCCTTTAACGCGATGAACTATCTGCTGGAGTTGGGGCACAAACGCATCGGCTGTATCGCCGGACCAGAAGATATGCCACTGTGCCACTATCGCCTGCAAGGTTACGTTCAGGCGTTACGTCGCAGTGGGATTACCGTCGATCCGCATTTTATTGCGCGCGGCGATTTTACCTACGAAGCGGGGGCTAACGCGCTAAAACAACTGCTTGAACAGCCTCAACCACCGACAGCCGTCTTTTGCCACAGCGACGTCATGGCGCTGGGCGCACTTTCCTACGCCAAACGCCAGGGACTGAAAGTGCCTGACGACCTGTCGATTATTGGCTTTGATAACATTTCACTGACGGAATATTGTGATCCACCGCTGACAACCGTCGCACAGCCGCGTTTCGATATCGGACGTGAGGCTATGCTGTTACTGCTCGATCAACTCCAGGGGCAAAATGTCAGCAGCGGGTCACGTTTACTGGACTGTGAACTCATTATTCGGGGCACCACCCGGGCACTGACGTAAAGTAAAGTGCTTTCGGACTCCCCTGTCTGGTCAAAGGCCCGCCGCTTAAGTAACATGGCGGGCTGACGAACGAATAAATACAGCGAAACGATAGTGGCACAACGAGATTATGTACGTCGCGGCCAACCGGCACCTTCGCGGCGCAAAAAGAGCACCTCACGGAATAAGCAACGCAATACGCCTGCGGTTTCACCCGCGATGGTCGCTATTGCAGCAGCCGTACTCGTGACCTTTATCGGTGGTCTGTACTTCATTACGCATCACAAGAAAGAAGAGTCCGAGACGCTGCAAAACCAGAAAGTTACCGGCAATGGCATTCCGCCGAAGCCGGAGGAACGCTGGCGATACATCAAAGAACTTGAAAGCCGTCAACCAGGCGTGCGTGCACCAACCGAACCCTCTGCGGGCGGTGAAGTGCTGAATGCCGATCAGCTGACCAATGAGCAGCGCCAGTTGCTGGCGCAAATGCAGGCTGATATGCGTCAGCAGCCTACTCAGCTCAACGAAGTTCCGTGGAATGAGCAAACGCCTGCGCAGCGCCAGCAAACGCTGCAGCGTCAGCGTCAGGTGCAGCAACAGCAATGGAGCAACGCGCAGCAGCAGGCTCAGCAGCCACGCCCTCGGGCAACGGAGCAGCCTCAGCAGCAGCAAACGCGTACCGCACAAGCCGCGCCGGTGCAGCAGCCTCGTCAAACGCAGCCCAAACCGGCGGCCCAACAGCCATACCAGGATCTGCTGCAGACGCCTGCACATACCCCCGCCGCTCAGCCGAAGACGCAGCCAGCAGCACCGATTACCGAAGTGCCGAAGCAGACTGCTGAGAAAAAAGATGAGCGCCGCTGGATGGTGCAGTGTGGGTCGTTTAAAGGGGCTGAACAGGCAGAAACCGTGCGTGCACAGCTGGCTTTTGAGGGCTTTAACTCCCGTATTACCACCAACAACGGCTGGAATCGCGTCGTTATTGGCCCACTCAAAGGCAAAGAAAACGCTGACAACACCATCAGCCGTTTGAAAGTAGCGGGTCACTCAAACTGCATTCGACTGTCTGCCGGGGGTTGAAACCCCCAAAATCCCCCCCATCTATACTTGCATTACGCCCCGTACATCTGCGCGGGGCCTGAATTCCGTATTTGTAACCAAGGGGTCTGCTCGTGACAACAATAGTAAGCGTACGCCGTAACGGCCATGTGGTAATCGCCGGTGATGGTCAGGCCACACTGGGTAACACCGTAATGAAAGGCAACGTGAAAAAAGTCCGCCGTCTGTACAACGACAAAGTCATCGCGGGCTTTGCGGGCGGCACTGCGGATGCATTCACGCTGTTTGAACTGTTTGAACGCAAACTTGAAATGCATCAGGGTCACCTGGTGAAAGCTGCCGTTGAGCTGGCGAAGGACTGGCGTACCGACCGTATGCTGCGCAAACTCGAAGCGCTGCTGGCTGTTGCCGATGAGACTGCATCACTCATCATTACCGGTAATGGCGATGTCATTCAGCCAGAAAACGATCTGATTGCCATCGGCTCCGGCGGTCCCTACGCCCAGGCTGCGGCACGTGCTCTGCTTGAAAACACCGAGCTTGGCGCCCGCGAGATTGCTGAGAAAGCGTTGGATATTGCAGGGGATATCTGCATTTATACCAACCACTTCCATACCATCGAAGAATTGAACTCCAAAGCGTAAGGATCCCCCATGTCTGAAATGACCCCACGCGAAATTGTCAGCGAACTGAACAAACACATCATCGGCCAGGATAACGCCAAGCGTTCCGTGGCGATTGCTCTGCGTAACCGCTGGCGCCGCATGCAGCTCGACGAAGAGCTGCGCCATGAAGTTACGCCAAAAAACATTCTGATGATTGGCCCAACCGGCGTCGGTAAAACCGAAATCGCCCGTCGTCTGGCAAAACTAGCCAACGCACCGTTCATCAAAGTTGAAGCCACGAAATTCACCGAAGTCGGCTATGTGGGTAAGGAAGTTGACTCCATCATCCGCGATCTGACCGATGCTGCCATTAAAATGGTCCGCGTCCAGGCGATCGAGAAAAACCGCTTCCGCGCCGAAGAAATGGCGGAAGAACGTATTCTCGACGTACTGATCCCACCAGCTAAAAATAACTGGGGACAGTCTGAACAGCCTCAGGAACCTTCCGCTGCACGTCAGGCATTCCGTAAAAAACTGCGTGAAGGCCAACTGGACGACAAAGAGATTGAAATTGATCTCGCCGCTGCGCCGATGGGCGTAGAAATTATGGCACCTCCTGGCATGGAAGAGATGACCAGCCAGCTGCAGTCCATGTTCCAGAACCTGGGCGGCCAGAAACAAAAACCGCGTAAGCTGAAAATCAAAGAAGCCATGAAGCTGTTGATTGAAGAAGAAGCGGCGAAGCTGGTAAACCCGGAAGAACTGAAGCAAGACGCTATCGACGCCGTTGAGCAGCACGGTATCGTGTTTATCGACGAAATCGACAAAATCTGTAAGCGCGGTGAATCCTCCGGTCCGGACGTGTCCCGTGAAGGCGTGCAGCGCGACCTGCTGCCACTGGTCGAAGGCTGCACCGTCTCGACCAAGCACGGCATGGTGAAAACAGATCACATTCTGTTTATCGCTTCCGGCGCGTTCCAGGTGGCGAAACCGTCCGACCTGATCCCGGAACTGCAGGGTCGTCTGCCGATTCGTGTAGAATTGCAGGCACTGACCACCAGCGATTTCGAGCGTATCCTGACTGAGCCTAACGCCTCCATCACCGTCCAGTACAAAGCGCTGATGGCAACTGAAGGCGTTAATATTGAGTTCACGGAAGATGGCATTAAGCGCATCGCTCAGGCCGCCTGGCAGGTCAACGAAACCACCGAGAACATCGGTGCCCGTCGTCTGCACACCGTGCTTGAGCGTCTGATGGAAGATATTTCCTATGATGCGAGCGATTTAAACGGCCAAAGCATCACAATTGATGCCGAATATGTGAGCAAACATCTGGATGCGCTGGTCGCAGATGAAGATCTGAGCCGTTTTATCCTATAATCGCGTTCAATGCATTTTCATCACTGTTGATGGGGCTGATAAAGCCCCATTTTTATTGGCGCTAAATATGACTGAACAACAACAAATTAGCCGCTCACAAGCCTGGCTGGAAAGTTTACGACCTAAGACCTTACCGCTCGCCTTCGCGGCGATCATCGTCGGTACGGCATTAGCATGGTGGCAAGGGTATTTCGATCCGCTGGTGGCTTTGCTGGCATTGATAACGGCGGGGCTGCTGCAAATCCTGTCCAATCTCGCAAACGACTATGGCGATGCTGTCAAAGGCAGCGACAAACCTGACCGCATTGGACCGCTGCGTGGCATGCAAAAAGGGGTGATCACCCAACAGCAGATGAAGCGCGCATTAATGGTCACCGTGGCCTTAATTTGCCTGTCCGGCCTGGCACTGGTGGCGGTGGCCTGTCACACGATGGCTGATTTTGTCGGCTTCCTGGTGCTCGGTGGCCTGTCGATTATCGCGGCTATCACCTATACCGTCGGTAATCGCCCCTATGGCTACATCGGCCTCGGTGATATTTCCGTGCTGGTTTTCTTCGGCTGGCTGAGCGTGATGGGCAGTTGGTATCTGCAGGCCCATACGCTGATCCCCGCGCTGATCCTGCCCGCCACCGCCTGCGGTCTGCTGGCTACCGCCGTGCTCAACGTCAATAACCTGCGCGATATCAACAGCGACAGGGAGAACGGTAAAAACACCCTGGTGGTGCGTCTGGGCGCCGTGAATGCACGTCGTTACCATGCCTGCCTGCTGATGGGGACGCTGGTTTGCCTGGCGCTGTTTAATCTGTTTTCGCTGCAAAGTCTGTGGGGATGGCTGTTCATCCTAGCCGCTCCGCTGCTGATTAAGCAGGCGCGCTACGTAATGCGTGAAAGGGATCCGGCAGCAATGCGTCCGATGCTGGAACGCACCGTAAAAGCGGCACTGTTAACTAACCTGCTGTTTGTGGTTGGGATTTTCCTAAGCCAATGGTCTGTTTAACTGACAAATATCAATTAACAGTTTCAATTTTTAGAATCGCATAACGCCTCGCAACCCTTACAAATAGAGGGTCGCGAGGTTTTTCCATGTTTTTTATATTTTCCGGGGATACCTAGGGGATACCAACGAACGGTAAACACCGTGACCTATAAGTACTAAAATCTGCGTTTCCCAGCTTACTTAACCGATCACAGGGTCTGAAGCCCAACTGTACGATCTCGTACGGTTGCTCCCCAAACCAGGGGGCTTAACGCTAGAAGCGGCGTAGCCGCAGTTTGTGACAATTTCGGATATTTCCCGCATTTTTTAACAGGAAAAAATTTACTTTAAGGCGTATTAAGGTGTTTTTACCAATGGATGATGCCTCCAATGATAAGGGAAATGAACGATATAGACCGGGGCGGGTTACGGCTGTTAACGCTTGGTGAGATTAACTTGGCCCGTACCCTCTACGCTTTCACCATCCGCTATAACGAAGTCTGGATCCACCGCAGCAGCTATCTACCTTTCAACCTCCAAAAGAACAACTACGCCATGACGCCCAACGGCGAATTGTACTTTCAGGAAGGTACTTATGAGCCTGACTTTTCACAGCCGCATGTTAATAACGATCGCGTTGGTGGACAGCATCTTTTTTTACATGAAATGATGCACGTCTGGCAGCATCAGCGCGGGATGATGGTAAGGATGCGGGGCCTGTTCTCTTGGGCAGTTGATTACTATTACACGTTGGATAAGGCCATACTCTTGGATTACGGCTTAGAGCAGCAGGCTGCAATGGTGGTTGATTATTGGCTGCTTAAAACGTATGGATTCGGCAACCGCTCTGATTTGTATCGCCTCAAGGATTACGATCCATCTGAGCCTGTCCTTAGCCTCATATCCCGCTATGAGAAAGTGTTAGGGAGGTTCCCGCATTGAAACACTACTTTCTCATTCCTGCCTTTTTTGCGCTGGCTGGGTGTGGCGCTGGCGATAGCGTTCCCCCATGGCGTAGTTTCCCCATTATAAATAATTCACTTTGCTTCTCTGTTAATAAATCGGACGTTCTGAGCCGATACGGCGTTTATTCTGAGCAGGGGAATGAATACAAGACATTGGCGGAAAATTCGCATGTAGCTCTCTCCTATCCTGAAACGTGCTTAAAAATACCGATAACGCCGGGCTATATCTATGCGGCTTCATACACGTTGAACGGAAAGAATTACCGTTACAACTTTTTCATCGACAGAAACGGGCAAATATTAAGCACAAAATAAGGAGATCTATAAATGTCATTACCAGCTTATATGTATATTTATGATGAAAATGGACAGCTGATCAAAGGCAGTTGCATGGCGCTGGGCCGTGAGGGTGCAATTGAAATCATGAACAGCAGTTACGGTGTGTACCAAAACACATGCCGCAACACTGGTAAGCTGATGGGTTCGCGCGAACACAACGCTTTTACCCTGCACAAAGAGATTGATAAGACCTCGCCATATTTTGCAGTTGCAGTCTGCCAAAGTAAGCGGCTGCAAAAGGCAGTAATCCACTATTACGACATCAACGAGGCGGGTGTCGAATACGAGATTTACCGAATTACGCTTAACAACATCGTAATCATGTCCGTCAATGCTGCTCATGCTTATATGCCGGGTTCCCACATTCCGGGCATGATGGAAAATATCGCCATCACCTACTCAGGCATTGAGTGGTTTTATATCGAAGGGAATATCAAATACGACGATGACTGGAGCCACCCGGTTGGTTACAACCAGCAGCAGAGGTAAATCGAATTGGCAGGCAGATGTGCTGAAAATAAAGACCACTTAGCAGACTGCCTGCAATACTCGTCGCTATTCCCGAACACGCTTACTTGCAATACGAGCGTACTTGGTCATCAAATCAACGTAAATCAAACCAATAATGCAACAATTTTATAGACTTAAAAGCATAAGGTTACGTTCTTAGCGTACATTTCCGTACGGTTGGGCTTCAACCCCCATCAACACATCAGTTTTATAGCCTGCTATAGCCCATTGTCTTACGGTATCAAGGGCCTTGAGCCAGCGGCCTAAATCATTATTTCTGATTTTAGTTGTTCTCCGTGTATTTCCATTCCAAAGCATTTTTTGTACTTAAAATGGTTGTGGGCGGATCCGGTAACAATCTCCCGCCATCTTTATCACGGTAGCTATCATATGCATAGCGATAGACAGCACGCAGAACACTTGCCCATAAATCAGCCTGGACTTTACTGCCTTTTTCTTCACGCCTGAACAGGCCACCTAACCATATGCCATGCCCGGTAATGATCTGGTGTCTCGTTTCCACCATTTCACGCGTGATAGATGAAAGTTGAAGAGCCACTCAGTCACCAGAATAATTATTGATGGTGTCTTCATATTTTTCGCTGGTCGTTTTTTTATACGCCCAGCAGCCAACCGGGATTTGATGTACTCATCCAAAGCATCAGACAGCGTTACCGCCCGTTTTTTCTCTTCACGCCGCCGTTCGTTCGGTTTACGCCGTGTGGTAGCTACTTCACTTAAGGCGTATATGCCCGCTCTCTGGCCTGCTCAATAGTCATATCCGGGAACTTGCCCAACGTCACACGGTAAAATTTTCCGTCGCGCTTTCGGGACATACAAAAACTTTTGCTGCCACTGGACGTAACGCGCAGCCGCAACCCATTAACGACGCTATCAGCAGGCATCAGGAACGGGGAGTTCCATCAGCACGGCTTTGGTGAATCTGATTGTTCTCATAGGGCTTTCTTTTATGCTCCAGCAATCTTCCGGAGATAGCTCGGGGATACTTTACAGAGGGAAATACGGGTAATTGCAGGTCATTATCGGCTGTTTTAAAAATCAGTAATTGCCTGTTTTTAAATGAAAAATACGAATAGTTATTGATCTGGACACTAATTAACAATTGATGATTTTGCCAACAGTACACATAGCGCGATATACTAAAAATTCTCGCAGCAACTGAACGTTGAGCCTATGAAATACGATACATCCGAGCTTTGTGACATCTACCAGGAAGATGTCAACGTCGTGGAACCACTGTTCTCTAACTTTGGGGGGCGGTCGTCGTTTGGCGGACAAATCATTACGGTAAAATGTTTCGAGGACAACGGGTTGCTGTACGATCTGCTCGAACAAAATGGCCGTGGTCGCATTCTGCTGGTCGATGGCGGCGGTTCTGTCCGTCGTGCACTGGTTGATGCCGAACTGGCACGACTGGCGGTACAGAACGAATGGGAAGGTCTGGTCATCTACGGTTCAGTACGCCAGGTAGACGATCTGGAAGAACTGGATATCGGCATTCAGGCGATTGCCGCTATTCCGGTAGGCGCCGCAGGTGAAGGCATTGGGGAAAGCGATGTACGCGTCAACTTCGGTGGCGTGACGTTCTTCTCCGGCGACCACCTGTACGCCGACAATACCGGGATGATCCTCTCCGAAGACCCGCTCGATATCGAGTAATCGAAAAGGCACCGTAAGGTGCCTTTTTTATGCGTTCTCGCCAATCGCCGGATAGCGGCCTGCGCCTTATCCGGCCTACACGCAGAGCCGATTACGCGAGAGATTTCGTGTTGTAGCAAGGCGGCAAACGAAGATATCCCCAGGAGCGTAGTAAACTACGTGACTGGGGTAGCTGAGCACAGCCAACGCTGCTACGGCGCGAAAGATAAAGCGTAATTAGACTTCTTCCATACGGCCCAGGAGAGCATGCAGACGATCCTGCCAGCCGTTCTGCTGTTCTTTCAGGCTGTTGTTCTCACGCTCCAGCTCTTCACGCTGCTGCTGTGCAGACTGAACTTCCTGCGACAGTGAGTTGTTTTTTTCTTTCAGCTCTTCGATTTCCATCTGCAACAGCGTGATGGTATCAATCGCCTGCTGTACTTTTGCTTCCAGTTTCTCAAACACTTCTAATGACATCGTCATACCTCTCCTGAATTGCAAGGCGTTGATGGATAAAAATCCTCGTCCCGATAACGGTGACGCCTTAATAAAAACGCGCGTTCTCTACTTAGCACCGATTGTATGAAGCCGCGCCATCCCTGTCCAGCAGCATCCCGCGTAGATTGCGGTTTGCAACACTTTTAATCCTTGTCCTGGCGACAAACACCCTATAGCTCAAAAGTGTTAACATATTGGTTAATGAAATGATTCAGCTCACACTTATTATGTATTACAAATGCCTCGTTATGGCGCGAAAACGCTCATTTTGTTGATGCAGTACACACATTTCAATTTCGATATTTCTCGTTTTTGCTCGTTAACGATAAATTAACAGTGTGCCTACCGGCTCCGGGGATGTCAGTGACCTTCTCGCACACAATAAACATTAATCTCTCTTCAGGATCCGATTATGAGTCAAACATCAACCTTGAAAGGCCAGTGCATTGCTGAATTCCTCGGTACCGGGTTGTTGATTTTCTTCGGTGTGGGCTGTGTCGCTGCACTCAAAGTCGCTGGGGCGACTTTTGGGCAGTGGGAAATCAGTATCATCTGGGGTCTGGGGGTAGCGATGGCTATCTATCTGACGGCAGGCGTTTCTGGTGCACACCTGAATCCGGCGGTGACAATCGCACTTTGGCTGTTTGCCTGCTTTGATAAGCGTAAAGTCGTACCTTTTATCATTTCACAAATTGCCGGCGCCTTTTGCGCAGCGGCTTTGGTTTACGGGCTTTATTACAATCTTTTCATCGATTTCGAACAAACCAACCATATCGTGCGCGGCAGCGCTGAAAGCCTCAATCTGGCAGGGACATTCTCAACGTATCCAAACCCGCATATCAATTTTGTGCAGGCCTTCGCAGTTGAAATGGTCATTACCGCTATTCTGATGGGGCTGATTTTGGCACTGACCGACGATGGTAACGGTGTGCCGCGTGGTCCACTGGCACCGCTGCTGATCGGTTTATTGATTGCGGTTATTGGTGCCTCCATGGGACCACTGACCGGTTTTGCAATGAACCCGGCACGTGACTTCGGACCGAAACTCTTCGCCTGGATGGCTGGATGGGGTGAGATTGCCTTCACGGGCGGTCGCGATATTCCTTACTTCCTGGTACCGGTGTTTGGCCCGATTACCGGCGCGATTTTGGGCGCATGGGCATATCGCAAACTGATTGGTCGCCATTTGCCGTGCGATGTCTGCGCGATTGAAGAGAAAGACGTCGCGGCCAACACTCAACAAAAAGCTTCGCAGTAATGTGACTACGGGACAAAAATCATGACTGAAAAAAAATATATCGTTGCGCTCGACCAGGGCACTACCAGCTCCCGCGCGGTCGTAATGGACCACGATGCAAATATTGTTAGCGTTTCACAACGCGAATTCGAGCAAATCTACCCGAAAGCCGGTTGGGTAGAACACGACCCGATGGAAATTTGGGCGACTCAAAGCTCTACGCTGGTAGAAGTGCTGGCGAAAGCCGATATCAGTTCCGACGAAATTGCCGCGATCGGCATTACCAACCAGCGCGAAACCACCATCGTCTGGGAGCGTGAAACCGGTAAACCTATCTATAACGCCATTGTCTGGCAGTGTCGTCGTACCGCGGATATTTGCGAGAAACTTAAGCGCGACGGTATGGAAGACTACGTCCGTAACAACACCGGGCTGGTCATTGACCCGTACTTCTCTGGCACCAAAGTGAAGTGGATCCTCGACCACGTAGAGGGCTCGCGTGAGCGCGCTCGTCGCGGCGAACTGCTGTTTGGTACCGTGGACACCTGGCTTATCTGGAAAATGACTCAGGGGCGCGTACATGTAACGGATTACACCAACGCCTCACGTACCATGCTGTTCAACATCCATACCCTCGACTGGGACGACAAAATGCTGGACGCGCTGGACGTCCCGCGTGCCATGCTGCCGGAAGTGCGTCGTTCTTCTGAAGTCTACGGTCAGACCAACATTGGCGGTAAAGGCGGCACGCGTATTCCTATCTCGGGTATCGCGGGTGACCAGCAGGCCGCACTGTTCGGTCAGCTGTGCGTGAAAGAAGGGATGGCGAAAAACACCTACGGCACCGGCTGCTTCATGCTGATGAATACCGGCGAGAAAGCCGTGAAGTCTGAAAACGGGCTGCTGACCACCATCGCCTGCGGTCCGACCGGGGAAGTAAACTATGCGCTGGAAGGCGCGGTGTTTATGGCCGGCGCATCCATTCAGTGGCTGCGTGATGAAATGAAACTCATCAGCGATGCATTCGACTCCGAATACTTCGCCACCAAAGTGAAGGACACCAACGGTGTGTACGTCGTTCCGGCATTCACCGGTCTGGGTGCGCCGTACTGGGACCCGTATGCGCGTGGTGCCATCTTCGGCCTGACCCGTGGCGTTAACTCCAACCACATCATCCGTGCAACGCTTGAGTCTATCGCTTATCAGACCCGTGACGTGCTGGAAGCAATGCAGGCCGACTCCGGTATTCGTCTGCACGCGCTGCGTGTCGACGGTGGCGCGGTCGCCAACAACTTCCTGATGCAGTTCCAGTCCGACATTCTTGGCACCCGCGTTGAGCGCCCGGAAGTCCGTGAAGTGACTGCACTGGGTGCCGCATACCTGGCAGGTCTGGCCGTTGGCTTCTGGCAAAACCTGGATGAACTGCAGGAAAAAGCGGTCATCGAGCGTGAATTCCGCCCAGGCATCGAAACCACCGAACGTAACTTCCGTTACAGCGGCTGGAAAAAAGCGGTTAAACGCGCCCTGGCGTGGGAAGACCACGAAGAGTAACCCGTCATTGCCGGATGGCACGGCCTACTGATACGAATCTGACGTAGGCCGGATAAGACGCGTTAGCGTCGCCATCCGGCAATATCTTCGTGCGGGGCAATCCCGCACACACATCAATAATCCCGCCCTCTCCCCTGTGCTACACTTCGCGCCATTCCTTTCTGCTACGAGTTTGCAATGAGACGAGAACTTGCCATTGAATTTTCACGCGTAACCGAAGCGGCAGCGCTGGCTGGCTATAAATGGCTGGGACGCGGCGATAAAAATACCGCCGACGGCGCAGCGGTGCACGCCATGCGTATTATGCTCAACCAGGTCAATATTGACGGCACCATCGTGATTGGCGAAGGTGAAATTGATGAAGCGCCGATGCTGTTTATCGGTGAGAAAGTCGGTACCGGTCACGGCGATGCCGTAGACATTGCGGTCGACCCTATCGAAGGTACGCGCATGACGGCAATGGGCCAGGCGAATGCGCTGGCGGTCCTCGCAGTTGGTGACAAAGGCTGTTTCCTCAACGCGCCAGATATGTACATGGAGAAGTTGATTGTCGGCCCTGGAGCCAAAGGGGCTATCGACCTGAACCTGCCGCTGGAAACAAACCTACGTAATGTCGCCGCCGCACTCAACAAGCCGCTCGGCGATCTGACCGTGACGATTCTGGCCAAACCTCGCCACGATGAGGTGATCGCAGAGATGGCGAAGCTTGGCGTTCGCGTGTTCGCCATTCCCGATGGTGACGTCGCAGCCTCCATTCTGACCTGTATGCCAGACAGCGAAGTTGACGTGCTGTACGGCATTGGCGGCGCACCGGAAGGTGTCGTTTCTGCCGCCGTCATCCGCGCGCTGGACGGCGACATGCAGGGTCGTTTGCTGGCACGTCATGACGTCAAAGGCGACAGCGAAGAAAACCGCCGTATCGGCGAACAGGAACTGGCCCGCTGCCAGGCGATGGGCATTGAAGCCGGTAAAGCGCTGCGTCTGGACGAAATGGCACGTAGCGATAACGTTATCTTCTCCGCCACCGGGATCACCAAAGGTGATCTGTTGGATGGAATCAGCCGTAAGGGAAATATCGCCACCACCGAAACGCTGCTGATCCGCGGCAAGTCGCGCACGATCCGTCGTATTCAATCCATCCACTACCTTGATCGCAAAGATCCTGATGTGCAGGCGCATATCCTGTAACAAATTTGTTTGATTGAGCCTTCCAGTCCTTCGGGGCTGGAAATCTTTCGTGCAACGAACGAAGATAAGGCAATCAAAGCAGACAGGAGGACACCATGGCAGATTGGGTAACAGGCAAAGTCACTAAGGTACAGAACTGGACCGACGCCCTGTTTAGTTTGACCGTGCGCGCGCCGGTTCTCCCCTTCACTGCGGGTCAGTTCACCAAGCTTGGTCTGGAGATCGACGGCGAACGCGTCCAGCGCGCCTATTCCTACGTGAATGCACCAGACAACCCCGATTTAGAGTTTTATCTGGTGACAGTGCCTGACGGGAAGCTGAGTCCACGTCTGGCCGCGCTAAAACCTGGCGATGACGTACAGGTGGTCAGTGAAGCCGCGGGTTTCTTTGTGCTGGATGAAGTCCCCGATTGCGATACGCTGTGGATGCTGGCAACCGGCACGGCGATCGGCCCGTACTTATCCATTCTGCAACTGGGCAAAGATGTCGATCGCTTTAAAAATCTGGTGCTGGTCCATGCTGCCCGTTATGCCGCCGATTTAAGCTACCTGCCGCTGATGCAGGCGCTGGAAAAGCGTTACGAAGGGAAATTACGTATTCAGACCGTCGTCAGCCGTGAAACAGCTGCAGGTTCGCTTACTGGCCGCGTTCCCGCACTGATTGAAAGCGGTGAGCTGGAAAAAGCAGTCGGTCTGCCGATGGATACCGCCACCAGCCATGTGATGCTCTGTGGGAACCCACAGATGGTACGCGATACCCAGCAGTTGCTGAAAGATACCCGGCAGATGACCAAACACCTGCGTCGCCGACCGGGCCATATGACCGCTGAGCATTACTGGTAAGGGTGTTTGCCTGAAGTCACTTTTGCCGGATGGTGGCTTCGCCTTATCCAGCCTACGGGTGACACTTTCGCCATCTGGCATGGTATTCACGCTTTGTACTTCACGTCCTGCGTATCCTTACCAAACTTATTCTCGCCCTGGGTGCCAACAAACGCGCCCAGGTCAATCAGCATGCCGACCAGAATCAACGTGGGGACAAAGCGTCCGACGACCCACGGCAAGACGCTGGGTAACATCGTCCAATTTCCTGCCAGCAGCATCCACGCCAGAATCATCAATAGCGCCCATGCGCCAGAGCGTCCCCGGTCATGCAGGCGTTTTACCGTCACCGCCGCTGTCGGCCATAACAAGCACACCAGGCAAAAAGCCGCTGTCTGAATATCGAGAAGTTTTTTACTCGCCAGCGAGAACAGAACCAGCATACCGACAATCCAGAGGCCGACCCAAATCCAGAAATCACGGCGTCCAATACGCCCTTTAATTGAGAATAACCACTGCTGTATGGTCATGTAAGTTCCTTTATTATTACCTTCAAGAACAGCTTACCCTTTTGACAAGCCCGACGGTTTTGCTCTATGGATTTCGAGTGGTGGGAAGGCGGCAAGTGAATGAGTCCCGATGAGCTTACTCAAGTAAGTGATTCGGGTGAATGAACGCAGCTAACGCACCTGCCACTTGAAAGACGACGAGTATATCGTTTTAATCGTGGTCAGTCATAATGAAAGGTACGATTGATGAAGCAAGGATTTACTCTGTTTTTATTATTGTTTTCAGCCCTGTCCGCAAGCCCTGTGGCTCGGGCGGAAGCGCCCTCGACGGCAACCACTGCCCCCTATCTGCTGGCGGGCGCGCCGACGTTTGATCTGTCGATCAGCCAATTTCGTGAAAACTTTAATACGCAGAATCCGAAGCTTGCATTAAATGAATTCCGCGCCATCGACAGCAGCCGCGATAAGGCAAATCTCACCCGAGCAGCCAGTAAAATCAATGAAAACCTGTATGCGTCATCAGCCCTTGAGCGCGGGACATTGAAAATTAAAAGCATGCAGATAACCTGGCTGCCGATCCAGGGGCCGGAACAAAAGGCCGCCAAAGCCAAAGCGCTGGAGTACATGAGTGCCGTCATCCGCACCGTAGCCCCCTTACTGACCAAAGAACAAAGTCAGAAAAAACTGCAAAAATTGCTCACCGCAGGCAAAAGTAAGCATTACTACGCAGAAACCGAGGGTGCAATTCGCTATGTCGTGGCAGATAACGGCGAAAAAGGGCTGACCTTCGCTGTTGAACCGATTAAGCTGGCGCTATCTGAAAATCTCGAAGGGTCGAATAAATGACAAAAAGCAAAGCCTTCATGATGATCAATCTCTATATCCTAAATAATTCGAGTTACAGGAAGGCTGCAAGGGAGTGAATCCCCAGGAGCTTACTAAAGTAAGTGACTGGGGTGAATGAGCGCAGCCAACGCACCTGTAACTTGAAGTATGACGGGTATATACTGTTTCACAGACCATGCTGCCCATACGGGCGGCCATCTTCCTTAATTCGCTGACAAGCGTGGAGAAATGAAATGCGACATCCTTTAGTGATGGGTAACTGGAAACTGAACGGCAGCCGCCACATGGTAAACGAACTGGTTGCTAACCTGCGTAAAGAACTGGCTGGCGTTGCTGGCTGTGCAGTAGCAATCGCTCCACCGGAAATGTATATCGACCTGGCGAACCACGCCGCTGCCGGTAGCCACATCATCCTGGGCGCGCAGAACGTTGACCTGAACCTGTCTGGCGCATTCACCGGTGAAACCAGCGCTGAAATGCTGAAAGATATCGGCGCGAAATACATCATTATCGGTCACTCTGAGCGTCGTACTTACCACAAAGAGTCTGACGAACTGATCGCTAAAAAATTCGCCGTGCTGAAAGAGCAGGGTCTGACGCCGGTTCTGTGCATCGGTGAAACCGAAGCAGAAAACGAAGCGGGCAAAACTGAAGAAGTGTGCGCACGTCAGATCGACGCAGTACTGAAGACTCAGGGCGCAGAAGCATTCGAAGGCGTGGTTATCGCTTACGAACCTGTATGGGCTATCGGTACCGGCAAATCTGCAACTCCGGCACAGGCTCAGGCTGTTCACAAATTCATCCGTGACCATATTGCTAAAGCTGACGCAAAAATCGCTGAACAAGTTATCATCCAGTACGGCGGTTCTGTAAACGCAGCTAACGCGGCAGAACTGTTCGCGCAGCCGGACATCGACGGCGCGCTGGTGGGTGGTGCTTCTCTGAAAGCCGACGCCTTCGCCGTGATCGTTAAGGCAGCTGAAGCCGCTAAACAGGCTTAAGTTGTTGTAAGGGGGGGCATTGCCCCCCTTGTCATCTCCGCGTTACCAATATCCCAGCCAGTGCCACCAGAAGGCACCCGTTACCCCCCAGATAGTCAGGTTGGCCACACTCATCACCAGCCCTGTTTTCCACCACTCAGCCAGCGTAACGTAACCCGAGCCAAAAATGATGGGCGCAGTACCTGTGCCGTAGTGCGTGAGCGACATCATCAACGAGGATGAGAATCCCAGCATCAGGCCAAGCAGCGCCGGAGGCGCACCAAGACCTAATCCCGCCGCGAAGAACGCCGCGAACATCGCCGTAATATGCGCGGTAGTGCTGGCAAAAAAGTAGTGCGAATAGACGTAAAGCAGAACCAGCAGCAGTGTGGCGATACTCCAGTGAACGCCGAGATGATCGATGGCACTTCCGACGCTGGTCGCCAGCCAGCCGACCAGGCCCAGTTTGCTCAGGAAGTCCGCCATCATTACCAGCGCAGCAAACCAGACTATCGTATCCCATGCCCCACGGCATTTGAGAATATCATCCCAGCTGAGTACCCCGGTCACTAACAAAATTGATAAGCCGATTAACGCCGCGCTGGTGGGGTTGACGGTCCAGGCACTGCCCATGATCATCGCAGGAACACCCGCCCACAGGCAGAGCAGCAAAACGAAAACCGCGAGGGTGATTTTCTCTGCCAGCGCAAGCGGGCCAAGCGCATCGAGCTTTTGCCGGGCGAACTGCGGCGCGTTCGGCGTGCGGGTAATGGCCGGCGGGTAGAGCCACCAGATAATAATGGGCATCACGATCAGTGAGACGACCGCAGGCAGAAGCGCAGCGATGGCCCACATTCCCCAGGTCATATTCAGTACTCCATCCGTCCCTTTGGTCAAAAAGCTGACAATCAATGGGTTAGGCGCGGTTGCAGTAATAAACATCGCCGAGGTGATCGGGTTAATGTTGTAGTTCACCAGCGCCAGATAGCGGCCGGTAGAACCGTTTTCCTTATCTCCTGGCTGAGACCCGAGGCTTTCGGCAATCGCCCGCATGACCGGGTGAATAATCCCACCACCGCGCGCGGTATTGCTTGGGGTTACAGGGGCTATCAGCGTTTCCGCCAGGGTTAACGCCCAGGCAATACCCAGCGTCCGTTTGCCAAACAGGGCAATAAATCCATAGCCAATGCGCGCGCCCAGCCCCGTTTTCAACAGGCTTTGCGACAGCATGATGGAGATACCGATCAACCAGATCAGTTGGTTAGAGAAACCGCTCAGCGCATCACTCAGCGCCGCAGTCGGTTTACCAGGGTGAGTGACGCCGGTCATTGCCACCAGCATAATCGCTACAATCGCGATAGCGCCAATAGGCATGGCTTTGCCAATGATGGCCGCGATAGTGCCAATAAACAGCGCCAGCAGATGCCACGCTTCGGGAGTAACGTCAGGAGGGCAAGGGATAACAAACCAGATAGTCAGGGTAATCACGATCGAGATAATGGCAGGCCAACAGCGTATAGGGGTCAATCTGTCCATGAGTCAATCCTTGAGTTTCCAGCACGCAAGTATGCACATCGATATTACCCGGTATCGACATACAGAATGCGATTCACCTTCTCAATACATAAATTTTTACGATTACAAGACGTTATAGCTTCCCCAGTACGCTAAACCACAGATAATCCAGCGGCAGCAGAACCAGATACGTTGCCATAGCCAGCGTAATGCACAGCAGCATTCCTGCCCGTGCAGGCACTTTGCCTAGCGCCATCGCCACCACAATTGGTGATGCCTGATACGGCAGCAACGGAGTGGAATAGCCCAGCACCTGAATCATAATCACCGACAGCAGCGGAAACCCGGTCGCATCGGCAAAGCTCTGTGCCAGCGTGGTATACAGCGCCGGAACGCCGTTGGCGGTCATAATAAAATTGAGCGCCGTGGTAATACCGGTTAACGCCAGAAAGCTGGTAAAGGGTTTATCCGCGTTCAGCGGCATCACCTGTAGCAACGCCTCCCCCACCGCGCTACCGATGCCGGTTTGCGTCACGGTGATCGCCAGCCCCAGGATCCCCGCCACGTAAATACAGGTGCGGATGTTCACCCCGCTGGAAAACTCATCCCCGTTAATAAAGCCTACCCGTGGCAACAGCGTAATGATTGCCGCCACCAGCCCGGTCCAGGCCGGACCAATACCGTGCCAGCTTTCGCTGACCCACATCAGCAACACCACCGCTAACATCCAGGCCAGCCGTTTTTCATCGCGACTCATCGGCGCAGGTGGCGTCACATCCATAGGGGCATGGGGCTTGCCGGGGAACAGCCAGCAGATCAGTCCAACCAGCAGCGCGCCTTTTAGCCAGCCGAGGACCGGCGTATGCAGCAGTAAATAAGGTAAATAATTCAGATGGATACCGTAAGAACCTTCCGTTGCGCCGCTCATCACCAGATTCGGTACGTTGGCGGGTAGGATGGTAGCGGAAAGCTGGAACGTCCCAAAACCCACGGCTAACGCCAGACCGTACCAGGCACGGGTGCCGTCGACAATGCCAGCGCGTTTCGCCATCGCCGCGACAATCGGCATCAGCAGCGCAATACGCCCCATATTGGACGGCATCACAAACGCCAGCGCATAGCTCAGCAGCACCACGCTTGCGACCATTAACGGCCAGGAATCGGTCAGCCGGGACGACAACGCCCGCGCCGCCCTGTCCGCCAGTCCCGTTTTACGTATCGCGATGCCCAACACGAAACCACTGAAAACCAGCCAGAACGCCGACGAAGCAAAGCCGCCAAAAATCACCTCCGGTGGGGCGATTTTCGCCACCATTGCGACAGAGAAGAAAATCAGCGCCGTAATGAACTCCGGCAAAAGCGATGTGGCCCAGAGCAGGATGGTGATGCCAACCACCAGTGAAGGGATAAACAGAGGGTGCGTAAGCCAGAGCGACATGCCTGTCTCCTGTTGTTTTTTTCAACAAGAATACGGGGACAGGCAGAGCGAGTAAACGCCAGAATAGGTGGGTTACTGCAGGATCTGACACTGATGATCCTGAATCTCCTCGGCGGACGCGAGATTCAGCGACAGCAAATCACGTTGGGTCGCCAGCAGGACAAAGGACTCATCGCTCTGACGTACCATCGCCAGCGCATAGCGCCCCATATGATCACGCGCATCCGGCACCTCTTCTGCCAGCATCATAAACGGGCTGCGCTGTGCCAGTTCGTTTTCCGTCACGCGGCGCGCCAGATACTCGTGCCCACGTAATCCCCCCGGCAAAGGCAGCCAGCGGGTGCTGATTTTCGCCAGATTGTCATCCAGTTGCGTTCTAACGTCAGGACGCAGGCAAGAGATATGAATGTGGAAATGGTTTTGCGTGCGGCCAGACGGCGAGTTGATCGTGAGTGATACCGCTTTATCAGGAATTTCCTGGCCGTATTTTTGGCTCATAAAACCGCGCGCTTGCCAGGCGAGCCAGAAAAAATTCGGCGTGCCTGATTGCAACAGCAGCGGGCTTTCCGTGCCGTTAATGCGGTAAGTGGACATCAATAAGTATTGCAGAGGGCCGTTACGGTCTTTGAACACCACATACCCGGCATCCGGTTTCACCTCCGCACACGGCGCAGGGTTATGCCGTTGCAGCTGGTTCGGCAGGCATTGCTCAAGAACAATCTGGCGTAATGCATCCGGGTTACCGTTGAGTTTCCAGTAACCTATGCCCGCAGCGGCAGCGATAATCATCACCACCAGTAAAAAATAGCCTGCTTTTTTCATTACGCGTTTCCTGTATCCCATTGAAGGGTAAGCGTAACGTAAAATGATGACAAATAAAAAAGCCCGGTCGCGTTATGCCACCGGGCCTGCAAACACATCTGCGTTAGCGTTTACTGATTTGGTCAAACGTACCGCCGTTAGAGAAGTGCTCTTTCTGCGCTTTGGTCCAGCCACCAAACTCGTCGTCGATGGTGAACAACTTCAGCTTCGGAAAGGCATTTTCGTATTTCTTCGCCACGTCAGCATCACGCGGGCGGTAATAGTTTTTCGCTGCAATTTCCTGACCTTGCGGAGAATAGAGATACTTCAGGTAGGCTTCGGCCACCACTTTGCTGTCTTTCTTTTCTACCACTTTGTCAACAATAGACACGGTCGGTTCTGCGAGAATAGATTCGCTTGGCGTGACGATCTCGAACTTGTCTTTACCCAGTTCGTTCGTCGCCAGCAGCGCTTCGTTTTCCCATGCGATCAGCACATCACCAATTCCGCGTTCAACAAAGGTATTGGTAGAGCCGCGCGCGCCGGAATCCAGCACTTCCACGTTTTTAAACAGAGCTTTGACGAAGTCCTGAGCTTTGGCCTGATCGTTGTTGTTGTGGTGCAGGGCGTAACCCCATGCCGCCAGATAGTTCCAGCGTGCCCCGCCGGAGCTTTTCGGGTTTGGCGTAATGACTGACACGCCCGGTTTAACCAGATCGTTCCAGTCATGAATCTGCTTTGGATTGCCTTTGCGCACCAGGAAGACGATGGTGGAGGTGTAAGGTGCAGAGTTGTCCGGCAGGCGTTTAATCCAGTTTTTATCGATACGGCCACGCTCAGCAATGGCGTCCACGTCATAGGCCAACGCCAGGGTAACCACATCGGCTTCGATACCGTTGATGACGGATGTCGCCTGTTTACCGGAGCCACCATGTGACTGGCGGATCACCACGTTATCGCCCGTTTCCTGTTTCCAGTGCGCCGCGAAGGCTTTGTTGTACTGTTCGTACAGCTCACGCGTTGGATCGTACGATACGTTAAGTAACTGAATATCCTTTGCCAGAACGCTGGTCGATGCCAGCAATAATGTTAACCCTACGCCCCATTTGTTCATCGCCCAGCTCTCTTATGTAATGTAGTGATGAGCAGAGCGTGCCAGAAAGCGGTCCAAACTTTAAAGAATAAAAAAAGATTTGCTATAACTTCGGGGAATAAATCTGAGGGGTTGCCGGATGGCGGCTAGCGCCTTATCCGGCCTACACGTATCTGCAACCTGTAGGCCTGATAAGCGTAGCGCCATCAGGCGCGCAAAAACAATCAGTACAATCTTTTCGCGCAGTCCAGCCAGTCACCTTTGAACGGACGCTTCATATTCTCGATAGCGTCGATGATGTCGTGGTGAACCAACTGTTCGTTCTGAATACCGACGCAGCGACCGCCATGACCTTCCAGCAGCAGATCAATGGCATATGCCCCCATACGGGATGCCAGAATACGGTCGTAAGGCACCGGGGAACCACCACGCTGGATGTGACCCAGTACGGTTGAGCGCGTTTCACGGCCGGTTTCTTTCTCAATGTAGTGCGCCAGTTCATCAACGTCTGACATGTGCTCGGTGATCGCCATAATCGCGTGCTGCTTTCC
>OJJJ01000386.1_pt1 | contig 23111 bp, 23 predicted proteins | sample 1596311 | NCBI WGS metagenome assembly OJJJ01 (sample SAMEA4350140, study PRJEB24818) | metagenome | biome: human; feature: gut; material: faeces | place: Denmark | collected 2013-09 | reverse complement strand
TTTCCATAACCCGGACGGCACCATGCGCAGCGCAGACGATATCGCCGCAATGTGGAAACAGTGGAACATCTTGCCGGATCAGCAGGTTTCCTTCTACTGCGGTACCGGCTGGCGTGCCTCGGAGACGTTTATGTACGCCCGTGCGATGGGCTGGAAAAACGTCTCGGTGTACGACGGTGGCTGGTTCGAGTGGAGCAGCAATCCGAAGAACCCGGTAGCCAGCGGCGAGCGTGGCCCGGACGCCAGCAAGTAATCGCTGATTATTCCTGACGCTGGATCGATTTCAGCGTCAGGTATCCGCTCCAGATCCGCGTGAACGTTGTCAGCCAGCACAGCGCACCAAATATCCACGCCAGCACGGCAAAATAATCAGGGAACAGACAGCCCAGCACGAACAGCAATATCGTCTCGGTGCCTTCGGTCAACCCACCTAAATAATAAAACGATTTATGCGCATAACCGGGGTTATCAATCTGATGCTTCGCCGCCAACGCGGCAAAGGCCAGGAAACTGCTGCCAGTGCCGATAAACGCAAACAATAGCCAGCTGCCCGCCAGCGCATTCTGCTCGGGTGCCGCCAGAATAAAGCCAAACGGCACCAGCGCGTAAAACAGAAAATCGAGTGAAATATCGAGGAATCCGCCGGCATCGGTCAGTCCCCTGCGCCGCGCCAGCGCGCCGTCCAACCCATCAAACAGACGATTAAGCACAATGGCGACCAGCGCCGCCGAATACCAGCCTAATGCCAGAAACGGCAAGGCCAGCACGCCAATAGCGAAACCGAAGAGCGTCAGACCGTCCGGCGAAATACCGGGCTTATCAATCATGCGAGCGCACTGATGTAACAGCGGTTTTAACCGCGGATGAAGATGGCGGTCAAGCATGTGGCCGTCCTTTGAAACTGTCGCACAATCCCTGCGAAGGAATATCCAGCGCGGCGTTAAAGCGTGCCGAGAGATTTTGAAAGGCAATCAGCGCGGTCATTTCGGTAATCGTGTCATCGGTAAAATGCTGCTGCATTTGCGTCTTCAGCGCATCATCAAGGCGCGGCGGCGTGGAGGTCATCGCATCCGCATAGGCCAGCGCCACGCGCTCTTCTGCGCTAAACAGTGCAGACGATTGCCAGTTTGCCACCTGTAACACTTTATCCAGCGCCCCGCTGCGTTCGGCCAGCCGTAAGCTGTTGGCATCCACGCAGAACGCGCAATGACACACCTGCGACACCCGCGTCATCAACAGCGCGCGCATCACCGGGGTTAATCGCGCCCGTTTACGCTCCAGAAATCCGACAAACAGCGCGACCAGCCAAAACAGAAACGGCATACGCCCCCACCAGCGCGTGGGATGCAGCACGTCGCCGTAATGTTTTTTCTGCGTCGCGACAAGCGGTTTCAAACTGGAAGGGATACGCGTCAACGGTTTTACCCACGCCTGAGGATCGTTCAACGGTGACTCCTGAATACTTTAGATAAAACAAAGATAGCGATAGTATGTCACTTTCTGCTGTTAGATCTTGATGAATATGATGAAAACCCTCGACGTGGTCGCCGCTATCCTTGAACGTGATGGCAAAATATTACTCGCTCAGCGCCCGGCGCATACGGATCAGCCGGGTATGTGGGAGTTTGCGGGCGGTAAGGTAGAGCCCGGCGAGAGCCAGCCGCAGGCGCTGAGGCGTGAACTGCACGAAGAACTCGGCATTGAGGCGGTTGTTGGGCAGTACGTTGCCAGCCATCAACGCGAAGTATCAGGCCGGATTATCCATCTGCATGCCTGGCATGTGCCAGATTATCAGGGCGAACTGCACGCGCACGAGCATCAGCAACTGGTGTGGTGCCTACCTGAAGAGGCGCTGACGTATCCGCTGGCGCCTGCCGACATCCCGCTCTTACAGGCGTTTATTCTTTTACGCGACGCCAGACCAGCGGATTAGTGCCGATCGTTTTCTCATCACGCTGGCATTGCAACAACACGCTATCAGCCTTGATTACCGCGCCTTCCGAATAGTTTTGATCCTGATAAACGCAGCACTGATTACAGGGCTGCGCCCGCTGACCGCTGGAACTGAACACTTCTGGCGGCACATTAACCTGCACATCCGGGCGATAAAGCTGATTTGCCAGTGCCGTGCTGGAGAGCAAAACCAGCGCACCTGCCATGATAGAACGGCGCATACTCTTTCCTTTTAAACTGACCTCTATGCTCAGTATAACGGTATAAACCGGCAGAAACTTTAGTCCCTTCCCGCATCGTTTTTGGTTATGACCTACGCCGCAATATTAATTTCCTTAGCGGGGTTAATTTTTTCTTGCGTCCCGTCACACTGCTGATGTTATAGTCAAAAACTGCACAACACATAACATAAACATCAAAAATATAACCATATCAATACATAAGAGGTTCTTATATCTATGGATCAGACATGTTCTTTGGCGTCATTTCTCAACCATGTGCAAAAGCGCGACCCGAATCAAACCGAGTTCGCGCAAGCCGTTCGTGAGGTCATGACGACGCTGTGGCCGTTCCTCGAACAAAACCCGCGCTATCGTCAAATGTCATTGCTGGAACGTCTGGTTGAACCTGAGCGCGTGATCCAGTTCCGCGTGGTCTGGCTGGACGATCGTAATCAGGTACAGGTTAACCGCGCATGGCGTGTACAGTTTAGCTCGGCGATTGGTCCTTACAAAGGCGGCATGCGTTTCCATCCGTCGGTAAACCTGTCGATCCTGAAATTCCTTGGCTTCGAGCAGACTTTTAAAAACGCCCTCACCACGCTGCCGATGGGCGGAGGTAAAGGCGGGAGCGATTTCGATCCAAAAGGCAAAAGCGAAGGCGAAGTGATGCGTTTTTGCCAGTCCCTGATGACCGAACTGTTCCGTCATTTAGGGCCAGACACTGACGTTCCCGCGGGTGATATCGGCGTGGGCGGTCGTGAAGTCGGCTTTATGGCCGGGATGATGAAAAAACTCTCCAACAACAGCGCCTGCGTCTTTACCGGTAAAGGTCTGTCGTTCGGCGGCAGTCTGATCCGCCCGGAAGCGACCGGCTACGGCCTGGTGTACTTCACCGAAGCAATGCTTAAGCGCCATGGTCTGGGCTTTGAAGGCATGCGTGTCGCCGTTTCCGGCTCAGGTAACGTGGCGCAATTCGCCATTGAGAAAGCCATGGAGTTTGGTGCCCGCGTGGTGACCGCCTCCGACTCCAGCGGTACCGTGGTTGACGAGAGTGGCTTCACGAAAGAGAAACTGGCGCGTCTGTGTGCCATTAAAGACAGCCGCGATGGCCGCGTGGCGGATTACGCCCGTGAGTTTGGCCTGACCTATCTGGAAGGTAAGCAACCGTGGTCAGTGCCGGTGGATATCGCCCTGCCGTGCGCTACGCAGAACGAACTGGATGTGGACGCTGCGCAGATGCTGATTGCCAACGGCGTCAAGGCCGTGGCGGAAGGCGCAAACATGCCGACCACCATCGAAGCCACCGATCTGTTCCTCGAAGCGGGCGTACTGTTTGCGCCGGGTAAAGCCGCCAACGCCGGTGGTGTGGCGACATCAGGCCTGGAAATGGCGCAGAACGCCGCGCGTCTGGGTTGGAAAGCGGAGAAAGTGGATGCGCGCCTGCACCACATCATGCTGGATATTCACCACGCCTGCGTCGAGTACGGTGGTGAAAGCAAACAAACCAACTACGTGCAAGGCGCCAACATTGCTGGCTTCGTGAAAGTTGCCGACGCGATGCTGGGCCAGGGTGTGATTTAATCATCAGGCATGACCGCATTACAGGCCTGCCTCCTCTGAAGGCGGGCTTTTTTTCGCCGGGCGTTTTCGCGGCGCGCTCTTTTTCTTCTCCGCGCCAGCCGGCGCGGTTATCCCGCGGAACCGGCGTACCGGCGTACGTTTAGCCTGGTCAATCAGCTGATACAGAGTGTCCACCAGCGGCTGCATAAAGTCCTGATAGCGGCACTGCTTTTCACTGATTTGCGTCAGGATCGACTCCCAGTGCGCGGTCATATCCGGACGCGTCGCCATTTCGGGCAGCGAATGGAACAGCGCCTTTCCGGGATCCGTCGAGTGTATATAGCGACCCTTTTTCACCAGGAACCCGCGCTTAAACAGCAGTTCGATAATCCCCGCACGCGTAGCCTCCGTTCCCAGTCCGTCGGTGGCACGCAGGATTTTTTTCAGATCTTTATCCTGCACAAACCGTGCTATCCCGGTCATCGCCGACAACAGCGTCGCGTCGGTAAAATGGCGCGGCGGCTGGGTCTGGCGTTCCACCACTTCGCCCTTTTCACACAGTAGTTCGTCATCACGAGCCACCACCGGCAACGGTGTGCCGTCGTTTTCTTCGTCGCGCTCTTTGTTACCCAGCAGCGTACGCCACCCGGCTTCCGCCAGGAAACGGGCTTTAGCAACAAATTTGCCTTTCGCAATATCCAGTTCAATGACGCACTTGCGGAATACCGCGTCCGGGCAGAACTGCATCAGATACTGACGCGCAATCAGGTTGTACACCCTGGCTTCATTGTCATTCAGATTGATGGATGAACTGCGCGCAGTGGGAATAATCGCGTGGTGCGCATCAACCTTTTTATCGTCCCAGCAGCGATTACGCATATCGGGATTGACCGCAGGCTGCGGAAATAAATCCGGAGCGTGCACGCTAATCGCATTCATCACCGCATGGCGACCGGCAAAATGTTCTTCCGGCAGATAGCGGCTATCAGAACGCGGATAGGTAATCAATTTGTGGGTTTCATACAGCTTCTGGCAGATATCGAGCACGTTTTGCGCGCTCAGTCCGAAGCGTTTAGCGGCTTCAATCTGCAACGCCGACAATGAGAACGGCAGCGGTGCGGATTCTGATTCCCGTTTATCGTTATAGCTGGTGACTATCGCTGGCTGACCGTTGATGCGTTTCACCACATGCTCCGCCAGCGTACGGTTCAGTAAGCGCCCTTCTTCATCCTGATAAGGTTCACACGCCTCGCTCGGCTGCCAGATAGCGGTAAACCGCTCGTCGGCAGGTGTGACGATATGCGCTTTGACCTCAAAGAAATCTTTGGCGACGAAGTTTTCAATCTCTTCATCACGGCGCACCACCAGACCAAGCACCGGCGTCTGCACACGCCCCACGGACAGCACGCCCTGATAACCCGCGTTACGCCCAAGAATGGTATAGGCGCGCGTCATATTAATGCCGTACAGCCAGTCGGCACGCGCCCGCGCCAGCGCCGAAACGCACAGCGGGATGAACTCACTGTTGGCGCGCAGACGAGAAATTGCCCGCTCCACCGCCTGTGGGTTAAGGTCGTTAATCAGACACCGCTGTACCTGATGCCGCTTTTCCGGCGCCAGTTGCAGGTAATCCAGCACTTCATCGACCAGCAGCTGTCCTTCACGATCGGGGTCTCCCGCGTGAATGACTTCACTGGCCTCATGCAGAAAGCGCTTGATGACGTTGAGCTGTTTGGTGACGGAGGGACGCGGCTGCAGTTGCCACTTTTCCGGTACAATCGGCAAGTCGACCAGACTCCAGCGTGCATAGCGACTGTCGTAGGCGTCTGGCTGCGCCTGTTCAAGCAGGTGACCGATACACCAGGTCACCACTTGCCCATTTCCGCATTCAATAAAGCCATCACCTTTGCGATGTGGCTTAGGGAGCACATCGGCAATCGCGCGCGCCAGACTCGGTTTTTCGGCAATAAACAACCGCATCGAATTAACGGATCTCAACCATGGCGCGACCGCCACGTGCTTCAACCAGCTCACCAATCGCGGTGAGATCAATGCCAAACTGCGCGGCAACCGCTTTCACTTCAGCCTCAGATTCCGGCGTTACCGCCAGCAGCAGGCCGCCGGAGGTTTGCGGATCGCACAGCAGGTCTCGTACCGCCTGCGGCATCTCACCCATCAGATGCCCGTAGCTGGCAAAGTTACGCTGCGTACCGCCCGGCACTGCGCCCTGCGCGATGTACTCTTCAACACCAGGCAGTTTTGGAATATCCTGGTAAACGATTTGCGCCTGAACGCCCGCGCCCTGACACATTTCGCTCAGGTGTCCCAGCAGGCCAAAACCGGTCACGTCGGTCATGGCTTTCACACCTTCAATGTCCGCAAACGCTGCGCCCGCAATATTCATGCGGCACATCACTTCCGTCGCCAGCCCAACATGCTCAGGCTTAAGCAGCGATTTTTTCTCGGCGGTGGTCAACACGCCAATGCCCAGCGGCTTGGTGAGGAACAGCGTGCATCCCGCTTCTGCGGTGCTGTTTTTCTTCACGCGCTCGGTCGGGACCACGCCCGTTACAGCGAGACCAAAAATCGGCTCCGGGGCATCAATAGAGTGACCACCCGCCAGCGCAATGCCGGCCTGGCGACAGGCGAAACGCCCGCCTTCGGTCACTTCACGGGCGACTTCCGGTGCCAGCTTATCGAGCGGCCAGCCCAGAATCGCGATAGCCATAATCGGTTTGCCACCCATCGCGAAGATATCGCTGATGGCGTTGGTCGCGGCGATGCGGCCAAAATCAAACGGATTATCGACAATCGGCATAAAGAAATCGGTGGTGCTGATAACGCTGGTACCATTACCCAGATCGTACACGGCCGCGTCGTCGCGGGTTTCATTCCCCACGAGTAAATTCGGATCAACAAATTTCGCCTGCTCGCTGTGCAGGATGGTTTCCAGCACTTTGGGGGAAATTTTACAACCGCAACCGGCTCCGTGGCTGTATTGCGTTAAACGAATAGCGTGCTCGCTCATGGACATCTCCTGTCATTGCAATCGGGCTATGGTAGCGCTCATTCCATGATGTGGTAAGAGTGACTGTCTGAATTCGGGTGTCTTTGCTCATAATCCAGACAGTTTAGCCGCTGAAATCAAAAATACTGGACGAATGCGCTCGGATCGGCAGGGTTAATCGTGGTGGACGCTTTAAGCTGTGGCGTGCCCAGATAGAGGAAGCCGACAATTTTATCCTGCGCACGACAGTCAAATGCCTCGCGCACCACTGCACTTTCGGTTAATGCACCGCTGCGCCAGATCCCGCCAAAGCCTTGCGCAATCGCCGCCATTTGCATGGCCATTACCGCACAACCCGCTGACATTTCCTGTTCCCACAGCGGAACCTTGTCACTTTCTTCACATTTTGCCACTACTGCAATAATCAGCGGGGCACGAAACGGCGCAGTACGCGCTTTTTCGACAGCCTTTTCGTCGCCCTCTGCGGCAATAGCCCCTTTTTCGAGCACGGCGCTAAAACGCTCACGCCCTGCACCTTCAATCACAAAGAAACGCCACGGCTGCAGCGATTTGTGATCCGGGGCGCGCATCCCCGCCCGCAGGATATTTTGCAGTTGCTCCCCCACGGGAGCGGGTTCAACAAGACGAGAGGCGCTACGGCGGGTAAGAAGTAATTCGAGTGCATCCATTTGCTTAACTCCAACAATGAAATTTGTTCACAAAATTAACACGTGAGCGGATTTTGTTACAGCGCCGGCGGTGATTCCTGCTGACAATTGCCTGCCGGGTCATTACGATAGCCACATCTTAACGTCTTCTCCGCTAAAACGGGGGGGGCGTGTTGTTCATCGGTAGGGAGAATACATGCGAACCCTGTGGCGTTTTATTGCCGGAATTTTTAAATGGACGTGGCGAATACTGAATTTCGTCCGCGAATGTGTACTGAACCTGTTCTTTATCTTTTTGGTCCTGGTGGGCGTGGGGATCTGGATGCAGGTCAGCAGTAGCACCTCCAGCGAACACGCGGAGCGTGGCGCACTGCTGCTCGATATCTCCGGCGTTATTGTCGATAAGCCCTCGAGCACCAGCCGCTTAAGCGTCATCGGACGTCAGCTGTTTGGCGCCAGTTCCGATCGCCTGCAAGAAAACTCACTGTTCGATATCGTTAACACCATTCGCCAGGCAAAAGACGATCGTAACATCACCGGCATCGTGATGGATTTAAAAAACTTTGCCGGGGCCGATCAGCCGTCCATGCAGTATATCGGCAAAGCACTGCGCGAATTCCGCGACAGTGGAAAACCGGTATTTGCCGTGGGCGATAACTTCAGCCAGGGACAGTATTACCTCGCAAGCTTTGCCAACAAAATTTGGCTCTCCCCGCAGGGTTCGGTTGACCTGCACGGCTTTGCGACCAACGGTCTGTATTACAAGTCTCTGCTGGATAAACTAAAAGTCTCCACCCACGTTTTCCGCGTCGGTACCTATAAGTCCGCCGTCGAGCCGTTTATTCGCGACGATATGTCCCCGGCCGCACGTGAAGCCGACAGTCGCTGGATTGGCGAGCTGTGGCAGAACTATCTCGATACCGTTGCCGCTAACCGCCAGATCCCGGCGCAGCAAGTGTTCCCTGGCGCACAGGCGATGCTTGACGGCCTGACGAAAGTGGGTGGCGACACCGCGAAGTACGCCCTCGACAATAAACTGGTCGATGCTCTCGCCTCCAGCGCTGAAGTGGAAAAACTGCTGACTAAACAGTTTGGCTGGAGCAAAACTGAGAAGAACTACAGTGCCGTCAGCTATTACGATTACACGCTAAAAACCCCGGCGGATACCGGTGACAGCATTGGCGTAGTCTTCGCCAATGGCGCGATCATGGATGGAGAAGAAACACCGGGGAACGTCGGCGGCGACACCACTGCAGCACAAATCCGTGAAGCGCGTCTCGATCCGAAGGTAAAAGCCATTGTCCTGCGCGTTAACAGCCCAGGCGGCAGCGTCAGCGCCTCGGAAGTGATCCGCGCTGAGCTGGCTGCAGCAAAAGCGGCGGGTAAACCGGTGGTGGTTTCCATGGGCGGCATGGCGGCATCCGGCGGTTACTGGATCTCAACCCCGGCAAACTACATTGTGGCGAACCCCAGCACCCTGACCGGCTCCATCGGCATCTTTGGCGTGATCAACACCGTTGAAAACAGCCTCGATTCCATTGGTGTACATACCGACGGCGTGGCGACCTCGCCGCTGGCCGATATTTCCGTCACCAAAGCGTTACCGCCGGAAGTGCAGCAGATGATGCAACTGAGCATCGAGAACGGCTATAAGCGCTTCATCACGCTGGTCGCGGATGCACGTAAGACAACGCCAGAGCAGATTGATAAAATCGCCCAGGGCCACGTCTGGACCGGTCAGGATGCAAAAGCGAATGGTCTGGTCGACAGTCTCGGCGATTTCGACGACGCTGTAGCAAAAGCGGCAGAACTGGCGAAACTGAAACAATGGCACATTGAGTATTATCAGGACGAGCCCACGTTCGTTGATATGGTCATGGACAGCATGTCTGGTTCCGTTCGCGCTATGCTACCAGAAGCCATTCAGGCCATGCTCCCGGCACCACTGGCCTCTGCGGCAAGCGTGGTAAAAACCGAAAGTGATAAGCTGGCCGCGTTTAACGACCCGCAGAACCGTTATGCGTTCTGCCTGACCTGCGCCAACGTCCGCTAACTCTTGGCCCCTCTTCGGGATGAAGAGGGGTTTTTCTTTGAGACAGAAGAAAAGTCATGCAGAAGAAATCGATTTACGTTGCCTATACCGGCGGTACCATCGGTATGCAGCGCTCAGAACAAGGTTACATTCCGGTTTCCGGCCATCTTCAGCGTCAACTGGCATTGATGCCTGAATTCCACCGCCCTGAGATGCCAGACTTCACCATTCACGAATATGTCCCGCTGATGGATTCCTCCGATATGACGCCAGAAGACTGGCAGCATATTGCGGAAGATATTAAAGCTCACTACGACGAATACGACGGTTTTGTGATCCTGCACGGCACCGACACCATGGCGTTCACCGCCTCGGCGCTGTCGTTTATGCTGGAGAATCTGGGCAAGCCAGTTATTGTGACAGGGTCACAAATCCCGCTGGCTGAGCTACGTTCAGACGGACAAATCAATTTGCTGAATGCGTTGTACGTTGCGGCCAATTATCCGATCAATGAAGTCACTCTGTTCTTCAATAACCGACTGTATCGTGGTAACCGCACTACCAAAGCGCACGCCGACGGTTTTGACGCCTTCGCTTCACCTAACCTTGCACCTTTACTGGAAGCCGGGATCCACATCCGTCGTTTGGGCACCCCGCCCGCGCCGCACGGTGCGGGCGAGCTGATTGTGCACCCTATCACCCCGCAGCCGATTGGCGTGGTCACGATTTATCCGGGAATTTCCGCAGACGTGGTGCGGAACTTCCTGCGCCAGCCAGTCAAAGCGTTAATTCTGCGTTCTTACGGCGTGGGCAATGCCCCGCAGAATAAAGAGTTCCTGAAGGAGCTTGAGGATGCCAGCTCACGCGGTATTGTGGTCATTAACCTCACGCAGTGCATGTCCGGCAAGGTCAACATGGGCGGTTATGCGACGGGGAATGCGCTGGCACATGCGGGCGTGATTGGCGGTGCGGATATGACCGTTGAAGCAACACTGACCAAGCTGCATTATTTGCTGAGCCAGGGTCTGGACACGCAGGCCATCCGTGACGCGATGACGCAAAACCTGCGCGGTGAACTGACGCCGGATGATTGAAGGAGGAGTGACGATGGCACGAGCATTACTGCTGGTTGATTTACAAAACGATTTTTGTGCCGGAGGCGCACTTGCCGTTCCAGAAGGTGATAGCACCGTGGATGTCGCCAATCGCCTGATTGACTGGTGTTCGCTGCACGGTGAGAAGGTTGTTTCCAGTCTGGACTGGCATCCGGCTAATCACGGCAGCTTTGCCAGCCAGCATCAGATCGCCCCTTACACGCAGGGACAACTGGACGGCCTGGCGCAGACGTTCTGGCCGGATCACTGTGTACAGAACTCGCAGGGAGCGGCCCTGCACCCTCTGCTGAATCAGCGCGGCATTGATAAGACGTTCTATAAGGGCGAAAACCCGCAGGTTGACAGCTACAGCGCATTTTTTGATAACGGTCGCCGTCAGGCAACGGAACTGAATGCGTGGCTTGTGCAACAACGTATTACCGACCTCATCATCATGGGGCTGGCAACCGACTACTGCGTGAAGTTTACCGTCCTCGATGCGCTGGAACTGGGCTATACGGTGAACGTCATTACCGACGGTTGTCGAGGGGTGAATATTCAGCCTCAGGACAGCACGCAGGCGTTTATGGAGATGGCCGCTGCGGGTGCAACGCTGTATACGCTGGCTGACTGGGAAGAAACGCAAAGATAGAACGTTGCCTGATGGTACAGCCATCAGGCAAGTAATCACCCCAAAGTTGAGATTTCTTCTAGTGAAACCAAGCGGGTTTCAATACCAAAACAAAACAGGATCAGCGCACATACCACCAGCATGATACCGAGGACGATAAACACGGTAACAGAGTCATATTGAGTTAATAATACGGCAACGCCATAGGGTGTAAAGACGGCGACAATTCGACCCACAGCATTGACAAAACCTGAACCACGTAATCTGAGATGCGTTGGCCACAGTTCCGGGACATATACCGCAGAGGCAAAACAGACATACATATATAAAAAGAAAATCATGACCAGACCACAGCTTAAAATCGCCCACTCCTGCGTTTGAATCGAATAAAAATAGCCCAAAAGTGCAATAATAATTAACAGCAACGAACCAAAGAGACGTCGCGGAAAGCGGTCGATAATCAATGCCGCAATAAAAATACCTACCGGTGCGCCAATCATAATAATCGCAGTCATCAAAATGGACTTCGTCACAGCAATACCCGAGTTAACAAAAATAGTCGGGATCCATACGGTAATGGTATACAGTGAGATATTCATCGCAATCAATACCGTAATAGCCACCAGCGTCCGACGCAGCATCTGTCCTTTGAATAACAGCCAAAATGACCCGTCTACGGCGCGGCGTTCGCTCTTTCTCTTCGGTATTGGACACAATGGTAATGTGATTTGCTTTTCTGTTTCTACCTGCAACTCAACATCGAGTAAATGCTTCTCCGCCATGTCCTGCTGACCTTTACCTGCCAGCCACCGGGGAGACTCAATAAAGTATTTTCCAGAAATGTACCAGGCCAGCAGCATTCCCACGCCTCCGACTAAAAACATCGCTCGCCAGCTTAAGTATGAGATAACAACCACACCAACCGCCGCCGACAGCATCGGCGACCAGTTGCCAACAAAAGACAGACGCGCAGACCATTTTCCGCGCACCACCGGCGGAATAAACTCAGTGAATGAGGCATAGCCCACCATAATCAGCGCCCCCATGCCGGTTCCCATCAGGCCTCGAAAGAAGATCAACCAGTACATGTTGGGAACAAAAGATGCGGCGATTGCAGAAATGCCAACAATCAGTAGATTGATACGAAATGCTTTACGGCGACCAAAATAATCACCAATAAATCCACCACTCAACGATCCGATGAAATAACCAAACATCAGCGCAGACGTAAACGCTGCATTGAGATAATTATTTGACCAACCGTTACTAACCAACTTTGCCAGTACCACATTACCGGAATAACTAAGAAACCCGGTCAGTAATAAACCAAAACTTATGATACCAAAAATACGAAAATGAAATCGCGAGAAAGGTAAGCGATCTAGTCTTGCACCGATATATTCATATTGTTCCATCTGGATGCCTCAAATGCAGCAAAATATAAAATAATAAATTATGGCAACGCGCGGCAGAGTTAACTTTGCCGCATTTACCATCATCATTTTATTGGCATTATCCGGATGCAAACTAAAACGCTATCGATATCACAATTCCGTTATTAGTATACGAGCTGGATATTATTTTCCTTGCAAAAGGAAATCCATTCTGCACCCGGTGCTTTATCTGTTATTATGTAATTAATATGACTAAGATCTACCAACTGAACAAATGCTTTACGATCGAACTTTGAGTGGTCAACCAACAGTGCTACTTCAGCAGCCTGACGAATCATGGTTTTCTTGATCTCTGCTTCAGCTTCGTTTGAATCAAGCGCACCGTTGGCGATATCCAGTCCTTTACAACTCATCACCATGATATCAACGTGATATCGGCTGATGATCTCTTTGGTAATACGCCCCTGTAGTGACAGCGTATTTTTGTTTAACTCTCCCCCCGTCGAAACCACATTAATCTCAGACTGTGCCAGTTCATGAAAGGCTTCCGCCGAGTTGGTTAATAATGTGAGGTCATTACGTTCCTTCAGAAGCTTTAATAACTCCATTGCAGTACTGCTGGAGTCAGCCGCCATAGTGGTCTTATTTTTAATAAACGGCAGCGCGTTGCGAGCGACCTTCTGCTTTTCTTCATAGAATGATTTAGCTCGCTTGTAAAAATGAATGTTATCAGACAGCGCGGCCGTATTTAATACAGCACCACCATACGTACGGGTCAGAAAACCTTCATCTTCAAGCTTTTCAAGATCGCGGCGAATCGTTTCTTCTGTAACCTGAAAAATAGCGCTCAGATTAGATACCGTTACTTTCTTGTCGTTGGCTACCCTTTGCTTGATAGCCTGAATTCTGTCTTTTGCCGCCACGATTACACCTCTGTTTCCTTCAACATCATGATAAGTTACCAGTATCTCACAGGCTATGTTTATTTTCAAAACAACATGTCTGAATCACAGATTTTATGGTCTTTTACACAGAAACAGAGGCGTTTTCTATTTACCTATTTATTATTCAATGCTTCTGCCATTTCTCGCATCAATAAAGAATCCGCGTCGGTTAACGCGATCGTCAGGGCGTCGACGTTTTCACGAACCTGCTCTGGCGCCGTCGCTCCGCTTAACAGGGTGATTAAATCACTTTGTTTTAAAATCCACGCCAGCGCCAGCGCCGGGATTGTGCAACGGTATTTAGCACACAGCGGTTGCCAGCGTTCTAGCATGTCAATCACGCGCAGCATATTTTCGCGCTGGAACCAGACTTTGTTAGCCCGCGCGCCGCCGGGAACATAATCCCGTGTGATAGTTCCGGTCAGCAGCCCCTGTTCCAGCGGGGAATAGACCTGAACCACAATGCCGTGCCGCTGACAGAGCGGCAGCAGCTCAGTTTCCAGCGCCCGGTCGAGGATGCTGTACTTAGCCTGCACGATATCCAGCTCGCCGTGTTTTACGTACTCCCGAATATGCTCAGCATCTACGTTCGCCGCGCCGATAGAACGGATTTTCCCTTCTTTCTTGAGCGCGTTGAGCGTATCGACCGTTTCCGCAATCGGTGTAAAACAAGGCTCTACCGACTGCCAGTGGGTCATATAAATATCAATGCTGTCGATACCGAGCCGTTGCAGGCTGGCGTCCACCTCCTCACGAATCGACTCGGGCGTGAGATTTTTATACAGCTGGCGTTCGCCCACTTTATTGAACAGGCTACCTTCCCGCTCCCAGACAATGCCGCATTTGGTTTCGACAACAATCTCGTTGCGCGGCAGTTTTTTCAGCGCCTGACCCACAATCTTCTCGCTATTACCGAAGTTGTAGCCCGGTGCGGTATCAATCAGATTAATGCCGCAACGATGCGCTTCGATAATGGTGTCGATGCAAACCTGCAAATCAAGATCGCCGTTCCATGCCGGGCCGCCACCGATGGCCCAGGTGCCCAGTCCCATGCGGGAAAGCGTAATATCCGTACTGCCTAAAGGAATCATTTTCATCTGCCGCTATTACCCTTCGTATTCGTCGAGAAGTTGGTCAACCAGTTTTCTGTTTTTCACGCCCGTCGTAGCGCCCACGCTGAGCACCGATATCGCTGCCGTCGCGTTAGCAAACAGCGCACAGTCGCGTAGCGGTTTGCCTTCAAGCAGCGCAGAGATAAACCCCGAAGCGAAATTATCGCCCGCACCGATGGTGTCAATAGCGGTAATTCCCGAAACCGCAGGTACCGCCATTTTCATATCAGCACGCTTGATAAAGCAGCCTTTCTTACCGGTTTTAATCACTACCGTTTTCACACCGCAGTGCAGAAAACTGTCTGCTATCTCATCCAGCGTCTCTTTCCCGGTTAGCAGTTTCGCCTCGTCGACATTGGGAAACAGATAATCGACATAGCTCAGCGCTTCGCGAATATCGTCCAGCGTTTCATTAAGCCGCGGCTTAATCATATCGGCACAAATGATCAACTGATGCTTTTTGGCCTGAATAAATATCTCCGTTAACGCTTTGCCGTCCAGCAAGGGGCTATTAAAGATGCTTGCCAGCGATAGCAGCTTTGCCTGCGAGAAACGGTCAAAATCGACATCGCTAATATTCAGTTTCCACAGGCTGCCGTTGCAGTTAGTCACAAAGGTGCGTTCGCCATCGGCGGTCACTAAGCCCACGTTAATAGAAGTATCAATATCCGCGTCCTGTTTCAGACTCTGGATATCAATATTCTCGCGTCGACAGTGGTCGAGAATAAAATTCCCGGCGGCATCATTACCTACCCGACTGATTAACGCGGTGCGATGACCGAGGCGAGAAATAATCGTCGCTTCATTAATCGCATCTCCCCCGGTGGTCATGGCAATACGTTCTAACGGATAAGAGTCTACATCAAAGATATTTTTACTTACCGGCTGCAAGGGAATATCAACAATGGCCGCCCCTATACAAATAACCTCGATTCTATCCATATTGTCATTCCGCTTTACCGTCTGAACCAAACAGTTTGATTTTCTCCAGCGCGCGCTCTTTTACAGCTTTACGTACTTCGCGCTCGACGTGCAGGAACGGCTGGTCCTGGTTTTCTTGCACCGCGACCATCGCGGCCTGACACAGTTCAGTGTGGATATTGATTTTCGAAATGCCTAATGAAATGGCTTTCTTAATATCCGCATCGCTGATGCCGGAAGCGCCGTGCAGCACCAGCGGCACAGATACCGCCTGACGTACGCGTTTAACCACGTCAAAGTTCAATTTCGGTTCGGAGGTATAGACGCCGTGCTGGTTACCAATCGCTACCGCCAGCGAGTCGCAGCCGGTACGTTCAACGAACTCAGCCGCCTGGCTTGGGTCGGTGTAATGATAGCCGGCCAGCGCTTCTTCGTAGACCGTTTCATTCCCCACATGGCCCAGTTCTGCTTCGACCGGAATACCCAGCGGGTGGAAGAAATCGACCGCCTCTTTGGTCAGGCGAATATTTTCTTCGAAATCAAAAGCGGAAGCATCACGCATCAGCGAATTCATGCCGTGGGTCCAGGCGTTATGGATAATCTCCATACTGCGTCCGTGATCCCAGTGGGTAATTACCGGTACCGAGGCCTTTTTCGCCATAGAAACCATCATATGCGAAAAATCTTCAAACGAGGTATTGCCGACAAACCCGGTGCCGAACGAGATAATGACCGGCGATTTCGACTCTTCCGCCGCATCAATCACCCCCATTAACATTTCCGCATTCCACACGTTAAAGTGGGCAATAGCATAATGTTTATTCTGGGCATCGTTTTCCCAATATTTAATATCTGCTAGCATGGTTATTTCTCCCTTTTCAATTAATTAATGATTAACTTTAATAACGCCTTTAATAATGTCGCGTTTGTTATTAACGGATTCATCAAACGCGCGCTGAACATCTTCATAATCGTAAATATGCGTCACCATCGACTTCACATCGAAACGACCGGAGGAGATAGCCTCAATGGTGACCGGATAGCGGTTGGCATAGCGGAAAACGGTCTGAATCGAGACTTCACGGTTAATTTTGAGGAAATTAATCGCCGAATCACCGGGTACCGTGCCGACAATCATGATTTTGCCGCCGCGCATCACCAGATAAGGGGCTTGCTTAACGGTGATGGCTGAACCGGCGGTTTCAAAAACAATGTCGGCCCCCATATCGCCAGAGAACTGCTGGCAGCGGACAACCGTGTCCTCTTTTGCCCCGTTGATGACGGTCGTCGCCCCAAGCTGCTCGGCCATAGCCAGGCGTTTTTCCAGCACATCAACGACGGCAATATCGGTTGCGCCCAGGCATTTACAGGCTTGCAGAGTCATTAAGCCGATACAGCCTGCCCCCAGAATGACGATTTTCTTACCCGGTTTAACATCTGCCAGCATCGCAGCGTGCATCCCCACTGCCGCAGGCTCTACCAGCGCCCCTTCCAGGGTGTCCATATTGTCGGGCAGCTTGTAGGTGAAGCTCTCCGGATGGCACAGATAGTGGGTTAGCGCACCACGATAGTTTGGCTGGGTGGCCATAAAATCGACGTCCGGGCAGATGTTGTATTTCCCTTCCAGACAATAACGACAGTGACCGCACGGCACGCCAGGCTCGATATTGACCCGGTCGCCGGGTTTGAATTTGGATACGCGGTTCCCTACCGCCACCACGGTACCTGCACATTCGTGCCCGAGACCAATTTCCTGATTCGGATCTTTCGGCGGAATAAAAGGGCCCGATTCAAAACCGTGAACATCTGAGCCGCAAATACCGACGTATTCAATTTTAATCAGCACTTCATGCTCTTTCGGTACCGGCATATCGGCGGTAATAATTTTCATCGTACCGGGTGTTTTTAATATTGCTTTTGAATTTTGCATTTTCTTTCCCATCAATATTATTTGCTGGTCGCGGCATCAATACCGAGACTTTCGACAGAGACGCCTTTGGTTTCAATTCCGATAGTAGCAATGGCGATGGCGACAATAATGGATACCGCCCCCAGCAGCACAAATACCCCCGTCACACCGTAACCGTTAAGCAGTACGGCTACCGCGTAAGGTGCGGCGATACCGCTGATGCGCCCTACCGCATTTGCCAGTCCGGAGCCACGCAGTTTTGCTTCGGTCGGCCATATTTCCGGAACATACACCGCCGAAGCGTAGCAAACATACATATACACAAAGGTAATCAGGAAGAAGCCAATTAACGTAATTAGCAGCATGCTGGTTTGCAGCGAATAGATATATCCCAGCACAGCAATTAAAACTAATAAGCCCACACCCATGGTCTTTCTGGGAATTTTATCCATCACCAGCATGGCGATAAATATGCCAAACGGCGCGCCGAACATACTCATGGTATTTAAAACAATGGAGTCTTTCAGGTTAATACCCTGAGTCATAAATATCGTCGGTAGCCAGTTAATTAAGGTGTACTGCACGACATTCATGGCAATCAGAACGAAGGAACCTAAAATAACGCGCTTGAGTAATACGCCGGTTAATAGAGCCGAATACGGGACAGAGCGTGGGGGCTTGCCGTCATCTTCTATCACCACCGGCGGCAGCGGTTTACCCGTCTGCTGAACCACGCCCTCCTCTATTGCCCGCATCACTTTTTCGGCTTCCTGATAGCGTCCACGAGACTCCAGCCAGCGAGGCGACTCGGGGAACCAGCGCCAGGCAATGGCGGTGGCAATCAGCGACAGCACCGCCGGGATCAGCAGTTGTACGCGCCAGTTCCATTCAGCACTGATTAACGGCGTCAGCCCTATTGCAATCAGCGAACACAGCGGATAAGACCAGTTACCGATAAATGAGACCCGACTGGACCAGGTGCCTCGATTTCTGCCGGGCATATATTCGGTGAATCCGGCAAATAAGGTCACCAGCAGCGCGCCTAATCCCACCCCCATGACAAAACGGCAGGCGATCAGGAAGGTCATATTTGGCGAAAACGCCCCCACGACCATGGCAATAATATGAATCGTTTCATACAGGATAAAGGCATTTTTGCGCCCGGTTTTATCCCCGATAATTCCCCCGGCAAGCGCGCCAAGAAACATGCCCGCCGTGGTAATTGCTGAAAACGTGGCGGTAGTGGAATTATCGGTCCAGCCCAGTTCTTTTAACTGTGCGAGAATTAATCCGCCGACGGCATTGCTCCAGCACACCAGTAATCCAAAGGCGACCATGGCAAACATCGATGAATGCCAGCGACAGTCAGGCAGCCTGTCCAACCTGGCGCCGCAGTGCGGTTTTGTTATTTTTTCCATGCGATAACGTTCCTTTAATAAATAGGTTATTCATCAAAGTCGTAAGTCATGATCACTTTAATCGCGGTTTTATCGACCATAGCGTCAAACCCTTCGAGCCATTGTGAGAGGCCAATACGGTGAGTGATCATCGGTTTAACGTTGATCGCGCCGCTGGCCAGCAGGCGAATCGCGTTGCGCCAGGACGTTGAGTCATAAGCCATATGACCGATGATGCTTTTGTTCCACGCAGTGATGTCGTTGATGGAGAAATCGAGCGGTTTAAAGCCCATACCCACGCGGACGACTTCACCGTTTGGACGCAGCATTTCGATCGATTGTTTGAGGGCGATATTGGCACCGGAGCATTCGATGACCAGCCCCAGATTGTCTTTCCCGCAGATTTCCTGGCAGCGCGTGACCACATCTTCGGTCGAACCGTTGACTACCGCCGTCGCACCCAATTCTTTGGCGATTGGGAAACGCACCGCAACGTCCTCTTCCAGCCCGACCATCACGATATTGACGGCCCCCATAATGCGCGCCATCTGGACCGAGAAGAGGCCTAATGGACCGGTACCGAAGACCACCACATCCTGACCGGGAAGGAATTTTGATTGCTGAGCGATAGATTTATAAGCGTTGCAGATAGGGTCCAGCACCGCGGCTTCTTCATAATCAACACCCTGCGGGATTTCCCACAGCGCGTGACGGTGAATTTTGAGGATCTCACCCGGTACCAGACAGTATTTTGAAAATCCACCGCCCCAGGTATTGTTATCCAGACCCAAATTCACTTTTTCTGTACAACACAGAAAATCACCTTGTTCACAGGCCGGACAAACGCCGCAGACGTGCCCACTATTGTCAGAAACCACCCGCTGGCCAACTTTCCAGTCCTTGACCTTTTCCCCTACCTGCACAATATTGCCGGCAAATTCGTGACCGCGAACGGAGTTGAACTGATCGGAACCGCTGTCGACGTTGTAGTGTTTCATATCCGCACCGCAGATAGCCGCCGCTTTGATTTCAATCACTACGTCATCCGGACCACATACTGGTTCCGGCACGTCAATCATCTTATAACCGCCAAAGGCCTTACCAAATCTTGCCAGTGCTTTCATTGCATCTTCCTTTGTGTTTAGTTTTGCATCAGTGGCACCAATACTTAACCACGCCATCTTCAAGGTCAACATAAAATCTTTAAAACAAAGATAATGATCTGTATTTCACAACTCAGATCACAAATAGAAGTGAACATATCCCAAATTTCAAAGGACCATGGAAGCCGCTTCGCTAAACATGGCGTGAACCCCTTCGCATTTTTCCTTTTTGTAAACTGCTAGCCTGCGAGAGCTGTTTTTTTCGCCACGCCATTATCGTGGCGTGTTTGCTTGTTTAAATGTCAAAGAGGAACACCGATGAAACTTTTGCCTTTGCTGGCAGCATTACCCCTGCTCTGCGCGAGCGTTGTGTCCGCTAATCCCCTGATGTCTGTCGGTTACTTTAACGGCGGTGGCGATGTTACTGCCGGTCCCGGTGGCGATATTGATAAACTGGACGTCCGCCAGATTACCCATCTCAATTACTCCTTTGGTCTGGTCTACAACAACGAAAAAGACGAAACCAATGACGCTTTAAAAGATGCCAGCAAGCTGCATCAGATTTGGCTGTCGCCAAAAGTACAGGCTGATTTGCAGAAGATCCCCACATTGCGTAAGCAAAACCCTAACCTGAAAGTGCTGCTTTCTGTGGGTGGCTGGGGGGCGCGCGGATTCTCAGGTGCGGCGGCAACCAAAGAAACGCGAGCAGTGTTTATTCGGTCCGTACAGGAGATTGTGAGGAAATACGGCCTGGATGGTATCGATCTCGACTGGGAGTACCCGGTAAACGGTGCATGGGGACTGGTCGATAGCCAACCCGCCGATCGGGATAACTTTACCTCGCTACTGAAAGAACTGCGTAGCGCAATGGGCCAGCAAAAACTGGTCACCATTGCCGTGGGCGCAAACGCGGATAGCCCGAAAAGCTGGGTGGACGTGAAGGCGATAGCCCCGTCGCTCGATTACATCAATCTGATGACCTATGACATGGCTTACGGCACTCAGTACTTCAACGCCAATCTCTATGATTCAACACAATGGCCAACGGTGGCGGCGGCAGATAAATACAGCGCCGATTTTGTGGTTAATAACTATCTTGCCGCAGGATTAAAACCGAGCCAGATGAACCTGGGAATTGGTTTCTATGGCCGGGTGCCTAAACGCACCGTCGAGCCAGGGATTGACTGGAGCAAACCCGATGCGCAGAAAAATCCGGTCACCCAGCCCTACTTCAGTGCCCAGCAAATTGAACTGTTCAAATCACTGGGCGTGGATCTGACCAAAGATACCTATGTGAAATACAACGACATTGTGGCGAAGCTCATCAACGATCCGCAAAAACGCTTTACCCAGCACTGGGATGATGAAGCGAAAGTGCCATGGCTGTCGGTGCAGTCGGCTGACGGCAAAGCGCTGTTTGCCCTTTCTTACGAGAACCCACGATCGGTGGCAATCAAAGCAGACTACATCAAGAGCAAGGGGCTGGGCGGGGCCATGTTCTGGGAGTATGGCGCGGACGATAAAAACCAACTGGCTAAGCAGCTGGCTGAGTCGTTAGGGATTAAACACTGATCCCCACGTCGTGCACAATAGGTTATGATTATCGCCATCTGCTGCGCCTGACGTTGGCGCAGCTTTTCAAATTCTACAGGAGCACGAGGTTTTATGGCTTTTATCCCTAAAAATTACGCCCGTCTGGAAGTCGGATACCGGGAAAAGGCGCTTAAACTGTTCCCCTGGGTCTGCGGGCGCTGTTCGCGCGAGTTCGTGTATTCCAACCTGCGCGAGCTGACGGTACACCATATCGATCATGACCATTCCAATAACCCGGAAGATGGCAGTAACTGGGAGATGTTATGCCTGTATTGCCACGATCATGAGCACTCGAAATACACCGAAGTGGATCAGTATGGTTCTACCGTGGTAGCGGGCGAAGATGCGCAGAAAGACGTCGGCGAGGCGAAATACAACCCGTTTGCCGACCTTAAGGCGATGATGAACAAGAAGTAAGACTTTGCAGGTCCGTTACGGTAAGCCGTACCGGACCTGCGAATTCGTGTTGTTTCCACAATCAGGATTTGAACGTCGCAATCGGCTCAGGCGTTATCCCAAATTCAACTTTCAGCTGCTGCTTACTCTTCATGACCATCTCACCGTTGGTGTCGATAGTCATATGCTGCGCATCGATATTGTTACGCGCCTGCCATAACATCACCAGTTGCATGCTGTTCTCTTTTTGTTCTGCCGTCAGCGCGACGCCATCCGGCCATTTTCCCAGCTCAACGGCCGTCGATAAGCGCTGATAAATTTCCGGCGTCATGCTGTTAATCATCTCATCAAGATTCATCTTAAACCCACTCCCGTAGAATAATTTGCTGAATCGTTTCTTCAGCCTTTAATCTGCTCACCGTTTTCATCGTCGGTAAAGTTCAAAGACGCTGAGTTGACGCAGTAGCGTTCACCGGTAGGTTTTGGACCATCCGGGAAGACATGTCCCAAGTGCGCATCACAGTTGCCGCAACGAATTTCAATGCGCTGCATGCCATGTGACGTATCCTTAATGTAACGAATCGCCTCTTCACTGACAGGCTCGTAAAAGCTAGGCCAGCCGCAGCCAGAATCATATTTTGTATCAGAACGAAACAGCGGTTTGTCACAGATCAGGCAGTGATAAACACCGTCCCGCTTGTTATGCAGCAAACGCCCGGTAAATGGCGGTTCTGTCCCATGATTTTGTGTCACGTAGAACTGCATTTCGGATAAATTTTTCTTTAGGTCTTCTGGAGAAGGTTGATTAGCCATTTGCTCACATCTCGCTTTATCTAAACTCACATTGCGAGACAGATTCTAACAAAACATTAACACCGCAGGGCGAACTTTTGTTCTAAACTTGATCATTGCGAAATGGCAGCCTATAAATCGTGATAGCAATCACGTTTTTATCTTGATTGCCCTTTAAAATTCGGGCCGCCGCCCCCATGTGGTTTCAAGCCCAAAGGAAGAGTGAGGCGAGTCAGTTGCGCAAAGCTTAGGCAGCAGATTGATTTGTCGCAATGATTGACACGATTCCGCTTGACGCTGCGTAAGGTTTTTGTAATTTTACAGGCAACCTTTTATTCACTAACAAATAGCTGGTGGAATATATGACTATCAAAGTAGGTATCA
>OJJJ01000385.1_pt1 | contig 23113 bp, 20 predicted proteins | sample 1596311 | NCBI WGS metagenome assembly OJJJ01 (sample SAMEA4350140, study PRJEB24818) | metagenome | biome: human; feature: gut; material: faeces | place: Denmark | collected 2013-09 | reverse complement strand
AAACTGTATGTACCCGTGTCGTCATTACACTTAATCAGCCGTTACGCCGGTGGTGCAGAAGAAAATGCGCCGCTGCATAAACTCGGCGGTGACGCCTGGTCACGTGCGCGGCAGAAAGCCGCCGAGAAAGTGCGCGATGTGGCAGCAGAGCTGCTGGACATCTACGCCCAGCGTGCGGCGAAAGAAGGCTTTGCCTTTAAGCATGACCGCGAACAGTACCAGCTGTTTTGCGACAGCTTCCCGTTTGAAACCACGCCCGATCAGGCGCAGGCCATTAACGCGGTACTCAGCGATATGTGTCAGCCGCTGGCGATGGATCGACTAGTCTGCGGCGACGTTGGCTTCGGTAAAACCGAAGTAGCGATGCGCGCCGCCTTCCTCGCCGTCGAGAACCACAAACAGGTCGCCGTACTGGTACCGACCACCCTGCTTGCTCAACAGCACTTCGACAACTTCCGTGACCGCTTTGCCAACTGGCCGGTACGCATTGAGATGTTGTCGCGTTTTCGTAGCGCCAAAGAGCAAGCGCAGATCCTGGAGCAGGTCGCTGAAGGTAAAATCGATATTCTTATCGGTACTCACAAACTGCTACAAAGCGATGTGAAGCTAAAAGATTTAGGTCTGCTGATCGTCGATGAAGAGCACCGCTTCGGCGTGCGGCATAAAGAACGAATCAAAGCGATGCGCGCTGACGTGGATATTCTGACGCTAACCGCAACGCCGATCCCTCGCACGCTGAATATGGCGATGAGCGGTATGCGCGATCTGTCGATCATTGCCACGCCGCCCGCCCGCCGTCTGGCGGTCAAAACCTTTGTGCGCGAGTATGACAATCTGGTGGTACGCGAAGCCATTCTGCGTGAAGTGCTGCGTGGTGGTCAGGTCTATTATCTGTTCAACGACGTTGAGAACATCCAGAAAACTGCCGACAGGCTGGCAGAACTGGTGCCGGAAGCGCGTATTGCCATCGGGCATGGACAGATGCGCGAGCGCGAGCTGGAACGGGTGATGAACGATTTCCACCACCAGCGCTTTAACGTGCTGGTGTGTACCACCATTATCGAAACCGGGATCGACATTCCGACTGCCAACACGATTATCATCGAACGTGCGGACCACTTCGGTCTGGCGCAGCTGCATCAGCTACGTGGTCGCGTGGGACGCTCGCATCACCAGGCCTACGCCTGGCTGCTGACACCGCACCCGAAAGCCATGACCACCGACGCACAAAAACGCCTCGAAGCCATTGCCTCACTGGAAGATTTGGGTGCAGGTTTTGCGCTGGCGACCCACGACCTCGAGATTCGCGGGGCAGGCGAACTGCTGGGTGAAGACCAGAGCGGCTCAATGGAAACCATCGGTTTCTCGCTGTATATGGAGCTGCTGGAGAACGCGGTGGATGCGCTCAAAGAAGGGCGTGAACCGTCGCTGGAAGATCTCACCAGTCAACAAACCGAAGTGGAACTGCGCATGCCGTCGCTGTTGCCGGATGATTTCATTCCCGATGTGAACACGCGACTGTCATTCTATAAACGCATTGCCAGTGCAAAGGGTGAAAATGAACTGGAAGAGATCAAGGTCGAGCTAATCGACCGCTTTGGCCTGCTGCCCGATCCTGCCCGCACGCTGCTGGATATTGCCCGTCTACGCCAGCAGGCGCAAAAGCTGGGTATCAGAAAGCTCGAGGGTAATGAAAAAGGCGGTACCATTGAATTTGCAGAGAAAAACCACGTCAACCCAGTGTGGCTGATCGGTTTGCTGCAAAAACAACCACAGCACTTCCGCCTGGACGGTCCCACGCGCCTGAAGTTTATTCAGGACCTTGCTGACCGTAAAACGCGTATGGAGTGGGTGCGTCAGTTTATGCGCCAACTGGAAGAAAACGCCGTAGCATAGCCATCAGGCCGGGTGCAGTTCACCGTGCTCACCCGGCCGGTTGAATTTACAAACTCTTTGCACTTCCCTGCACTTCCCGACACAGCAAACCGCCATAATTCCTGTTTACTTTTATATGATAAAAACCACGTAAAAACAATGGACTTATGGCAATGTTAAACAATAAGCAATTCTCTCGCTGGCTGACGTATTTTACGCTTGCCGCGTCTCTTGCGCTGGCGCTTCCGGCCCAGGCGAACACCTGGCCGCTGCCTCCGCCAGGAAGCAGACTGGTGGGTGAAAATACCGTACACGTTGTCGAAGATAACGGCGGTTCACTGGAAGCCATTGCGAAAAAGTACAATGTGGGTTTTTTAGCGCTGCTACAGGCTAACCCCGGCGTCGACCCTTTCGTGCCAAGAGCCGGTAGCGTATTAACCATTCCGCTGCAAACCCTGCTACCGGATGCCCCGCGCGAAGGGATTGTGATTAATCTTGCCGAGTTGCGTCTGTACTATTATCACCCAGGTAAAAATTCGGTGACCGTGTATCCGATTGGTATTGGTCAACTGGGCGGAGATACCCTGACCCCCACCATGGTAACCAGTATCTCTGATAAACGTGCCAACCCGACCTGGACCCCAACGGCCAATATCCGCGCCCGTTACAAAGCCAATGGTATCGACCTGCCTGCCGTCGTCCCTGCGGGTCCGGAAAACCCGATGGGCCATCATGCCATCCGCCTGGCGGCTTACGGTGGAGTCTATTTACTTCATGGTACCAACGCTGATTTTGGTATCGGTATGCGCGTCAGCTCTGGCTGTATTCGCCTGCGCGACGGTGATATTGAAACCTTATTCCGTCAGGTTACGCCAGGTACCAAGGTCAATATTATCAACACGCCGATCAAAGCCTCTGTTGAACCCAACGGCGTGCGCCTGGTAGAAGTGCATCAGCCGTTGTCGGAAAATATTGATGACGATCCGCAGGTGCTGCCGATCGTACTGAACGCGTCGATGAAGACGTTTAAGAATGCGGCACAAACGGATGCCTCCGTCATGGAACACGCTATGGAACTGCGTTCCGGGATGCCGGTAGACGTAACGCGTCATCACGACGTCAGTCAGCAGTCACTGTAAACAGTTGCCCATAAAAAACCCCCGCTGGATGTTATTCCGCGGGGGTTTTTTTAGTTAACTCGCAGTGGCATTGCGATGGGTTAAAACTTATTTGTAGATTACCGCTGTACCATGAAGAGTGTTAGGACCGGTCACAGAGGTAATACGGAACGATTTCGCCCCCATTTCATCTGCTTTCTGCGCCAGTTGATCTTCCAGAGAACCTAAGTTAGTCCCCGCATTCGCAGAGATAATCCCTACCTTCTGTTGGCCTTCAGGCGTGGCCTGAACTTCTACAGCGGCAAAGCTGGCAAATGAAAGTGAGCTCAGAACCGTAGCAAGTAGCAGCGTTTTTACGTTTTTCATAATAGTGACCTTATGCAGATGAATGTCTGTCGAAAAGATTAACTTAACGATCGATAGGGAAATCATAGATGTGATCCATGTCACACGTCAATGTTTTTTATAACGATCGTTATATAAAATGCAAAGGTCTTATTTTTCATATCAATAGGAACAAATTATTTTTATCGTGAATACACTGGAGAGTGTGGGAAAATATTTTTATAATGATTGTTCAATAAACACAACCAGGTACGACGGCACCATGACAACTGAAACGACAGGTTGTGCAAAAAAAAGCCGTGGCCGACCAAAAGTGTTCGACAGGGAAGCCGCGCTTGATAAGGCCATGACACTCTTCTGGCAGCACGGATATGAAGCGACCTCGCTCGCCGATCTCGTGGAAGCAACCGGTGCCAAAGCGCCCACGCTGTATGCGGAATTCACCAATAAGGAAGGGTTATTTCGTGCCGTGCTGGACCGCTACATCACCTGCTTCGCTGCAAAGCACGAAGCCCAACTCTTTTGCGAAGAAAAAAGCCTCACCTGTGCGCTGGAAGACTATTTCACGGCAATCGCCAGCTGCTTCACCAGCAAAGACACGCCAGCAGGATGTTTTATGATTAATACCTCCGCAACGCTTGCCGCCTCTTCCCGCGATATTGCGCACACGGTGAAATCCCGCCATGCCATGCAGGAGCAAACGCTGACCCAGTTTCTTCGCCAGCGCCAGCAACATGGCGAAATTCCGGCACACTGCGATCCGCAGAAACTGGCCGAATTTCTGAACTGTATTTTACAAGGCATGTCGATCAGCGCCCGCGAAGGGGCAACTTTTGAGAAATTGATGCAGATAACCCGGACCACGCTGCGTCTGTGGCCTGAACTGCTGAAAGAAGAAACCGCGCCTCTGGCCTGAACTCCGCATTAACCTTCTGATAAAAAAAGCCCCCCAGCCTGAGCGAATGGGGGGCTAATTAATGTACAGAGCAAGACTATTTTACGCGTTGTTATTCAGCACCAACTGGCCGTTGTTATCCAGTGGGATTTGCGAGCCAGGGTCTTTATCCATGCGGATTTTGCCCTGCTGATCGCCAATTTTGTAGGTCACGTCGTAACCCAGCATTTTTTCCGATTTGTCATACACTGTTTTACAGCGCTGCTGCGTACTGGTGTAAGTATCGTTTTCCTGCATCGAACCCTGGATCTGGTTACCGGCATAACCGCCACCTAATGCCCCTGCAACGGTGGCAATATCTTTACCGCGTCCGCCACCAAACTGATGACCGATAACCCCACCCGCAACAGCACCCAGAACTGAACCCGCAATACGATTTTCATCCTGCACCGGCTTACGGTGGGTAACCGTCACGTTACGGCATTCCTGACGCGGCGTTTTTACCGTTTCTTTAATCGGGGTCGCAGAGACAACATGTGCATATTGTGGGCCACGCTCAAACACGTTAAGACTGGCCACCGCTGCTACACCCAGCGCAGCAGCTACGCCAATCCCTATACCCGCCAACATTGATTTATTCACGGGACTTCCTCCTTTTTTGCTATTAGCAACAACTTTGCAACAGGAGATGAAAAATGCCAATCAGATTACGGATGAAAATAGCGGAACAAGGAAGCAAAGCAGCAGGATTCAGAGAACTCTTAAGGAAGGGGCCGGATGAACAGCGTCATCCGGCATCACACATCGATATTAGTGCAGTTTCAGGCGCGGGCGAATTACACGGTTGATGCTACCCACCAGCATCATCAGGCCGGTTTTGAAATAGCCGTGCAGCGCAATCTGGTGCATACGGTACAGCGAAATGTAGACAAAGCGCGCAATACGCCCTTCCACCATCATCGAACCGCGCGTCAGGTTGCCCATCAGGCTACCAACGGTAGAGAAGTTAGACAGTGAAACCAGCGAGCCGTGATCTTTATACTGATACGCCTTCAGCGGCTTGCCGTTCATCTGCGCCAGAATGTTGCTCATTGCGCACGATGCCATCTGGTGTGCAGCCTGGGCGCGCGGCGGGACAAAGCCCCCTTCCGGACGCGCGCAGGAGGCACAGTCACCAATCGCGTACACGTCAGGGTCGCGCGACGTCTGCAGAGTCGGTTCAACCACCAGCTGATTAATACGGTTCGTTTCCAGACCGCCAATATCCTTCATAAAGTCTGGCGCTTTGATACCTGCCGCCCAGACCATCAGATCGGCTTCAATATACTCGCCGTCTTTGGTGTGCAGACCGCCTTCATCAGCGCTGGTCACCATCGTCTGCGTCAGCACACGCACGCCCAGCTTGGTCAGCTCATTATGAGCCGCGCTGGAAATACGTGGCGGCAACGCAGGCAGAATACGCTCACCGGCTTCCACCAGCGTCACGTTCAGCGCTTCGTTGGTTAACCCTTTGTAGCCGTAGCTGTGCAGCTGTTTCACCGCATTATGCAGTTCAGCCGACAGCTCCACACCCGTCGCACCACCACCGACAATAGCGATATTCACTTTGCCGTTGGCGCCCAAATTCGCCGAATACTTCAGAAACAGGTTCAGCATTTCCTGATGGAAACGGCGAGCCTGATGCGGGTTATCAAGGAAGATGCAATGATCTTTGACGCCCGGCGTGTTGAAATCATTGGAGGTACTGCCCAACGCCATTACCAGCGTGTCATACGCCACTTTGCGCTCAGGAACCAGCAGTTCACCTTTCTCATCGCGCAGCTCAGCGATAGTAATAGTCTTCGCTTCGCGATCGATATCCATAACCGAACCCAGCTGGAATTCAAAGCCGTGGTTACGGGCATGCGCCAGATAGCTCAGTGCATCAACACCCTCATCCAGCGATCCGGTTGCCACTTCGTGCAGCAACGGTTTCCATAGATGGCTGTGATTTCTGTCTACCAGTGTGATTTTGGCCTTCTTCTTGCGCCCCAGCTTTTTACCGAGCTGCGTCGCCATTTCCAGTCCGCCAGCACCGCCGCCGACAATCACGATCCTTCTCAATGGTGTAGTCAACGTGACCCCCTTAAATTTTATTAACCAATTGTTAATTAAACGTTATAGGCATAGCCTTTAATTAACAACACGTTACGATAATGAAAATGCCCTTCGAGACTGAGAATAACACGAACGGTGCATTGGTCATACCAAATTTGATGTGCATCAAGTTTTGATGCTGAAAAGATAGACAACTGGAATTTTAAAGATAAAAAAACCAGCCCGCAGGCTGGCTTTGTTAAACGTGGGTGAGTGACTAACCTAACGTCTTAAAGGCTTTGATTCGCTGCAAATGTGGGGAGATATTTTTAAATTTATGGGTCTGATCTTCGTCCCATACAATTTCATAGTAGTGATGCAGTTCTTCGGAAGCACGCTGGCTGTTCAGCGCTTCATCATGCCGTGACAGAATGACCAGACACCGGTCGCGATTCTTCTCACGGAAATTGGTCACACATTTCGTGGCGATGTCAGCGTACTCTTCCGGCCTGTCGATTTTTCCTTCCATGTTCTCATTCGGGAACAAGTTAGGGTTAAACACCACCTGGCGAATATCACACAGAAAACCAATCCTTTCTGCCCAGTAGCCACCCAGACCCACACCGCAAATCAGCGGTCGGTCGTCGACATTAAGCTGCAACATTTTATCTACTTCTTTCAGCAGATGCTGCATATCATGTTTAGGATGCCGTGTACTGTAGCTAATCAGCCTGACATCCGGGTCAATAAACTGTAATTGCAACACTTTCTCGTGGTTGCCCGGACTGTTAGAGTCAAAACCGTGTAAATAGATAATCATCGCATCCTCGCAAACTTGCGTTAATGACCTGCTTTCTCTTCCTGCCAGCGTTCATGAAGCTGGTTGAGCTGGGCGCTGATTGTTTTCCAGCGATCCGAGTCCATCAGTTCCTGACGCGAAAATGAACCTTTATGATACAAACGTGTAACACGCTCTGCATTGATCGGCGACAGATTATCTAACACACTGACTGCCCCTTTACGATTATTGCAGACCAGGATCATATCGCAACCTGCATCCAGCGATGCCTGGCCTCGCTCTGCATAGCTCCCCATGATTGCCGCACCTTCCATCGACAGATCGTCAGAGAAAATCACACCGTCAAAACCAAGCTCCTGACGCAGGACCGTTTTTAGCCAGTGCGGTGAACCACTCGCCGGGCGGGAGTCTACTTCGCTATAAATAACGTGCGCAGGCATAATCGCGTCGAGTTTGTTTTCCGTAATAAGCGCCTGGAACACCGACATATCGTTAGCGCGAATTTCAGCTTCCGGTCGCGGATCGGTGGGCGTTTCTTTGTGCGAATCCGCCGTCACTGCCCCATGTCCAGGGAAATGTTTCCCGGTGGTTTTCATGCCTGCCGCGTGCATACCGTCGATAAAGCGCGTCGCCATCGCCAGCGCTTTTAGCGGATCGGCATGATACGAGCGCTCGCCAATCGCGGCACTGATATGGCCGACATCCAAAACGGGGGCAAAACTGATATCGATGTCCATCGCAATCATCTCGCTGGCCATCAACCATCCTGCGTTTTCAGCCAGCTTTCCACCCTCTTCCAGACCGTGCAGTGCGGCAAAGGATTGTGCCGCTGGCAGGCGGGTAAAACCTTCACGAAAACGCTGCACGCGCCCGCCTTCCTGATCCACCGCCACCACCAGATGATTACGTGACGCCGCGCGGATCTGACGCACTAATTCACGTAACTGTTCCGGGTCGTGGTAATTGCGGGTAAAGAGGATTAAACCACCCACCAACGGGTGCGCCAAAATCTCACGCTCTTCCGCGTCCAGCTCATACCCTTCAACATCCAACATTACTGGACCCACACTGCTCTCCTTATCCTTTCATGGTTAGCTGCCGCCAGGTGTCATCGGCCAGCCTGATAAATTGTCGATCGCCAGTCTGTTGCCAGCGATACTCAAACCACCCCGCCTTCAGCATCAGTATCCAGGGTTGCCACTGTCTGATCTGCCGCCACAGAACGTTTGGGTCAATATGCGCATGGCGGGCATAGGCGTTGACCAACTCGCGATGTTGCGACTCGTCAGCGACCCACACCGCCGCCAACTCGAGGGCGATATCACCGTCCCCGGCATACTCCCAGTCAATCAACCGCAGACCTGATGCCGTATGCACAATGTTGTCGCCGTGGACATCCATATGCAAGGGCCCCAAACGCAAGGGATGAGGTTCCCGTCGTTTTCTCAGACGCTTCAGCACACGTAACCAGCGCGATGTGCGACGCGTCGGATCACAACACTGCCAGTACTGTTCCAGCAACGGCAGCAGACGCACTCGCCAGCCAAAATGGGGTTGTTGGTGAAGATGATACAGTAAGCGCGCGAGTTCGTCGGCTTCCGGTAATCTGGAATCGACCTTACCGTGAAAATAGTCGATGGCCATCCACCCGCGCGTATAAAAACGAGGTTCAGGAGCCAGACTGTCCGGCAGGCGTTTTAGCGCATGATAGTGGCGTAAAAAATGCGACTCTGGCGCGTCAGGATCGTGATGACGGCGCAGTACGAGGCGATGGGAATGATGTTCAATGACGCAGCTCCCGCCGCTCAAGCCAAGCTTACCAGCTGCGACGGGACGATACTGCGGGAAATAGCGCGACAACACCTCATCGCGCGTCAATGGCTTATTGTTGCTGAACGGCACCTTTACCTGACCAGATTATCTCACCCGTTTGTACCAGCATTAATTGCATTTGCAGTGATGGCGTATTGACGTTACCGGATGCGCTGGAATACAGCACATACTGGGCACCGACGTTACGGGCAATGCCAATCGCTTTGCTGCGCGTGCCTAAGCTGTCGTGCGGTGATAAACCGAGTTGCTGCTTCGCTATCGCCAGTTGCTGCGCCGAAACCAGGGTAAATTTGCCGTTATTCGCCAGCGCATTGCGCAGCGTCTCGGTGGCTTCCCCTGCATTAAGTGAACCGTTAGTGCGGTTGTTCACGCTGTCCACCAGCAGAACGCCCCCAGCTTTTACGCCATCCGCCTGCAGCATTTTGCCCACCATCGGCTGCATCGCCCCGTTCCAGTCATAATGACGTACTCGCGGAGCGGGCTGCGCCGTTTGATCCTCATGTTCAATCGGACCCGGCTGCTGCGGAATGGTCGGCACTGTAGGTACAACCGGCACAGGCTGTTGCGGCTGCGCGGGCTGTTCCGGTACCGGTTTTACTTCATCTACCGGTGCAGGCTCACGTTGCGCCACACAACCAGAGAGAAATATCGCCAGCGCAGCAACCACGGCGTAGCGATTCAATTTGATCATCAAGATTCACCTCTTACAAATAAAGATAAAGTCTAACCTTGTGCGCCCCCAGAAAATTGGCGCTGCCATACAATGTCACCGACGAACGTGCCGGAATCGTAACGCTACGTGGCGCCTCCAGAGGGTGCATTTCCAGCCCTCTGGCGTCATACCAGTAAAACCGATAATGAACGGTGACGGGTTCTTGCCTTTCGTTATAGAGTCGTGAGGATGCCGAAGGCTGAATATCAGACGTGGTTAACGCAGGTTGTTCTGCTGTTATACCCGCGGCCAGTATTGTTGATTCCATCACCAGAGACTGTTCATCACTGACCGGAATTTCGGGGTGTGAACGACAGCCAGCCAGCAACAGTAAGCCCAGCGTCAGCGCGATGCATCCTCTGGTCATTATCATAGACCTTTATGTGCAAGCATTGGCCCCAACACACGGCCCCCAAGCAGATGCATGTGGATGTGATACACCTCTTGTCCACCGTGGCGATTGGTATTCATGATCAAACGGTAGCCATCTTCGGCAATACCTTCCTGCTCGGCGATTTTGGCCGCCACGGTGATCATTCGGCCCAGCGCCTGTTCATGTTCTGCCGTTACATCGTTAACGGTTGGGATCAGAACGTTGGGAATGATCAGGATATGCGTGGGTGCCTGAGGTGAAATATCACGAAACGCGGTTACCAGTTCGTCCTGATACACGATGTCTGAGGGAATTTCACGACGAATAATTTTGCTGAATATAGTTTCTTCTGCCACGACGTTTTCCTTTTTCATTAACAGCCCATGCGTTGTGCCATGCTACGCCGAGCGACTCTGCGAGTATAGAGTATGAGCGAGTTACTCACGCTCTTTCAACTTTAACCCCCGATTTTTTAAGCAAAAAGCGCCCTCTCCGCTGTTCTTATAACCATTTACCGCCGCTATTGCTCAGACATAGTACTGAAACAATATTTCATTTATCTCTGTAGCATCTGTTTACACGTTGAATATGAATGCGTATATTTCGCATTTGCATTTACATACAAATTTAATAGTTAACAACAAAAGGGTTCATCACCCGCAACGGTGATTAGAACTTAATATTAATAATTATCAAGGACTTATTGATGTCTTTCACAACATACAACCGGGACTCTCAGCGTCAACCCGCACTCGCCCCTTCCTTGCTTGCTGTCTGTATTGCCATGGCTTTTATTCCCGCTTCAGGCTTCGCCGCCAACGAAGATACAGTGATCGTTGATGGTTCAGCCACCGCAGACTCGGCATCCGGCGAAGAACAAGATTACAGCGTGAAGTCGACGACAGCGGGCACCAAAATGCAGATGACCCAGCGCGATATACCTCAGTCGGTCACTATCGTTAGCCAGCAGCGCATGGAAGATCAGCAGTTACAGACTCTCGGTGATGTGATGGACAATACGCTCGGTATCAGTAAAAGCCAGGCTGACTCCGATCGTAACAGCTATTTTTCCCGCGGTTTTGAGATTGATAACTATATGGTCGACGGGATCCCGACCTATTTTGAATCCCGCTGGAACCTCGGCGATGCACTTTCCGACACCGCCTTGTTTGAACGCGTAGAAGTGGTGCGCGGAGCGAACGGTTTGATGACCGGAACGGGCAATCCTTCAGCCTCCATTAACATGATTCGTAAACACGCCACCAGCCGCGAGTTCACCGGTAACGTGTCGGCAGAATACGGCAGCTGGAATAAACAGCGCTATGTCACTGATTTACAGAGTCCGTTAACCGAAGATGGCAATGTGCGCGCCCGCATCGTCGCCGGATATCAGAATAACGACTCCTGGCTTGACCGCTACAACAGCGAAAAAATGTTCTTCTCCGGTATTGTCGATGCGGATCTGGGTGACACCACCAGCCTGTCTGCCGGTTATGAATACCAGCGTATTGACGTTAACAGCCCAACCTGGGGTGGCCTGCCGCGCTGGAATACCGACGGCAGCAAAAACAGCTATGACCGTTCGCGCAGCACGGCTCCGGACTGGGCCTACAATGACAAAGACATCAACAAAGTCTTTGTCACGTTGAAACAGCGTTTTGCCGATACCTGGCAGACAACCCTGAACGCTACCCACTCTGAGGTTAAGTTCGACAGCAAAACAATGTACATCGATGCCTATGTCGACAAAAACACCGGTATGCTGGTCGGCCCCTATGCTAACGTCGGCGGTACGGGATGGAACAGCGGCAAGCGTAAGATCGATGCGGTTGATCTGTTCGCCGACGGTGGCTACGACCTGTTTGGTCGTCAACATAACCTGATGCTCGGCGGCAGCTACAGCAAACAGAACAACCGTTATGTCAATGCCTGGGATAACGTGTATCCGAACGAAGTGGGGAATTTCAATAACTTCGACGGTAATATCCCTGAGACTAACTGGCGTCCACAATCGCTGGCCCAGGACGATACCACCCACATGAAATCGCTCTACGCGGCGACGCGTGTTTCGCTGGCCGACCCGCTGCACTTGATCCTCGGCGCGCGTTATACCAACTGGCGTATCGACACCCTGACCTACAGCATGGAAAAAAATCACACCACACCGTATGCCGGTCTGGTGTATGACATTGATGATAACTGGTCAACCTACGCCAGCTATACCTCTATTTTCCAGCCACAGAACAAACGTGACAGCTCGGGTAAATACCTCTCTCCGATCACCGGTAACAACTATGAGATGGGGTTAAAGTCGGACTGGATGAACAGTCGCCTGACCACCACCCTTGCAATATTCCGTATCGAGCAGGATAACCTGGCACAGTCTACCGGTACGCCAATTGCCGGCAGCAATGGCGAAACAGCCTATAAGTCGAGCAATGGTACGGTCAGCAAAGGGGTTGAATTCGAAGTGAACGGTGCAATCACCGATAACTGGCAGATGACGTTTGGCGCAACGCGCTACGTTGCCGAAGATAACGAAGGCAAGGCGGTGAACCCAAACCTGCCACGTACTACGGTGAAACTGTTCACCCGTTATCGTCTGCCAGCGATACCGGAGCTGACCGTCGGCGGTGGTGTTAACTGGCAGAATCGCGTTTACAGCGATACCGTGACGCCGTACGGGACGTTCCGTGCCGAACAGGGTAGCTACGCATTGGTAGATTTATTCACCCGTTACCAGGTGACAAAAAACTTCTCCCTGCAGGGCAATTTGAACAACCTGTTCGATAAAACTTACGACACCAACATTGACGGCTCTATCGTCTATGGTGAACCGCGTAACGTCAGCGTCACCGCCAGCTATCAGTTCTGATAAGAACATTGTGCCCGGCGTTGTCTCCCCGATGACAACGCCGGTAACCCGACGCCCGCTTGCCCCGAGCTAACTCGCTGATTTCGGCTTCAGATCTTCATCAAACTCCAGCCGTTTTCTGTCGGGTTCCGCTTCGGTCAGCGGTTGCACTTCAGAAAGCGTGTGCTGACAGCGCTCTACCAGCAGGGGGATTTCCCGGCGTGAACAAACCCGATGGTGCGTTCCAGTCGCACCATCGGGCATTTTACGATTTACTGCTTCGCACCTTCTACCGCTTCGCGAGCCAGTTTGGTAATGCGATCGTAGTCACCCGCTTCCAGCGCATCCGCCGGAACCAGCCAGGAGCCGCCGATACACAGTACGCTTTTCAGCGCCAGATAGTCACGGTAGTTGGCCGGAGAAATACCGCCAGTCGGGCAGAAACGCACCTGGGAGAACGGACCCGCAATCGCCTGCAGCGCTTTTGTCCCGCCGTTCGCTTCAGCCGGGAAGAATTTGAATTCTTTCAAGCCGTAATCCATGCCCAACATCAGTTCAGAAACGGTGCTGATGCCTGGGATCAGAGGAATCGTCCCTTCGGTTGCCGCTTTCAGCAGAGGCTCGGTCAGTCCTGGGCTAATAGCAAACTGCGCACCAGCTTCCGTCACTTCCGCGAGCTGCTGCGGGTTCAGTACGGTACCTGCACCGACGATCGCATCCGGCACTTCTTTGGCGATAGCACGAATGGCATCCATCGCACATGCGGTACGTAAGGTCACTTCCAGAACACGAACCCCCCCTGCAACCAGCGCTTTTGCCATCGGCACCGCGTGTTCCAGTTTATTCACCACGATAACCGGTACAACCGGGCCAGTGGTCAGGATTGCTTCTGCACTTGTCTTCCAGTTTTTCATCAGAGTTTCTTCTCTCGCCTGATTACAAAATGAGTCTTAAAAATCGATACAGGTTGCGCCCTGCTCCGCACCGGACAGCTTTTCGCGCAACGCACTGAACATCTCACGCCCTGTTCCTACCCGCGATGCGCTGAGGTCAGGAATGTGGGGCTGACGAGAGGCAAGTTCCTCTTCATCGACCAGCAGCGTCAATTCACCTGCCTGTCCATTCACTCGAATGATGTCGCCATCGCGTACTTTTGCCAGTAGCCCGCCATCATAAGCTTCCGGTGTTACATGGATTGCTGAAGGCACTTTACCTGAAGCACCTGAAAGTCGTCCATCGGTAACTAACGCAATTTTGAAACAACGGTCCAATAATACACCAAGAGGCGGCATGAGTTTATGTAATTCTGGCATACCGTTCGCTTTTGGCCCCTGATGGCGAACGACCACCACGCAGTCACGGTCAAGCAGGCCCGCATCAAAGGCCGGTAACACATCATGCTGACTCTCAAAGACAATTGCCGGGGCTTCGATGATCTGGTTTTCAACCGGTACCGCGGAAGTTTTCATCACCGCGCGCCCCAGGTTGCCGCTCAGCACTTTGGTGCCACCATGATGCGAGAACGGCTGATCAAAGGTAGCAATCACGCTGCTATCCAGCGACTTCTCAGCCCCTTCACGCCAGTCCAGTTCGCCGTTGTTCAGCCACGGTTCCTGGGTATAACGCGACAAGCCGAAGCCCGCGACGGTGTTGACATCTTCATGCAGCAGACCCGCATTGAGCAACTCACGCATCAACACCGGTACACCGCCCGCGGCCTGGAAGTGGTTAATATCAGCCGGACCGTTAGGGTACAGACGCGCCATCAGCGGCACGATATCGGACAGATCGGAGAAGTCATCCCAGTTGATGAGAATGCCTGCCGCGCGCGCCATCGCCACCAGGTGCATCGTATGGTTGGTGGACCCCCCGGTCGCCAGCAGGGCCACAATACCGTTCACCACCACTTTTTCATCAATCATTTTACCGATAGGCATCCACTCGTTGCCGTTACCGGTCAGGCGTGTGACCTGACGCGCCGCCGCCGCGGTCAGCGCTTCACGCAGGGGGGCATCAGGATGCACGAAAGAGGAACCCGGCAACTGCATGCCCATAAACTCCACCACCATCTGGTTGGTGTTTGCGGTACCGTAGAAAGTACAGGTTCCCGGCGCGTGATAAGACGCGGCTTCGGATTCCAGTAGCGCCATACGGTCAACTTTGCCTTCGGCATAGAGCTGGCGGATACGGACTTTTTCTTTGTTCGCCAGACCACTCGCCATCGGGCCTGAAGGGATAAAGATGGACGGCAGATGACCAAACGACAGCGCCGCCATCACCAGTCCCGGGACAATTTTGTCACACACGCCGAGGAACAGCGCGCCATCGAACATGTTATGAGACAAGCCAATAGCCGCCGACATTGCAATCACTTCGCGGCTCAGCAGGGAAAGCTCCATCCCGTCCTGTCCCTGAGTGACGCCATCACACATCGCCGGCACGCCACCCGCAACCTGGCCTACCGCATTGGCTGCATGCAAGGCTTTGCGAATGATATCCGGATAATGCTCATACGGCTGATGCGCAGAAAGCATGTCGTTATAGGAGGTAATGATCGCGATATTGTTACGCAGCATGCTTTTCAGAGATGCTTTATCTTCTGGCTGACAGGCGGCAAAACCGTGGGCCAGATTCCCGCACGCCAGCTGCGAACGATGAACGGTGTTCGTCTTGGCCTGTTCGATACGGGCGAGGTAGTCAGAACGCGTCTTTTGAGAACGTTCAACGATGCGTTGTGTTACGCGTAACAAATTCGGATTCATAGAGGCTCCTAAAATTTATCTGTCAGAGCATTAGGATTAACAATGCGTTTCAGCAAGGTAACACCATGCTAAATAGCTTGCTGGCCGCAGCTCAGGGGCAAAATCGTTTCAGGCAGTGTAATAAAAAAAGCCCCGCGGGTGAATCCACGCGAGGCTTAAAAGTGCAAAAATTATTCTACAATCTGTGTTAGATCATGTTACCGGTAAAATAACACCTAATGGCTAGATGGAATTTTACTCGAATTCGTTCCAGGAACGACCGTCACGGGTGATCATGGCCACCGAGGCAACCGGTCCCCAGGTCCCTGCCTGATACGGCTTCGGTGCGTCGTTGTCCATCGCCCAGGCTTCGGTGATGGAGTCCACCCACTTCCATGCTTCTTCGACTTCATCACGGCGCACGAACAGCGCCTGAATACCGCGCATAGTTTCCAACAGCAAGCGCTCGTAGGCATCTGCCAGGTGCGTTTGATTGAAGGTTTCGGAATAGCTCAGATCCAGCTTGGTTATCTGCAGATTATGCTTGTGGTCCAGACCCGGCACTTTGTTAAGCACCTGGATATCGACACCTTCGTCCGGCTGCAAACGGATGGTCAGCTTGTTCTGCGGCAGATCCTGCCAGGATTCTTTAAACAGGTTAAGTTCAGGCGTTTTGAAGTACACCACCACTTCAGAGCATTTGGTCGGCAGACGCTTACCGGTACGCAGGTAAAACGGCACGCCCGCCCAGCGCCAGTTGTCAATATCCACACGGATAGCGACAAAGGTTTCGGTGTTGCTGCTCTTGTTCGCACCCTCTTCTTCCAGGTATCCCGGTACTTTTTTACCTTGCGCAAAACCGGTGGTGTACTGACCACGCACCGTTTTTTCACGCACGTTCGTACGATCGATACGGCGCAGTGATTTCAGGACCTTCACTTTCTCATCACGGATGCTGTCGGCGCTCAGATCAGACGGCGGCGACATGGCGATCATGCACAGGATCTGCAGCAGGTGGTTCTGGATCATGTCGCGCATCTGACCGGCCTGGTCAAAATAACCCCAACGGCCTTCGATACCCACCTCTTCCGCCACGGTAATTTCGACGTGATCGATGGTGCGGTTATCCCAGTTGTTCACAAACAGGGAGTTGGCAAAGCGCAGTGCCAGCAGGTTTAGTACCGTTTCTTTGCCCAGATAGTGGTCAATACGGTAAACCTGACATTCTTCAAAATATTGACCGACCTGGTCGTTAATTTCGCGGGAGGTTGCCAGCGACGTTCCCAGCGGCTTTTCCATCACCACGCGCGCCGGTTTAGCGTTCAATTTCGCTTCCCCTAAGCCTTTGCAGATCGCGCCAAACGTGCTTGGCGGCATGGCAAAGTAGTTAATCGTGGTGCGTGCTTTTTGATCCAGCATGTCACCCAGACGGCTAAAGGCAGCGGTATCATTGACGTCCAGGTTACAAAACTCCAGACGACCACTGAGGGTTTCCCACAAACTTTCATCGATTTTTTCTTTCATGAAAGTTTCGAGCGCTTCGCGTACAACCTTGGTATAGGCTGCTTTGTCCCAGTCAGCGCGACCAACGCCAATAATGCGGGTGTCCGGGTTAATCTGGCCGGCTTTTTCCAGCTGATACAGGGAAGGCAGCAATTTTCGACGTGCAAGGTCGCCCTTCGCGCCGAAAATGACCAGGTCACATGCCTGGGCTGTTTGCGTTACCGCCATGTCATTCTCCTCAGTTGAGTGTCGGGTATTCATGCCCGACACTGAATGTAATTTTATTACAGTGCACTGTACTGCTTTTACGTGATTCCGTGAACCGTAAACGCTTATCCAGCCGTGCTGTTACCGTGAACAGCGGCGTTATTGACGTTTACCGCCGCAAAATGGATAAAAAAGTCGCTTTTTTACGTGACCATGAAGGCGTAAGAAAACCCGACTCCGATCATGTATTGAAAAAAAACAACAACTTTTCTGTCCATTTTGCCCCGAATGTCGGTTCACAGAGGTAATATCTACCAGAGTTACCGCTCGATTTCCCCATATCGCTGAAATCGTTTTTGCCCATGGCCGATGAGTCTACTCACATCATGAATATGCTGGAAAAAATCCAGTTAAAACTGGAACATCTGAGCAAGTCAGAACGTAAGGTCGCCGATGTTATTCTGACCTCACCTGACCGGGCTATCCATTCAAGTATTGCCACGCTGGCTCTGGAAGCCAACGTCAGTGAGCCGACCGTGAATCGCTTCTGTCGCAGCATGGACACACGAGGCTTCCCTGATTTTAAACTGCATTTGGCACAAAGTCTGGCTAATGGTACCCCGTATGTTAATCGTAATGTCGATGAGGATGATAGCGTCGAGTCCTATACCGGGAAAATCTTCGAATCTGCCATGGCAAGCCTGGACCACGTCCGTCAGTCGCTGGATAACGCGGCGGTCAATCGGGCGGTAGATTTATTAACCCAGGCAAAGAAAATCGCCTTTTTCGGTCTGGGTTCGTCCGCAGCCGTGGCGCACGACGCCATGAATAAATTTTTCCGCTTTAACGTACCGGTTATCTATTCCGACGATATTGTACTGCAACGTATGAGCTGTATGAATTGTAGCGATGACGACGTCATTGTCCTTATTTCACATACCGGCAGAACAAAGAGTCTGGTTGAACTGGCGCAGCTGGCGCGGGAAAACGATGCCATGGTGATCGCCCTTACTTCCCCCGGAACGCCGCTGGCGCGTGAAGCCACGCTGGCAATTACCCTGGATGTACCGGAAGATACTGACATTTATATGCCTATGGTCTCTCGACTTGCTCAACTGACCGTGATAGATGTGCTGGCTACGGGATTTACTTTGCGCCGTGGGGCAAAATTTAGAGATAACTTGAAGCGTGTCAAGGAAGCGCTCAAGGAATCGCGTTTTGATAAAGAATTACTCATCAAGAGTGATGACCGCTAAAAGCAATAACGATGTTCTACCCTTTTATCATCCGGGTCGTTCATTTCTACCGTTATGTTTCAGAACGGCCGGATCAATGTTCACACGCAACACCTAGTTGTTTCAGTCAACGGAGTATTACATGTCCAGAAGGCTTCGCAGAACCAAAATCGTTACCACGTTAGGCCCAGCAACTGACCGCGATAACAACCTTGAAAAGATTATCGCCGCGGGCGCAAACGTTGTACGTATGAACTTTTCGCACGGCTCTCCAGAAGATCACAAACTGCGGGCGGATAAAGTCCGTGAAATTGCCGCCAAACTGGGACGTCATGTCGCTATTTTGGGTGACCTGCAGGGACCTAAAATACGCGTATCAACCTTCAAAGAAGGCAAAGTATTCCTCAATATTGGCGACAAGTTCCTGTTAGATGCCAACCTGGGTAAAGGCGAAGGCGATAAAGAAAAAGTCGGTATTGACTATAAAGGCCTACCTGCTGACGTAGTGCCGGGCGACATCCTGCTGCTGGATGACGGTCGCGTACAGCTCAAAGTACTGGAAGTTCAGGGCATGAAGGTCTTCACCGAAGTGACCGTCGGTGGCCCGCTTTCCAATAACAAAGGCATCAACAAACTGGGCGGCGGTCTCTCTGCAGAAGCACTGACCGAAAAAGACAAAGCTGACATCATCACCGCGGCGCAAATCAGCGTTGACTATCTGGCCGTCTCCTTCCCGCGCTGCGGCGAAGATCTGAACTATGCCCGCCGTCTGGCGCGCGATGCAGGCTGCGATGCGAAAATTGTTGCCAAGGTGGAGCGTGCAGAAGCCGTGTGCGACCAGAATGCGATGGATGACATCATCCTGGCATCTGACGTCGTGATGGTTGCTCGTGGCGACCTGGGCGTTGAAATTGGCGATCCGGAGCTGGTCGGTATTCAGAAAGCCCTGATCCGTCGTGCGCGTCAGCTGAACCGTGCGGTCATTACCGCCACGCAGATGATGGAGTCGATGATCACCAACCCGATGCCGACCCGTGCAGAAGTGATGGACGTGGCGAACGCCGTACTCGACGGCACCGACGCCGTTATGCTGTCGGCAGAAACCGCCGCAGGCCAGTATCCGGCTGAAACCGTTGCCGCCATGGCGCGTGTCTGCCTGGGCGCGGAAAAAATCCCGAGCATTAATGTCTCCAAACACCGCCTCGACGTGCAGTTTGATAACGTTGAAGAAGCGATTGCCATGTCCGCAATGTATGCAGCGAACCACCTGAAAGGGGTCACCGCCATCATCGCGATGACAGAATCCGGTCGTACCGCGCTGATGACGTCCCGTATCAGCTCCGGCCTGCCGATTTTCGCCATGTCGCGTCATGAGCGTACGCTGAACCTGACCTCCCTGTACCGCGGCGTTACTCCGGTTCACTTTGACAGCGAAACCGACGGTGTGGTTGCCGCCAGCGAAGCGGTGAACCTGCTGCGTGATAAAGGCTATCTGGTTTCTGGCGATCTGGTGATTGTCACCCAGGGCGACGTCATGAGCACCATTGGCTCCACCAACACCACGCGTATTCTGACCGTAGAATAATAGCGTCGCTCAATGCCTGATATTGCTTTGCTCATCAGGCCTACAGGTGGTACCTGATACAGAAAGCCTCTCAAGTGAGAGGCTTTTTTTATTTCTTCTTTTTATTTCTTCGGGTAGAGATCTTTACGTTTATACGGCTCAATCTCACCGGGTTTGCGGGTTTTCAGCAGTTTTAAAATCCAGGTGTACTGCTCGAGGTGCGGCGCGACAAAAATCTCCACCTCTTCATTCATGCGTCTGGCAATGGTGTGGTCATCTGCAGTCAGGATGTCATCCATCGGCGGGCGGACCTGAATCGTCAGGCGATGTGTTTTCCCGTCATACACCGGGAACAGCGGCACAACTCGCGCATGGCAAACCTTCATCAGGCGACCAATCGCCGGCAATGTTGCTTTGTAGGTGGCAAAAAAATCAACAAATTCGCTGTGCTCGGGACCATGATCCTGATCCGGCAAATAGTATCCCCAATAGCCCTGACGCACGGACTGAATAAAGGGTTTGATGCCATCATTACGCGCATGCAAACGACCACCAAAACGACGGCGTACCGTGTTCCAGACGTAATCAAAAACAGGATTACCCTGGTTATGGAACATCGCGGCCATTTTCTGGCCCTGCGAGGCCATCAGCATGGCTGGAATGTCTACACCCCAACCGTGCGGGACGAGAAAAATGACCTTTTCCTCGTTGCGGCGCATCTCTTCTATGATCTCCAGACCTTGCCAGTCAACCCGGTTTTGGATTTTCTCCGGGCCACGCAGGGCAAGCTCTGCCATCATCACCATCGCCTGCGGAGCCGTTGCAAACATCTCATCGACGATGGCTTCGCGCTCGGCTTCGCTGCGTTCTGGAAAACACAGGGATAAATTAATCAGCGCTCTGCGGCGCGAGCTTTTCCCCAACCTTCCGGCAAGACGTCCCAGCTTCGCCAGCACAGGATCGCGAAACGATGCGGGCGTTAACGCAATCCCTGCTATCGCCGCCACACCCAGCCAGGCACCCCAGTAGCGCGGATGACGGAATGATTTTTCAAATTCAGGGATATATTCAATATTCTTTTTTTTCGTTTCCATGCTCTTCCAGTGTCTGGTACCGCGAAAAATAAATCTGTTGATAGTGTAGCGGCGCGTCGTGCCACGTACAAAATAAAAAAGCCGGCACGCATCGCGTACCGGCTTTGTCAGTATGCTGATTAATCGAAGCGCAACTGAGGCAGAACCTCTTTCACCTGCGCCAGATACTCGGTACGATCCGAGCCGGTCAGCCCTTCTGTACGCGGCAGCTTCGCCGTTAACGGGTTCACGGCCTGCTGGTTAACCCAGACTTCGTAGTGCAAGTGTGGTCCGGTTGAACGTCCGGTGTTACCTGACAGCGCAATACGATCGCCGCGTTTTACTTTTTGTCCTGGTTTGACTAACAGTTTACGCAGGTGCATGTAGCGGGTGGTGTAGGTACGACCATGGCGCACCGCGACATAGTAGCCTGCAGCGCCGCTGCGCTTCGCAACAACGACTTCACCATCACCTACCGACAGTACCGGCGTACCCTGCGGCATCGCGAAGTCAACGCCTTTGTGCGGTGCCACGCGTCCGGTTACCGGATTCAGGCGACGCGGATTAAAGTTTGACGAGATGCGGAACTGTTTCGCGGTCGGGAAACGCATAAACCCTTTCGCCAGGCCGGTACCGTTACGGTCATAGAACTTACCGTCTTCGGCACGGATCGCGTAATAGTCTTTACCTTCAGAGCGCAAACGAACGCCCAGCAGTTGGCTTTGCTCACGCTTGCCGTCCAACATCTCGCGAGACATCAGCACCGAGAACTCATCGCCTTTTTTCAGTTTGCGGAAGTCCATCTGCCACTGCATAGCCTTAATCACCGCACTGATTTCAGAACTGGTCAGCCCGGCCTCTTTGGCGCTGGCGACGAAACTGCCGCCGACGGTGCCCTTGATACGGCTGTTAACCCAGTCGCCCTGCTGCATTTCACTGCTCATTTTGAAGCCCGTCGCAGTACGATCGTACGTGCGGGTTTCACGGCGAGAAACTTCCCAGGTCAGGCGCTGCAAATCACCGTCAGAGGTCAGCGTCCAGGAAAGCTGTTGGCCAATCTTCAGGTTACGCAACTCTTTGTCCGAGGCGGCAAGCTGGCTGATATCGCCCATATCGATACCATACTGATTCAGGATGCTGCTCAGCGTATCACCGGTCGAGACTACATATTCGTGAACGCCCACCTCACCGGAGGTTTTATCATCCAGTTCATCCTGAGGAATCGCTTCATCTTCCTGAGCAGCCTGATCGATGGGTTCACTGGCCTCAGGCAACAGCGAACGAATCTCGCTTTTTTCAAGTTCGATGGTTTTGACAATCGGTGCAGCATCGGGATGGTAAACGTAAGGCCGCCAAACGGCGACGGCCAATGTAAGAACGGTCAGCGACCCCAGCATAACGCGATGGGGTCGGGGCAGATTATTAAATGCCAGAGCGACAGAGCGGGCTATCTGTTGCACGTATTCACTTCCTCATTAATCTCCTTTCAGGCAGCTCGCATACTGGTTGGCTAATTGGTTCAGAAACGCAGAATAGCTTGTTTTACCCAGTTTGATGTTTGTTCCGAGGGGATCCAACGTTCCCATTCGAACGGATGTCCCTCTCGCAACGGCTTCAACGACCGCTGGCCTGAACTGTGGCTCAGCAAAAACGCAGGTTGCTTTTTGCTCAACCAACTGTGTTCTTATTTCATGTAAACGCTGCGCACCAGGTTGAATCTCAGGGTTCACGGTAAAGTGACCAAGCGGTGTTAGTCCGTAATGTTTTTCGTAGTAGCCGTAGGCGTCATGAAAAACGAAATACCCTTTCCCCTTGAGCGGTGCGAGCTCGTTACCTACCTGCTTATCGGTTGCGGCTAATTGTGCCTCAAAATCCTTCAGGTTGGCGTCAAGTTTGGCTCGACTTTGCGG
>OJJJ01000379.1_pt1 | contig 23407 bp, 23 predicted proteins | sample 1596311 | NCBI WGS metagenome assembly OJJJ01 (sample SAMEA4350140, study PRJEB24818) | metagenome | biome: human; feature: gut; material: faeces | place: Denmark | collected 2013-09 | reverse complement strand
GTTGTGTATAAGAGACAGCAACTATTTTGGAAAAAAGAGTAAAAAGAATACAAATTGTTACGATTGTTTTAGAAATAGTTGTTGTAGGATTTTTAGGAATCATACCAAGAACAATAAATCCAATGATTGCTCTGTATCCAATGTTTTTTATTACAGCATTTCAGTGGTGTATTTTTAAAGGAGCAAAAGGGTATGTAAGCTCCACTATTTTTTCTACCAATAATATTAAACAAACCGTTGTTTCCTTTACAGAATATTATTTATTAGAAGAAAATAAGGAGAAAGAACGAAAAGAAAAATTAGAAAAAGCAAAGTTTTTCGCTGGTTCTTTATTAGCATTTCATATGGGTGCTTTATGTAGTGCTTTGTTATATCCGTTATTTGGAATTCAAACCGTATGGTGCTGTATCGTTCCTTTGGTGTTTAGTATGACTTTAATCTTATATCAAGAAAGTCAGGAAAAAAATATTATGTGTGTGGAAAGTATAGTGAAATAGTAAAAAAATAATAAAATCAAGAAAAAACGATGCAAGATCTAGGAAAGTGTCTTGCATCGTTTTTGTATGTAGGAAAAGCGTGATTCTTACACTTTCAAAGAGATAATCCATCAGTACCCGGAGACATATCATTTCGTCCTCACGAAACTATCTGATATGGGGAGGGTTAGTCCTATGCCCAGATGCTTTTCTCTTTGAATATGCAGAAGAAAAGACATATGATATTCTTCTGCTGGATGTAGAGATGAAGGGAATCTCAGGTATTGATCTTGCCAGGCAGATTCGGAGTGATAACAGCCGAGTAGAAATTGTGTTTATAACTTCTCACTTTGAATTTTTCGGGGAAGGGTATGAAGTTGATGCTTTGCATTACCTCATGAAACCCATTTCCGTGAAAAAGTTGCTTTCTGTACTTTCTAAAGCTGCTGAAAAGTTATCAATAGAGCCTACTTCTTTGGTAATCACTTGTAACAACGAAACAGTCAAACTCTATGAATCGGATATTCTATATATAGAAGCTTTCTTGCATTACATCACCATCTATACAAATAAAGGCGAATACAAAATCAAAGAAAGCATTTCTGCTTTTTCAGATAAACTTAGCGATGATTCCCCAGCCGGGGTATTCCTTTTCGGACGGTCATTCTGTTTTCAAGGTGCTGTCCATCGATGAACTACTCTAAGTCTACACGAAAAAAATGCAATCCCCGGGATTTTGCCAGAATTGCATTTTGATGAAGTTTACACTTTGGAGATTGTATTTTTGCAATCATTCTGTATAATGGAAATATGCGGAGGAGGTGCGTATCTATGGCTTTACCCGGAACACCCGGACAGCTTGCGCCGATGGACGAAGAATGCGCTGACCTGTTCCAGAAGTTGGTGAAGAAGATGATTGAGCAAATAAGAAAATAGATTATTAGGCAAACTCATCTAGAAATGAACAAGCAAAACATTTTAAGGGTATTTGTAAAGGTACTTTGGAAGTTGCGTTAGCTAAATATAAGTTTAATACGAATAATCAAGAGGAGGTTTTATTATGACAGATGTGCATATTCATATTGAAAGAGGACCTTATACAAAAGAATGGATAGATAATTTTGTTAAACAAGCTGTAAGTATGGGAATGGATGAAATTTATCTTTTGGAACATTCTCACCGTTTTGTGGAGTTCGCTCCCATGTATGACTCTATTTGTGAATATAGCGATTATCAGAAAAACTGGTATAAAAGTAACGCAAACCTTTCTATAAAAGATTTCCAAGCACTTATTGCCGAAATGAGAAATATAGAGTTTCCCGTAAAAATAAAATGGGGACTTGAAGTATGCTACTTTCCTGAACATGAAAAGCTAATTGGTGATATTCTTAACTCCTTTAACTTTGATTTTGCTGTAGGCTCAATACATTGGATTGATGGTTTTGGATTTGACCATAAAGCGGAATTTTGGAACGATATTGATACTGAACAAATTTATAGTAAATATTATGACCTGATGCTCCGCCTTGTAAAAAGTGATTTGTTTTCTGGGCTTGCACATCCCGATTCTATCAAGTGCTTTCATCATTACCCTGCAAGAGATTTAACTGCTACATATAGTTTATTAGCTGATGAATTAAATTCGCATCATATGTATGCAGAACAAAGCGGCGGTCTTGCTTTAAATTATGGATTTGAGGAATTAGGTATGAATAAGAAACTGCTGAATGTTTTGAAAAGCAAAAATGTTGATATTCGCTTCGCTTCGGATGCCCATAGACCGGAAGATGTAGGCGCAAACATTTTGGAAATGCAAACTATTCTTCAGGCATAAGAAAACTGCAAAAGCTCACATGGCTGAAAATTTTCCGGGAGTGTGGTCACAACTTCGGGACACTTTGTCCACAAGTCGGAGCGTAGGACGATGGACGGGAGTTTTCATATACGCCCTGTCTACTGATGAAACCAGACCTGTGCTGCGGCTCCACGCCATGTAATCACAGCCCTGTTTTCTTGCCGTTTCAAATGCCCTTGCCCTTCCCGGCGACAATGGCATTTGAAGTGGCAACGCCGACAGAGCGTATAACACACTACACTTTGCTTCGCAAAGTCGTGTGCCAAATGGGGAATTTGCCTCCTTTTCTTGTTATCTAGCTCTCCGGCTGTATCGGTTGAGCAAAAGTCAGCGTGGGAATGGTGTGGTATCTTTATCTAAGTGAAACCCTGCGTTCCCAGTTAGAGACTGCGTGAAAACTAATTCCCATTTTATCTGCTAGTTCTAGTTGTGTCATATTGCGATTTTTCCGCGCGGTGCCTCCCTAGCCGAGGTATTCCTTTTGGGACGGTCATTCGGTTTTCAAGGTGCTTATCCATCGATGAATTACCCTAGGTCTACACCTAAATGACCGTCTGTCCCGTATATCCGAAAGGTAGGAAATCGGCATAAAAAGCAGGCTATTTCCACGCTCTCCGAATTGTGGTAGAATAAAAATGATAAAGAAATAAATCGGAATGGAGCGAGGCAAATGATGAGGACAGTTACAATATGTGGAAGTATGAAATTTGAGAAAGAAATGCAAAGAATAGCATTTCTGTTAGAAGCAAAGCATAATATGAATATTTTGCAATGTGTGTACAATGTAGATGATTTGGATATTACACCAATGGAGCAGACCGCTCTTGAAAATGCACATTATAGAAAAATTGAACTCTCCGATGCAATTTATGTTGTTGATATTCAAGGATACATTGGAAATCAAGTTTCCAAAGAGATTGCCTTTGCGCAAAGTAAAGGGAAGGAAGTCATTTTTCATTCGGCGTATAGAGAAAAATAACTTCCCATTTATCGGGTAGACAAGGAGGGTGATACATGGAACTATCCATACAAGAACGCTTAAAAGACCTGCGTGTGGAGAGTGGTTTGACGCTGGAGCAGCTTGCGGAGGAAACCCATCTCTCCAAGTCTGCTTTAGGCAGTTATGAGGGGGACAATTTCAAGGACATCAGCTATTATGCCCTTATCAAGCTGGCAAAGTTTTATGAAGTGACCGTTGATTATCTGTTGGGTCGGTCTGAAACAAAAAATCACCCAAACGCCGATCTTGCAGGCCTGCGTTTGAGTGATGATATGATTGAACTATTGAAAAGCGGGCTGGTGAATAATTCCCTTTTGTGTTAACTGGCGACACACCCGGATTTTCCTCGGATCATGGCCGACCTTGAAATCTATGTGAACGGTATAGCAGGAAAGCAGGTGCAGAGCGCAAACGCCATTGTGGACGCCGTAAGTGCAACGATTATGAAACAGCATAATCCCGGTTTGACTGACCCGCAGTTAAGGCAGCTTATCGCCGCCCACATTGATGATGACAGCTTTTGCCGTCATGTGATACAGCAGGACATAAACAAGATAGCCCTTGACCTGCGGGAAGCCCACAAGGACGACTTTTTCAGCATCCCGGAGGACAACCCTCTGGAAGATTTCTTGCAGACCGCCGAGGAAACCGCCAACCGGGACAGCGACCCGGAACAGGCGGCAATGGTCTTTATCTGTAAGCGGCTCAAGCTGAACTATGGGAAGCTGTCAGAAGAGGAAAAGAAGTGGCTGAAAAGGATTGCACAGAAGTCGGACTTGCTCAAAAATCCAAACCCGTAGCGGGGAAGAAAATAAGAGAACGATAAACTAGAATTTTTAGGGGAGGCCATATTATGATAAAAAAGGCGGGAAAAAGTGACTTAGAAATATTGGCGAAATTAGCAGTATTGATGTGGCAGAACCATTCTGTCAATGCGTTAATTCAAGAATTTTCAGAAATAATGATGAATGGAAAATTACAATTTTTTTTGAAGTATGAAAATGATGTGCCTGTCGGTTTTGCGCAATGTCAATTAAGAAATGATTATGTAGAAGGTACAAAAACAAGTCCTGTTGGATATTTAGAGGGGATTTTTGTGAAGGAAGGCTATCGTAACAAAGGGTATGCCAAAGAATTGTTAGCCGAGTGTGAAACATGGGCGAAAGAAAGTGGTTGCCGTGAGTTTGCCAGCGATTGTGAAATAGATAATATAGATAGTTTTCATTTTCATAAAGCTATGAATTTTACAGAAGCAAACAGAATTATCTGTTTTACTAAGACATTATAACTCCTCATTTATCGGGGAGTTAGCAAATCCAGCCGAGCCAGTCAACGGTCAAGATGAATGGCACATTGAACTGCACCCCTTTCGTTGGCTATCTTGTCCAACTTTTGGGGTGCAGTTCAACCCGTTTATTTCAGCCTTGACGGTTGCCCGCTGTCCTGCTACTTTTCAGGAAGTGTGGCCACAACTTAGGGACACTTTGTCCACAAGTCGGAGCGTAGGACGAGGGACGGGGGTTTTCATATACGCCCTGTCTGCTGATAAAACCAGCCCTGTGCTGTGGCTCCACGCCACGTAATCACAGCCTTGTTTTCTTGTTATCCAGCCCTCTGGCTATATCGGTTGAGCAAAAGTCAGCGTGGGAATGGTGTGGTATTTTTATCTAAGTGAAACCCCGCGTTCCCAATTAGAGACTGCATGAAAACTAATTCCCATTTTATCTGCTAGTTTTAGTTGTGCCATATTGCGATTTTTCCGCAATTCAGCAATTTTTCGCCCTATATTTTCTGTATTAAACATAACAAATCCTTTCTGCATCCTACAACTTTTTGTTGTATCCTTGTAAGTACATGATATAAAAATATATTTGAATAAGGAAGCAAGCGATAGTTGAGTTCTGATTTTTTTATTCCAGTGTTCGTTGAATTCGGCTATTTGCGAACAGCGTTGTCTTGGAAACGAAAATAGTCAGGACGATGTCTTGATTGTGTGAATTCAAACATAATGCCATCATCATTATAAGTTTGGCTTGTTACAACGGCAAGACAATTGTAATCCCCTAATTCTAAATATTTTTCATCAATTTGTGTCATTTTTTCAATCGTCATAATTCGTCTACTTGTGACAATTGAAATGTGAAGTTCTTTTTCTAAATATTCATAAATGGAATTTTCTGCGATTTTTTTTGTGAGTCCGAAAACAACCGATTTTAAAAAGTAATTATGGTTTAAAATCAAAGGTTTTTCATCCATATAGTGAAGACGCTGTAAATAATAGACTTCACTTCCAACATCAAATCCTGTTTTTTTGGATAGTTTTTCATCAATAATAAGTTCGGTAAAGAGTAAGACCTTTGTTTTTCCTTTTTTCTTATTTCGGAGTACGGACTCTTTAAAGGATTCGATTCCACCTAAAGTAAAAGAAGTTTGTTCGACGGATTGAAAAATATTACGAACCCCTTTTCCTTGTAATGTTTGAACATATCCATCTTTTACTAATTCTGAAATCGCTCTTCGAATCGTATTTCTAGAGCAATTATATTCCTCGATTAACGTATATTCAGAAGGTAGTAGCTCCTGAAATTCATATTCTCCAGATTCAATTTTCTGTTTTATCTCTTCGTATATTTTATTATATTTTGCTTTTGGCATACTCTCACCTCGACTTGTTTAAACATCTTAAATTAATTATAAGTCTTGTAGTTAGAATGTCAACTAACTTTTTTATGTTATAGGAAATTCCTCGCAAAGCGAGTTATCCTATAACATAAAAAAGCGCTACGCGCAAACGATGCGCAGGTCGCAGAGAGGAAAAATCTACTTCGTAAACTGCGACCGCGCGGCAAAGTGTGCATTGCTAGAAGTAACTTAAAGTCGCGAAGAGTGTGCAACGCACACTTTGTTCTAGGAGAGAAAAAAGTATAATTCCACTTATTTTGAATTTTATTTGAACAATGGGAAAGATTAATGATCAGTAGAAAAAATATACAAAAATAATTCTATAATTTTGGTAATAAAAAATAGAGAAACAACGTTGACATGTTTAAACAAGTTTGATATATTATACTTGTTCAAACAAGTTGTGAAAAGGCTACAAAATATAAGACAAAAACAGTAGATTTCCTATTAGGAAATTTGGCATAATAATGACATTTTGTACCGAAAGATTAAGAGAAGGAAAAGGAGAGAAGCGTATGGCAAAGTATGAAAATGATGTCAAAGAATTACTCCGTCTGATCGGTGGAAAAGAGAATATTCAAGCGGTGTCACATTGTATGACAAGAATGCGTTTTGTTCTTTCAGATCCGAAAAAAGCGGATGAAAAATCAATTCAAAATTTGAAAAGCGTCAAAGGAACTTTTACACAGGCAGGACAGTATCAAGTCATTATTGGAAATGATGTAGCTACCTTTTATAATGAATTTACTGCTTATGCAGGAATTGAAGGGGTGAGCAAAGATGCTGTAAAGAGTATGGCAAAAACGAACCAAAAACCAATTCAGAAAATTATGGGAAGTCTTGGAGAAATTTTTGCTCCTTTAATTCCAGCTTTGATTTGTGGTGGTTTGGTATTAGGTTTTCGAAATATTATCGGTGAAATTAACTTTTTTAATAATGGAACACAAAGTTTAGCAGATGTATCACAGTTTTTCGCAGGACTTTATAGTTTCTTATGGCTCATTGGAGAAGCCGTGTTCCACTTATTGCCAGTAGGAATTGTATGGTCTATTACAAAGAAAATGGGAACGACACAGATTCTCGGTATTGTTCTTGGATTAACGTTAGTATCTTCTCAATTATTAAATGGATTTAGTGTTGCAAGCACGGCCGCAGCGGATATTCCTGTTTGGGATTTTGGATTTGCAAAAGTGCAGATGATTGGTTACCAAGGACAAGTAATCGCTGCTATGATGGCAGGTTTTGTGCTTGTATATTTGGAGAAATTCTTTAAGAAACATTGCCCAGAAGTTGTGAGCATGATTGTTGTTCCATTCTGTGCATTGATTCCAGCGGTTATTATCGCTCATACAATTGTAGGACCTATTGGTTGGAAGATCGGAAATGCGATTGCAGATGTTGTATATGCAGGACTTACTTCTAAAATGGGTGTTTTATTTGCTTTAGTTTTTGGTGTATGTTATGCGCCAATTGTTATGACTGGACTTCATCATATGACCAATGCGGTTGATACTCAGTTATCAAATCTCTTTGGTGGTACGATTCTTTGGCCAATGATTGCTCTTAGCAATATTGCACAAGGCTCTAGTGTGTTAGCCATGTCTGTACTTCAAAAGAAAAATGAAAGAGCACAGCAGATTAATATTCCAGCTTGTATTTCTTGTTATTTAGGCGTTACAGAACCTGCTTTATTCGGTGTAAACTTAAAGTATGGTTTTCCTCTTGTGTGTGGAATGATCGGCTCTGGAATTGCAGCAGTGATTTCTGTTGGATTTGGAGTACAAGCATTTAGTATTGGCGTTGGTGGTCTTCCTGGAATTTTATCCATTATGCCTCAGTACTGGGGAGTTTTCTTGTTAGCAATGGTAGTTGCGATTGTTGTACCATTTTGTTTAACTTATATTGTAGGAAGCAAGAAGCTTGCAAAAGAAGAACGTTTTGGAGAAGGAGAGAAGGCAGTAGAAGTAGAAAAGACAGTACAGCCAGTGGTGGAAGAACAAAAAACAGAAGAAGTAAAAGCAGGAGATAAGAAAGAAGTTATTTTAAAATCCCCAATTACAGGTAAAATTATTCCGATTGAACAAATGCCAGATGCTGTATTTTCTCAAAAGATTATGGGAGATGGTGTTGGAATTGAACCGACGGGAAATGTAGTTTTAGCGCCAGCTGATGGAACCATTAGTGTTGTTATGAAAGATAGTAAACATGCCTGTGGATTAACACTTGAAAATGGGGTAGAACTGTTAATTCATGTTGGAATTGATACCGTTGATATGGGTGGGGATGGATTTGAACTCTTTGTTGACAGCGGAGATAAAGTAAAATGCGGAGATAAATTGATTTCCTTTACTCCTGAAAAAATTGAACAAGCAGGGCATCCAAAGACAACTGCCTTTATTATTGCAGGGGAAGGAAATGCAAAAGACTTCCAGTTTACAACAAATATTGATGCAGTTGCAGGAGACACAGATATTATAAAATATTCTGTTTAATATCTTTGTGGCTTTTCGTTTAAAAGAGAAAGGGCGTATGGAAATGAAAGATTTTAAGAAAAGTGTCGTATATCAAATTTATCCAAAATCATTTTGTGATACCAATGGAGATGGTTTTGGTGATTTAAAAGGTGTGACTTCTAAGTTAGATTATTTAAAAGAATTAGGTGTCGATTATATTTGGATGACTCCATTTTTTATTTCGCCACAAAAAGATAACGGATACGATGTGGAAAATTACTATGAAATTGATCCTCGCTATGGAACCATGGAAGATTTTGAGGAGCTTTCAAGGGAAGCAAAGAAAAGAGGAATTGATTTAATGCTTGATATGGTATTTAATCACACATCCGATCGACATGAATGGTTTCAAAAGGCATTAGCAGGAGAAGAAAAATATAAAAATTATTATATTTTTAAAAAAGGAAAAGAAGATGGCTCTGCTCCAACAAACTGGGAGAGTAAGTTTGGTGGAAGTGCATGGCAGTATGTGCCAGAGATGGATGAATATTATTTGCATTTATTTGATGTTTCCCAGCCTGATCTCAATTGGGAAAATGAAGAAGTGAGAGAAGAAGTGCAAAAAGTGATTCGCTTTTGGATGGGAAAAGGTGTGAAGGGCTTCCGCTTTGATGTTATCAATTTAATTAGCAAAGGGGAATTTCAAGATGACTATGAAGGGGATGGAAGAAGATTTTATACCGATGGTCCTCGCATTCATGAGTTTTTAAAAGAATTAAATGAGCAGACATTTGGACAAGAAGAAGGAATTATTACGGTTGGAGAAATGTCTAGCACTTCTATGGAAAACTGTTTCCAATATGCAGGGGCAGATAGCCATGAATTGTCCATGGTATTTAATTTCCATCATTTAAAAGTGGACTTTATGGGAAATGAAAAATGGGTGCTTGTACCAGCTGATTTTTATAAATTAAAACAGATTTTATTCGACTGGCAAAAGGGAATGGCAGAACATAATGCTTGGAATGCTGTTTTTTGGTGTAATCACGATCAGCCTAGAGTCGTATCAAGATTCGGAGATGAAGGTACTTATTGGAAACAGTCAGCAAAAATGTTAGCAACGATTATCCACTGTTTCCGTGGTACTCCTTATGTGTACCAAGGAGAAGAATTAGGGATGACAAATGCAGGATTTACTGATATTTCTCAATATCAAGATGTAGAAAGTATCAATCACTTTAGAATCTTACAAGAAAAAGGATTGACAAAAAGCGATGCTTACCGTATTTTACAAATCCATTCAAGAGATAATAGCCGTACACCAATGCAGTGGGAAAATAAAGAAAATGGTGGATTTACAACAGGAACACCATGGATTGAAGTGAATAAAAATTATGAAACAATCAATGCAAAGACAGAACGAGAAGATCAAGATTCCATTTTCTATTACTATCAAAAATTAATTGAACTTCGTAAGCGATACGATATCATTGCGTATGGAGATTTTGAAGAGATTGCAAGAGAACATAAAGATGTCATTGCTTATAAACGTCATTATGAAAACGAAACATTGTTTGTAATTTCTAATTTTTATGGAAAGGAAACAATACTTCGATTATCAGAGAATATGAATGAATATGAAAAACTTTTGGGTAATTATGAAGGTATGAATCAGACAGAAGAAGGTCTAGAACTTCGCCCATATGAGACGATGATCCTGTATAAAAAAGAGTTATAAAAAGTCATAAGTGGACGATTTATAAGAAATTCTAGGAAAAAGAGCTGTTGCTAGTTTTGTAACAGCTCTTTCTTTCTATTTTTAGTTTACTGTTATTTCCAATAAATTAGCATTGACTTTATCACTGTGGTCTAATAAAATAATGTAATAAAATACAGAAATTTGAATGACAGGAGGAAGACGATGGAATTAATTAAATTAATTGGTATTTTAATTGTAATTCTTGGGTTTGCATTTAAGCTGGATTCCATTTTAATTATTTTTATTTCAGCAGTAGCAACCGCATTAGTTGGAGGATTGGGCATTGAAGGGTTATTAGATGTGTTAGGTACAAACTTTGTCGCCAACCGAAATATGGCCATTTTCATTATGATTTTATTAGTAACAGGTACTCTTGAGAGAAATGGTTTAAGAGAAGCAGCAGCAGCTCTTATTCAAAAGATAAAAGGGGTAACTGCAGGAAAACTTATTTGTGTCTATGGTATTATGAGAGCTTTCTTTGGAGCTTTTAATATTAACTTTGGTGGAGTTACTGGTTTTGTTCGTCCTGTTGTGCTTCCGATGGCAGAAGGTGCTGTAGAAGCAGAGGGGCACGATGTAAATGAGGAACATTTGGAAGAAATCAAAGGAATGGCATCTGCCATGGACAATATCTCTTGGTTCTTTTTCCAAGTACTGTTCGTTGGAGGCTCTGGAGGTCTTCTCGTTCAATCCACATTAGAATCTTTAGGTTATCAAGTATCCTTAATTGATCTTGTAAAAGTAGAAATTCCAGTTGCATTAATTGCACTCATTATTGCTTCTATTTACTTCATAATTCGTGATAAACAGCTTTGCAAGAAATATTATGGTAGTTCTAGTAGTTCAAAAAATAAATCGACAAAGAAATAGAGAAGGGGAGAAAGAAAGATGTTAGCATTTTTTATGGATCCAAGCCTTGATATTTGGACAAAGTTATTAGAAGTTGTTTATATTATTATTGGATTGATTACTATTTACGCAGGAATTAAAAATTTATTAGATAAAGAAAATCCAGCCAGAATTGGAACTGCTGTTTTTTGGTGTTCCTTTGGAGTTGTCTGTGCCCTTGGAAAGTGGCTTCCGTCAAAAGTATCAGGGTTACTTGTTATTATTATGATTATTCCTGCTATTTTTAAACGAGTAAAACCAGGAAAGGTAAATGCTCCCAAAAAGGAATATACCGAAAAGCAATTTGAAAAAATCGGATATAAACTTTTTATTCCAGCTCTTTGCATGGGATTTATGTCCATTATTTTTGCATTGTTAAATATTAGTTCTTTAGTGGGAATTACAGTTGGTGTTTTTGTGTCCATGTTTTTATTATTTCTTTACTCAAAGGACAACAAACCAAAAGTATTCTTAGATGATTCTGAGAGATTTTTATCCGCAATGGGACCTCTTTGTATGTTACCACAGCTTTTAGGAGCATTAGGTGGTATTTTTACACAGGCAGGTGTTGGAGATGTCATTGCAGGACTTGTACAAAAAATTGTTCCAGAAGGAAATGTGAATATAGGAATTATTGTATTTGCAATCGGTATGGCACTCTTTACTATGATTATGGGAAATGCCTTTGCTGCGATTACTGTTATGACCGTTGGTATTGGAGCACCTTGTGTGTTGGCTTATGGTGCGGATCCTGTTGTCGTTGGAATGATCGCATTAACTTGCGGATTTTGTGGAACATTATTAACACCGATGGCAGCGAATTTTAACATTGTTCCAGTGGTAATTCTTGATATGAAGAAGAGATTTGGAGTTATTAAAAATCAGATATTTATTGCCATTGCTATGTTAATCATTCAGATTATCTATATGATTTTATTAAAATAAAAAAGACAAATATAAAACAGATAAGAAAAATAAGGAGTGTGAAAGCATGAAAATTTTAATTACAGGATTTGATCCTTTTGGTGGAGAAAGTGTAAATCCAGCATTTGAAGCTGTGAAACTTCTTCCAGATGAAATTGCTGGTGCCCAAATTATAAAATTAGAAATTCCAACGGTGTTTTCAAAAAGTGCGGTTGCAGTAGAAACAGCTATTAAAGAGCATAACCCAGATGTTGTTATTAATGTAGGACAAGCAGGAGGACGTTCTTGTGTGACAGTAGAAAAGGTGGCCATTAACTTAGCAGAAGCGAGAATTCCAGATAACGATGGAGAGCAGCCACTTGATGTACCATTACAAGAAGATGGAGAAACTGCTTATTTTACAACACTTCCAATAAAAGCAATGGTGAAAAATGTAAGAGATCATCAATTGCCTTGTCATATTTCTTATACAGCAGGAACTTATGTATGCAATGCGGTTATGTATAATGTCCTTCATATGACAAAGAAAAAATATCCAAATGTTCGTGCGGGATTTATTCATGTTCCATATGCTACAGAACAGGTAGTGGATAAACCGAATGGAACTGCTTGTATGCCTTTAGAGGCCATTGCAAAAAGTCTTGAATACTGTGTAGAAGCCGTTGTTATGAATGAAGAAGATGTAAAAGAAGCTATGGGAACGACTCATTAAGTATCGATTAAGAAAAGACGTTCCTACTATAAATTTTATAAAAATGAATGGAAGAGAAAGATTGTCGTATCCTATATAAGGAATGGCAATCTTTTTTTCTATGTTTATAGTATTTTTTGTCAAAAAATGATACAATAAAATTGAAAATACAGATATTTTAATGGAAATAACGTGTGATATTGATAACACGATATAGGATAAGAAGATACATGGAGGAAATACGATGAGTGAAATTAGTGTATTTGACGTTATGGGTCCTAATATGATTGGGCCGTCTAGCTCTCATACAGCAGGGGCACTTCGCATTGCACTGTTAGCAAGTAGACTTGCAAAAGGAAAAATTCTACATGCTAAATTTGTGTTATACGGTTCTTTTGCAAGAACTTACCATGGACATGGTACGGATCGGGCATTAGTAGGAGGGATTTTAGGATATAATACCGATGATGAACGAATCCGTGATTCGTTTGAACATGCAAAAGAAGCGGGTGTCACATATGAATTTATTGAAAATCTTACGAACCGAGACGTTCATCCAAACACCGTTGACATTGAGTTAACTTGTGAAGGGCAACATGTTGTGACTGTGAGAGGAGAGTCTATTGGCGGAGGAAATGCGGTTATTCGTAAATTAAATGGAATCGATATTCATATCAATGGGGCATCACCAATCGTATTAGTAAAACATTGGGATCGAAAGGGTGCCCTCGCTTATATGACAAAAGTATTGAGTGATTCTGATTTAAATATTGCAGCCCTTAATTTATATCGAGAAGGAAAAGGGAAAATCGCTTATGCGATTGCGGAACTGGATGGGAAAGTGTCCAGTGAAGTGTTAAAGAAATTGGATGATTATCCTGATAATATTTTAACAATTTATATTCCGGCATTATTATAATTGGTATTGATGGAAAAGAAATATCGGGATATCGGAGTAATGAATAGAGAAATCAACATCTAGAATAAGAGGAAGGAAAAGAAATTATGAATTTTCGAAATGGTAAGGAGCTTCTTTCGTACTGTGAAGAGAAAAATTGTTCAATCTCGGAAGCTATGATAAAAAGAGAAGTTGAGGATATTGAACGACCTTTAGAAGAGACAATGGAAAAAATGCATACCGCATGGGACATTATGAAAAAGTCTGTGGAGCGCTCTTTAACAGAAGATGTAAGAAGTATGGGTGGTTTAATTGGTGGAGAGAGTAAAAAAATCAATCAGTTAAGAGAAGATGGAAAAAATATTTGTGGGTCTGTTATTTCAAAGGCAATTGCCTATGCGGTTGGAGTATTAGAAGTCAATGCTTCTATGGGGCTGATTGTAGCGGCTCCAACAGCAGGATCTTCTGGTGTTATGCCAGGAACGATGCTTGCTATGCAACAAGAACATGGATTTTCTGATGAGGAAATTGTAAAGGCATTATTTAATGCATCAGCCATTGGGTATTTAGTGACAAGAAATGCTACAACCGCAGGGGCAGAAGGTGGATGTCAAGCGGAAGTAGGCTCTGCAAGTGCTATGGCAGCATCAGCCGTTGTAGAATTAATGGGAGGAACGCCAAAACAATGCTTAGATGCGGCGTCTTTTGCCATAATTAATTTATTAGGGCTTGTATGCGATCCAGTAGGAGGACTTGTAGAATTCCCATGTCAACTTCGAAACGCACAAGGAGCAACAACCGCACTTACTAGTGCAGAGATGTCTCTTTCAGGAATTGCTTGTCCAGCTCCAATTGATGAGACAATCGACATTATGTATTCTATAGGAAAAGCCATTCCATCCGAGTTAAGAGAGACTTCTTTAGGTGGTATGGCAACTTCTAAGGGCGCTTGTTCTCGCTGTAATATGTGCCATTAGAATGGAGAATATTAAGAGTTCAAAGAAAAATAGCAATCCTATTGGAGCAAAAAAAGAGTAGAGCGATTAAGAAAAAAGGAAAAGGGCGAAAACAATAAGTAGAAAGGAAGATAAAAATGCCACAGATTACAAATGATTGGGCGACATACATGGATTTGGAGTATAAAAAGCCTTATTATAGAGAGTTATATAAAAAAGTATTGGAAGAATATCAAAATTATGAAATTTTTCCACCAGCAGATGATCTTTTTAATGCATTTCATTTAACTCCACTTAGCAAAGTAAAAGTCGTTATTTTAGGACAAGATCCTTATCATAATGTAGGGCAAGCACATGGACTGAGCTTCTCTGTAAAACCAGGAGTACAAACGCCTCCTTCTCTTGTGAATATTTATCAAGAGTTAAAGGAAGACGTTGGTTGTTACGTTCCAAACAACGGTTATCTTGTGAAGTGGGCGGAACAAGGAGTATTATTATTAAATACAGTTTTAACGGTTCGCGCCCACCAAGCCAATTCTCATAGAGGGATTGGATGGGAGAACTTTACGGATGCTGCTATTCGTGCTTTAAATGAGCAAGATCGTCCGATTGTATTTTTATTATGGGGAAGACCAGCTCAGATGAAAAAGAAAATGTTGAACAATCCAAAACATCTTATTTTGGAAGCACCTCATCCAAGTCCACTGTCCGCTTATCGAGGATTTTTTGGATGTGGACATTTTAGTAAAACAAATGAATTTTTAAAAGAACATGGTTTAGAGCCAATCGATTGGCAAATTGAAAATATTTAGACATTTCATTTCATAAACATAAGAAAAGGAGCGAAAAACAATCGACTCCTTTTTTTATATAATAGCAAAGGGGGATAAAAGGGGATTTCATCATTGATAGAGTGCAATCGATAAATAAGTAAAATGAATAAATCCAAAAAGAAATTTGCAAATTAGCGAATTTCAGAGTACAATAAAAGATAAGTGCACAAAGAGGGCAAAAGTGTAAAATTGGAATAAGGAGAAGGAGGAGAATATCGAGAAGAGAAGAAAAAGGAAAAGGAGTTTTTATTATGCAACAACATAAAAATCATTCACTAGGTCATATAGCAGCACTGGGAACCGTAATTGTTTGGGGAACCACTTTCGTTTCAACAAAGGTGCTTCTTCGTTCTTTTGATCCAGTGGAGGTACTATTTACAAGGTTTGCAATTGGCCTTGTTATCTTATTTTTAATGAATCATAAAAGATTACAATTGTTAGATAAAAAACATGAATTATATTTTATCGGTGCTGGTATTAGTGGTGTCACTTTATATTTCTTATTTGAAAATATTGCTTTAACGTATTCTACAGCATCGAATGTAGGAATTTTATTAGCATGTGCACCATTTTTTACAGGTCTTGTATCTAAAATTTTTCTGAAGGATCATCTAGGCAAATCCTTCTTTATTGGGTTTCTATTCGCAATCGCTGGAATTTTACTCATTAATTTCAATGGAAATGTTGTATTAAAATTAAATCCAATCGGTGACATCCTCGCTATTATTGCAGCACTTATTTGGGCGTTTTACTGTATGTTTATTCGAAAGATCGGAGAGTATGAATACAATACCGTTCAAGTAACAAGAAGAGTATTTTGTTGGGGAATTTTATTTATGATTCCAGTTGTATTGTGGAATGGATATCATACAACAACAGAAGAATTCTTTCGCCCAGAGAATATAGGGAACTTTCTCTATTTAGGAATTGGTGCTTGTGCTATTTGTTTTGTTACATGGAACTTTGCGATGAGAGTGCTTGGTTCTGTAAAAGCAAGCGTTTATTTATATTTAAATCCTGTCATTACCATTATCGCTTCTGCCATTATTTTAAAAGAGCGCATTACAATGATTGCCATCGCAGGAACCGTTCTGATTCTTATTGGACTTGTTGTTTCTGAGAAGGGGAATAAAAAAGTACAAGAGGAATTGGAAATTCACGGAAGTGAAGTGGCGGAAGGATAAGAGAACATAATACATAATATGTAAGTAGCAAAACTGGCTTATCTTTTGAGATTTCGATATTTTGATATAGAAGTGTCAAAAGTTAGGTAGAATTAGAAGTTAAATGGAACTTGGAAAGAAGAAAGAGGTGTTCTAGTTAATATGATTTCAAAAAAGATGTATAAACTTGGAAGTAAAAGATCCGTTATTCGAGAAATTTTCGAATATGGAAATCAAAGAAAAAAAGAGGTTGGGGCAGAAAATGTCTATGATTTTAGTTTAGGCAATCCAAGTGTTCCAGCTCCAAAAGCTGTAGATCAAGCCATTCGAGAAATTTTGGATACAGAAGATCCGATGGCAATACATAGTTATACAAGTGCACAAGGTTCAGAGGAATGTAGAGAGGCATTAGCTAAGTCTTTGAATCAACGATTCAAAACTCATTTTACTGCGGATAACTTTTATATGACAGTAGGGGCAGCGGCATCGATTAGCATCTGCTTTAAAGCTCTTGCTAACGAAGGAGATGAATTTATCACTTTTGCACCATTTTTTCCAGAATATCAATGTTTTGTAGAAGCTGCGGGTGGGAAGTTAGTAGTTGTTCCTGCAAAGGAAGATGATTTTCAAATTGACTTTACTCAGTTTGAGAAACTTTGCAATGAAAGAACAAAGGCTGTCATTGTAAATTCGCCAAACAATCCATCAGGAGTCATCTATTCAGAAGAGACCATTCAAAAGTTAGTGAAATGTTTGGAGAAGAAGCAAAAGGAATATGGCCATGCTATTTACTTGATTTCTGATGAACCATATCGAGAAATTGTATACGATGGATGCCAAGTTCCATTTTTAACAAAGTATTATAATAATACTTTTATTTGCTATTCTTTTAGTAAGGCGTTATCATTGCCTGGGGAACGAATCGGGTATGTTATCGTACCAGATGAAATGGAAAATGCAAAAGAAGTTTATGCTGCCGTTTGTGGCGCAGGAAGAGCCCTTGGATATGTGTGTGCTCCATCCTTATTCCAAAAAGTAGTGGCAAAGTGTGCCTATGAAGTTAGCGATCTTTCTGTATACAAAAAAAATAGAGATTTATTATATAATGGGCTTGTTTCTATGGGATTTCAATGTGTAAAGCCAGAAGGGGCTTTCTATCTCTTTGTAAAGGCTTTTGGAGAAAATTCAGAAGAGTTTTGTGAAAGAGCGAAGAAATACGATTTGCTTCTTGTCCCAGGAACAGGATTTGGATGTCCAAATTATGTGAGAATTTCTTATTGCGTTACTACAGAGCAGATTGAGCGTTCGTTACCAGCATTTGAAAAGTTAGCCAAGGAGTATCAAGAATAGAAAAAATAATAGAATACAAATATAGTTTGTAGACTTATAGAAAAGAGATTTATACAAAAGTAAGAAGTCACTTGTTCTATAAGGAAAATAAAAAAAGAACTGATTGAGACAACATATGTTCCACAATCAGTTCTTTTTTTATCTTTGTTACATATATGAAAAGCTTAAAGATGTTTTCTAGATAAATGTGGTGGAATGTCTCTCATTAATTTAAATTAGATTTTAGAAATTCCAAAGATTTTTCAAGTACCTGTATTGTTCCATATGATTTACTATTCCGATCAAAATCATGATAGGAGGCAGAGATAGGAACTAGAGTTGCTTTTGGTAGTCTTTCTTGTAGATGTTTTGATTCTGCAAATGGGACATCTGGATCTTGTAATGCATGTGTAAGAAAGACAGGAGGATAGTTTTTTGGAATCTGATTAAAGAGGGCTGTATAGTTTCTATGGAATTCTTTTAATTTTCCATCATAAAAATAGGAAATCCATTGTCCCGTTTGCCTCGCAGATACATAGAGAGAGTAACGTTTTTCAAGTGTAGCACAGGTGCAAGGTCCTTCGAGAAGGAGTGTAGAATAATCAGGATTATCAGTTAGTGGAAACTGATTGTAATAGTTATTTGGAATTTGATACCAATGTGGTTCTAAAAATCCATATCCATAATAAGATAAAATTCCATTTGGATAAGGGTAAGATGAAGTCAATGTACTTAATAGGCAGAGATAGGCTCCAGCGGAGCGTCCCCATAAAAACCATGGAAGTTTTTCTATAAAGAGAGAATCTTGATTGTTAAGAAACCAAAGGATGGCATCTTTTACATCGAGTAAAATCTCTGGGAATTTTGTATAAGGAGCCAATCCATAATCAAAGGCTAAAATAAAAAAGCCGTTTTGGCAGAAAAATTCAACTGTCTCTTTTGGAAGATCTTCTCTTGTCCCGAATAAAAGTCCACCCCCATGAAAATAAAGAAGATATCCTTTTGGAGAGATATCCTCTTTGTAAAAAAGGGAGACAGAAAGAGGATAAGAAGATCTTGCTATTGTAAAAATTTGTTCTTTTGTCATAAGTACCCCCTAAATAGTCAGTTTAAATATTGATTTATACAAAGGCAACGAGCCATGCGAGAGTATTTATGCTCACATATGGCGATTGCCTGCGAACGTGAGAAACTCGTAAAATGTGTTGTTCATCGTTCTTTGATCTATTTGTTAGAACACAATTACTATATTAACACATTAAAAAAATAAATTTATAGTCATAGTGGACAAAAAAATAAAAAAGAATTGGGTATGGCAGACAATGAAAATTGTATGAAATATATGTATTATAGTATGTGGTAGTTGGAAAATTGTTTAAAATAAACAAAGTAGCAAAACAAAAGGAGGTATCATTTATGGGGATTATGAAAGAAGAGATCAAAGATACTCTTGATTGGTTATCTGCATTTGGAATCAACGAATCAGGGGGAATCACAAGGCTTCTTTATACAAAAGAGTGGTTAGCAGCACAAAGAGGATTAAAAGAAAAGTTTGAACAATTAGGTATGAGGGCTGAATTTGATGAAATAGGTAATCTAAAAGGGACTTTAGAGGGAACGGAAGGGACAGGAGAAACGATAGGAACAGGTTCTCATGTAGATACTGTAGTGAATGGGGGAACATTAGATGGACAGTTAGGTATTGTTGGAGGATACCTTGCAATTGCAGATTTACTTCGTACATATGGACGACCAAAAAAGAACCTTGCTGTATTTTCTATTGCAGAAGAAGAAGGAAGTCGTTTTCCAACTGCATTTTGGGGGAGTAAGAATTTATTTCATATTCAAAATGAAGAAGAAGTCATGGAAATTGAAGATAGTGATGGTATTCGGTTTGTAGATGCTATGCATCAATGCGGTTTTGAATTTGGAAAAAAGAAATTATCTTTGATGGATGATGTGAAACAATTTGTGGAACTTCATATTGAACAGGGAAATACTCTGGAAATGGAAGGAAAAGCAGTCGGTGTTATTCATAGTATTGTAGGACAAAAACGCTATAATATTCATTTAAAAGGGGAGGCAAATCACGCAGGTACTACACTCATGCGATATCGACATGATGTTGTTCAAGTATATGGAAAGATTGTGACAGAATCGATTGCGAAAGCAAAAGAAATTGGAGATCCGCTTGTGTTGACTTTTGGAAAAGTAAATGTAAAACCAAACACAGTGAATGTAGTCCCAGGGGAAGCAATGTTTACAATGGATTGTCGCCACACAGATAAAGAAGTGTTACAATCTTTTACAGAAAATGTGGAAGAGATGATGAAACAATTTGCTAGCGAAGATGGAGTAGAAATTGAGATCGATTGTTGGATGAATGAAGATCCAGTTCCTATGGCAGATGAAATGATAGAACTCATCGAAAATGCTTGTAAAGAACAAAAATTAAACTATCGTATACTTCACAGTGGAGCAGGTCATGATTCGCAGATTATTGCAAAATATGTTCCAACAGGTATGATTTTTGTTCCAAGTATCAAAGGAATTAGTCACAATCCAGCAGAAAAAACAAAGCTAGAAGATTTACAGCAAGGAATTGAAGCTTTAAAGAACACTTTATATAAACTAGCTTATTAAGAGGGAGAGATGAATAAAATATGACAAGAGAAATTAGCAAAAATTATTGGAAAACGATTGTCTTCACATTCTGTCTAGGTTGGATCGTTATTTGGATTTATCGCGCTATGTTATCTCCGATCTATGGAGAAATACAAGGAACGATTGGAGAACAGACAAACGCTGCTATGGGACTGATTTCAAGTTGCTATTTCTTTGGATATACTGCTCTTCAAATTCCATCTGGTTTTTTGGTAGATCGGTTTGGGCAAAAGAGGGTGTTAATACCGGGATTTTTAGTATTTGCAGTTGGAGCTGTTAGCATTGCAACGGCAAACAGTTTAGTAGCGATTTATATAGGAAGTGTGCTTGCAGGAGTTGGATGTGGTACTTATTATGGAGCTGCTTTTTCCTTAACAGCACAGCATGTTCCACCAGAAAAGAAAGGGGTTGGAACGGCCATTGTAAATAGTGGATCTGCCTTAGGTATGATTCTTGGAATGATAGGTTCTAGTTTTATTGTAAAACAATTGCATCTTTCATGGCAAGTGATGGTATATATTTCTGCCACATTAATTGTGTTGCTTGTTGTTTGGTTTGCAATTGCAATCAAAGATAATATGGCAGAAAAAAAGGCGATGAGCCAAGAAAAAGTAAAAAGTAAAGTTGAAATAAAAGATACAAAAGAAAAGAACAATTTATTTAGTCCTAAATTGATTTCTTGCTATTTTTTATATTTTACAACATGTTATGCGTACTATTTAATTGTTACATGGTTGCCATCTTTCTTAGAATCAGAAAGAGGAATTACAGGAGGACTTGTAGGGGTTGTGGTGTCTATGATTTCTGTAACAGCTGTTCCAGGAGCATTATATTTCGCACGTCTTTCTGATAAGAAACGTGGGCGTAAAGCGATCATTGTAGTGGGGCTTGAAGTTGCCGCTTTCCTTTTAATTGCCATCTCCATGTTTGTACCAAATGCAGGATTATTAGCAGTTGTACTATTATTATATGGATTTCTTGGAAAAATGGCAGTTGACCCAGTGCTTATTTCTTATGTTTCTGATGAAGCAGATACAAGAAGCGTAGCAACAACACTTGGTGTATTTAATTTCTTTGGAATGTCCTCTTCTGTTATTGCACCAGCATTGACAGGAACCATTATTGATACAACAGGTTCAGGGGAAATTGGTTTTTATATTGGAGCCATTTTATTATTAGTAGGAACAATCTTCTTCCTTGTATTTAATGGGAGAAATTTTGTTAAAAAATTTGAATAGGAAAAGAGAAAAAGGAGAATTATTATGAGTTATTTAAATGGAGCAACAGGTTATAGAAAAGATCTTTTAAGCACACGTTCTGTTATTAAACGTGGAAATTATGCTGTGATTGAGCCAGATGGGCTTGTTAAAAATACAATTCCAGGATTTGAAAAATGCGATATAACAATTTTAGCTTCCCCAAAACTAGGTGCTTCTTTTGTGGATTATCTTGTGACAGTCGCACCATCAGGTGGAAATAAAGTGGGATTTGGGGCAAAAGGCGAAGAAATTTTCTTCTATGTATTTGAAGGAAATGTAAAAGTATGGAATGAAAAACAATCAGCAGAAGTGACAGATGGCGGTTATATCTTCTGTCCAGAAGGAACAAAATTATACTTTGAAAATATTGGAGACACACCAGTAAGGGCATTCTTATATAAGAGATTATATGACAGAATTGAAGGATATGAAGCTCACACAGTGATTGGAAATATTAACGATGTAGAGTGGGTGCATTATGAGGGAATGGAGGATGTCCTTGTAAAAGATTTCCTTCCAGCAGCAGGAAATCTTGGATTTGATATGAACTTCCATATTCTTTCCTTTAAGCCAGGAGCATGCCATGGTTATATTGAAACTCATGTTCAAGAACATGGTGCTTATATCTATTCAGGAGAAGGTATGTATGTGCTTGATAATGACTGGATTCCTGTGAAAAAAGGGGACTATTTATTTATGGGGGCTTATTGTCCACAAGCTGCTTACGGTGTTGGAAGAAATGAAGACTTTGCTTATATTTATTCAAAAGATTGTAACCGTGATGTGAGATTATAAAAGGAATCGGGGGTAAAACATTATGAAATTGCAACGTGAAGAATTAAAAAGTCTTATGAAAAACAAATTTGTGAAGGCTGGATTAACAGAAGAACATGCGGATACAATGGCAGAGGTGCTTACATGGTCAGATGAAAGAGGAATCCATTCCCATGGTGCCGTTCGCGTAGAGTATTATAGTGAAAGAATTGCAAAGGGTGGTATGACAATTCATCCAGAAATTAAATTTACAAAGACAGGGCCTTGTAGCGCTATGTTAGATGCTGACAATGGATGTGGCTATGTGGGAGCTTCTATGGCTATGGAAGAAGCTATTAAGATGGCAAAAGAAAATGGAATAGCAGTTGTAGGAATCCGTAATATTTCCCACAGTGGAAGTATTGGGTATTATGTGGAAATGGCAGCAAAAGAAGATCTTGTGGCACTAACGATGTGTCAGTCTGATCCAATGGCAATTCCATTTGGTGGTGCAGAACCATTTTATGGAACAAATCCAATTGCTTTTGGAGCACCAACAGCCGACGATAGAAGAGTCATTTTTGATATGGCAACAACAGTACAAGCATGGGGAAAAGTATTATATGCCCGTTCAAGAAAAGCACCAATTCCAGATACATGGGCAGTGGATGAACATGGAAAACCAACAACAGATTCTATGAAAGTAAATGCTCTTGTACCAATTGCAGGAGCAAAAGGATATGGATTGATGATGATGGTAGATGTTTTGTCTGGTATTATGACAGGAGTTCCATTTGGACAGCATGTAAGTTCTATGTATGATG
>OJJJ01000378.1_pt1 | contig 23449 bp, 21 predicted proteins | sample 1596311 | NCBI WGS metagenome assembly OJJJ01 (sample SAMEA4350140, study PRJEB24818) | metagenome | biome: human; feature: gut; material: faeces | place: Denmark | collected 2013-09 | reverse complement strand
TTTCCATACCGATAACGCGGTCTACCGCCAGCGCTGCAATCAGACTGATCATTGAAAATTTCCCGAATGCAAAAAATTGCCGCCACTATACGGAAAGCATAATCTTTCGTCGACTGGCGGCAGAGTAAAGAAACAGAAATTTTTTAATATTGCTGGCAACACCACTTCACGCAGAGGGTTTACTCTCCGGTTCATCCTCCGGATTGCCGGTGTGTTTGCCCTCTTCCGTTCCCTGCCAGCCGTGACGCTGAACCAGCGACAGATGGTTGCGGTCTTCGTTGATGATTTCCGTCAGCATCGCGCTGGTGCGTTTAAAGACCGCGGCACGTTCGGACGCGGTACTTGCCGCCATCGCGACCATCTCTTCCACCATTTCCGTGTTGAAACGGCGGAACAAATCGGCACGTTCACGCGCTTCATACGCCCCCAGCCCCAGGCTTTCCAGCGCCATTCGGCCCGATTTCAGTGCACCTTCGAAGGTTTCACGCTCTGGTGCCGTAACGCCCGCCTGACGCAGCTGGATATAGTGATCCACATCGCGCGCACGCGAAATAATCGTCAGGTTCGGGAAATGCGCCTTCACCAGTTCGACCATCTGCATGCTGGTTTGTGGATCATCAATGGCGTTGATCAGCACCTCAGCCTTCGCCGCACCTGCTGACTCCAGCAGATCGACGCGAGTCGCATCGCCGTAGAACACTTTCATGTCGAATTTACGCAGGGTATCCACGTGGTCGGGATCGTGGTCGAGGATGACCATTTTGACGCCACTTGAGAGCAGTAAACGTCCGGTGATCTGCCCGAAGCGACCAAACCCGGCGATGATCACGCGCGGCTGTTCTTCGTCGATCTCATCGGCTTCGCGCTCCTGTTCACTGCCTGTTTTCTCCAGGCGCGTCAGCAGCACCAGCAGGACAGGCGTTGCCGCCATCGACAGCGCCACAGCCAGCGTTAATGCTTTCGCCCACTCAGGATCGAGTACATCGGCCATCTGCGCCGCACCAAAGACCACAAATGCGAACTCACTTCCCTGCCCCAGCAGCACGGCGAACCACCGACGCTGTTTATTCGGCACTTTCAATGGCCGCGCAATCAGCCACAGCATCACCATTTTAATGACCAGGAAGCCCACCAGCAGGATGATGATCCGCAGCGGATGCGTCACCAGCGTGCCGAAGTCGATAGACATCCCGACGCCGATGAAAAACAGCCCCAGCAGCAGCCCCTTAAACGGCTCGATATCGCTTTCCAGCGCATGACGATATTCAGAGCTTGCCAGCAGCACACCCGCCAGGAACGCCCCCATCGCCATCGACAGCCCGGCCTCTTCCAGCAGCAGACCAAAACCGAACACCAGGAACAAGGCAACGGCACTGAACACTTCGCGCAGGCCAGAACGCGCAACGAACCGCAGCAGTGGACGGGTCACGTAGCGGCCCAGCAGGATAACCAGTGCCAGCGCACCGGCAACTTTTAACGCCGACAGCGCAAAAGCGCCCAGCGTCGTTGACGCGCCGCTTGCTGCCAGCAGCGGGATCATCGCCACCAGCGGAATGGCAGCGATATCCTGGAACAGCAGAACCGAGAACGCACTGCGCCCCATCTGCGAAACCGTCAGGTTACGTTCGTTCATCGCCTGCATGGCGATTGCCGTGGAGGAGAGCGCCAGCGTCATCCCAATCAGTTCTGCAACTTTCCACTCCATACCGAGCAGGATACAGAAACCGCCCAACAGCAGACCACAGGCCAGCATCTGGAGCGCACCACCGCCAAACACCGAGGCACGCAGTTTCCAGAGGCGCTGTGGATCAAGCTCCAGACCAATCACAAACAGCATCAACACCACGCCAATTTCGGCGAAATGCAGAATCGACTCGGCATCCGTCACCAGGCGGAATCCCCACGGCCCGATAACACAACCCGCAATCAGATAGCCCAGCACGGAGCCCAGACCCAGGCGTACCGCCACGGGCACGATCAGTGCCGCCGCACCGAGGTAAATCAGCGCCTGTATCAGCGTATGGCTATCCATTGTGCGTCTCCTGCCACTCAAGTAAGCGTTGTTTGTAGTGACGCGCCTGCGCCTGCAAGGTTTCATCATCGCAAACAAACGTACAGTGCATCGCAAAAGGCGGCAGCCAGTTCAGGCCGCAGTAGAGCGCCGTCGCCTGTAGCGGCTGCGCCAGCACGTCAAATCCGGGGAAGGAGCCAATATCGAAATGACTTTCACCGCCCCCGGTGGTCACGGCCCACATCAGGCTTTTGCCCTTCAGCGCGTTACCGTGGTGTCCGTATGCCCAGCCGTGAGAAAAGACTTTGTCGATCCACAGCTTCAGTAACGGCGGCGTGCTGTACCACTGCATCGGATGCTGCCAGATAATCAGATCGGCACGGGAGAGCGCCTCCTGTTCGGCGGCGATATCGATATTAAAATCGGGATAGAGTTGATAGAGGGAACGTATCTCTACGTTTTCAAGCGTCCTTACCTGTTCGAGCATCCGCTTGTTCGCATGCGAGTGCTGCGGGTATGGATGCGCATAAATTATCAGAATCATTGATTAGCCTGTTGTTTTACTGCGCTCTTTTACCAAAAGAGTGTAGTCAGTAATTCAGCAGGCTAATAGTGAATATTATTGACGGGCTACGGTCAGAAATCTGAACTAGTTGTCCAGCTCACCCATCGATTTCACCTGATCGCGGTTAATCTGTTCAGTTTGGCCAGTTTCCGCATTTTTGTACGATACCAGGCCAGTATCGTCATCTACCTGCGGTTTACCGTCGGTGACAATGGTGCGGCCATCGGTGGTTTTCACAGCCTGATTAGAAGAACAGCCCGCAACGGTAAACAGTGCAGTGGCAGCCAGAATTGAGGTGATAAAAAGTTTATTTCGCATGGTGTTTCCCCTGCTTTTCAGTTGAATTTCGTTATCGACCTAACAATTTTAGGCTAACTGACTGAAAGCGGATGGAAAACCAGAAGGTTCTTAAGAGGGGAAGAATACCCGGTGACGGTGCGCCACCGGGTATTTGAACTTACTTGTTAATCTGCGCGTGCATTTCCTGCACCGAAATCACCTTCTCGGTGGCATCCGCGTTCAGCGCCATGGCCGTGGCGAAACCGCCGTTCAGGGTGGTGTCGTAGTGCACTTTATACTGCAGCGCGCTGCGGCGAATCAGCTTAGAGTCTTCAATCGCCTGGCGGCCCGCCGTGGTGTTGATGATGTAGGTGTATTCGCCATTCTTGATACGGTCCTGAATGTGCGGACGCCCTTCATGCACCTTGTTCACCAGACGCGGGTTGATACCGGCTTCACCCAGTACAATCGCCGTGCCGTGGGTCGCATCCAGCTCAAAGCCCTGTTTCAGCAGCTTGGCAGCCAGGTCAACCACACGCTCTTTGTCGCCTTCACGGACAGAGAGCAGCGCACGGCCCGATTTTCTCATGGTGGAGCTACTGCCCAGTTGCGCCTTCGCGAACGCTTCTGCAAAGGTACGGCCCACGCCCATCACTTCCCCGGTAGAGCGCATCTCTGGCCCTAACAGCGGGTCAACGCCTGGGAATTTGTTGAACGGCAGCACCACCTCTTTCACCGAGTAGTACGGTGGGATGATTTCTTTCGTGACGCCCTGCTGCGCCAGCGTCTGGCCCGCCATCACGCGCGCCGCCACTTTCGCCAGCGGAATACCGGTCGCTTTGGAGACAAACGGGACGGTACGTGCCGCACGCGGGTTCACTTCAATCAGGTAGACTTCATTATCTTTCACCGCGAACTGGACATTCATCAGACCGCGAACCTGCAGCTCAAAGGCCAGCTTCTGCACCTGCTGGCGCATTACATCCTGGATTTCCTGGCTCAGGGTGTACGCTGGCAGAGAACAGGCTGAGTCACCGGAGTGTACGCCCGCCTGCTCAATATGCTCCATGATGCCACCAATCAGCACCATTTCGCCGTCGCAGATGGCGTCGACATCCACTTCTACCGCATCGTCGAGGAAGCGGTCCAGCAGCACTGGCGCATCGTTCGACACGCTTACCGCGGTCTGGAAGTAGCGGCGCAGGTCGGCTTCGTCATAAACGATTTCCATCGCGCGGCCGCCGAGTACGTAGGAAGGGCGCACCACCAGCGGGTAGCCAATCTCTTTCGCCTTCTCAACGGCCATTTCAATCGCGGTGACGGTGGCGTTCGCTGGCTGTTTCAACTTCAGACGGTCAACCGCCTGCTGGAAACGCTCGCGGTCTTCCGCACGGTCAATCGCATCCGGGCTGGTGCCGATAACCGGCACACCTGCTGCTTCCAGCGCGCGCGCCAGTTTCAGCGGCGTCTGGCCGCCGTACTGCACGATAACGCCTTTCGGCTTCTCGATGCGCACGATTTCCAGCACGTCTTCCAGCGTCACCGGCTCGAAGTAGAGGCGGTCAGAGGTGTCGTAGTCGGTTGAAACGGTTTCCGGGTTACAGTTGACCATGATGGTCTCGTAACCGTCTTCGCGCAGCGCCAGGGAGGCGTGTACGCAGCAGTAGTCGAACTCGATGCCCTGGCCGATACGGTTTGGACCGCCGCCCAGCACCATAATTTTGTCGCGGTCGACGGACGGGTTCGCTTCGCACTCGTCTTCATAGGTGGAGTACATGTATGCGGTATCGGTCGCGAACTCTGCCGCACAGGTATCCACGCGTTTGTAGACCGGGTGCAGGTCATACTGGTCGCGCAGCTTGCGAATTTCCGCTTCGCGCACGCCCGCCAGTTTTGCCAGACGCGCGTCGGCGAAGCCTTTACGCTTCAGCACGCGCAGGAAGTCAGCGTCCAGGCCGGTAATGCCCAGTTCTGCCACTTTCTCTTCCAGACGCACCAGCTCTTCAATCTGCACCAGGAACCAGCGGTCGATGTTGGTCAGGTTGAACACACCATCGACGGACAAGCCAGCGCGGAACGCATCGGCAATGTACCAGATACGCTCTGCGCCAGCGTCTTTCAGCTCGCGGCGGATTTTGGTCAGCGCTTCCGGGTCGTCCAGGCTCACTTTCGGGTCAAAGCCGGTCGCGCCCACTTCCAGGCCGCGCAGCGCTTTCTGCAGGGATTCCTGCTGCGTGCGGCCAATCGCCATCACTTCACCGACAGATTTCATCTGAGTGGTCAGACGGTCGTTCGCGCCGGCGAATTTCTCGAAGTTAAAGCGAGGAATTTTGGTTACAACGTAGTCGATGGACGGCTCGAAGGAGGCAGGCGTGCGGCCGCCGGTGATGTCGTTCATCAGTTCGTCGAGGGTGTAACCCACCGCCAGTTTCGCCGCCACTTTGGCAATCGGGAAGCCGGTCGCTTTCGAGGCCAGCGCGGAAGAGCGGGACACGCGCGGGTTCATTTCGATAACAATCAGACGACCGGTTTTCGGGTTCACCGAGAACTGAACGTTCGAACCGCCGGTTTCAACGCCAATTTCACGCAGTACCGCCATCGAGGCGTTACGCATGATTTGGTACTCTTTGTCGGTCAGCGTCTGGGCTGGCGCAACGGTGATGGAGTCGCCGGTGTGGATACCCATCGCATCGAAGTTTTCGATGGAGCAGACGATGATGCAGTTGTCGTTTTTATCACGCACCACTTCCATCTCGTACTCTTTCCAGCCAATCAGCGATTCATCAATCAGCAGCTCTTTGGTTGGGGAGAGATCCAGACCGCGCTCGCAAATCTCTTCAAACTCTTCGCGGTTATAGGCGATACCGCCACCCGTGCCACCCATGGTGAAGGACGGGCGAATGATGCACGGATAACCGACATCCGCCGCGACGGCCAGCGCTTCTTCCATATTATGTGCAATGCCGGAACGCGCAGTGTCGAGGCCGATTTTCTTCATCGCCACGTCGAAGCGACGGCGATCTTCTGCTTTATCAATCGCGTCTGCCGTTGCACCAATCATGGTCACGCCGAACTCAGCCAGCACGCCCTGGCGCTCCAGCTCCAGCGCGCAGTTCAGCGCCGTCTGGCCGCCCATGGTCGGCAGCACCGCGTCCGGACGCTCTTTTTCAATGATTTTGCGTACCACTTCCCAGTGAATCGGCTCGATGTAGGTGGCATCGGCCATTTCCGGGTCGGTCATGATGGTTGCCGGGTTAGAGTTCACCAGGATAACGCGGTAACCCTCTTCACGCAGGGCTTTACACGCCTGCGCACCGGAGTAGTCGAATTCACAGGCCTGGCCGATCACAATCGGGCCAGCGCCAAGGATCAGGATGCTTTTTATGTCTGTACGTTTTGGCATTGTCTTTTCGGCTCCTGATTATTTAGCGGTCTTACGGTATTGCTCGATAAGTTCGATGAAGTGATCGAACAGCGGCGCGGCATCGTGCGGGCCTGGGCTGGCTTCAGGGTGGCCCTGGAAGCTGAACGCGGGCTTATCGGTACGATGGATACCCTGCAGGGTGCCATCGAACAGTGACTTGTGCGTGACGCGCAGGTTAGCCGGCATGGAGGCCTCATCCACGGCAAACCCGTGGTTCTGCGCGGTAATCATCACCGTATTGTTATCGATGTCTTTCACCGGGTGGTTGCCACCGTGGTGACCAAACTTCATCTTAATGGTGTTCGCACCGCTCGCCAGCGCCAGCAGCTGATGGCCGAGGCAGATACCGAATACCGGGATATCGGTTTCCAGGAAGGATGTGATGGCGTCGATAGCGTAGTCGCACGGTGCCGGGTCGCCAGGGCCGTTGGAGAGGAAGATGCCATCCGGATTCATCTTCAGTACCTCTTCAGCAGAGGTTTTCGCCGGAACCACCGTCAGGCGGCAACCGCGATCCACCAGCATGCGCAGGATATTGCGCTTGGCACCGAAATCGTAAGCGACAACATGGAACGGCAGCTCGCTCTCCGGTTTCGCTTCCGGGAGGTCGCCCTCCAGCGTCCAGCTCCCCTGGGTCCAGCTGTAGGCTTCTGTTGTGGTCACTTCTTTCGCCAGATCCATGCCGTTCAGGCCGGGGAAGGCTTTCGCTTTTTCAAGCGCCAGCGCTGCATCCAGGTTATCACCCGCGATGATGCAGCCGTTCTGGGCACCCTTCTCGCGCAGCAGACGCGTCAGCTTACGGGTATCGATATCGGCAATCGCCACGATGTTATGGCGCTTCAGGTAAGAAGAGAGATCTTCGGTATTGCGGAAATTACTGGCAATCAGCGGCAGGTCACGAATGACCAGACCTTGCGCATGTACCTGAGAGGATTCTTCGTCAGCCGCATTGGTGCCGACATTGCCGATATGGGGATAAGTAAGAGTAACGATTTGGCGGGAATAGGAAGGATCAGTGAGGATTTCTTGATAACCGGTCATTGAAGTATTGAAAACGACTTCCCCAACCGCCGAACCTGTTGCCCCTATGGCCCGACCGATAAACTGGGTTCCGTCTTCCAGAACCAATAGCGCTGACTTAATCAAAACACCCTCCAGAGAATATTCACTCACTTTATTTGCATATTAATTCATAACTATGCCATGAATCAATGCAAATGTGTTGCCAGCGGATTTTTGGCAAACGGCGGCATTCTGGGGATTAGGAGGGTAAAAGTCAACTCAAAAACAGTGATTTTGCTTATTCTTTTGCGAGCCTGGAATCAGTAATGCGAATTAAGCGGTAAAAAGATCAGGTAAATCACCGCAGGAAACGCTTGCGCAGTGAGTTTAATGGAAAAGAAAGACAGAGCGCAGTAAAAAGTGGACCAGATGGTCAAAATTTACATTACCGCAACACAAAAAAGAGAGAAAACTATTCTTTATGAGCAATATAAACAAAAAATAACTTAAAACAGGAAAAATAAAAGGGCAATAAAATATTGCCCTATGCAATCAATAGATTACGACTGCAATAACCACATCACGATGGGTAATAAATCTTACAGATTGTTGAGATCGAGCACATCACGCATATCAAAAAGGCCACTTTCTTTATTTTTTAACCACAGTGCGGAACGTACGGCACCATTGGCGAACGTCATACGGCTTGACGCTTTATGCGTGATTTCCACACGTTCACCGATATCGGCGAACATCGCGGTATGTTCGCCGACGATGTCACCTGCACGGACGGTGGCAAAGCCAATCGTCCCCGGAACGCGTTCACCGGTGTGCCCTTCGCGGGTATAGACCGCGCAGTCTTTCAATTCTTTATCAAGTGCATGAGCAATCACTTCGCCCATCGCCAGCGCCGTGCCTGATGGTGCATCAACTTTGTATCGATGGTGTGCTTCGATGATCTCAATATCGGTATAGTCACCCATCACCTTCGCTGCTTTCTCCAGCAGCTTCAGCATGACGTTGACGCCCACGCTGAAGTTCGCGGCAAAGACGATTGCAATGTCTTTTGAGGCGTCTTTAATTGCCTGCTTGCCCGCGTCATCGAAACCGGTGGTGCCAATCACCATGCCTTTACCGTGCTGACGACAAAAAGCCAGATGATTCAGCGTCCCTTCCGGGCGCGTAAAATCGATCAATACGTCAAAGTCATCTTTTACCGCGTCCAGGCTGCTCTGCACTACAACGCCAGTTTTACCGATACCCGCCAGTTCACCCGCATCGCTTCCTGTTAAAGATGACCCTTCGCGCTCCAGCGCAGCGCCCAGTTGAACACCGTCGAGCTGTGCTGCAGCCTGAATTAACTGACGCCCCATACGGCCGCCCGCGCCGGCAATGGCAACGCGGATTTGTGCATCATGCATATCTATTCTCTTAAGTTAACTTTATGTAAATCGTTTTCAGAGTAACCAGCCCTGTCACGGGCTGCCACTAAAAACACCCATAATTAGAATTTACTGTGAAACCGAAGCCGTCATCAGTAAAAGACATACTAAACGAAACCGCATGATTCTCTGACTACCAGTGCCGGAGGCAGAATGATGCGTTTCGGCGGCTCGTTATTCCCCTGAATTCGGCTGAAGAGAAGCTCTCCGGCTTTACGACCTATCTCTTTCGCCGCCACCGAAACGGTCGTAAGCCCTGGCTGGACCAGCGCCGCCTCGGTGATATCGTCGAAACCGACCAGGGCAAAATCGCGTCCGGGTTCACGTCTCAGTTTGCGTAGCGCCTGCATTACCCCCAGCGCGACAATATCCTGATAGCAGACTGCGGCGGTGATCTCCGGATACTGGCGGAATAAATTTTCGGCCACGCGTGCGCCGTCGCTTTGGCTCGCCTGGCTGGTGATAACCCAGCGAGGATCTGCCGACAGGCCATTTTCAAGCAGCTTACTGGTAAAACCGCCGATACGCTGTGCGCGTGTACCCGAATGCTGACTCCCGCCAATAAAGGCGATATGGCGGTGTCCAAGTTTAAGCAGATGCGCGGTCGCCATCTGGGTGCCAAGAAAGTTGTCGGTCCCGACGAAATCAAAATCCGGATCGTTGACCGGACGTACAACCATAATGGCAGGAATGTTGCGTCGCTTCAGACTGTCAAAAAAGGAGCGCGGCGTTTCACGGGCGGCACAGAGCACCATGCCGCAGGCGTTATTTCGCATCAACGAATCGACGAATTTTTGCTGCCGCTCGCCGGATTCTTCGCTGTTTGCCAGAAACAGCAGCATGTCGTGGCGCTCCATCTCATGGCTTAGCCCGGCGGTCATTTCCCCGTAAAAAGGGTTTGTTATATCGTGCAAAAGCAGCCCAACCTGGTTACTGCTGCGGTTACGCAGGTTTGCCGCCGTCTGATTGTAAACATAGCCGGAATCATCAATTGCTTTCAGCACCCTTTCCCTGGTGGCCTGAGAGATCCGCCCACGGTTTCGCAGCACCATCGACACCGTGGCGGTCGATACGCCTGCTCGTTCTGCGACCTGCGCCAGCGTAATAGTCGTCATTGTTCCTCCTTTTTCCTTTCACAGATTAATCGAATAACCTGAATTTTGCCTCATTCCCTGTGAAGCGGTTCACACTCCCCGCCAGAAAATCCGCTTTCCTGCGCAGAGTGCCGGGTTAATCGCGTTAACCACTCTTCCATAACAAGGTTAATCGATTAATCTTATTATAACGATAACGGAGTGAACAGATGAAAAGTACCTTCTATAACAAATACCCGGAAGTCACCGTTCGGGGCTTCGATACCCACGCCTGGCGCGGGTGGAACGACATTATTGCTGCGCTTAACACCAGGATTCACCTTACCCAAAAAACGGTACTGGTTATTGATTGTTATCCCGGCGTTCGTCTTGATGAGCTGGAGCAAAACCTGTTCGTGCAGTTGGGCGACGCAGTGCGGATAAACGCTGAAACCGCCCGCCATGACGTGCAGGCGCTCAACGCCCTACTGGACCGTAACCTGACGGATGACCGCGTCTTTGGCGTACTCTCCTGCCACCAGCTTGCGGAATTTTTTGACAGCCACGCATTAGCCGCGCTGCAACAGCAGGTAGCGGATGTCACCTCCGGGTTGGTCATTGTCTACGGGCCAGGTGCCGCACTGGTACACCCTGGTGATGTGCTGGTGTATGCGGATTTACCGCGCTGGGAAATCCAGCAGCGTATGCGCGCAGGCGAGCTTGGCAACTGGGGCGTGGAAAATCAGCATGAAGACATACTCCGCCGCTACAAGCGTGCTTTTTTCATCGAATGGCGTGTTTTTGACCGACATAAAACGCCCCTGCTTAAACGCTGCGATTATTTGCTGGATACCACCGTTGCCAACGCACCGGCGGCAGTCAGCGGCGAGGCGCTGCGTGCAGGGCTGCAGCAGACAACGCAACAACCGTTCCGCGTGGTGCCATTCTTCGATCCCGGCGTCTGGGGCGGACAGTGGATGAAACAACGATTCGATCTCGATCCAGCGAAGCCTAACTACGCATGGTGTTTTGACTGCGTGCCCGAGGAAAACAGCCTGCTGATGCGGTTTGGCGACGTTCGGATCGAGATCCCCTCTCAGGACCTGGTGCTTCTGCAGCCTCGCGCGCTACTGGGCGAAAAGGTTCACGCACGCTTCGGGGCAGAATTCCCGATCCGCTTTGATTTCCTCGACACCGTTGGGGGGCAGAACCTGAGTTTTCAGGTGCATCCATTAACGGAGTACATCCAGCAGCAGTTTGGCATGCATTACACCCAGGATGAGAGCTATTACATTCTCGACGCCGAACCGGGTGCCGTCGTCTATCTCGGCACCAAAACCGGCACCGAACCTGAAGCCATGCTGAACGATCTGCGCCAGGCGGCACGCGGCGAGAAACCGTTCGACGACGCGCGCTTTGTGAATCAGATTGCGGCCAAAAAACACGACCACTTCCTGATCCCGGCGGGCACCGTGCACTGCTCCGGGTCCGGCACCATGGTGCTTGAGATCAGCGCCACGCCTTACATTTTCACCTTCAAGCTCTGGGACTGGGGTCGACTGGGGATGGATGGGTTACCGCGTCCGGTGCATCTTGACCACGGCGAACAGGTTATCGACTGGCAGCGCGATACACAGTGGGTGAACGAACATCTGGTAAACCGTATTGAACCGGTTGCCGAAGGTGAAAGCTGGCGCGAAGAACGTACCGGCCTGCACGAACGGGAATTTATTGAAACGCGCCGCCACTGGTTTAGCGGCCCGGTCACGCATCACACAGAAGGTGGCGTTAACGTGCTCAATCTGGTTGAAGGCGACGAAGCGCGCGTTGACAGCCCAAGCGGTGCATTTGAGCCTTTCGTCGTGCATTACGCCGAGACATTCATCATCCCGGCCGCCGTGGGGGAGTACCGCATTACGCCATGGGGAAAAGGTGAAGGACAGCAACTCGCAACGGTAAAAGCCTGGGTCAGGGGGTAACGATGATTAACGTAATTGTGGCGTCACACGGGCCGATGGCAAAAGCAATGCTGGAAACCGCCAACATGATCGTCGGCGAGTTACCTTACTGTTTCGCCGTTACGCTGACCGGTGAGGCGGGCATAGAAGGCTTCAGGCAGGACTTCGCGACGGTACTGGCTCAGGCCTCTGAACATGCCGATGGTGTACTGGTGCTGTGCGATATGCAAAGCGGTACGCCCTGGAATGTAGCCTGCACCTGGGCCTTTTCCGCGAAGACTTCTCCGCCAGTGGCCGTGCTGGGCGGGGTCAATCTGCCGATGCTGTTACAAGCCGACGAGATCCACGCCCTTAACGAGGTTAACGCCGCAGCCAGCCTGCTGTTAACGCTCACTCAACCCACGCTGGTGGTGGCTTCTCCCGCTTCTGCCGAACAATCCGACGAATTTTGAGGAACCCGCTATGAGCATTTCTTTTGTACGCATCGACGACCGCGTGATCCACGGGCAGCTCGTCACACGCTGGGCCAAAGAGCTGCCCTGCGACGGTATCGTGGCCATTGATGATGCTGTCGCGGCCGATCCCCTGCTCTCTTCCGTCATGAAAGGGGCCGTCTCCGACACCAAAGTGTGGCTTTTTGATACCGCAACGGCGATAGAAAAACTGCCGAAGGTCATTGCCAGCGACAAGCGTTATTTCGTCATCGGCAAATCGCCTCTTACCCTGCAGCGCATCGAGCAGGCCGGGATCAGCCTGAAAAACAGCAACGGCAAAATTAACGTCGGCCCGATGAGCGCACGTGCAGATACCACCACGATTGGCCCCAATCAGTCGGTCAATGCTCAGGAGATCGAGGCTTTTGACTGGCTGAACGCACAGGGCCATTTAATCGAGTTTCGTCTGGTTCCTGATGCCAGTAGTTACAGCTGGCAGGATGCCCGACAAAAACTGAAATAAGGAGCGGACAATGATTATCGAAGCGGCATTAATTGGCGTGCTCTGTTATCTGGGGGCGCTCAGCAGCCCCTGGCTCCTGGGCCTGACTGGCGGCTGGTATCTAATTACCCGGCCTCTGGTATCGGGCATGCTGGTTGGCCTGATCCTCGGGGATGTGAAAACCGGGATCATGATTGGCGTGGCGGTTCAGGCGGTCTATATCGCGATGGTCACGCCCGGCGGCTCAATGCCCGCCGACCTGAATTTTGTGGCTTATCCGGCCATCGCGCTGGGTATTCTTTCCGGAAAAGGGCCGGAAGTGGCGGTCGCGCTGGCGGCAACCATCGGTATTGCCGGAACGATTCTGTTTAACACGATGATGGTGCTCAACTCCTTCTGGAACCACCGCGCCGATAACGCGCTGGAGCGTGGTGACGAGCGCGGTATCTACCTGAACAGCGCCATCTGGCCGCAGGCAACCAACTTTGTTTTGCGCTTTGTACCGACCTTTATCGCGGTCTACTTTGGCGCGCAGTACATCAGCGGCGTGATGGACAGCCTGCCGAAAGTGGTGCTTTCCACCATGAACGTTCTGGGTGGGATCTTGCCTGCCGTCGGTATTGCTATCCTGCTGAAACAGATCATCAAAAACTACACCATGCTGATCTACTTTCTGGTGGGCTTCGTCTGCATTGTGTTCCTGAAGCTCAACATGGTTGCACTGGTCATTGTTGGCGCGCTGCTGGCGCTGATCCACTATAACTACAAGCCGGAGCCACCACAGGCTATTGCCTCTGCGCCGGTAGCAGATGACGAGGATGAATTCTGATGGAAGAGCGTAAACTGACCCGTAAAGATCTGCGTCGCTGCTGGCGGGCGTGGATGATGCACAACCTCTCTTCAATGAGTTTTGAACGACTTGAATCGTTCGGCTTCTGCCTGAGCATGCTGCCCGTGGCAAAAAAGCTCTACCCTGATATTGCACAGCGCAAAGAGATGCTGCGCCGCCACGCCTCTTTCTATAATACCGAACCGCAAATCGGCGCTATCGTTAACGGTATGGCGCTGGGCCTGGAAGAGAAAAAGGCCAACGGCGACCCGATTGACGGCGAAACGATCAACACCCTGAAAGTCGGCCTGATGGGGCCGATCGCCGGGATCGGAGATTCAATGATCCCTGGCATGCTGATCCCTATTCTGCTCAGCATCGGAATGGCGCTGGCGGCTGGTGGCAACATTCTGGGGCCGCTGTTCTACACGGTCGCCTGGCTGGCTATCATCATACCTGGCTCCTGGTTCCTGTTCCTGAAGGGCTATCAGATGGGCTCCGGCTCTGTTGAAATGCTGGTGAGCAGCAAATCGGCCCGCCTGCGCGAGGCGTTGTCGCTGCTTGGCGTATTCGTGATGGGTGGCGTCGCGGCAAGCTATGTGAAGCTGGGGACCGGGCTTGAGTTCGTGACCAAAGACGGGGTCAACATCCACGTACAGCAAATGCTCGACGGGATCTTCCCGCAGCTATTGCCGCTGGTGGTGGTACTGAGCACCTGGTATTTAATGGCGAAACGTGGCGTATCGCCCGTTAAGGCAATGATCCTGCTGCTGGTACTGGCTGCCGCAGGGGTGGCAACGGGTCTTTTCGCCGGTTAGCCCACTCGCAAGGGGGCCTATGGCCCCCTTTGTTATGGATGAAAATTCTGCCACAGCCCAGCCACCTTATCAGGCCGGGAAATAAACTGAAAACGTGCCGGATCGGCAATAAACTGCTGATAAACCGGCTCCTCCGTGATGCCAAACTCCTCATACACACGAGGCGTAATCGCCTGTAAGCGCCCCGGTGCATAGCGTGGGTTATGTTGCCAGATAACCTGCCGATCCTGCATTAACGGATACCAGGCCAGCCCTTTATGCGCCCGCACGGCTTCATATTCAAAACCGTATTCCCGATCGCACCAGGCACCAAACGTCAGCGGCACATCCGGGTTGGCAGAAATAGTGGCATGGCCCCAGCCCGGCGGCACCAGCACTTTATCACCCTCATGGGCAATGACCGCAAAACAGCGTCCTGGGTCATCTTCAACCCGTTCCTGCATATAAATAATGGCGCTGCCCTGCCAGATTTCGTACAGCTCCGGCGGCGACCAGCCGCTATGCTGGCTGATGCGGTGCACGTGTCCCTGGCTGCGCACAGGCTCATCTCCAAGCTGTCCGGCGGCATAAGTGACCACGCCAAACAACAGCATGCGTTTCTTAAGCTCGTCGCGATCCTGAATTCTCGCGACGTCCATAGCGATGGCATATACCTCCTCAGGCCCCTCGCACTGCGGATCGCGCAATGAGCCACGGATCTGATCCAGACGGCGGATCTCCGGCATCGGGCCCGTCACATCGTCGCCATAAGAAAAACCGAGAGGCTGATGGTGGACCTGCATATCCAGTCCGTAGTTAGCCATTTTGCACCTCACGGACCTGGATCTTGCCCTCAACATCGGTCACACGTAGCGAAAAACCTTGTGCCAGCGCGGCGTAATCATGCCCGGCAATCGTCGGCCAGACCGCCAGCGCAGAGAGGATCGCCGTGCCTGTGTTAATCAGCCGGTGAGCGGTAGAGCCGGGGATAATGTGTACCGAACCGGGACTAACGGATTCCAGACAGGCTTTACCGCTTTCCGGTTGCAGCAGCAAAAAACCCGTCCCGCGCAGACCAAAATAGACTTCACCCTGCTCCCGGCGTGAATGAAAGTGGCCGCGCGTCATAAAGAACTCACTGCCAACGCGGCCCGGATGAAGATGAGTGACACCTGCAAAAAGGTTACCTTCACTCGTCTGGCTGTCGAGCATCTCTACGTCATAAACGGCTTGTCGGGGATCGGATTCTTGCCAGGCGCTGACGTCGGCAAATACACCGGCCAGATCGGCAATGCGGGTCGTTTTACTGAGGATCTTACTTTGCGCGAACGCGCCAGTCAGCCAGTCCACCTGCGGCGGCTGGATAATAACAGGTTTCATATGTGTCTCCGGCCCGAGGAGAACAACATAATAAGCATAGCAGATTAATCGATTAACCTTCGATTGCACTGACTAGAGTGTGGCGGGGATCAAAAAAGCCAGGCATTGAGCCTGGCTTTGTTTGTTAGCCTGAAGATGCGTTACTCAACTTCACGAGCGTCGATACGCAACTCTTTCGGAACTTCAAAGACGATATTCTCTTCGCGTCCTTCCAGCGGCACCGCTTCGCCACCGCCCAGCTCCTGCAGACGGGAAATAACGTTCTGCACCAGAATATCCGGTGCGGAAGCCCCCGCTGTCACGCCGACGCAGGTCGCGTTTTTCACCCACGCTTCCTGGATATCCGTTGCATCGTCAATCAGAAACGCCGCTTTCCCCATTCGCTGCGCCAGTTCGGCCAGACGGTTGGAGTTAGAGGAGTTTTTAGAGCCGACCACCAGCACCACATCCGCCTGTTCCGCCAGCGCACGCACCGCTTCCTGACGGTTAGTGGTGGCGTAGCAGATGTCATCTTTACGCGGCCCGACAATTTTCGGGAAACGCTGACGCAGGGCGTCAATCACATCAGAGGTGTCGTCAACGGAGAGCGTCGTCTGGGTCATAAACGACAGACGGGCCTCGTTTTTCACATCCAGCGTAAAGACATCTTCCGGCGATTCAACCAGATACATGCCCCCTTCCGGGTTGCTGTACTGGCCCATGGTGCCTTCGACTTCCGGGTGACCCGCATGGCCAATCAGGATCGACTCTTCACCACGGCGGCTGGCGCGCGCCACTTCCATATGCACTTTTGTGACCAATGGACAGGTGGCGTCAAACACCGTCAAATCGCGGCTTTTCGCTTCGTTACGCACCGCCTGAGAGACGCCGTGCGCGGAGAAGATCAGGATCGCGCCGTCAGGCACTTCGCTGATCTGCTCGATGAAGATCGCGCCGCGCTCACGCAGGCTGTCGACCACGTAACGGTTATGCACCACTTCGTGACGCACGTAAATTGGCGCGCCATAAATCTCCAGCGCGTTTTCAACAATGCTGATAGCGCGGTCTACACCGGCGCAAAAACCGCGCGGGTTAGCCAACAGGATCTGCATTTCAGGCCTCCAGTGCCGGATCGATCTCCAGCACTTCTACATCAAAATGAACGGTACGCCCGGCTAACGGATGGTTGAAGTCAACAGTAATGGAGTCACCGTTGATTTCGCGGATCACGCCAGGCATTTCGCTGCCGTCCATAGCGGTAAAGAGCATTATCGCCCCGATTTCCGGCTCGCCCGCATCCATAAACTCACGACGCGAGAAGTACTGGATCAGGTCCGGGCTTGGCACGCCAAATGCCGCATCCGGCTCCAGTGAAAACACTTTTTTTTCACCCTCTTTCAGGCCCAGAAGCTGCTGCTCAAGGCCTTCAGACAACGAAGTGTCGCCAAGACGAAACAGGGCCGGTTTGCCGTTATTGCGGGTGGATTCAGCCGTGGAGCCATCATCCAGTTTCAGCGTGAAGTGAACGAGAACCGCGCTGTTGCTCTGTACGGATTTAGACATGCAAATTACTCGCTTGTTTTGAGTCGCCTGTTGCCCGGTGGCGCTGCGCTTACCGGGCCTACGGGAGGCCACAAATTCTGTAGGCCGGGATCGCTACGCGTCACCCGGCTGGTTTTGTTACGCCTGCTCTTTCGCTGCGGGTTTAGGCAAGAAGCCTTCCAGCACGATTAACGCCGCGCCGATGCATATTGCGCTATCGGCGAGGTTAAAGGTGGCGAAGTGCCAGTCGCCGACGTAGAAGTCGATCATATCGACCACAAAGCCGTGCCACAGGCGATCAAACAGGTTGCCCAGCGCGCCGCCAATGATCAGCGCGTAGGCGATATTGTTCAGCTTTTGCGTGGCCTTCGAGCGGTACATCAGCACCGCCAGCACGACGCAGATACCGATAGCGATACCCGCGAAGAACCAGCGCTGCCAGCCACCGCTGTCAGCAAGGAAACTAAACGCCGCGCCGTAGTTGCGTGCATAGTGCAGGTTAAGCGACGGGAACAGCGGAACCGTATCCCCCAGAGCAAAGTTCTGGAGGATCAGGAACTTGCTGCCCAGATCAATAATCAGCACCACCACAACCAGCCACAGCCAGCGCAGTCCTGTTGAACAGAAAGTTTTACTCATCAGGCAAACTTACGTTTTTCGCCATCACCGGCGACGTTGCTGACACAGCGTCCGCAGATTTCTGCGTGTTCCGCCACCTGGCCGACATCGGTGGTGTAATGCCAGCAACGCGGGCATTTCTCACCTTCGGCTTTGCTCAGTGCGACTTTCAGCCCTTTAAGCAGTTCGCTCTGCTGAGCATCCGCAGTCGCGTCGGCATAATCCGCAACTTTCGCACCGGAGGTCAACAGGACAAATCGTAATTCATCGCCCAGCGCCGTCAGTTTTGCCGCCAGCTCTGGTTCCGCGTACAGGGTCACTGCCGCTTCCAGAGAGCCGCCGACTTTCTTGTCAGCACGCGCCTGCTCGATCACCTTGTTCACTTCGCCACGCACTTTCAGCAGTTCGTCCCAGAAGGCATCGTTCATCGCTTCCGTACTGGAGAGATCGAACAGACCTTCGTACCACTCGCCGGTGAAGACATACTTCTCGCGGTCGCCTGGCAGGTAGCCCCAGATTTCATCTGCGGTGAAGGACATGATCGGTGCCATCCAGCGCACCAGCGCTTCTGCGATATGGTACAGCGCAGTCTGGCAGCTACGACGCGCCCGGCTTTCCGCTTTCGCGGTGTACTGGCGGTCTTTGATGATGTCGAGGTAGAACGAGCCCATCTCGATGGAGCAGAAGCGCATCAGGCGCTGCACCACTTCGTGGAAATCGTAAGACTCATAGGCTTTCAGGATATCTTCCTGCGCCGCTTTCGCGCAGCCTACCGCCCAGCGATCCAGCACCACCATCTCTTCCGGTTTCACCATGTCTTTCACCGGATCAAACCCGTTCAGGTTCGCCAGCAGGAAGCGCGCGGTGTTACGGATACGACGATAGCTGTCGGCAGCACGTTTCAGGATCTCATCAGACACCGCCATTTCGCCGGTATAGTCGGTGGATGCTACCCACAGACGCAGAATGTCCGCGCCCAGTTTGTTCATCACGTCCTGCGGAGAAACGGTGTTACCGATGGATTTGGACATCTTACGGCCCTGACCATCCACGGTGAAGCCGTGAGTCAGTACCTGGCGGTAAGGTGCTTTGCCTTTCATGGCGGTAGAAATCATCAGCGATGACATGAACCAGCCACGGTGTTGGTCAGAGCCTTCCAGATACATATCGGCAGCGTGACCAGCGAATTCAGGGCGCACGTCAACAACAGAAGCGTGGGTAGACCCGGAGTCGAACCACACGTCCAGCGTATCTGGCACTTTCTCGTAGTTGTCTGCGTCAGCACCCAGGATGTCGCGGGAATCGAGATCCCACCACGCCTGAATGCCGTCAACTTCAACGCGTTTCGCCACTTCTTCCATCAGTTCCAGCGTGTTCGGGTGCAATTCCTGCGTCTCTTTATGCACGAACAGCGACATCGGCACGCCCCAGGTACGCTGACGGGAGATACACCAGTCAGGACGATTCGCGACCATGGATTCGATACGCGCCTGGCCCCAGTCCGGGATCCACTGCACGCCTTTGATCTCTTTCAGGGACTGCTCGCGCAGGCCTTTTTGATCCATGCTGACGAACCACTGCGGGGTCGCGCGGAAGATGATTGGGGTCTTATGACGCCAGCAGCACGGATAGCTGTGCTGCATTTTTTCTACGTGCAGCAGCGCGCCGCTGGTACGCAGCATGTCAACGATGATGTCGTTGGCTTTAAAGACGTTGATACCGTCCAGCGCCGGATAAGTGCCAGGCAGGTACGCGCCATCCGGACCAACCGGGTTGGCGATTTCCAGACCGTATTTCAGGCTGATGTTGTAGTCGTCAGGACCGTGACCACCGGCGGTGTGTACCGCACCGGTACCGGCTTCCAGCGTTACGTGATCGCCCAGGATCGCCGGAACGTCGAAGTCCAGGAACGGGTGTTTGAAGCGCATCAGCTCCAGCGCGTCACCTTTCACGGTACCCAGCACGGTGTAATCGGTGATGTTCGCGCGTTTCAGCACGCTTTCAACCAGATCTTTCGCCAGAATCAGCGCCTGACCGTCAACCTGCACCAGCGCGTACTCGAACTCGCCAGACAGCGAGATCGCACGGTTGGCAGGCAGGGTCCACGGGGTGGTGGTCCAGATAACGAGAGAGATCGGGCCATTGACGGAGGAGACGCCGAATTTGGCTTTTACCGCATCCTGATCCACCGCGTGGAACGCCACGTCGATAGAAGGCGAGGTTTTGTCGTAATACTCCACTTCCGCTTCTGCCAGCGCAGAGCGGCAGTCCACGCACCAGTGCACCGGTTTCGCGCCTTTGTGCAGGTGGCCGTTGCCGATGATTTTACCCAGCGCACGGATGATGTTGGCTTCGGTTTTGAAGTCCATGGTCAGGTACGGGTGCGACCAGTCGCCCAGCACGCCCAGACGGATGAAGTCAGCGCGCTGACCGTCAACCTGGGTAGCAGCGTATTCGCGGCATTTTGCGCGGAACTCTGCGGCGGTGAACTTCTCACCCGGCTTGCCAAACTCTTGCTCCACTTTCAGCTCGATCGGCAGACCGTGGCAGTCCCAGCCCGGAACGTAAGGCGAGTCAAATCCCGCGAGTCCTTTGGACTTCACGATAATGTCTTTCAGAATCTTGTTTACAGAGTGACCAATATGAATGCTGCCATTCGCATATGGAGGGCCATCATGCAGAATGAAGGTTTTTTTGCCTTTTTTGGCTGCACGAATGATGCCGTACAGGTCATCATCGGTCCAACGCGCCAGCATTCCCGGTTCACGCTTGGCGAGATCGCCGCGCATCGGGAACCCTGTTTCCGGCAAATTCAGGGTTGATTTATAGTCACTCATCAGATTCTCGGTTCCGTATTTATCACGTAGGCAGTTAAGCCGGTTCTAAAGCCCAAAAAACTCGCGGGCCGTTAATTCATCTCGCGCGATTTGCGCCTTAAGCTCGTCCAGCGAAGCAAATCGCTGCTCGTTGCGTATTTTTTTACGCAGGATTACATCTATATGGCGACCGTAGAGGTCCATTACAACGTCCAGCAGGTGCACTTCTAACTGTTGACGCACACCGGCGACGGTGGGACGGGTGCCAATGTTGGCGACGCCGTAAAACGGCTTATCGCCCAGTCCTGCCACTTCCACCGCATAGACCCCTTTAACCGGGGAAACCTGACGGCGCAGTGGGATATTCGCCGTCGGGAAACCTATGGTGCGGCCCAGAGCATCGCCATGAACCACGCGGCCTGAAATGGTGAACGGATGTCCCAGCAGGGTTTCTGCCATATCCAGTTCATCATCGGCCAGCGCCTGACGTACCGCCGTACTGCTGACGCGAACGCCGCCTTCACAGAAGGTCATTGCGCTGGTGACGTCAAAACCGTACTCCAGGCCAGCCTTCTGTAATAGCAAGAAATCACCCTGACGACCAGCGCCAAAGCGGAAATCATCCCCCACAGCGAGAAACTGCACGCCAAGCTGTCTGACCAACAGGTCACTGACGAAATTTTGTGCTGTCAGCGCGGCAAAGCGACGATCGAAACGTACACACAATACGTAATCCACGCCGGACTCTGCCAGATAGCGCAACTTCTCGCGCAGGCGAGTGAGACGGGCAGGTGATTTTTCGCCCGCAAACAGCTCCAGCGGCTGCGGCTCGAAAATCATCACCACAACGGGCAGGCCGCGGGCCTCCCCTTCTTTGCGCAATCCCTGCAACAGCGCCTGATGCCCACGATGCACGCCGTCGAAATTACCAATGGTCAGCACGCACCCGTGTGGGGCTTTGCTGAGATTATGTATGCCGCGTATCAGCTTCATGACTGGCTCAAAACAGTGAAAATCGCCAAAGTATACCTTGTACAGCGATTAAGGTTAACCGACGATTGTTCATGCAAAACAGAAAGCCGTAATGATTTCATCACGCTGACCTTTGACAGCGAAAAAATCTGCCCGCGAACTGCGATTTTTGTGCCGAAAAGCTGTATTCATGAGCGACAAGCTGGTAGAATCCTGCGCCATCACTACGTAACGTAGCGTCGCCATATCAACGGCGCTTATTTGCACAAATCCATTGACAAAAGAAGGTATAGAGGGCATATTCCTCGGCCTTTGAATTGTCCACATAGATCATATTTGGGAGTTGGACCTTGGCTAATATCAAATCAGCTAAGAAACGTGCTATCCAGTCTGAAAAGGCTCGTAAGCACAACGCAAGCCGTCGCTCTATGATGCGTACTTTCATCAAGAAAGTATACGCAGCTATCGAAGCTGGCGACAAAGCTGCTGCGCAGAACGCATTTAACGAAATGCAACCAATCGTGGATCGTCAGGCTGCTAAAGGTCTGATCCACAAAAACAAAGCAGCGCGTCATAAAGCAAACCTGACCGCGCAGATCAACAAACTGGCTTAATCGCCACTTGTTGTTGCTTGTTTTAAAAGAACCCGCTTAATGCGGGTTTTTTTATATCCTCAGATCGCCGGTGGCGTGAACAGCGCCGAGTAGTCACGGTTGCAAATTCGCTGCACCGCCGGGTGCTGGATCATTCGTTCGGCAAATATGGCGTGATACTCCTCCATCACGTTATCCACCCTGCCAATCTCCGTAATTTTGTCATCTGAATAGAGATCGTGCGCGTACAGCGTCGGCGCAACGAAGATAGCGTTATGTGCTTCGCCAAAGGCTTTCATCAACGCCGCATCATCGAACTCACCGAGAATTTCCACCTTCAGCCCCTGCGAGTTAAACCAGTTCAGCAGCTTGCGTCCGAGCATGGAACGTCTGCCGGGCACCAGCAGGCGACGCTCTTCCAGACAGGCCGGAAACGGCTTTTTCGGTGGCGGATTAATGCACCAGAAGCTGACACCGCATTCCCCTATCTTCACCGAGAACAGCCCTTCCTGCTGGGTGGAATCAATCGGGCAGTCCGAGATAATCATATCCAGCTTATGCTGGCTCAGCTGCTCCAGCAGCATCTCGTGCGTGGATTCAAAGCAGCGGAGGTGGATTTGCTCATCTTCAACCACCGCCGCGTCCAGCACGCCGCTCACCAGCCGTTTTGACAGCGCATCCGCCACGCCCACATCAAAGAGTAAATTCGACTCTTTGCGGTAGTTGACGATATCCAGCATCTCCTGGCTTAAGGTGAACATCTTGTCCGCATAGCGGAAAACCAGCTCGCCCAGCTCGCTTGGCTCAATCCCACGACCTTTGCGCTTGAACAGCTTGCCCTGCAACCGCTCTTCCAGGGCCTTGATTTGCCCGGTGATGGTCTGCGGCGTCAGATAAAGCGCTTCTGCCGCCCCCACGACCGAGCCCTGTTTGTAAACATGCCAGAAGTAGTAAAGATGGTTGTAATTCAAATGAGACATCGCGTCTTCGCTCCCTGATCGTGTGCCGGGAGAAGGCCCCCTTCTCCCGTTTTCCCGTTATGCCTGGACCCCCGGTCCGGACAATTTAATCTTCAGCAAGATATAGCCAATAACTGCGGCCAGTAATGATCCAATCAGAATGCCGAGTTTCGCCCAGACGATAAGCTCAGGCGCATGGGCACCAAACGCCAGCGTCGAGATAAAGATCGACATGGTAAATCCAATACCGCACAGCACACCCACCGCCATAATC